>Ga0315296_10001489_pt1 | contig 20504 bp, 29 predicted proteins | sample YL17G14_18_MG_FD_203921 | JGI IMG/M metagenome (GOLD analysis project Ga0315296, IMG submission 203921) | Sediment microbial communities from Yellowstone Lake, YNP, Wyoming, USA - YL17G14_18 | ecosystem: Environmental > Aquatic > Freshwater > Lake > Sediment | place: USA: Wyoming | collected...
GATTTTACTTCATTTTTCACGGCGTCCAAGTCAGATAAATCGCGAAGGGGCATAGCCTTCAAATAGGTCTTGCCAGAAATTCCCCTAACTTCAACTTCCTTCTCAACTTTCTTGGATTTGCGAAGTATATTACCTAAACTTGGCAAACTTCTCCTCTCTAACACACTAAATTCTATTTTCAAGAGTTTAAGCGTTTCTTAATTCCACGTCTGAATTGCTAATACAAATTTAACTATTAAGTGTTTTATGAATTAGAAATTTAGATTCAGCCTTCACTAAGCCTTAACCTCAAGTTTTTTTATGAAATTCCATATTTTATCGCCAACAAAATGAACATTTCTAACGACAATACCATGTTTGACATTCTTTGCCGTGTTCATATCGTAGATGATCTCACCTATTGCTATCGGTTTACCATGTTTCTCATCTACAACAAGTACAAAATCGCCCTCTCTGAATTCTCCTTCGAAACGGACAATTCCAGGCGCCATAACGTTTGCGCCATTACACACGTGCGGAACTGCGCCCATGTTAATAACAACTTTGGGCGATGAGGCTAAAAATTCGTTGAAAACTAAAGTTGGGAAAATATTATCTTCAGCTTTAACTAAAGATGGCTTGCCGTTGATAAGGTAGATTTCAGCAAATTCTGTTTGAATAAGTTCAACGTTAGCTTTAGCCTTGAAGATTTGCTCTAAATTGATTTTAAGTTTTTCTGAGGCTTTTTCTAAGAGGGCTTTTGCATCTTTGGCTTTTAAGAAATATCTTCTAAATTTTTCTGGCATAATGCTTCTCTCTTAGATAGGTTTAAATGGTATAAGTTTAAGTATAAAAGACATAAAATATAGTTCGAGGCCTCAGAATGAGCGAGATGACAACAGAAATTCTTGAGCAAAACCTTGGGAAAATCGTGCTTGTGCGATTGAAAGGTGGAAAAAGTTTACGTGGAAGATTGAAGGGGTTCGATCAACATTTAAACTTGGTTTTGGAGGAAACAGAAGATACTACGAATGCTGAAAGCATGAAAAAGCTAGGGCTAATAATTGTTCGAGGAGACAACGTGGTTCTCATTTCACCTCCGCCAAGGTGACACCTTTGGGAAAGGGAACACCATCTTTTGGCAAACGTGCTGGCAAGACGCTTCACATACGTTGTAGACGGTGTGGAAGAAGGTCATATAACGTGGCAAAGAAACGGTGTGCGGCTTGCGGTTATGGAGAAACAACAGTTATTAAGAGGTATTCTTGGCGAACTAAAACCCTTAATAGAGAAAGAGTACGCTAAGATGCATTATTTTGTTTATTGTGAAAATTGATAATACGCTTTATCCTAACAAAGTTTTTTATCGGCAAAGGGGTTTGAAAAAAATGGCGGCTCAGATTATTCGAACACACGCATAAATTTTTGGCGCAGGATGCTAATTCGAAAGGTTCTTCGCATCTTCTTTATTTTTAGCCCACAAAATTACTGTAGGAGACACTATCCATAGCCAAATGTTGAAGGCTCCCCATATTATATCCAAAGGAAACGGCGTCATTTTAAAACCCGTTAGGGCGACTATAAAACCGGCTGAGGCATCAACCGCTATAGTTACTATTTTCTTAGCGTCCATTTTTCCATAGTCCCCTTTCTCTGGCAATGTTATCTTGAAATTGTGAATATGCGTCATCAGAAGCTATGTACTACTACCGTAGTAGCCTTTGTCAATTTTGACGTAGATTAATGGTCCCTTGCTTCGGGTTAGTTCTCTTGCTTTCCTTAAAGTGTTATTAATAACATTCATTGCTTGTTCTTCTTCATTAAGGTACTCTCTGCTTTTTTCGCCTAATTCCATTTTTAGGAGGTTTTCTGCGAGAATTGATGTGCCGCAGATTTCTGCATTTTTAATGAGCGTGGATGTTACGAGTTCTTGCATTTCTTGACGGTTTGAAAGTTTTCTCCATAATGGCTCCGCATTGCTGAGGATTTTTGTAACTTTGTTCCATCTATTAGAATTTTCGTTGCCTATGAGCAGTTTTACTCGTTCTTTCCATTTTTTAAGCCATATTCCCGTCCAAATGCCCAAAAAATCTTCCAACTCGTTTGGATTTTCGTTGAAAAACTTTTCTAGCATGTCCACGAGTTCGCATTCGTTTGCTTCCTTTCCAACAAGGTTCCAATGGACTTTAAGATAGTTTGTTAAGTCTTGGCATGCTATTTGGAGTACTTTTCGGTCTGAACCGAAAACATCCATCGTTGGGTCTATTTCTTTAAATTTCTCTGATAACAGTATTTCTATGAAATTCATTGGATATTCCCGCTCGAAGCCTTCTCCACCTTAAACTAAAGATTGAGCTTTTAATTAAGCTTTATTTATGGTTGCTTCTATAACTTTTTTCAGTAATTTTTAGCTATATTACAGTTTTAGGAATATCTAAAGCTTGTTTTACAAGCTATTCAAGAAAATCTGGGAGTTTATTGACGCTTTCAAGAATTAAATCTGGTTTCTCCCTCTCTAGCTCCTCACGAGAAAAAATTCCAGATAAAACTGCAACTGTTTTGGCTCCAGCGTTTTTTCCAGCTTTTATATCTGCGACAGAGTCCCCCACAACAACACATTCGCACATTTGAATGTCAAGTTGTTTTGCACATTTTATTAGCGCTTCTGGAGAAGGTTTTGGATCATGCGTGTCCAAGGCTGTTATTACGTATTGGAAGTATTTTGCTAATCCGAATTTTTCTAACTCTTTGATGACTTTTTCTTTGGGAACATAACGCATGGTGATTAATGCCAGCTTTGCCTTCTTTGAAAGTTTTTTCAGCGTGTCTGAAATTTTCGGCATCGGTTTCGTTTTTAAGGATGTTGCTTGAGCGTAGGCGTTAAGATATATGTCTAAAAACTTTTGCACATCAATTCCTTTCAACAAGTCTTTTATTGGAAGGTTCTGTTCAATCCTCTTCGGAATCTCTGTCACTATTTTAGCGTTAACCATTCTTTGTCCCGTCATTTTGAAGGCGGTTTTTACTGCTTCTAGATAAGCCTCTTTTGAGTCTACTATTGTGCCGTCTAAGTCGAGGAGTATTCCTTTAACTTTCAACATTGTGTTTCCATTGTTATCCTCCTTGATTTGTGCTTATTATTGCTTATGATTCGATAAGTTTTTATCGATACTCTGCTGGAGATATCCCCCGCAAACTCCCTTTTTTCTATTTTGGCTGGTTAAGTTTTTGGAGGTTTACGTGTAAATGTCCAAGTGTAGGCTCTGTTTCCCCGTGACAGGCCACGAGGCTGATTATGCTGTGTCTTTTGGCAGTCAAGACAGGGTTTTGAAGGTTTGCCGTTTCTGTCAGAAAGACTTGGCGTTGCTTGGCTTCAGGGCTAATCAGGTTGTGCGTTTAGAAGCTTCCAAGCCGTCTAGGCATGTTCCGTTAGCCTTGCTTGTGTTAGGCCCGGTTTACAGTTTGTTGGAGGCTAGGGCTTGACGGATAAAATTCTGTTGGGCTATGAGGTTGGTTCTGGCGAGCCTGTCTTTGTGCCGTTGCACCACCTAGCTATATTCGGGATGACACAATTATCGGGGAAGACGACTACTCTTGAGGGTTTGATTAGCCGCAGCGGGCTTAGGGCTATTGCTTTTATCACTAAACGTGGAGAAGCGGGGTTTACTAGGTATAATTTGGTCACACCTTACTACAAGCCCCGGGCGGATTGGCAGTTTGTCGAAGGCTTGGTGAATGTTGCTCTCGGTGAAAAAGTCAAGTATGAACCGGGCATGCGCTATGCAATCATGAAAGTTTGTAGGGGTCGCAAAGACCTGAAAGAAATTCAACTAGCCGCTCGAAGCATGGCTAAGACCGATAAAAGTGCGTTCATGCGATCCGTTTATGAGAAACTTGACGCTTACCTGGAGATCGTAATTCCAGAACTTGAAAAATGGACTTTTACGGATCGCCTGAAGCTGAACGAAGGCATTAACGTTATGGATCTTAGCGGCATGCGGTTGGAAACGCAGCACATTGTTATTGCCAGCACGATTGAGTATGCCTTCGCTAACTTGGATCATGTTATCGTTATCATTCCCGAGGCTTGGGAAACAATTCCACAGGGCAAAATGACGCCGGTCAAGTGGGTTGCTCAACAGTTTATTCGTAAAGGCGCTGCCCTTGGCAATTACTTGTGGTTAGATTCGCAAGATATCGGCGGTATAGACAAGACACCATTAAGGCAATGCGACAACTGGCTTATGGGCAGAATGAAAGAAGCTCACGAAGTAGAGAGGATCCTGAAGCAGCTGCTAGGGGCTAAGGTTCCTGCTGAAGAGATTCAAACGTTGCCCCTAGGATGTTTCTATGCTGCTATTGCTAACGACCTAAGGAAGGTTTACGTGCTGCCCGTGGGCGTGCCTGAGAATGTAGGCATCGAGGTAGCCCAAGGGAGTAGAACCCCTGAGAGCGTTCGTGATGAGTTTCTTAAACCGAAAGTTATGGAGGTGGATGATTTGGTTTGGAAAGAAAAATTTGAACAGGAAAAGCGAAAGCGGGAGGCATTTGAAAAGCAACTTAAGGATACTTTAGAGCAAGTTACAATAAAAACAGACATGGATCGAGGATATCATGACAAGCTCCAAGAGGAGAATGTGGCTTTTCGTCAGCAGCTCGAGCAAGACAAAAGTGTCATTGAGAAGCTTGAAAAAGAGTTAAAACCATTACTAGCCTTTAAGGAAACCCTAGTCAACTTTCTAGGGACGTACGTCCCTAAAGCCGGCCCGCCGGGATTTGAACCCGGGTCCTCAGTTGTGCCTTCTGAAGTTATTGTTGGCCAGGAGATTCCGCAAGTCACGGTGTCAGTCAAAAAGCCTGTCGTGGAAACTGACGAGGGCAACTGGCGCGGTAGGCTCATTATCCTTATTGCGAAGGGCTACTTTGACGAGCCAAGACGTCTAACACCTATCCGAGAACGGCTGCAACAGGACTACGGGCAAATGCCCAATGCCGCTTTGATCAGCAACGAACTTGTCGAACTTTTGAAAATGCATTTGCTAGTCCGAGAACAGCAGGCCGGGCAATGGGTTTACACAGCCTATCCAGGAGCAAAAGAACGAATCAAGAAGGCTGAATCTTAACGCCTCAATGCTATTGGTCCATACAAAAATTGGTATCGCAGGGTGTGACTTGTTTTTGGCTGATTTTTGGGATGTGTATATGATTCTTTGGCATGTCGTGATAGACTTAAACCCTAGAAATCCAGCGAGAAAACCACTTGCAACCCTATTTTACAAATTTTTTGTGACATTCTACAGGTGACTTTTTTGGCTGGGGCTCGGGGCTCTAGGGATTCTGAGAAGGGCTATAATGATTATGGTAGTTATGGTGATAGCGTAAGGCAATGCGTATTCCACGAGCTCGACAAAAACTCCATTCTCACGCCTTTTCAGATCTGTCGGATCCTTCGGCTTGACCATAAGCATTGGCGTCAAACGATAGCCAATTACAAGACTCAGTGGCGCCATAACTATCGAAATAGGCGAGGTCTAAATTGCCTAAGTTTTCATAATGTGCATGGGAATGCGAGAGTACCGGTTGATGTTTGTAGGGTTGAGGCTGTTAAGCGTGGTTGGGTTGGTACTAGGGCTCGGAATAGGATGTTGGTGTGGAAGGATGATTTGGGGCGGTTGGAATGGTTTGAGACTGGGCTTGTTAAGGTTTGGGTGCGGAAGCCTGTGACTGAGGGTAAGGCTGTGCAGCTTTTGGCTAATGGGTTTACGAAGACTGAGCTGATTTGGGATATGCGTGTTTGGGAGCGGGTGAGACGTAGTTTATGGTTTCACGGGGCAACATTGGCTGTTGAGACAGGCGTTCATTTGCCTTATGTTTGTGTGGAATTGTTGAAGGAAAGCAATGGCGTGAAGGTGAAGATGGGAGATGCGAGTGATCCGACCAAGTTGGAGATAGAGTTTTGTTATCCTAAGTGGGCCGAAAGGAACGAAAGACTGCTCGAGCAGATGCATGATGTTTTGAAGCGGTTATCCGACCCTTCAAGTACGTCGCAACTAAAAAGAGGAAATGTGGATTATGTTACTTAGGCATGCTCGTAGTATAGTTTTGGTTGTGAAAGGTTGTTCAAATGGCATTTTACGGTATGTACGTCGCCATGGGAAAAGTCCATGCTTTTTAGCCTATGCCCTTTTGAGGGTTGTTGATGTAGATCATTTAGGCTATGTTTTCAGACATCTTAACATTCACGATTTGCTATATTGGATGTTTTGACATGGAAGACACTACGGAATCTATTTCAACTGGTAAAAAGCGTTCGCAAGAGGCTAAAGTGGGCCGTATAAAATACACTTTGCAGTTGATTAAGGAGATACGTCGCGACATTGCCGAGGTTAAGCTTATGCAGCGCACTATTTTTTGTGGTTTGAAAGGTTTCTTCAATTTTGGGAAGCCATTTATTGAGAAGATTTGTTGTGTGGATGAGGTTGATGTTGCCATTTTACAGGTGCTTTATGAAGGAGGAGGTGGTGGTGTTTTGCCAAAGGATATCGCTTCTAAACTTGCGGAGTACAAGATTAAAAGGCATCATGTCAGTCGACGCCTCCTTCGCATGAATAAGCGTTTGGAGAAGGAGCTGGGGCAGAAGATTGTTGAAAAGCGTGGTTGGAAGTGGGCTTTAACAAGCTTCGCCTATGAGATTTGGGGAGAAAGTGAGGTTGAAAGCTGAATGAAGTAGGGGGCAGAAGGTTGCCTCGGTGTTTTGTTTCCCTAAAAAATAATTTATAATAGGTGCGACCGCACCTATTGCGGGAATATTTGTGTAAGAGCCTTGTAATGCTTCAGAAACTCTCTACCTTTCTCCGTCACTCTTAATTTTTTTCTTCTTTTTGACACGGGTTCAAGCTTAACAATGCCTGCCGACAGTAATGGTGTTAGCATTATGTAACTTGTGCCCGTTCTGCTCATGAGCCGTGTTGGTGCAAGATTCGGGCTCCGGATTACTTCTTCTAAAATTTCAGCTGTTATGTCATAGAGTCCGCGTCGCATGTTTCATAATTATTTTTTGTTAAATATTAATATTATTGATTGTGATTAGAAATTAACCCTCAATAACACTCTTTTAGCAACTCAACCCTTTTTAAAGTATTAAAAGCGAAAAGGCTGGTTTGTGCAATTCCGTGGGAAGATGGTCAGGATTTTATTCGGTCGGGTCACCGTAGTCCTGACGATTTTGAGAAGGATAGCTTCCGCACCATAACGATCAGCGCGGAGGAAGGCATTAAAGCGGTTATTGGCAAGCCCAAAGGCAAGGATACGACTGAGGTTCAGAGTTATCTTTTTGACAAGAGTAAGGATTGGACTGTTGAGAAGGCGAAGGCATGGTTTGAGAAGCATAAGGGCGAGGCGTTGCATAGTCACGGTTTGCTTTTTGATGTGAAGTTTTTAACCGAAAAAGCCGATCCAAATGCCCGCATTTTTCCGTGGAGTATGCTAGCACGCTATTACGCTAAGCCTGGCCGCATGATTATTTATGGCACGGCTTTAGTTGCTGGCGAGACTCGTAAGGGCGATGTTTTCAATTGTGAAGAGCTTAGACGTGGAGCTCGCAGCCTAATCGGTGGGCCTATTGAGGTTTTTGAGCATACGTGGGATGTTGGTGAAAGTCGGTGGCTGCCTTTTCCTGATAATGCTGTTTTGGATGGGGAAGAGGTCGAAGGCAAACTTGAATACATTGCCGGCGTCAGCGAGTCTAGGGTTCAACAACTCATTCGTGAGGGCGTAATTGACCAGGTGAGTGTTAATGCGATTTGTCGTCATGTTCCGGCTGATGACCCGGGGCAATGTAATGGCATGATTTTGAATGGTTTCTGTTTGCTGCATAAAGATAGTCTTGCAGCAAGCCCGGGAACCAGTGTGAAAGTTTGGAATTGTTTAAGGGCTTATGCCCGTCGGCTGGAAGGCGATAAGCCTCCAGAATCCGAAGTGAAAAACATGACCGAAAATGAAAAAGGAAAGAATACGCCACAAGCTGGTCAAAGTGCAAAACCGCCGGATCCTAATGCATCGGCTACATCCAATACGGCGAATACATCGAATGCGCCTGGTAAGAAGACTGAAACTGATCAGTTGAAATGTCCCAAATGTAGCACTGTTTTTGCATATTATCAGTGGCAGCAAGAGAATTGGCATTGCCCAAATCCAGACTGCCGAGTTGAAGTTCTTCCGCCTGAACCTATTGTCTTGCAATTAAGAGGACAAAAGACTGCGCAAATCAGTGGTCATGGACCTGTGGCTGGTGTTCCAGAGCCGAGCATTGAAGATCGCGTTAAAACTCTCGAGCTTGACCTTAAATCTTTTCAAGAGCGCGTATATAATGAGTTCACTGCAGTCAATGCGAAGCTGGATACTTTGATTCAAACGATGCCTAAGGGCGGAGCAATTGTAGCTGCTCCTGCAACAGCTTCTGTTCCGAAAACTGCTGCAGAATGGGATACGGAGTACATTAATGATTTGCCTGATAGCGCCTTTGCAGTAATTGGGTCTGGCGGAGAAAAAGATGATCAGGGCAAAACTGTGCCTAGAACTCTTCGGCATTTGCCTCATCATAAGGCTGATGGTTCGCTGGATCTGCCGCACTTGCGTAATGCTCTCGCTCGTATGAATCAGATTGAGCCTGCTAGTCTCCAATCGGAAGCTAAGAATCATCTTTGTGCGCATGCGAAAGAGTCTGATATTGTTAGTGAGTTTTGCGGAGAGCAACAGCCGAAAACTGAGCAGGTGCCTTGTGGGTGTCAAAAAACTGGGATTGTTGCTGCTGTTAAACCCGTTGAGCCTCAAGAACATCTTGTTGTCTTAACTGAAGCTGAGATTCTTGGCGTTTTAACTGATAAGCGTAGGTTTACGTCTGCCTTGCAGTTGAATGGCATTTTGGATTTGCTTGAGGCTAAGAAAAAGGAAGCTGCCAAAGATGACTAGGCGTATTGAGGTTTTGTTGGCTGACGTTAAACGGTTGCGAGCAGAGATGCAAGCCGCCGGAAGATTAAGTGACGAATCAAAACCTGAAACTCAACTGGTTAAGATTGTGGATGAGCTTGCCTTCATTGTGCAGGGCCAGTTTGGCGAGATTGAAAAGTTGAAGCGTGAAGTGCGTAAGTCCACGCGGAGAGCTGTGAAGAGATAGTTATGCTCACATTGGAGAGGTTGAGGGCGACCGCTACTCAGTGCGGAAGTAAAATTGACTAAAAGGTGATGGTTATGGCTGTTGGTGAATTGCTGCCTAAAATTTTTGAGGGTCCTATAGGACCTGATGCTGTTGTTAAAGACCATATTGCTGCTGGGGCTATTGACTTGTGGGCTCCTGTTATACTAGTGGCTCCGGGAACAGGCGAAGACCTTGCAAGAGTTAATACTGTAGCTAGCGCAAACAGCGTGCTCTGCTATGGCATCGTAGTTGGTCCAATACGGGCTAGTGGTAAGGCTGCTGACGCTGCAGGCGACAAAGTAAACGTTTGCGTTTTTGGACCATGCAAAGTGAAGGTTAATGGAGCCTTGGCTGTTGGTGCGTTGATTGCAACTTCAGCCACTGCTGGCAAAGCTGGAGCTGCAACTCCTGCTATTGGCGCTGTAATTGGGAAGCTTTTGGCTGCTTCAGGCGCTGATGGCGACATTGTACCGTGCTTCGTGGATGCTGCTTAGGCTAAGGTGACTTGACATGGACGGAATTATTGATAAATCACTGCTCTTTAATCCTGAGACGCAGTCTGAGCTTCAGAAACTTCACGAAAAAGCTGGCGATAAATTCTTTGATGCTTGGGATTTCGGGGTTTGTGTCCATAGAATAGCAGGGTTTGGTCATCATCCTAATCCAATGTATCTTGGGCGTATGCCATTCAGTAAGATAACGAGGCCTGAAGACTTGTGGATGGTTCCGATGCGTGAAACCGTAAACGTAGGCGCTGCTTTGATACAGCAAAAGGTTTTGGCAGATGTGTTGCATGGGGCAGAGGCTAACAAAGCCTGGAAGGACTGGGTTAAAGTAGTGGAGATGGAAGAGCCAAAGGACCAGATTGCCACAATAACTGAGGATGATTTCATAATTGTTGAAGGGACAGCCGGAGCTAAAGGTCGTTATACTGGCGGTAAATTCGGTTCCGTATCCTTGGACTGCAGCGAAGACAAAGGCATGCACAAGGTCATTTTGGGCATTAAGAAAACTTGGATAAGCGATAACAAATGGAATAGCATCCAGGAAGCGACAACTGTTGCTGGTTCAGCCATGTATAAACACGTGGCTACAGATATCGCCGTTAAGTTACTTGCGTCCATTGGTGGAACAGAAACGTTCGACACAGACCTTTACAAGACACTCGTTAAGGCAATAAGCACGAACAGAAAGGCAGGTTTCAATCCTGACGCTATCCTAGTGAACCCCGATCAAGAGGCTACCCTGATGGCGATGGATAAGTTCATAAGCATTGAAATGCTTGGGCGTGTTGGTCGCTTGGCTGAGGAAGGCGTGATCGGCAACTTCTACGGCACTATTCCTGTCTACAGTACGAGCGTCTGCGGTGCTAATCCGCTTGTTTATACCAAAGCGAAAGGTGTGGTGGCTGGTCTCCGTCAAGACATTCAAATCGAAGATTACGATGACCCAATACAAAGCCTCGAGGGCGCCGTGTTGACAATGCGCTTCGACTTGGCAGCGGCCTTTACTGCAGCAATCCGTAAAGTGGCCACAAGCTAAACATAGTCTCTTCATGACCCTTTTTCCCCTTTTTTAGTTTGTTGAAAAACGTGGAGCAGTTAACGTGACAAATTTCGATGAAAGATTAACCCTCGCAAAAACTATTCTGCGTGAGCTTAGCAGAGCGCCTTTAAGTCGCACTACGCTTGACAAAAGAGTCACTCGTGAGATTGGTACGCACGCGAGTTGTGAGGGCATGTTCTGCTATCTCATTCAAAAGGGTTGCATTCAGAAAAGCGGGCAGAAGAAGCGGGATCCTTATTGCATAACTGAGAAGGGCAGAAAACTGTTGGAGGGCTTGCCTTGAGCGTTTTCAGACAGATATATAATGCATTGAAGTCTGATGCTTATGCGAAGGCCCTTAAACCTTCTAAGGAAGGTGTCGGTGAGCCTCCTAAGATCAGTTTCAAGAAACAGATTGAAGCGTACTATAAAGATACGGCGTTGCGGGATTTTGTTGATGTTTTGGCTATGCAGTCGGTTGGCATGGGTTTTTACACTACTTGTGCAAGTGATGAAGAATATTCTAATGCGAAGGAGGCAAAAGGTATTGTTGATGAGTTTAATGAACGTAACAATATTGATAATTTGCTGCAAGTGACAGCTCGAGAAGTTATCGGCACTGGAAACGGGATCTGGCAGCTTCTGTCTCCCGAAAAAGTTGAACGTGTTATGTGGGTGCCAATAATTAGTTTTGACCGTGTTTTCACGAACGAGTTTCTGGGCTTTGAAGAAACAGATTTCGTTAAGGAAAAGAAGGTTAAGCTAGGCTACAAGCAGACAACTGAGTATGGCGGTAAACTCATTCCGCCTGGAAATCTGTGGCATTATCGTTGGAACCCGATTGATGGTAGCGGCTGGGGCTGCGGTTTGATTCGTGTTTTGATGGAAGAGTATAGCTGGCAAGAATATAACAAAAACACTGGGCAATATGAAACACGCACTCGCCCAAGCTTTTTAGAAATTAAGGCTAAGCTTGACTTGGACCTTATTGAGATTTTTGAGAAGTTTGCAGGTCCGCTTGAGGCTTATGTTACTGAAGATAAGAAACTTGCTGAAAAAATAGAGGCTGAATTGCAAAAGATGCCTAAATATGGCGGTAGATTGGTGGCTGCAGGCAAAGGCGGATTAGACATTAAAACTCCGCCATTAGAGCCTAGGGCACGTTTTGGAGAGAGCATCGAATACTTGTGGAATCAATTTTGTCTTGGCGGTCAGACTCCTTTGCCTAAGTTGTTTACCACTCCAGGCTTCACGGAAGCAAGTGCAAAGGCTGCGATCGACATTGCAGATAGGCTGATCATGCCTATTCAACGGTTGATTAAGCGGGATGTTGAAAGGTTATGGAGCAAAGTTATCACAGCTGCTAATACAAAATTGGATCCTGTGAAGGCGTCTGTTCGGCTTAATTGGGGGGCGCCTGAAACTCCGGAGGTTGTTGTTGCTGATCTGATTCATGCTGCTGAGTTGGGTTTAATCCGCTCTGAAGAGTTTCGCAAGAATGCGGTTAAGTTTGGTTGGGAGTTGTGGGAATCTCAGCCTTCTCAGTCCAATGCTTCTCAGGAGGCTAAAAAGTGATTTCTTTTTCTCCTTTCTCTCTTGCGACGTACGTCGCCATGTCTCCTGGGAAGCGGACACTTACTTCATGCTCACCCGAAAGAGATGGGAAGAGGAGGTGAATGAAGAAAAATGCCATTGCAATTCAACTTGACGAAAGGCCTACTCTATGGCATAACTCTTGGCTTACTCTTCGGTGTTGCCATATTCGTTCTGGCTTCAAATGCTTATGGTCTGGGTTTCATTCCTGCTGCACTGACGCCAACTGTTATAGCTGGTCTCGTGTTCGGGAATGGTATCTTGACGGGCATTAGCTGGGAATATGGCAAATGGCTGAAAGAGTCGCACAACTATGGCTTAATGTTCTGCATAACAAACGGGTTCTTGGTGGGCATTACTTTCGGCATATACTTTGGACTGGGCATATTCGTTATCGCTGGGATTGCTTATGGACTGGGCTGGCTTACTTTGACTCCAGTGGAAGTGGCAGGCATAGTTTTCGGAGCTTCCATACTAATGTTCATAACAAACGAGTATGCCGACTGGCTGGATCGTCAAAAAGTGCAGACTTCAGCAACTGGCCCGCCTCCAACGCCATAGTCAGAAGCCTGCGTATAAACCATAAAAAACTCCCCCTTTTTTGTTTGTTTACGGTCATGGTGAGAGTGAAAAAAGCATGAGTGAAGTTCCGACAGAGCATCTGCAGTTACAGTATATTCGTGCTGCCCTAGCCGGCATTATGGCTCCGCCCAAGGATAAGAAGGTAACTAAGCTAGCTTTCACTTGGACTGTTGGGGGCAATGTTGAAACCATCAAAACTTATGATGGCGCTGAACTTCTCTTCACTCTTACGTTCACTTGGAACGCAGATTCGACACTTAAGGAGGTTGCCCGAACATAGCTAGGGTTGCCTAGCTTTGCGGGAATCAACAAATAAAGGAGGAATGAAAGAGAAAATGGCAAGTGTGATTGAAGGTTTAAAGTGGAAGATGCAGTGGCGTATCGACAAGTTTAAGGATCCTACTGGCGAAGTTGCAAAAGCATTACAAGCGGGCATGAGTGTTGCTGAGGCTCGGAAGGTTTTTCCAGGCGCGTTTATCAAGACGGATCGTTTGAAACCTGACACTGGTAAACTAAGTGATTTGTTGCCGCAGTTTCTGTTTGGACAGAGACCTGCTAGGCAGAGAAGGGTTGCACTCAATGTGGGGCTACAAAATCTTATCGACATAATTTGTGGTATTGGCACGACAACATTGTATAATAATGCGAATGCAAGATTGGGTGTTGGAAGTGACGCAACAGCAGCAGACCCAACTCAAACAGATTTACTCGATGCAACACCAACATGGAAAGCGATGGACGCAACCTATCCGCAGAGAAGTGGCCAAATGGCTGAATGGCGGAGCACTTTCGGTTCTGCTGATGCAAATGAGGCTTGGAACGAATATGCAGTTGACAATGGTGCTGCAGCTCATAAACTTCTGAATCGCAAAGTTGAAAGTAAAGGCACCAAAGCTTCTGGGGAAACGTGGACGCTTTCGTTGAAGATAACATTTAGCTAAATCAAGTGATGCTCATGGGAAAGACTATAATGTTGAAGAAGTTGGAGTCGGGTGCTTCCATTTGCGTGGATTTAGATGACTTGCTTGATATGATGGTAAAAGCTGCAGCAGAGAAAGGCATAGATATGAACACGGCAACAATTGAACAGAAAAGAGACGTTCTCAAAAGCATGGGTTATGAACCATATTTTGAGATGCTGAAAAAGGAGGCTGAGTTTCAATGGCTGTAGGCGATGTAGTTTCAGACATTCAAAGTATTGCTGCTGGTGCGTTTTTGGCTATTCAGCCAAGTTCTGGCGTGGAATGGGTTATCCACAATATTTATCACGAGCATCATGTGGAGCTTTACTTTTACGATGGCACAAACAGTTTGCTTTTTGATAGTGAAGCTGGCGGTGGCGTTCATGCTAAATATGCTTTCCACTGCACAAACACTCGATATATCAGAGTTAAAAACACGAACACCTCTGCTCGTTTGATAGGGTATGACGGAGTCCAAACTAAATGACAATGATAACTCCGCTTCTTACATCAAGAAAAGTTTTAACTTTCACCTATCCAGACATCCAAGAAACACAAATTACCCCTGAAACTCTTCCCACTTCTGAACCAACTGACCCTCAGATAAGTTATACAGTGGGGCAGTCAGATTTAGTTCAATTAAGCTTCAACGTTTTTCAAAGAATAGAGGTTGCTATTCTTAATGCAAGCGGTCAATTCATAACTGCTGGAACGCTTAATTATCGAATGGTGAAAAATGGAAGTTCAGTTAAGACTGGCTCTTTCGCTGTTTCCGCAAATTATTATTACAGGTTAGGTTGCTATTTTTATAATGTTGCAGCCGGTGACGTTTTAGGTATTAAACTTTGGTCTTCCGTAGCGGATAGCAACTGGGACATGAAAACTTTCTGGATGAATGTCACTCGAGTAATTCCATTCAACAAACCTCGATGCTTATATAATGTAGGCATTGCTGCATCAGTTGGAAGTGGCGGAACCCCCAAATGGTGGCATAATGATGTTTTTACTTACTCACTAGCAAGCGCTTTTACTGTTCCATTATGGTATCCTGCAGCAACTTATGGAATGATTCAAATTTCACGAGGAGATTCCATATACTCAAATGGTATAGAATCTACAACGGGAACAACACGCCCTGTTCGAAACGGTAGTAACTGGGTTCCTTCACAGATAATCTTTCGAGGCTTAAGAATTGACTAAGAGTTGACTAACCAAAAATGGCAACTCTAACTGAGTATGGAGATTTTATGCTTAATGGAATTGATGAGTGGGGACTCCGCAAAATTGATGGGCTTTTAGAAGATGGAACAAAAATAATTGCAGTTGCAGGATTCATTCTTAAGGAAGTTACTGACAGCATAGGTCTCTTGGATTCTGTTTTGCGTGATAAGATTTTAACGGTTTCTGATTCTTTAGGGCTTGCTGATTCGTTGTTGAGTAATAAAACGTTGGTCATAACAGACGTCGTCTCCTTAGCGGAAATAGTTGACGTTATAACAGGCGCCATAATCAAATATGTTTCTGATGTTCTCGGCTTGTCTGATCAGGTTAGCGTCCACAAAACACTTATCGTCTCAGACACGTTGAGCCTGCTTGACCAAATTTTCCGCCACAAACCACAAGTATCCGTTGCTGATGCTGTAGCCCTTGTAGAAGTTATTGTTGTTTCAAAACTTTTCACGATAACAGATACGGTGAGTCTTGGAGACATTGCCTACACCCTAAAACAGCTTCGCATAAGCGACTCCATAAGTCTTTCAGATCAAGTGTCGACTCCTTCGCGCATAATTCAAGTTTTGGATAGCCTAGGTTTGCTGGATAATGCCTATGTAAATAAGGCATTGGTAATAAGCGACAATATAGCCCTTGCAGAAGTTGTTGAAGTAGGTAAAGGCGCTGCTGTAACTAAACTATACCTTATCTTGGGCAACATATTGATTGATTTGAAAACAGGCAAAGTCGAGCTTGCAATTTAATACTACGTGCATTGTGGAGTCTCGTATGTACGTAGTAAAAACCCCTAATTTTTAATGCATTTTCAGAAATGCTTTTTGTTTAATGTTTATTGTTTCGCAAGAATGCTTACGTTTCTGCTTTCATATCTTACTATTAACTATACGTTTGTTGGAGCCTTGGCTGTTGGTTGCCGTAACGCCTCAAGAGATTCGTGAAAGAGTGAATCTTACGGAAGCTGATGTTTCGGACGCAATTGTTAATAGGTTTGCCAAAGCTGCTGCGGTGACTCTTGGACTGGAGCTTGAGAAGACCATCGATTATACGGGCTGCTCCGATGAAGAAGCTGAAGCCATAAGAAACATCGCTGCCATTTATTGTGCATGCAAAGTTACCGGCGGTTCGGCTTCTGGCTTAAGCTTTCGTGTTGGAGATCTATCTGTAAATGAATCAAGCGCGACTACTCCAAGCGGTCTCAGCAGAGAAAATTTGCAGTTTTTGATGGGTGAGGCTCAGCGTATCATCGAGAAGTTGAAAGTGCCTTATGTGGGGAGGGCATAGGTGGCTAACGTCCCTGATGCGTACTACCAATTCGTGATGCATTATGCACCTTGGTTTTATGTTGTAACTACGGCAATGACTGCTGATCCTCCTGCTGGCCAGAAGAATGTCACAGTTGCGGATGGCACTAAGTTTAGTGCGAACATGCCTGTTGAAATCAAAGACTCAGCTCACAGCGAATGGAATGAGGTCGATTCCGTCGCTGGCAACGTTGTGACCATGAAAAACAATCTGGCGTACACTTATTACGTGGCGAAGGGCGGAACCGTAGATCATGGCGACAACAGTTTTGGAAAGGGCGCTTTTCCAGCTGCTTTCGGCATCGAATTTATTTATGAGGCTTATTCTGCTACTCAATTTGTTTCTAAGCAAACTGAGATTCGCTCAAAAATAATCGAGTTAACCGATTGGCTTCTTACCCAGCAATGCACAGATCCAGCGAAGAAGGCGTATGGCGGGTTCAAATCCAGCGAATCTTCAACTCAATATCACAGTATTGATGCGGGTCGTGTTATTCCAGCGTTGCTTAAGGCGTATACTCTGATAGGCACTTCGGGCTATCTTGATGCGGCTAAACTTGCGGGTTACACTTTTCTCTATACGATGCAGCATGAGCCCGCAAACTTGGGGATTCATGACAAATACTATGGGGGCTTCGCAAACTACGTCAGCATAACCGATACTTGGGATACTGTGATGAGCATTGAGAATCTCTACTGCTTGATCGGCTTGAAGCTCTTGGCGGACACGTACGATGTGGCTAATGCCTCTCGGTACAGTGTCATGATGGCAGATGCTGCAGGCTTCCTCAAAGTTGGGTTTGAGCAGCTATACTTATATTATCAGCCTCCACCTTCGGGTTCTGGCGTCTGGTATAGGGTAGGCCTTAACGACACCGAAGTTTACGATGATCCTGTCAGCTTCGCGCTCTTAGGTCTCTACGTGTATGAGGGCTGGAGTTTCACCTGTCAGCGTGTCTACAACTTCATTCAGTCGATCAGGGCATCGGGGCAATATCCTGCTTATTGGCCAGAGATCTGTTGGCCGGGCTACCTTGACGTGGTGACAAGGTTCCCAGCATGCGCATACTACGATGCGATCACCACGGGAATCCTATGGAAAATCAGGAAAGAACGCGATCCGCCAAGCTTCAAACTGGCGTACCAGATCGTGGAGAAGTACCAGGACGACTTCATGTACTGGGGTCCTGTCTTCACGGATTATAGCCCGATCACGCCTCAGAAGGCTATGGCTAATGTAACATGGCTTGCTCGAATGTTTCTCAATTATGAAGAGCCCTTGACGCCGTTTGCGAAGATTCTTAATTCTAAAGGTGAGGGTGTGCTTCTTTATCCGATTCAGCAGGCGGTTGAAACGGTCAGTTATAGTGAGCCCCTAGATGTTTTAGCGATTGTTTCGCCTTTGCGAGCTGAGGAAGTTGTGCTGGAACCTGGCTATTACCTAAATGATTACCTAATTTTTTACACGTTTGTGCCGGTCCGTATCCATGACAAGATACGTCGCAAGGGCGAGGATTACGAAGTTCAGAATAGGCAGGCCTTCACCTATGAAAATCAGACTTCTTATTTCAAATTGATTGCTAGGAGGTTGTTGGCGACTTGAGTGAATTGGAGGATCCAGTCTTAACGCTTCTGCGGTTGATTACTACGAGGATTCGTGTAGTGAAGGATAACGGTTCGCTTGCCAATCTGCTTGCGACCAAGGAACAGTACGACCGAGAGCTCTTGAAACAATACGATGCGCAGATAACGTTAGGGTTAGACAGCAGCCAAGACCAGAAACTTGAGTTGGCTGGTCGTTTGAGGCGTCGCTACATGGTTTTCCGATGTAATGCCTACGCTGTCGACAAGACGGCTCCTGGAGCTGATGCGGGTAAAGTTATGCGAGATAAAGTTACTGCGCAGATTAACGCCATCATTCGGGAAAATCGCAATTTGCCGTATCAGACGGTTTACAATTTCTATGGGCTCAGCTATCCGACCGGAGATCCTCACAAGGCTTATGCTGCAGGTGCAGCCTCAGAGCTGGCGCCTTCAAGCGTATCTTGGGTAGAGCTCACTAATTTGCAGTATCAAAGCATCTGGTCTAGCGATGATGTTCGCTTTTCAAAGAGCCACAACGTCAACAACGAATATGCCCTCATGCTTTTCCGTTTCAAGATAGGCCCTCGAGAGCAGTGTGTCAAGAAAATTGTGCTAAGTTTTGAGGGCTATGGCACTTCCCCCGGGGGAAATGGCGCAACAATCAAAGTTTGGAACCACGTTGCTTCTGCATGGCAGCAGGCCCAGAGCGGAACCGGCGGGGGAGACGAAACCTTAACCATCACGATCTCTTCTAGCTGGACAGACTTCATCGACTCTAACGGCTATGTTTGGCTTCTCGCCAAAACCACGAATCCAAGCAATGGCTCAACGCCAGCGGTCCTCTACTGCGATTTTGTCCAATGTACGATTCAGGTTTATGGAATTTCATATTGTGACGTCATAAGTTACAGGAATATTGACGTCACAGACGTTAAGCCATACCTATTCAGAACTGAATTTCTGCTGAAAGGTTGGCTTTTCGAGTCACTTTCAGGAGCGTTTTAAAAAGGAGGAATGAAAATATGCCAGAAACTTATGGAAGTGACCAAGAACGGTTCTACTATACAGAGGAAACGAACTATGGAGAAACACCCACAAACCCAAACATGTTCAGTGTGCCTGCGGACTTGATAGACCCCGGAGTAAATCCAGGAAATATTAAAGTTAGAGGTGCCGGCAACTACGATCTACAAGTAATCAAAAAGGGCCTTAGACAAGTAGCTTGCAAGGTAGCATATCCATTGCCCTCTGAGGCACCCATAGGGCTTTTGCAATGGGCTAAAATGGAACTAAACAAGAGCTTAAGCATACAAGTAATATACTATAAGGGATTTTTTGCTTCGGCAACAGACATAATTTCGCTGCTATTCACAGGAATGAAATTCAACAAAGTTAGCGTGGAATGTAGTATTGAAGACGTTGTTAAAGCTGTTGCAGAGCTTGAGGGTCAAAATGTAGCTGTTGGAACCGCTAAGATAACAGGAGCGACTTATGGAGACCACACCGGAGCTGTGCCCTACCATGCATCCTATGTCAAAAAGGGAGCGGCAACTTTGGAGCGTGTAACAGACTGGAAGTTTGTTATTGAGAACAATCTGAAAAGGGTTCCAGTCATAAGATCCACAAATGGGCATCTCATAAAGTATCTGCCGTTTAGGCATAGGGGCTTAAGTGGAGAGTTGGCATTTGAGTTTGAAAATAAAGAGGAATATGATGAAGTTCTTGCGGACACCGGGTTTGCTTTAGAGTTTGGGTTAGGCGGAAACAACAAAGCCGTTTTCACAGACTGCAAGTGGGATAATGTTTTGACGCCGAGCAAGATGGAAGATTTGATTTCGTTGAAGGCCTCGTTTGTGGCTAAAGGTCCGGTGAGCATAAGTTAGGAGCTGTGAGGTATGCGGACTGAAGTTTTAGAACTTGATGAGAGATTTGGAAAGGAATATGCTGGCCGCTACGTTTTCAGCGAGATTACCTGGGCGAAGCGGAACCGCATAATCCAAAAGTATACAAAATACAGTAGGGCAACTGGGGAGGTCGAAAGTAGCGATTTCATCGCGATACAAGCAGAGACTATATGGGCAAGTCTTAGGGAGCAACCGCAGACCAAACCGTTATCACTTGAAAAGCTATTGAGTGAAGACCAGGGCATTCCGATTGAGCTTGGCGAATTATTCTCAAAGGTTACAAACAAACTCAATGGCATGAGTCATGAAGATCTGCGTTTTTTATTGCAGCAGCTCGACGAGGAAAGCCGCACCCGACTATTACAGAGTTTAGGCTATGCAAAGAGTTCGGATGGACCCCAAACCAGCTTAGAAAGCAGTCAGCCCGAACCGTCCAAGAGTTCTGTGTCTTATTGAATGTGATGGATCAGATGGTGGAGGAAGAGAAGCAGAAGGCGGAGCGTGAGGCGAAAAGGCATGTCCGTTGAAATAACTTGTGATGTTGACGGAATCGAAGAGTTTCAGGCAGCCATGCAAAGGTTCGATGCTGCAATGCAGAACCAGGTACGCCGCTTTCTCATGAGTT
>Ga0315296_10001490_pt1 | contig 20500 bp, 21 predicted proteins | sample YL17G14_18_MG_FD_203921 | JGI IMG/M metagenome (GOLD analysis project Ga0315296, IMG submission 203921) | Sediment microbial communities from Yellowstone Lake, YNP, Wyoming, USA - YL17G14_18 | ecosystem: Environmental > Aquatic > Freshwater > Lake > Sediment | place: USA: Wyoming | collected...
GGAGGGCATGGCCCCGCCGCCGCCTTAGTCTTCAAGGACACTGGTGCGGTAAGCATTGGTCGGAAACCTCTTATTCAAACCTCTTCCGTCAATTTACCATGGCAATTCAGGTCACAGGTTGAGACCCAGAATCTGTCGGGAAAACGGGTGATGAGCAGATGGCGTCTTTCAGACGAGTCCTAATGAAGAGGATATTCAACGCAGTCATCACCGTTCTCTTGATAATGCTCCTCAACTTCATGCTTTTCAGGGTGATGCCAGGAGACCCTGCCAAGCTTATGACGCCTCACAAGCCCGGCGTATCTGACGCCGTCTACTGGAGGAACGTCGAGATGATGGGGCTCAACGACAGCTGGTACGAGCAGATCGGCAACTACTATTACCAGACTTTCACGCTACAATGGGGTATATCGTTCAAGAGCGAAAAACCAGTTGTCAATGAATTTTCTGAAGCCATAGGTTGGACGCTCCTGCTCTTAGGTACTTCAACAGTCATCACGTTCGCCTTAGGCGTATGGTTAGGTAAGATTGCCGCCATGCGCAGAGGTAAGACCCCGGACGTGACAATCACCGGTGTGGGACTGTTCTTCTACGGCATGCCCGTATTCTGGTTCTCCATCGTTCTTCTCATCATCTTCGTGATGTATCTGCATTGGTTCCCGGTGGGTCAGTACATTGAATCTGGGACAGCGCCGTTCCCGCTGACTCTCGAAAAGATCAAGGACATCATCTGGCACATGATCCTGCCGCTTACGTCCCTCACTGTAGGGTCGATTGCTGGCGTAATCCTGATCATGAGAAGCTCCCTCATAGACGTCCTCACGGAGGACTACATCGTGACAGCGTACGCAAAGGGTCTCACAGAGAAACAGGTCCTCCGGTGGCATGCCTCCCCGAACGCTAGACTGCCGATAGTAACGACTCTTGCGATGGACACCGCATTCATACTTGGCGGCGCATTCCAGGTCGAGTACGTATTCAGCTATCAGGGTATCGGTTGGAAGACAATCGACTCTATAGAGAACCAAGATTACCCGATGCTACAATTCATCTTCTTGATAGGAGGAATTGCAGTCGTCATCGCCAACCTCCTTGCGGACATCGTCATATATTACCTTGACCCGAGGGTTAAGATCACATGACGATGCCTATGCATGAGCCAAGGCCGCCCCCGAGGCCTGACGCGCAGTCCACACCCAAACCGCAGAACAAGAAGCGGCGCTTCAAGTTCGAGACAGCGCTCCAGAACTTGACAAGGAGGGCACTGACTCCGATCAATCCGGTTCTGGCAGAGAAGGCCGCGTTGGGAGCGAAAGGGTGGGGAAAGACTACGGATCTATTCCTGAAAACCTGGATGGGGAAGGTTGGCACCATAATAATCCTCATATTCTTGGTAATCGCGTTATATGGAACCTTCATAGTCCCAAAGTACGTATACAATCCGGCCGACGGCCTGCTCGGACCGTCCTGGTCCCATCCATTTGGCACTGATCATAATGGCATTGATGTCCTGGACAGAGTGATGAAAGGCTCGCTCGCTTCTCTCACAATAGGATTCACCGCAATGGCCGTGTCAATGATACTCGGAGCTGTGGTCGGCCTCGCGTCCGGATTCTGGGGAGGGTGGAGAGACGAGGTCATCATGAGAATCAACGATGTCTTTCTTTCCATTCCATGGCTTGTACTGATGATTGTCATCGCGGCGATACTGAATACGCAGAGCATCTGGGCGGTTATACTCGTGATAGGGCTCACAGGATGGTCGACCACGGCTAGGATTGTCAGGTCCCAAGTCCTCTCGCTCGTATCCAGACAATTCGTCGAGCGGGCCAAGGCCATTGGGTCGGGTGAATGGCACATAATCAGGAGGCACATATTCCCGAACGTGGTCCCTCTTCTGTTCGCCAATGCCATCCTCACGATAGCGATCTCGATCCTGTCGGAGAGCACACTCAGCTTCCTCGGGTTAGGTCCTCAGGATGTGGACACGTGGGGAAGAATATTGGAAGACGCCTACAACCAGGGCTCAGCGACGATTCCGTCCCAGAACCTGTTCATCATAATGCCCGGCTTGGCCATAGTCATCGTCGTGCTGGGATTCACGTTCATTGGGTACGCGATGGACGAGGTCATGAACCCCAAGCTGAGAAAGAGGTAGTTGCGGCTCTTTTTCGACTAGCTGGCACGTTCGGATACGGGTATTCTCAATGTCTGCCGTGCACAGCAACCTTTTAATACGGCAATCCATTATCGAGGCCTGCTCGAACCGATTGGTCAAGCAGAGGTATTCAGTTGTCTCCGAAACCAAGGGCAGCTGCCAAGAAGGTCAAGGACAAGTGGAGGGCAAAGGAGTGGTACAAGATCTACGCCCCCGACATGTTCAGCAAGATGCAGCTCGGGGAGACCCCGTCCGAGACGCCTGAGGGCGTCATGGGCAGGATCATCGAGGCCACGGTCCAGGACCTCACAGGCGATTTCTCGAAGATGCACATCAAGATCAAGTTCAAAGTGAAGGACGTCAGAGGACTCGACGCTCACACGACCTTCTTCGGTCACGACTTGACGAGCGACTATGTCAGACGGCTGACGAGGCGGAAGAGGACCAAGACAGATGCCGTCGTCGATGTGACCACCAAGGACGCCTGGGAGATTCGGGTCAAGCCCATGGGCGTGTCCGAGCAGAGGATCCAGGCCTCTCAGGAAACGGCCATCAGAGCGATCATGAAGGACGAAGTCAGGAAGGCGGCTGCGGGAGCGACCATAGGTGAGTTCGTCCGGATGCTGATCATGGGCGACCTAGCGAAGAGAATCTCGGAGGCTTCCAAGGTCATAGTGCCTATCAAGAGAATTGAGATACGCAGGAGCGAGGTCGTCAGATTTGGGAAGCTCCCCGAGCCTGGCGAGGCACCCATCGTGGCTCCACAGGAACCCCAGACGCCTGAGGCGGAGTCGGAGGAACAGGCGCCAGAGGCTCCAGTTCCCGCACCTGCGGCGGAGCCTGCCCCTGAGGCAGTCGACGAAGCCGCTCCTGCAGAAGAAGGGAAAACGGAATAGGGCCGCCCGAGCAGCTGTTCGGGGGCTCGCGTCAGATTGCACAAATGTCGGGGTGGCTCAGCCTGGTGGAGCGTCGGACTCATAGGGAGAGGTCTTGACCAGATGCTCCTAGGAAATCCGGAGGTCACGGGTTCGAACCCCGTCCCCGACACCAATCATCAGGCGTAATCGATATTCGGTGGCTTAGAGTACCATTGTTGCTGAGGGATCGAGATGCGAGTGATCATATACACTGGCAAGGGCGGGGTCGGTAAGACCTCAATTGCTGCCGCGACGGGTATGAGGGCGGCCGCGCTCGGATATCGGACGATACTCATCAGCACGGACGCCGCACACAGTCTCTCCGATTCCCTCGAGATCCAGCTTTCCGGGAAGATAACCCAAATCTCGAAGAATCTGGATGGAATCGAGGTCGACATGCAGTACGAGCTCGAGACCAGGTGGAAGGAGATCCAGAGCTACCTCTCGGATTTTCTCGAGTCCCAGGGTATGGATTCCGTGACGGCCCAGGAGATGGCCGTGTTCCCTGGCATGGAGCTCATGTCAGCGCTGTTCTATCTCGAGGAGTTCCACAAGAAGAAGTCATATGACGTTGTGATAATGGACACGGCCCCGACGGCGGACACCCTGAGGCTCCTCGCGTTCCCGGACACGGCCAACTGGTACTTTGACCGGCTGTTCCACATGCTGAGGAACGTCATCAGGGTGGCGAGGGTGACGGTTGGGAAATTCATGAACACGCCCCTCCCTACGGAGGCGTTCTTGAAGGACATCGAGGACCTGAAGGCCAGACTGTCGTACGTGAGAGACCTCCTGACGGACCCGGAGATAACATCCGTGAGGCTTGTCGTGAACCCGGAGAAGATGGTCATCGCCGAGACCCAGAGGGCGTACACATACCTCTGTCTGTACGGGTACACCGTCGAGAGCATAGTGATTAACAGGGTCATCCCGGAGGAGCTGAGCGACACCTACTTCAAAGGAAAGTTGGAGGAGCAGAGGAAGTACCTCAAACTGATCGACGAGGTGTTCACGCCGCTCAAGATGATCCGGGCAAGACTCATGCCGAGAGAGGTCCTTGGGATGAAGGCTCTGGACAGGCTCGCGGATGAGCTGTTCGGGAAGGGAGATCCCACGGAGATATACTCGAAGGAATCCCCCATGAAGATGTACGACGAGAACAGCGAGAGCATCCTGGCCATAAAGCTCCCTTATCCAATGAACCAGAAACTAGAACTATATACGCGCAAAGACGATTTGACACTGCAGCTGGGCGCCTTCAAGAAGTCGATCGCGCTCCCGCACTCATTAGCCAACAGGAGAGTGCTCGGGGCGGACATGGGTGAGGGATGGCTGAAGATCAGGTTCGAGGGTGAGACACATGCAAGAAAGAAGGGTGGAAAAGGGGCTAGAGGCCGCAAAGCGACTTGAGAGACACGTGGAGGAGATTGCGAGCAACATCGCTACCAAGGATACGATGACGCACTTCGCCAACGCGGGTATGGAGATAGTCCAAGCAGCGAACACAGCGCTCAAGCAGATGGAGGTCCCGCAAGAGACGAAGGTCAGGATACACAAGGCGCAGAGGGAAGTGCTCCTCGCGGTGAAGAGTGCGATTGAAGTCGTGCTGACGGAGATCGACAAGGAAATCCCTGTGAAGAAGCAAGAGCTCAAGAAGATAGAGATCAAGCGGAAATCGAAGTGACGATTCGAGGAGCTCAGGCCCCGTACACACATCTTTTTTAGATGTAATCCATTACTGACCATCTTCCTGAGATTTGAGGGGGGATTAGTTAGTATGGTCAAGATGTTGGTACCGTACCCGGAGAACTGTACTGGATGCAGGTTCTGTGAGATGGCCTGCACCATCTACCATGATGGAAAAGTGAACCACGCGGACGCGCGCCTGCAGGTTCACAGGCGAGGAGTGAAGATCGATTTCCCGTCAGTGTGCACGCACTGCGTCTCCTGCGAGGACAAATGCTGCGTCCTCCATTGCCCGGTCGAGGCGATCAAGAAGGAGGACGGAAGGGTGTATGTCAACCAGGACGAATGCACGGCATGCGGGACCTGCGTTGAGATCTGCCCGTTCGGCGTCATGAGGATGGAGGAGAAGGCGTTCAACTGCGACCTCTGCGGCGGCGATCCAACATGCGTCAAGTTCTGCCCGATGAAGGCGATAGTCTACGAGGAGCCGAAGCCTGAGCAGTACGAGAAGATCAAGAATCTTCTCAAGGCAGAGGAGGGACCGCAATGAAAGGCTACACTGGCAAGATACTCAAAGTCGACCTCACCGCGGACAGGTCCCGCGTACGGTCTTTCGACGAGAAGTACGCTCGGAAGTACCTGGGGGGCCAGGGGTTCGCGGTGGAGATAGTCTATCACTCTGTTCCGAAGAACGCCGACCCGTTGGGCCCGGAGAACGTCCTCGCGATGGCCGGAGGATTGTTTGACGGATTCCCAGTCGGCACTGGAGGAAAGGTCGCGTTCGCTGCGAAGTCTCCTGCAACGGGAACACTCGCTGAGAGCATCATGGGCGGGTCCATCGGTCCTGAGCTGAAGCATGCGGGTTACGACGCTCTCGAGGTGGTCGGCAAGGCGGCAAGGCCATCGTACATATTCATCGAAGACGAGAAGGTCGAGGTGGTCGAGGCGCCCGAGCTCTGGGGAAAGGACACGAGGGAGACCCCTGACATACTCAAGAGAAAGCACGGCTGGGATGTGAAGGTCGCGTGCATCGGACCTGCGGGGGAGAGACTGTCCAGGATCGCCTGCATAGACTGCGATGACAGACAGGCAGGGCGGGCCGGACTCGGAGCGGTGATGGGCTCGAAGAACCTGAAAGCAATCGTCATACGAGGCACTCACGACCTCGTCCCTGAGGATCCGGGCGGTCTGCTCGAGATTGCGCTCAGATACCAGAAGATCTACGAGGCCTCTCCGTCTTTCGTGGAAGACACGAAGTACGGCACCGGCGAGTTCCTCGGCTGGGTCAACAAGGAGAAGGGAGTCTTCCCGACCAGGAACTGGCAGCAAGGAGTCTTCAACGAGCGAGAGAAGATCGACCCCTACTACTGGGCGCCCAAGTACGTGACCAAGAACAAGGCATGCTTTGCGTGCACAAAACCGTGCGGCAAACTGTTCGAGATCAAGGGCGGCAAGTTCATGGGCGTGGCCATCGACGGGATCGAGTACGAGACACTCTACTCCCTCGGGGGCGCGTGCGGAAATTCCGATGTGGAATCTGTGGCGAGGGCGAACGAGCTCTGCGACATGTATGGGATGGACACGATCTCAGCGGGAGTGACCGTCGGATTCGCCATGGAGTTGGTGCAGAGGGGCATCATCACCGAGAAGGAGGTCGGTTTCAAGCTGACCTTCGACAACGCCTCGGACGCCGTACCCAAGATGATCGAGATGATGGGCAAGAGGCAGGGCTTCGGGGACGTGCTCGCGGATGGAGTCAAAGTGGCCGCTCAGAAGATCGGCAGGGGGGCCGAGAGATACGCGATCCATACGAAGGGCTTGGAGCCGCCAGCTTACGATGTCAGAGGCATGAAGGGGCACGGTCTGGCATACATGACATCCACCAGAGGAGCATGCCACCTCAGGGCAGGTTTCTACGCCCCTGAGCTAGTGGGGAAGTTCTGGAAGTGGGAGGGGATCGACAGGTTCTCTCCTGTGAACAAGGGCTTCATGGTATCGCAGACGGAGAACTTCATGTGCGTGTACGACTCGGTCGGGCTCTGCAAGTTCTCGAGGGGGTTCTTCCTGATAGCGAAGCTCCCGGAGGTCATCAAGGCGATCTCTGGCATGGTCTTCACGGAGGAAGAGCTCCTGAAGATCGGAGAGAGGATCCACAACATGAAGGGCGCGTTCAACGCGAGAGAGGGAGTGCTCAGAAAGGACTGGCTGCTTCCTCAGAGGATTCTCGAGGACCCGATTCCGGAAGGACCCTCGAAGGGCTCGAAGATCTCTGTCGAGGAGATGAACATGATGCTCGACGACTACATGAAGGCCCGGGGATGGTCGGATGAGGGTGTTCCGACCCACGAGAAGTTGGCGGAGCTGGGGATAGAATAGGCCGACCGCCCAAACGACAAGAAACCTTTTTGACCGACTATTTCTGGCGGAACGCTCAGATGAGTTTTATCGTCTCCGCCAACTGGTCCAGCTTCTTGAGAGCGAGCACGGCGTCTCCCTTCTTGCCGACCACGGCCACAATCAGGGCCTTCCTGCCTGCGCCGACCACGACCATCTTGGCATCCTCGCTCTCCACCAGCACATGGAGTGGCGTGCCTACCTTCAGCTCCGAGTTGGCCGTGGACGCTGCTCCGAGCAGCGTTGCGCACATGATCGAGAACGTCTCCATCGAGACGCCCTCGGGCACGTCTGCCGCGATTACCAATCCATCCCTGCTGATGACCGCGGACGCGATCGCTCCGCAGCTCTGTCTCAATGCTCGAAGGGCCGGTTTGAGTTCCATCCTCAATCTCCCCCTAATTGCTCAATCTTGAATACGCAGTGCTTGTCACCCTTGCTGACGCACTCGATTTCCTCGCAGTGCAGTCTCCTGTGAGTCTGGGCTTCGTAGATCTTCCTCACGATCCCCCTCAACCGGTGACACGTGCAGTTGTCGGTTTGTGCCGTCTCGATCGATCCCTCCGCGACCGCAGTGGACTCCTGGAACGCGATGTTGTCCACCCAACCTCTTGCTCTCAAGAGGTTGGCGCAGATCTCGAAGTACTTCTCGGGCTCCTGGCGCGCAATCTTGGAGATCTCGTCTCCGAGGATCATCCCCTCCCTGAAGAAGAGTCCATAACAGGCCTGGGCCATCACTCCTTCGTAGAGTTTTCTGATCTCGTCGAACTCTGCCTGGGACAGCTTCACGAATTTCATGGCTTTCGCTCAACGGATTTGTCTGGTTGATATTTAAGGTTTGGCGCATCCTTGTCAGGCGCCAGACTTCCCAGACCAGTCGCCCAGAACTCGGGCATTACATGAAGCTGACCAGAGAAGTCGAAGCCTGGGACAGCTGGAACTCGAATCAGCATATGGCGGACCGGTCAGCTGCAGTCGTAAAGGCTTTTATGCGGGGATTCTATCCTAGCAGTTGAAGAAGATGTTCTCCGACAGAGATGGCATGCAAGCCGTGAGAATTGCTCGCGCCATCGTAGAGGGCCACGTCAACAGGACTCCGGTTCGTCAGTTCGAGGTCCCGGAGATTTTCAGGAAGAAATACGGAGTGTTCGTGACTCTTACGACGCACCCGGACAACGGCCTGAGAGGCTGCATAGGCTATCCCGAACCAGTTCTTCCCCTAATCGATGCGCTCAAGGACGCCGCCATAAGCGCGTGCTCCCGCGACCCAAGATTCTCGCCGGTCACTCCTGACGATCTCGAATCCGTGAAGGTGGAAGTCAGCCTGCTCACGCCGCCAGAGGAAATCAAGGTTAAGAAGCCAAAGGATTTGGTGAACCAAGTGATGATAGGTGTGGACGGGCTGATCATTGAGAGGGATTGGGCAAGAGGATTGCTCCTTCCACAGGTGCCGGTCGAATGGGGATGGGATGCTGAGGAGTTCCTATGCCAAGCGTGCATGAAGGCGGGTCTCTCTCCAGACGCCTGGCTACAGTCGGGCACCAAAGTGTTCAAATTCCAGGCCGAGGTGTTCTCAGAGGACAAGCCCGGCGGGGACGTTAGACGGAGATCGCTCAGTGACGAACATGGATCTTGTGGTCGAAGGTAACTGCTACGTGTCCGGCAGACTTGTGAAATGCTGCGTGGGCATTGAGAAGGGCAAAATCGTCAAGATAGGCAAGATGCTTGAGGGCGAGAAGAGCTACGACTTCGGGGACAGGCTCATACTCCCGGGAGCGATCGACGTCCATGTCCACTTCAGAGACCCTGGGATGACCGACAAGGAGGATTTCGGAACAGGGTCTCTCGCGGCAATCCACGGTGGCGTGACATGCGTCTTCGACATGCCAAACACCCGACCGCACACGACGACAACATCGGCTCTGTCCGAGAAGAAGAATATCGCGTCGTCGAAGAGCATGACCGACTTCGGGCTTTTCGCAGGTGTCAGACCAGGGATCGATGTCCCAGCACTCGCGAAGGAGTCTGTCGGATTCAAGCTGTACATGGGCAGCACGACCGGGGACCTGCTCATCTCTGACCTGTCCTCAATCAAGCAGGAACTTTCCGCAATCTCGGCATCTGGAAAGGTGTTGGCCGTCCACGCAGAAGACGAAAACATCAGGAGGAAGGATATCGAGAAGGATCTCCATGACCATCTGAGGAACCGTCCGAACGAATGCGAAACCAGCGCGATAAGGAAGATCGTGGAAGCGACGAATGGCAGCAGACTCCACATCTGTCATGTCTCTGCGAAATCGTCTCTTCCATTGTTAACCAACGCCCAGAACCTGACATCCGAGGTCACTCCGCACCATCTCATGTTGGACTCGACGAACCGCCTAGGTACCCTCGGAAAGGTGAACCCTCCCTTGAGGAGGAGGGAGGACAGACAGGCATTGTTCCAGACCCTGAAGAGCGGGGGTTTCGATGTGATAGCATCGGACCATGCACCGCATACGATGGACGACAAGGAGGAGGAGTTCGAGTACGCGCCCACTGGCATGCCAGGGGTGGAGACGACACTGCCACTGATGCTGCAGCTCGTGAAGGATGGGCACCTCGAAATCGGCGGAGTCGTCAGAAGAATGTGTTGGAGACCCGGAGAGATCTTCGGGCTGAAGAAGGGGAAGATAGAATTGGGCTACGATGCGGACCTCATCGTGGTCGACATGATGAGTGATTCAATCATCAAAGGCGAGAAACTCCACTCAAAGTGCGGTTGGACAGCGTACGAAGGTATGCCCGCGATCTTTCCGAAGAGCGTGTTCCTCAGAGGCGAGATGATGGTTGAGAAGGGCGCACAGAGCGGGGAGCGAATGGGAAGGGACGTAGTTGGCACGCTCTGAGGAACCGATTGAGATCGACTACTCGGAAGTGGTCGGAAGGACTTACAAGTGCATCGACGGGTGCGCACTCTGCTGTCTCTGTCAGCCGGAGCTTCTGCCCGACGAGGAGCGGGTTTTTCGGAAAGACCGAGAGCTGGCGGAAGGGATTGCGGCGAAACACATCTCATCCGAGGTTGAAGGTGCCGCCATCAAGCTGAAGGGGTCCCACGGATCGTGCTTCTTCCTAGAGAACAAGCGATGCAGAATCTATTCGCAAAGACCTCACTTCTGCAGGTCTTTCCCGGTCAATGTCTTCGTGGGATGGAGAGTACAGCTCAATGCGAACTTCTCATGCAGGGGCATAGGACTCGAAGGGGAAAGCCTTGAGACTGCGGCGAGGGACATACTGTCCGGATATGGAGCTTCCAGACTGGAGCAGGAAGTCATCACAGCAAAACGCGTCTTCTCGGAATTCGTGAGGAACACCCGGGATGCTTGGGTGTCTCAATCCTTCTCCTCGGTGCGAGGAGCGGCGGACTCGCTCCTGGACAACATGGTCGACGAGCTCGAACTGAGCAGAGTCCTGACATATGCTGAGCATGGCAGGACAAGACAGAACGCGTCTGCGAATGACATAGCCAAGCTTGTGCGGAGAACAGAGGCCGATGCGGACGTGGAGGGCAGAGCGTTGATCGATGGGACTGAGCTCTTTGATCTCCCTGATCTGAGCCTGCTGCCAATATACATAGACCAGAGTCTCCGATGGAGAATATTCAGGCTCGTCGGCACCGAGATTATCGGGTACGACCTGGAGGAAGATGGGACAATCAAGGAGTCCTCTCGGACGAACCCCTCTGATGTGGAACTCCTCCCAATCTCTGGGGAAGGCAGAGAGGCAATGAAGGGCTATCTCAGCACGGTCAACTCGCGGGACTGCTTCATGGGACACGCAGCATACTTGTGCGATGTGGAGGGTTACGATTACAACTTCGCCCAGGTCTACCTGGGAGCACTCGCGAACAATGCGCTGGATCTCTGGTGGAGGACTTCATTCCTAGCCAAGCTGTCTGGAAGAGACACCATCGGTGGAAAGGAGGCCAAGGAAGGTGTGGTGTTCTTCGACATGGACCTACTCGACCTGCCAACGATTGGAGCTTTCATCTGAGATCCACGTCGCCCCAGTCTGCTCGAGACTCGTTGCGGCATCACAGTGTTCTATTCTTACAGACGTTAATGGCATCTGCGACACATTAAATAGCCAGTAGTCAGGTTCGGGAACGGGGGAGAATTTGGTCGTTTTAACGAACGACAAACATGGAGTGCTGAGGCGAGTACATTTCTCGCTGATCGCCGCCGTTTTCTTGATTTTCGGTCTGGCGATCTCTGCCAGTCTCGCAGTCGTGCCGGCGATGGGGGACGACTACGATAGGGACATGGTGTACCCGGTATACAACCCGAAACCAAAGGGGATTCCACCCGTGCCCATCCCAGATGACAACCCACAAACGCCCATGAAGGTGAAACTGGGGGAGAGACTGTACTTCGATCCGAAGCTGTCAGTGGACGGAACGATATCGTGCGCGAGCTGCCACCACCCGTCACTAGGATTCGCTGACGGACAAATGACATCCGATGGCGTCAACGCGCAGGTGGGCGGAAGGAACGCCCCGACGGTCTACAACTCAGCGTACTACGCGACGCAGTTCTGGGACGGACGGGCGATGACCCTCGAAGACCAGGCGAGGGGTCCAGTCATGAATCCGATCGAGATGGCGAACACTTGGGAGAACGTTGTAGCCTACCTGAAGACCGACACGACTTACCAGAGGATGTTCAGACAGGTCTTCGGAGGATCGATCACAGAGGACAACGCAGTCAAGGCCATCGCCTCATACGAGAGGACGGTCGTGACCTGGGACTCTGACTACGACAGATTCATCGCTGGCGACACGTCCGCCATGACAATGGACGAGGTCGCAGGCATGGATCTGTTCTTCGGTAAGGCAGAATGCGCCAACTGCCACAAGGCCCCGCTGTTCTTCGAGGATGCCTTTGGCAACATTGGAGTGCCTCAGGTGAAGGACATGGACCACTTCGCGAACGATGGTGAGGACGTCTCGCTCGCAGGCCTTGACCTGGGCAGGTACTATGTAACGCACAACGCTGACGACCTTGGAGACTTCAAGACGCCTGGGCTCAGGAACATAGAACTGACAGCCCCGTACATGCACAACGGCATATTCGCGACTCTGGAGGATGTCATAGCGCACTACAACTCGGTGCCAATGACACCCGTCGGAGAACTGGATGAGGACCTGCCCACGGATCTGGACATGACCGAGGAGGAGCAGATGCAGCTAGTCGCCTTCCTCAAGGCTCTGACCGGCAGGACTTACAGCTACATGCCAGACGATATGAAAGACATGCATGTGTCCATGTTGTCGGAGGTCCTGTCAAGGACTTCGGAGTGAGAGGAGCAGCTGGATCTGCTTCTCTTCCAAACCCTTTCGTGTTATTTCATTTGTCAGAGAGAATCCCGCAGAAACTTGTTGCAGAACAGACAGATACAAAGGACGGATTTCGTCTGCAAACGGGTAATACCTATATATTCTTCGAAGCAAAAGCATCGAAAGCGTTATCAATCCGAATCCGATAACCTATTTTGAAAATATTTTCGGAGGGAGGCCCTTGACGGAGAAGCAGATAGCGGTTACACTAGACAAGAACGACAAGATCATCCTGAAAATGCTCCAAGAGGACTGCAAAATAAGCCTGAAGAAGATAGGCGAGAAGACTGGACTGTCGTCATCCACGGTGCACTACAGGGTGAACAGGCTCCTGGAAGAGGGCGTCATCACGGGTTTCAAGGCTACCGTTGACCCCCTGAAGGTCGGCAAGGAGATACTCGCGATATCGTTGGTGACTGGCAGGTACGGTCCCGACTACTCCAAGAAGATAGGAGAGAAGATTGCCAAGATCCAGGGCGTCTGGGCGGTTTACTTCCTTCTCGGTAACATCGATTTCGCCGTCCTTCTGAGGGCATCATCCAGGGAGGAGCTCAAGGAAATCGTTGACGCGTTCATAAAGATCGAGGAAGTGGAGAGAAGCAACACATACCTCATCCTCGAAAGGTTGAAGGAAGACACGACTGTCCAGCTATGAATCGGCTCATCGAGGGGATTTCTTCGTGGACAGCAGGACCAGATAGTCCTCAACCCGCTTGAGGCGCATCGATAGCTTAGCTATGTCGTTCGATAGGTTCTCTGTGCTTGTCGGTGCACCACCCTGCGGCCTCGCCTTCCGATCAGCGGAAATCTCGGCCAAGGAACTCTCTATCCGTCCGATTCTCTCGTTCACTCTGTTCATGTCATCGGAGACTGCACTGACCTTGTCTTCTCTCGATGAGTCGGAGAGCGTGTTCTGCATCTCGAGGAGCTGGGCCTTCAAGGATGACACCTCGTCGCCGAGATTCTGGCTCCGGGTCAATTCCGAGACAGAGATCAAGTCCTCCTCTGTCTTCTCAAGGCGATCACTCATCGCTGTCATCTGATCCAAGAGTCCCTGATTCTGAGTTGATTCCGAAAGCTTGGCCAGGACGGATTTCGTCTTCACAAGCTCTTCCTCGATTGCAGACACCTGATCGACGAGGTCACTAGACTGAATGGTCTTCGCCACAGTCACCAGTTCAGACTGGAGACCCTCCAACTTATCCTTAACGACTGTCAGTTCATCCTCGACATCCTTGGTCGCCACCGAGCTGAGGGCCTCCGAGAGAACCGACTGAGTCTTCTTGATTTGTCCCTTGATCAACTCGACATCTTCCGCAAGATCCTTGAGGTTCGTTGAGCGGGATACCTCCATGAGAGCAGACTGCGTTTTCTCGACCTGTTCCTTGACGGTCTCAACCTCGGCGACGAGGTCGCTCATGTCCTCCGACTTCGACATCATGGATAGAGATGCTTGGGCGTTGTTCAGCTCGTCTTTGATGGAGGCTATCTCGTCGACAAGCTCCTGAGGGTACTGAGGTTTTGTGCTCTGAATGGTGAGAAGCTCCAGTTTCTGCAGCTGTCCCTTCATGGACTGAATCTCCCCCGAGAGCTCGTCAACCCTTGTGTCCACTCCTTCGGCCTCCACCTGAGCGCCCTCGAGATCGGGTTTGATGACCCCGACCGCTTTGTCGATCTTCCTGTCCGCGTTCGTAAGGATGACGGCCAGACCGCGGGCCATCTTCTTGTCAATGGCTGACTTGAAATCCTCGAGGTCCGACCGCAGCTTGTTCTCCAGCTCGACCAGCTTTGTATCTTGGCCCTCGACCTTCTTCACCACTTCACCGAGGCCCTCCAGGTTGGCAGCCACCTCTGCAATGAGCTTCATCATCTCCGGGTCCGGCCCTGCAGGAGCGACCGGGGCGGGCTGGTAACTCTTAAGCGAGTCAACGAGCTGAAGCATGTCCACGCTCGGACCAGCCCTGCGGACGCCCTCCTTGATCGACCCCAGTTTGGTCATGGCGGTCTCGGCCATCACCAGCGGGTCCTTATTCCACTTGGCCACATCGCTCAGTTCCCCGAGAAGCTTCTCCATCTGCATGATTGCGTCCCCGAGGTCGGAGCTCCCGAGCACTCTGATGTCCCGGATCGCGTCTCGCTTGCCTCTCGCCGCCGCGTCCTTCAGCCTGTAGCCCTCGTGCGGATAGATCGTCACCAGGTAGTTTATCCCTGACATGACCTTCCCGTTCACGTAGTCCCAGTCCTGACGGGACACTGAAATGGACGATTTCTCGGCCTTGTCGAAAAGAAGGCAGAAGGACCCGTTTCTCATGACGCACACCTCCACGGCGTAAGGGTGGTTCTTGGCGAACGCGGGCATGCGTTCGGGCTTCTCTCCCTGGACCGCGCTTAGGTACGCGCCTATGTACGCGCGCGCATAGTTGGCGAGCTCGCTATCCGTCGGAGAAGATTCTCTCACGTCCTGCTTCTCTGAGTTCATGGAGGCACCGAATTTGGCGTAAGCTGAATGAAGAGGGGATTGGGGTATTCACGCTTGAAGTTACCCGGGCATCCACTTGGAGCTTTGAAATACGTTTGGTGATGAATATCGATAGTGATTATCAGGCCAGCCAGACCAACGGAACAGCAGAGAAGATAGACCATGGTCATGTAGCGGCCGGCGTCACCCAATCCTCGGACCACCTGGTCTGACCGCTTATGAGCTCGAACTTGAGCCTGACCCTCCCGTCATCGAAGAATATGTAGGCCCTCTTCACCTGCGACATGTACAGTCTGGTCCATTTGCCGCCTTGAGAGAGGATCCTCCCCTCGCAGCTGAGCAGTCCTTCGGAGAGCAGGGTGTTCACTCTACGGTAGCCGAGGGTCATTGGGATGCCCAGCTTGTCGCACATTTCCTGGACGCTCTTTGGTCGGTCCTTTGCAAAGGTCAGTATCTTCGCTGAGTACTTGTCGATGAGCAACCGGGACAGATCGAACGCGTTCACCGGAGAGGGTCCTCCGGCTCTATTGTGGACTCAGGCGCTCATAAACCATTTGGCTCAATTCTTGTGCACGACAATCACGCGCGATACATCATGCCGAACAAGGAGAGAAGAGCGCTCTTATCAAGTGCACTGGCCGTGTCGGCGATGATCGCGATGAAAGTGATTCTCACGATTTAGAAAGTCAGACTTAAATATATATATGCATAGATAGTTGACCAGACCAGAAGGGAAGGGATAGTCAGCTATCGTTTTCCTTGGATGGGAGGTTATTCCACGACTAACGAGTTGGGAATAGCTCAGATACTTACGGACGAGTACAACATGAACATCCTTGCCGCCACAAGCCACAAGGCGAGGAGTGCCCGCGAGCTCGCGTTCATGTTCGACATACCCCTTGCGAGCTGCTACCGGAAACTCAGAGAGCTCTCAGAGGCGGGACTTATCGAACAGGAAGGGAGCGAACTTACGAGGGATGGAAAGCGGTACAAGGTTTACAGGTCCCGCATAGGATGCATGACTCTGGTGTACGAGAAGGGAACCCTGCGCGTCAAGGTCGACATGAACTACAGGGCCGCTCCGCTGGAGATCGTCCAGAACATGGGGCTGCCAAAGCCCAGAGACCTGTGAGGCTCGCCCCCACAACGATTGATACTGCCCGAGATGGGACGCTGTGGTTTTCTTTTGAGGGAATCACTGCGCAACTTACTTCTTGTGTGGCGAGGATTGGCTGCCTACCTCCATCCGGTCGTAATCCGATCCACAGAGCACGCAGTGTCAGCTATCCGCAGAGCACGAGGACTTCATCGGGAGCAAGGGAACATCAGGCAGAACGAGGTTGAAGGGGTTGCCAAAGATGTGGAAGGATAACGTTTCCCCGATCCTTGATCGGATTCACGTCGACACAAGGACGAGCCTGGTTGTGATGCGTTGGCTCAGGTTCCTATCGGACAGGGTGGACCCTGCGGGACTGCCGAGACTGCTAGACTACTACTTCCGCATCAACTGGATCAGCGGGGAGATGTTGGCGGAACTCGTGAAGATCGCCGAGGGGACGAACGGGTACGAGCCCCCTGCCACCGATGCATTCGTGGACGAGGACGTGGAGGACCACGAACTACTCCTCGAGAAGGAACCGGTGAAGGGTCTGGAATCGCTCGTCGCCAAGGAGGATGACGCCAAACGTGGGGAATGGCGGCTGACCCCAGAGGACCACATCAAATCATGGATGTTCATAATGGAGCTGAAGAATGAACCAATAGACAAGAACGCCCTTCTGGAGGTCGAGCAGAGGCTGGACTCGATCGAATCGAATCCGGAGGCCCTGTACAGGATCTAGATTCCAAGCCAGTACTCTGATTCCCTCCGGGCCTCAATCACGAATGAGAATCATCTTTTGCTATGTCTGCCGACACTTGAGTACCAGACTTTAATACAGCAGCTTCGGCATAAGTAGGGATGAGAGAGGTCTACGTGCTCTGTGGACTGCGCCTCTCGCACCCGTCATAGGGAGGCGCATCTCTCTCGCAGAACCCGGTGTCAAAATGGTCGATCTGTTCAGCAAGAGGAAGTCCGATGCGAACTCTCCCAACCGAAGGAGGTTGAAGGACTTTGACGACGATGAGTACCCTGCCGACATGAAAGGGCCATTGTCGATGTCCGGGAACGATCGGGACAACTACGTCAAGCCGAGTCCACTCGAGGAACTAATCAAGGACACCAGAGTGGCGGGTGTCGGTGAAAAGGGAGAGATAATGTCCCGATTCGACGACATGCAGGATGAATTGAATCGGCTTGACACGGACATCGCATCCTTGCGCAGGGAGAGCGCTCATATCAGGAACCGCGTCCAGAAAATCGAGGAGGAGGTTGTTGTCAAGCTACCAGCCGGTAGAAGGCCCCCTGCTCCCCAGCATGAACCCGAACAGACTCTGGAGAGACGGCTGCCGGCCGCCCGGGACCAAACACCTGATAATCCGAATCTAGAGCTTGACGAAGGGCTGCCCACGTTCCGGCCCTTCAGGGAGGGCGAGCCGGAGCATGAACCTGAGATACAACCTCATCAGCCGCACATTCAGGCCATCCATCCCCACTCACCGCCGCATAGGCCGATCCAGACAGAGTCTCATCTACCGCCACAAGTGGACAAGGTCGAGCAGACGCACGTATATCTCGGAGTACCATCCACCAGGACACCCCCCGTCAAGGAGCCGATCCTCACGCGAATATCGCATGACTACATGACGCTCGTGCTAGTGATGCGTTGGATAGAGTTCCTGTTCGAGAGGGTCACCAGGGACAAGATATCGCTGGTCCTTGACTACTATGTCGAGGTCGGCTGGATCAGCGAAGGGGTGAAGTCCCAGATCATGTCGATGGCGAGAGGAGAGATGCAGGACGTCACCAAGTACATGGCCCCAGAGGAGACTCCCGAGGACGCCTTCAGGGAAGTCCCCACGCCCGCAGCGGCCCCCTACAAGAAGGTCGAGGACTGGAGGCTGTCGGCGGACGATCACCTCAAGTCCCTGCTGTTTATTCAGAAGATCGCTGGCTTCGAGGTCGACAAGGACCGCCTCAACTCCCTCGAGCAGAGCATTGCCAGATTCAAGGAGAGCCTTGAGGGTTTCCACGGCATCTGATGAGAGACCCCGGAGTACTCCTCAAATCGGCCGGCCAGTATCCCCCGGCCCGGCCTCTGTGAGACCGCAAAGCTTTAAGAGCGGAACTGGTTATGGGTTATTAGGTGATTTAATTTGATGAAACCCCTGGCTGTTCTGAACAAGTCTATCAACCAGCAGGTCATCGTGGAGCTGAAGGGTAAGAGGGGATACCGGGGGGTCCTCGACGGGTACGACCCACACATGAACCTCGTTCTGAAGAACGCTGAGGAGACCCACGATAGCCAGGTCGTCCGCAAGCTCGAGCTGACGATCGTTCGTGGAGACAACGTTATCTACATTTCACCATGAGGTAGGTAGGACCGGATGACGAAAGGTACTCCGTCGATGGGCAAGCGCAGCAGCAAGAAGACGCATATCGTCTGCAGGCGCTGCGGCAAGCGAGCCTATCATGTAAGGCATAAGGTCTGCGCTTCGTGCGGCTTCGGCGCAACAGCTAAGCTGAGACATTACAACTGGGCGAAGCAGCATTGATGTACGCATTCCTAGATAGGGGGTTGAGGACGATTGGGGCCTGAGCACCCGCAGGATGAGTGCGGCGTTTTCGCCATAGCATCCATTTCCAACGTGTCAGTGGACATCTTCTACGCACTCAGAGTGCTCCAGCACCGCGGCCAAGAATCCGCGGGCATCGCCGTGTACAGCAGCGGCATCAAGTGCATCAAGGGCATGGGTCTCGCGCATCAGGCGCTGAAGTCCGACGATGTCAATGCCCTCAAAGGCACCATGGGCATAGGTCACGTGAGGTATTCCACAGTGGGGTCCTCGAACGTAGAGAACGCGCAGCCGATAGTCGTCTCGACCAACTACGGAGACATCGCCCTGGCCCACAACGGGGAGATCGTGAATGCGACGAAGATAATGGACGAGCTGAAGAAGAAGGGGTGGGCGTTCATAACTTCGTCGGATTCTGAGATCGCAGTGAGGCTTCTCGCGAACGATATAGCGAACACGGGCGATCCAGTGAGGTCGCTGAAGAACCTGATGTCATTGATCCAGGGGTCTTACTCGATGACCATCATGATAGACAGCCGGGTCTTCGCGATACGGGACCCCTACGGCATGAGACCGCTATGTGTGGGCAGGACGAAGACCGGCTACGCCGCTGCCTCCGAGAGCGTCGTGTTCGACACGCTCGGCGGGGAGTTCATCAGGGACGTAGAACCAGGCGAAATCGTTGAACTGCTTCCGGGAGAGATCAAATCCATCAAGACCGGCCTCGCGAAAGGGAGAGCTCACTGCATGTTCGAGTGGGTGTACATCGCGAGAGCAGACTCGACCATTGACGGAAGACTTGTCTACGAGGTAAGAAGGAGAATCGGCCAGAGGTTGGCCAAGGAGCAGCCCGTGGAGGCTGATGTCGTGGTTCCTATTCCGGACTCAGGCAGGTCCCATGGGATTGGCTATTCAGAAGAGTCGGGAATCAGGTACTCCGAAGGGCTAATGAAGAACAGGTATGTGGAGCGGACGTTCATCATGCCCGAACAATCCGAGCGGGTCACGAGCGTGATGCTCAAGCTCAACCCGCTCAGGAGCGTCATCAAGGACAAGAGAGTCGTCCTCGTGGACGACTCCATCGTGAGGGGTAACACGATCAGGCAGATCGTTCAGATCGTCAGGAATGCCGGAGCAAAGGAGGTTCATGTGAGGGTCGGCTCGCCGCCGATCAGAGCTCCATGCTACTTCGGCATCGACATGAAGACGAGGGAACAGTTCGCCGCGACAGGCAGGACAATCGAGCAGATAGGCAAGATGATCACGGCAGATAGCCTCGGATACATATCGGTCGAGGGGCTCGTCGACGCCATAGGTCATCCAGCAGGAGATCTGTGTCTGGGCTGCTTGACGGATGAGTACCCGCTGGCCGTCCCAGGAGAGAAAGTCAGATACCAGAAGAAACTCGATTCTTTCGTGTGAGAGGTATCTGGCACGTGCATGCGTGTCCTCGGCAAGTTTTAACTAGGACTACCCTATTCAACGCAGGCCGACATGGGCCGGTAGATCAGCGGCAGATCGCTCGCTTGGCATGCGAGAGGTCGCGAGTTCAAATCTCGCCCGGTCCACACTCACGCATAGCCAGACAAGTATTCCTCGTTTTCAATCAGAGGTTCTTCTGCATCACGGGAGTTCTTGGGGTGGAAAAGCTCGAGGACCTGGTTTGTTACCTTGGAGAGCCAACTAGCGTTCGATATCAGGCAGCTTCTTCAGGGGATTCATGATGTTCTTGGGATCAAGAAGCGTCTTGATGGCCCTCATCGTTTCCAGCGCTGTCTCGGAATATTCGAACCGCATGTAGTCCCTATACTTCAGCC
>Ga0315296_10001491_pt1 | contig 20494 bp, 15 predicted proteins | sample YL17G14_18_MG_FD_203921 | JGI IMG/M metagenome (GOLD analysis project Ga0315296, IMG submission 203921) | Sediment microbial communities from Yellowstone Lake, YNP, Wyoming, USA - YL17G14_18 | ecosystem: Environmental > Aquatic > Freshwater > Lake > Sediment | place: USA: Wyoming | collected...
CGAGAAACACATTATCAATAAAAGCTTCGGGGCATATATCCCCCCCAACGTGAAGCAAGGCCCGATGATAATCCGCAATATTACCAAACAGATATTCTACATGATGTCCTATCCCATCGGTAAAGGTATCGAAAAATACCGCGGTAGATAGTATCATGGTGTCATGGCGATGAACCTGACGGTGAGGTAATCTCCCTCGAACGCTTCAGGGGAATGCTTCGCCTGCCTCGTAATGAAAAGGGAAATCGGATAAAACGGATACGGGAGGGAGTATGTAACGGTCAGCCGCGTTTTTACAGGATGACCGAAACGGTAACTCCCTCCGGTATTCAGGCGTGAAAAGAGCGCGGAAGCCTCGGATTATCAGTTATTCTAAAAGAAAACTTAATTTATTTCTTACCAAATTCTAACCGAATTCATACCATAGAAGTCGTTTAGCAGCCGCTCATGGTGAGCCCGTCGAACCATAGCGGCATATTTTCTTGCCCTTCGACAAGCTCACTTCGTGGTGACTCAGTGGAACCAGGGCGAGCGGAGAATTGAAGAGTGTTTTAGCTAAACGACCTCATACCATGTGCACTTGATAAATTAGTTGCATATTTCAGCCTATCAGGAGACCTGGCTATTTCTCCAAGTATTTCAAAGCATTTTTCCCGGCAACACGGCCTGAATTCAAAGCGAAGGCTGACGCCAGACCCGAAGAAGTCTTGATGGGGTAACTGTCTCCGTACATTCCTCCGGCGTCGAACCCGACCGCGTACAGTCCCGGGATAACCATTTCCTTTTTATCCACCACCTCGGTTTTTTCATTGATTTTAATCCCTCCCATCGTCCCCAGAAAGACGGTCCGGGCTTTCACCGCATAAAACTTCGGACCCTTGATTGGCCAGAGATATTTTTTGTCCTTGACAAAAAGCTCGTCATAACCGTTCTCGCAGAATCCGTTATATTCATCGATAGTCGCCTTCAACACCGCCGGGCTAACGCCTATTTTCACAGCCAGCCCTTCCACGGAGTCTGCCTCGAATATATCCGTATTTCCCCTTTCCAGAGCGGCTTTTAATTCCCTTTCAATGCTGATAGGCCGACTTCCCGGGGGACTGTCTATCGCCACGTTCTTATCGATTCCCCTCTCTATCATGCGCCGTATTATCGATTCATCGAATATGCTGTAGGTATAGCCTTCTTTAAATTTGGCATTAGCGTTGCCTACCGAGGAATCGTAAAATGCCACAGTCTCATCACAGAACCGTTCTCCCCGCGGATTGACCCAGAGGTCGGGCTGGGTAACCGCAAACTCTATCTGGCTTCCCAGGGCGAATTCCGGCCCTATAGGCCCAACCCGGTATAGCTCCAGGAGACTTTTCCCCTCGTCAGCCGCCCCAGCTTCCCAGGCCATGCGGATGCCGTCTCCCATTTTATCGACATTGCCGATGGGGACCAAGTTGACCCCCAGGTCAAACCCCGTATACTTCTTAATCCACTCTTTATTGTTGGCGTATCCCCCGCTGGCAATGATAACCGCCTTAGCGCCCACCTGCATTTCCTCTCCATCCATTTCCACGACGACACCTCTGATTCGGTCGCCTTGTTTGAGGATTCTCTTCACCGGCGTGGCGAGCCTGATGTCGACCCCTTTTTCTTTGGCTCGCGTGGTGAGCGCTTTAATTACCGCTTCCCCCCTCCCTCTGACCACATGGTACGTCCGGGGGCAATCCGGCATGTTTATCGTCGCATCGCTGAATTCAACCCCCTGCTTCTGGAGCCAGGCAATGGTGGCGGCTGACTCATTCACGATAGCCCTGACCAGGCGCGGATTAGCCAGCCAGTGGCTGTATTCCATGATATTTTTAAAAGCCTCATCCCGGCTGTAGGTAATGTATCTTTCCCGCTGCATATCGCTTTCCACGGCAAAGATACCCTGGAAAAAGTTGGATGTGCCCCCCAGAGAACGCTCCTTTTCAAAAACGGTGACCTTAGCTCTGCCTTCTGCTGCGGTCAATGCCGCTGCCAGGCCTGAAGCGCCGGAACCTATCACGACAACTTCCGCTTCTGCCGATATATTATTCATTTTTACCTCCTGTTAGAACTGATAACTGTAAACTGATAACTTAAAACTAATAGTTACCCCAGAATTTCACCGGGGTAATTTGAAGTCGCAAATCGCATTGCAGGCAGCGCTTTGATTCACACTCTACAATATTTTCATCCAGGTCCGCCACCACCCGGCAAAAGCTCTTTAATCGTTCTTCCGTGGCGACATATGATTCTTTGCATCGCTCCAGGGAAGCATAGCCATCCCAGGGACCGAGATATTTCTTTGCCTCTGATTGAGGAGCCAGTTTTTCGTCGATATTGCCGCTGCCCTCCAGGAATTTATCCATAGCAATCGCTGCTTTTCTCCCGGAAGCGATGGCTTTGATGACGGAAGAAGTTCCGTTCACCGCATCGCCAGCGGCAAAGACCCCGTCCCGGCTGGTGGTAAAAGTATATGAGTCCATCTCGATAACATTATTGGCCACAGTATTAAGTCCGAAGCCTTCCGGTATCTCCGGCCGCTGGCCTATCGCAAAAATCACGGTATCGGCTTCAAGAACGTGCTCGGAATTTTCACGAACCTCTATCTGTGGGTTTTTATCTTCGTCAAAAGTGAATGAACTGACCTCGAGGCATTCCACGCCGGTTATTCTTCCGTTTTCGCTTAAAATCCGGGTGAAAGTCCGCGCGGGGTAAACGGCAATGCCTTCCTCTTCACCCTGCTCGATTTCCTCACTCGCTGCCGGCATCGTCTCTCTGGACTCAAGACAGGCTATCTTCACCTGCTCCGCGCCCAGTCTCCGCGCCACTCGGGCGCAATCGAAGGCCACGCTTCCTCCGCCCAGCACCAGGACCCTTTTACCGATGCCTACCTTTTTCCCGAGATTGATATCCTTTAAGAAATCAACACCTAGCAACACGCCAGCATTATCGGCTCCGGGAATCGAGAGCTTCTGACCTTTGTGAGTTCCTATCGCCACAATGATACCATTATAGCCCTGTTCAAGAAGCTTATCTATCGATTCGATGCGGGTGCCGGTCTTAATTTCCACGCCCATATTCTCTATATATTTTATCTCGCTATCGAGCACATTCCTGGGAAGACGGTATTCGGGAATTCCGCAGCGCAGCATTCCTCCCGCCAGAGGCAGAGCGTCGAATACGGTGACGGCATGGCCCTGCCTGGCCAGATAATATGCTGCTGTCAGACCGGCCGGTCCGGCGCCGATTATCGCCGCCCTTTTACCGGTGGCAGGTTGCTTGTTTAAATTCATTTCCCACAGTCTGCTTTCATCATGTTCAACCGCAAAACGTTTGAGTTCTCTAATTGAAACCGGCTGGTTTATTTCTCCCCGGCGGCAGACATTTTCACAGAGATGGTCGCACACGTAACCCAGCACTCCGGGGAAGGGCACCTTTTCTCTTATCACCGCCGAAGCGGCAGCATAGTTCTTTTCACTGATAAAACGCAAATATCGTGGCACATCTATTTCCGCCGGACAGGTATATCGGCAGGGAACTAAAGCGGCCTTTCTATTTTTACCTTTGGTAAGCTCTTCCTTATCCATGATGGCACCGGATGGGCAAACTTCAGCGCAGGCGCCGCAGAAGCGGCAGCCTGAATCAGCCAAAGACAAATCGTCAGCCGTTCCGATGTAAGTCTCATCGTCTTTCGTTTTTTCAATGAGCACCCCCACCCCCCTCAGTTCTTTACAGGCTCTCAAGCAGCGACGGCACATTACGCATTTATTAGGGTCGATGGTAAAAAGCGGGTTGCTGAAATCTACGGCGAATAGCCTGGCACGCCCCTTTATTTTATATTCCTCGTCGCTGATATACTGCTTGAGCGACTGCAGTTCGCAGTTGAGGTATTTTATACAGGTACCGCAGTCCGCTGGATGTCCTTCCAGTATCTTTTCCATTGCCTGACGGCGCGCCCCGGCCAAATTTTCTGTTTTGGTCCTGACCGTCATACCGTCGGCAGCCATCGTAGTGCAGGAAATAGCCAGCTCATCCATGCCCTCCACCTCTACCACGCATAACCGACAGTCTCCGGTAGAGGGAAGGTCAGGATGATAACATAAATAGGGAATGTAAATCCCTGCTTCGAGAGATGCTTCGAGGATACTCTTCCCCGGCTGCGTCTCGATTTCTCGTCCGTCTATATTGAGCTTAATCATTCCCCAAAATCGCTCCGGTTCTTAACTCGTAAGCGCTGCTGCCGGTAGGGGGTCCCCCGGAATTTACTGGATTGTTTTAGCTACCATTTTCTTAAAATATTCTCTGGGCATCTGTAACCAATCTCGGATATAGCGGTCATATGCTTATCCCTCCTGTTTCTTCAGACAGCCAGATAACGGGTGGCATATTATGTTAAGTCACGCCGCCGCCAAGTGCTATTGTCTCGCCGGTTATGTAGGTTGACAGGTCGGAAACCAGGAAAAAAGCCAGGTCGGCGGCCTCTTCAGTTGTGTTGCTCATTTCCGGTCACGGTGGCGACGCAATACAATGACCGTCAAGTTATTATACAATATTGTCGTATTTTAGATAATGTTTACCACGTTAATTGTCATCAGGCGGTATAATCGGTTATATTTATACAAGAATATTTATATGGGCTGGAATATGTGAAACGGAGAAATCAATAGGAGTAAGTTTGCTATTAATTATATAAATTGGAGGTGCTAACGATGGAACTGACTTATAATAATGTGGTGAAGTGGTTTGATGTTTACTATCAAGACTTCAACAAAAATGCGGGACCTCTCAAAACTGCGCGAAATATGGAAAAATATTTCACCCCGGACCTTCAATTCTGGCCATACAATATGGCTGGTACGAAGCAACCGTCTTCCCGTGAGCAGCTCCTGCTATCTATGGTGCATCCCGGTCTTCACGAAGAACTTACACCACGGGAATACGTCATCGACTTGAAAAGAATGGTCGTTGTGGTGCAATTCCAGTTACAATTTACCGATGAGCCTTCGGGAAGAGTCTGGCCCGCCAAACAGGCTAGCTGCCATTACCATCTGGCACTGGACAAAAATAAAAATTTCAAGATTAAGAAAATAGTGTATTTTACAGAACGCGCCTCACCTGATGAAACAAAATCCCAGGAGGAAATGATGGCGTTGTGGGCGAAGTACCGTGAAAAGGCGCTCAAAGAAAAATAAAAATGACTTCGCCCCGGCATCTTCTATGAAAGATAAGCGCCGGCAATATTTCCCGCTTTTACTGGAGATTTACTGAAATGAGTTGACGGCAGTCTCTATACGTTGCAGGGCTTCTTCGAGGATGGCCCGCGGGCAGGCGATGTTCATCCTCTGGAAGCCGGAACCGCCGGCCCCAAAGAGGAAACCGTCATCCAGGCCCACTCTGGCTTTTTCCCTCATGAAGCTTCTTAAAGCCATGTCATCCAGGCCCAGCGCCCGGCAGTCCAGCCAGATGAGGTAAGTTCCCTGCGGCTCGATGACACTTATTCTGGGAATTTTTTCCGCAAAATAGGCCAGAGTGAAGTCCAGGTTACTCTGGAGATAGTCCAGCAGCTGTTCCAGCCACTCGTCACCGTGCCGGTAGGCGGCCTCCATCGCTACCAGCCCGAAAAGGTTCGGACCGTGGACCATGCCTGCCCTGGCTTCGTTGAATCTATCACGCAGTTTCTTATTCGGGATAATGATGGAAGAAGCGCTCAGTCCGGCCAGATTGAAGGTCTTGCTGGGCGCCATGCAGACGATGCAGTTCTGCTCGAAATCTTTTGATATTGAAGCAAACGGGGTGTGCTGATAACCCTTGAAGAGGATTTCGCAGTGGATTTCATCGGAGATAACGGCGGCTCCGTGACCGATGACGATGTCTCCTAACCGTACCAGCTCTTCGCGACTCCAGAGACGCCCTACCGGGTTTTGAGGGTTACAGAGAATAATGGCTCTGACCCTGCTTGAAGTATCGTGCATGCCAGTCCTGGGATGGAACTTGCTTTCCAGGTCGGTGAAGTCCATATCATAGCGCCCGCCGTTGAGCTTCAATTCGTTGGTCACTATCTGGCATCCGTTCGACCTGACCGAAGGGAAAAAAGGATAATATACGGGCTCCTGGAGGATAATCTCATCTCCGGGGTGGGTCAGCGCCCTGACGGCGGTGTTAATAGCGGGAATAACGCCGGGGGTTAAGACCACCCATTCCGGTTCTATCCGCCAGTTGAACTTCCGCTGTAGACGGTCGATGAAGGCTTCGATGAGATTCGGCCCTGCCTGGGTATAGCCATAGAACTCATGCTCCGCCCGCTTTTTTAATGCCTCGATAATCGGGCTGGCGGCCGGGAAGTCCATGTCCGCTACCCACATGGGAATCACGTCATCGCTGCCGAAGATTGTCTTTATGGCATCCCATTTAGCGCAATTCGTATTGTACCTTGAACAGACCCGGTCAAAATCATATTTCATGATAGCTCCTCCGTTTTAAAGACCCTCATGGAGAATGGACCTCGGACACCGGTTTACGTCACCAGCCGGTATTAACCTTTACCTTATATTCTATTACCTTGTCACCTCCGATACAATGAAACACTAGATAGAAGAGTTTAAAATTCACGATAGATACATGAGGTTATTTAGAAAAAATTAATAAAGAACTCCAGAAGTCATTGCGAGTCCATTCCGCTACAAGCGGAAGGCGAAGCAATCTCTATCTCAGGCTTAATCTATAGATTGGGATTGCCACGTCGTCCCGATGGAATCGGGACTCCTCGCAATGACAGACTGTTTCTAAACCACCTCAGACTTGCTGATTGACGGCTTGATACTCTGGTAATTATAATACGGGAATAGGCCGTAATAATATTATTTAAATTTATAGGAGGGATGAAAATTTATGGAGCTGAAAAAATATGTGCTCACGGAGTTAGACGGACTTGAGCGGGGTATCAAGAGGGTACTGGATAGCTTGACTCAGGACGAAGTGAAGTGGCAGCCTGCCTCTGGCTGTAACTCGATCGGTTTAATTATCTTTCACACCGCCCGGTCTGAGGACTCATTTATCCAGGGCCGGCTGAAGGGCAAGCCCGAAGTCTGGGAGACGGGAAAATGGTATAAGAAACTCAATCTGGCCGAAAAAGAGGCCGGTGCCCATTATACGGTAGCGCAGGTTAATGCCTTCCCGGTACCCAAACTCGCCGCCCTATTGGATTACTACGCTGCCGTGCGTGCCCAGACCCTGGACTACTTGAAAACCATGACCGCCGCGAGCTTTGATAAGAAAATTAAAATGCCTTACTTCGGCGAAATTACCCTGGCGGGGATTTTCTCCCTTATCGTCAACCATTCGTCGCAGCATATCGGGGAGATATCCTATCTCCGTGGTCTCCAGCGCGGTATGGACAAATAAATAAAGCGCCGGAAATAACAGCTTACGGTACTCAATACCAGGGTACGTATACCGTTTATAGTTTTGCTTATTTTGAACTGGTATTGCTTTTGCTGGCCGCCGTCGTTACAGGATTAAAATCTCCCCAGCAAGAACTGGGAGAATGTCATTTTGGAAACCTGGCGTACTTCCATAATTTGACGAAGCAATAACAAGACCACTATGCCGCGAAGGACGCCCGAAACTGTAAACAAAGTCCGCATTTGGTAGCCTAATACCACCGGGAGATGAGGTACGATATACCCGCCAATCAGGGCTCCCAGGCACACGGCCACGCCGTTCATGGCGTTATACAGGGCAATATATTTAGTTCGATTTTTAGCTTCCGTGGCGTCATAAAGAAAATTGGTGCTGGCCAGCATGAATCCGGACCAGGCGAATCCGCTGACTATCTCCGCTGCAATCAAATAAATAACGTTATAGCTGCCCAGCCATAGCAGCGGCACGAATGGAATGATGATTGATGTCACTCTTATAACTTTGATGTTACCGGCCATGTCCGCCCGGCGTCCCCAGAAAGGCTGAAAAAACAGGCTGGCTAAAGACGCAAAGGAGATAATGATGGTATAAATGGTATAGTTAAATTTAAGGTCACGCAGCATGTAGACGGTAAAAAACGGACTGGCAATATTGGTACATAAGCTGATTAACGCAACATAAAGCGTAAATTTCCCCAGATTAGAGGAACTTAAATTCCTCAACATACTCACCATACTTGGGCCCTTTTCTTTCTCATTTAACTCGGCAGGTTCGTACATCCCGTAGAGAAAGTAAAAAGATAGTAATCGGAATAACGTCGCCCCGCCGAAGAGTATGGCAAAACCCATGAATATATTACCGGTGAAAAGCTGTAATATACCACCCCCCACAAATGTGAAAATGAGCGTGATAATACCCGCAATCCTCCCCCTGGAGCTAAAGTATCTCCCCCTCAAACGTATGGGAACCAGGTCCGCCATCATGCTGCCCCAGGCCGGATTAGCGACAGACCCGAGGACGGCGCTTATGGTTACCAATCCTATCAGCCACCATACCTGCGAGACATAAAATATATAGGGAACCAGCAGGATGGGTACAAACATCACAGCATGCATGAAAACCACGGGTAAAATCAAACCCTTGCGGCTGCCGGCTCGCTCGGATAGGTCGGGTGTCGCCAGTTGCGATAGTGCCATCGTAAAGCTGGGAACGCTTGCCAGCAGACCTATCTGGGCGGTAGTAGCTTTAAGCTCCAGAGCCAGGGGTGTTATGTAGTTCTGTGTCAATCCCAGCATAGCAGCATAAGCACTCGCGTCCAGGACGCTGAGCTTTAAACTTTTTCTAACTTTATGTCTTCTATGTACGATTTTCAACGTTATGTTACCCCTTAGATAAATTTCAAAAACAGACAATAAAAAAAGCCTCAGGCGATTTACGCACTAAGGCGTGAAAGTAACGGTAGGTATGAATAGAAACAATCGCCTTTTATTCTTCCTTAACCTTCTCGCCTCCTCTTAAATATTATTCTCATTATTGTTCCTCCTGGCTGTCATTATACCTCAGGTGCGCTGACTGGTGATAGGCAGCAATTACATATCATATCCTAAATAACTCCAAATTTCAACTGGTGTGATGATTTCGTTTAGCAATGAATAAAAAGTAACTTCTCACCGCTCGCCCTGGTTCCACTGAGTCACCACGAAGTGAGCTTGTCGAAGGGCGAGGCAAGTATACCGCTATGGTTCGACATGCTCACCATGAGCGGCTTCTTTTCGCTCAACCTGAGCTAGTCGAAGGGTGGTTCGACATGCTCACCATGAGCGGCTTCTTTTCGCTCAACCTGAGCTAGTCGAAGGGTGGTTCGACATGCTCACCACGAGCGGCTTCTTTTCGCTCGCCCTGAGCTTGTCGAAGGGCGAGGCAAGTATACCGCTATGGTTCGACATGCTCACCATGAGCGGTTCATAAACAACCTCGTGATTCCCATCTATTTTTCCTTTCCCCGAACATACTCAGCGCCTAACCCGACCGTAAAATGGAATATCGGCTTTTCCACCTTCCGCACGATTAGAGGACAGTGCGTCATGCCTGCCGGTATATAGGCCAGGAAACTTTTGGTCATGACATGCTTTTCACCGTCCAGCCATAACTCCACTTCGCCGCACAGGTCTGAAGGGTCAGCGAAATTCGTCCCGAAAAAAGTGATTACTTCCGTAAAAGTATGGGTGTGCGCTTGAGCGGCGGGTTGTTCCGAGGCGCACTCCGGCCATATCCAAACACATTCCGAGCAAAAAGCCCCGGGAATAACCTCCCCATCCAGCCACATCACGTGCGTCGGTGTGATGCGCGTGTCGCCGGATATCTTGCCGGCCCCACCTCGCTCGCCAGGAAATAACTTATCCGCCTTTACGTCGGTAATGATATATTTGCTGGTCTTCAATTTAACCATTTACTTTCGCCCCCCTTCCTTGGCATATTGCTTTGCTCTAAAAGTAATATACGCCTGTCATTCTGAGCGTAGCGAAGAATCCGTTTTCGTCATGTAAAACACGGATTCTTCGTCATCCGCCTAAGGCGGATTCCTCAGAATGACATTCAAGGTAAGACCCTGACATACATAACATCCAGAAAAAAGCAACCCGGACCTTCCTGGTTCGACCTGAAAAGCCCGGGCGCTCTGGAACGACTCTATTTTTTCGGTTTGTCTGGAGTATCCCTTTGGATTAATGGTATTTTTTCTCCCCGCTGTATCGCCAAACGTGCCCTGGTCATGTCGCCGATATCGAATCCCCACCCCTCCTTTAGGGTAGCTGCGCCGAGCATTATCGCCATCTCAATGTGAGGTCTCCTTACTTTATGCCATATCAACGGGCCGTGTACCACGCCCTTGGGAATATACATGGAGAAGTTTTTGTTGAATTTCATCTCTTCGCCGCCGAGACCGAAGGTCATATCCGCACCGAGGTCTTCGGGATTATCGGGGTCGCCTCCGATGTGCATGACTATCTCATCGAAGTTATCATGCTTCATCTCGCCGATAGTATCGGTTACTTCCCATATCCAGCCGAACTCTAAATAGGTCTTGACCCCCGGTACCTGCACGCCGCTCATGTATGTCATCGTGGGACTCTGCCGCCCTTTTCCGGAAATAGACCCCGGGGATTCCCGCATGGGACTCCGTACCACGTACTGCTCGTAATCGACTTTGTCTTTCTTTACCGGTATACCTTTTTTAGGCTCAGAAATACCGCTTTTACCCCACCCCTTGAACGGGTCGCCCGTCCCCAGCATCATCGCCATCTCGATGTGCGGAAACTCGAACTTATTCCAGATTAGCGGTCCGTGCGGCACGCCCCTGGGAACAAAAATGCCCGTCGTCGTGTTGAACGTTATCGGCTGCCCGCCGAGGTAAAAAGTTATCTCCCCGCCCAGCACCTGCGGTCTTTCCCAGTCGCCGCCCCAGTGCAGCACAATCTCGTCAAAGTCATGCACATGTTCGTAAATATGTGGATTCGGTTTTGGTATCTCGTATATCCACCCCAGCTCGATATAACAGGTAGCTGCCGGCACCTGCTTACTGCTTAAATAGGTCATAGTGGGATGCTGCCGCCCCTTGACACCGGGTGACCCCGCCTCGTAAATGGGTTTACTGACGACATACTTTTTAAATTGACTCTCTGCCATTATTGCTATCCTCCTGAAAAATTACCCCGGGCTCGTGCCTATGATACTGCATAACATGGGCTAAGTCAAAATCTTACCCGCGCAAATTGTTTAATTCGGCTTTGGTTGTTCCATCATCTTAAACTCACCCCCTTGTCCCCCTCTCAAACTCGCAAGATAAAAAGAGACCATGAGTGAGTCTGTTTGAGAGGGGTCAGGGGTGAGGAAATACTATCAACCAAATGCAAATATAACCTCTGTGTCAATAATTATTTGCCTATTTTTTCTTGATTGTTTTTTTATTAAGGCTACCGCTCTCTTTTGACAATTCTACGTTTGGCGATTGACCATCCCTTATGAATTTTGCTGGTACTTTAAACCTATCAGTTATCCATGTAGATTTATTTGTTGTAGCCTCAATCCATAACTCAATGTCCCATTCGTTATTTTGTTTTACCATAGCATCATCTAAAATATTTGAACTGAAATAATATGCGACATCCATTCTCTTAGGTAAGCTATTGATGGCAAGAGGTAATAGTTTTGAGAATTCGTTCATTGGAAATTCGGGCAACATCCCCAATTTAAGTTTTTTTAGTATATCAGGATGCCTTGAACTGACAAGTGTTATCATTTTTATAGCGTAATTGCCATCGCTAGATTTTGATAACGCACAATCTTCTATATGAATAGTTACTTTTTGTCTCCTATATATCAACATCGCAACAAGCCAAATAAAACCAATAGACCAAAGTACTAATGTAATTGGAGTATAAATAATCGACTTATTTTCTGGGGATAATATCAAAAATCCGAGACCACCAAGAAAACATGCTAATATCGCTGAAACACTGATAGAAAGAGATAGTATCTGCACCATGCCCAGATTTTACACCATGAATATCACCAACCACAACCGAGCAGTACCTAATAAAATAGTATAATTTAGTATAATTGTAGTATAATCTAGAAATGTCATTTTTTTCCTGAAAACGGTTGCCCCACCATACCTAAATCAACACCATAATTACTAGAAAGAATAACCGCACGCTTATGGTAGACGTAAAAAGCCCTACCCGTAAAGGGGCTGCCTTAAACAGGGACTGGACACAGGGTTCCGTAGTCAATAACCTTCTGCAATTATCCTGGCCCATGATATTAATGGAAAGCTTTTTTGTCATCAGCCAGGTCTGGGACATGATATGGATAGGACGGCTCGGCCCTTCGTCAATTGCCGGGGTGGGCATTGCCAATATCGTTATTATGCTGGTGATGTCCATGGATTTCGGAATAATCGTTGGTGTGCGGGCTATGGTCGCACGCTATGTGGGGGCCGGCGATATGAAGACGGCGAATCACGTTGCCGCTCAAGCCCTGGTCCTCAGCGCCAGCTGGGGTGCCCTGATGATGACGGTAGGTATTTCCCTGGCTGAACCTATTATGAGGATGTTCGGACTGGAGGCTGAAGTCATCAAAGAGGGCATGTCGTACATGCGCGTCATGTTTGCTGGATGGGTGGCGATGGACCTCCTGGTCATGGCCCTGTATGTCATCCAGTCTGCCGGCGATACCATCAGGCCGATGATGATAGAAGCCTCGTTAAGAGTAATCCATGTAACTCTCTGCCCCTTTCTCGTCCTGGGCATCGGGATATTTCCGCGCATGGGAGTCAGCGGGGCGGCCCTGAGCAATGTCGTCTCGCAAGCCCTGGGAACGGCCCTCTGCTTATGGCTTCTTTTCGGAGGTCGCACCCGATTGCGGCTTTCCAGGAAAGATTTCCGTGTAGATTTCAACATTATATGGCGGATATTGAAGATTGGTATCCCCGCCCTGGTCATGAATATACAGAGGTCTTTCGGCACGTTCATTTTAACGTATCTGATAGCGCCCTTCGGTACCCTGGCCGTGGCAGCTCACAGCCTGGCCTCCCGGCTGGAGATGTTGATAACTATGCCCGGCATGGCGTTAGGCATGGGTGCCGGCGTCCTGGTGGGACAAAACCTGGGTGCCGGTCAGCCGGAGCGTGCGGAAAAAAGCGCCTGGGTGGCGGTGGGCATTTTTCAGGCTTTCATGGTGGCCTGCTCGGTAGCGGTTCTGCTCTGGTCTAAGAGTATTATGGGTATATTTACCACCGACCCCGATTTGGTAGAATTGGGCGGTATCTTCATCAGGATTTCTACGGCCACCTTCATCGTAATGTCCCTCGCCACCGTATTCCAGAGCTGCATCGCCAGCGCCGGGGATACCGTGCCGAATATGGTTATCAGCATAGCGGTGATGTGGGTGGTACAGATACCCGTGGCTTTCGTTTTATCCCGATACACCGACCTTGGTGTCTACGGCATACGCTGGGCGATGGTGGCCAGCACGATAATAGGGACAATCGTCTATTTTATCTACTTCCGGCTGGGAAGATGGAAGCTCAAGAAAGTGTAGCCGAAAATCCTCTCTCCCCAGGGTGCCTGCCTGCGCGTAGCCTGCTTGCGCTAAAGCTCTCGCCTGCCAAAGAACTTGTTCGGCGAGCAGGTCAGCGAAGGCAAGCCGCTTCGGCGAAGGCAGGGGAGAGAGCTAGAGTGAGGGGGAATTTATCACACTCAACTTTCCGAGGCTATCCGAAAATTGTCATTCCCGTCCTTCAGCCGAAGGAGAATCCAGCTTAATAATTAATAATTATTGTCTTAAATACTCGATTCTCCACCTCAGGTGGATTGGAGTGACTTACCCTCAGCAAGCTGGGGGGTATCCAGCGGGGTATTAGTGACACCAAAATTTAGAAAGAATGACCGCGCGTGTATGTCAAATACGAACACCCCCTCCCATAAAGAGTCTGCTCTGAACAGAGAATGGACACAGGGTTCCATCATCAATAACCTCCTGCTGTTATCATGGCCTATGATTGTTATGGAAGCCACCTATATGATAAGCCAGATTTTCGATATGGTCTGGGTAGGAAAAGCGGGAGCATCTTCAATTGCCGCACTGGGTATTGCCAATTTGGTCATGATGTTGATATCGACAATCGATATGGCGCTGATTTCCGGCTCGCGCGCCATGATTGCCCGCTTTGTCGGGTCAAGAGACTGGGATGAAGCCCGGAAAGTTGCCGGACAGACCTATATTCTGGCTATAAGCTGGGGTTTGCTGGTGACGCTGGCCGGTTCTTTATTGGTCGGACCCATTATGCATATGTTCGGGGTTGAAGAGCAGGTGGCGCAGGAAGGAATGAAATACCTGCGCATCTTTTTCGCCGGCTGGCTCAGCCTGGAACTCCTGATTATGAGCTTATATACTATCCAGTCCACCGGTGATTCCTTTACTCCCATGATAATCGAGATTTCTATCCGGACCGTCCATTTAATTCTTTGCCCGTTCCTGGTCCTCGGACTATGGGTCTTTCCTCACCTGGGTATAGCCGGAGCGGCATTGAGCAACGTGATTTCTCAAGCTCTGGGAGCGGCGGCGGGGCTCTGGGTTTTATTCGGGGGATATACACGCATGAAGCTTTCTTTAAAAGATTTCCGCTTTATTCCGAATATCACCTGGCGTATGCTGAAAATTGGCTTCCCCAGCCTGATATCGATGTTACAAGCTAACTTCTCCATGTTTGTTCTCACCTGGATAATTGTCCCCTTCGGGACTCAGGTAATTGCCGCCAACAGCCTCGTCTCCAACGTGCAGGGATTTATAATCACGCCTAATCTGGGTTTGGGGAGCGCGGTTGGAGTACTGGTGGGACAGAACCTCGGTGCGAAGCAGCCGGAACGGGCTGTGAAAACCACATTTCTGGGAGCGGGCATTCTGGAAGCTTTCCTGATAGCCTGCGGGGTCGTAATTTTAATTTAGGCGGAGCGGATAGTGGGTATTTTCAATAATGATCCGGCACTGGTAGCAATAGGCGCAACCTTCCTCAGAATCGCCACTGCCGGTTACCTGGTAATGGGAATTAATTCAGCCCTGATGAACTGCATCAGCGGGGCCGGTGATACCCTTCCCAATATGATTATCAACATTATTATGATCTGGGTAATCCAGATACCCTTGACGTATATTCTGTCACATTATACTAGCCTCGGTGTCTACGGCATACGCTGGGCGATGGTGGTCAGCACGGTTGTTGGCACAATCGCCTACTTTACCTACTTCCGGATGGGCAGATGGAAGCTCAAGAAAGTGTAGCTGTCATCCCCTACTCTTTGGCCGATATATAGTGGCTGGATTCCGAGGCAGCATTGGGGTCGAAGGCTTTCTTTATCTTCCGCAGCCACCTGGTGTAGTTGGACGTGTGCGGACCGAACATGTCATGAATTTCATCGCTCCATACGTGGGCCGGCACCCCGAATTTACCCTCCACCGCCGTCCTGTTCGCCACCATGAATATCTCGCGGGCAGCCATCGCCGACTCGGGATTGCTCGGTTTATACCGGATAAGCAGTTCCCCGTGCCCCTGGTGCCCGTGTTCAATCGATTGCACGAAGGGGTCGGTGCCGTCGGCATGGAGCAGGCCTTTATCGATGTAGCTCTGCTTCACTTTGGATGCCCTTGAAATATAGGTCCGCATCAGGCCGAAAACATCGGTACCTCCCACCTCCCCACCGAAGCACCCCGTCGCCCGGCAGGTCTCTCTTAAAGAACCGGTAACCCTGGTGAACCGCCAGATAAAGCCGCCGGCGTTCTCCGGGTCTTCGACATCCTTCAAAGACTTGCCGTTGAATTCCTGCATGATTTGTTGTAACGCTTCTTTCTTATATTCGAAGTCGTCCGGGGAATTGCCGGCTATTATCAGTAAAAAGCCCGGCCCCTGTACCTCATCCGTGTACTTCTTAAAAAGGGCCACGTCTTCCTCGTTGCTTCTGGCTTTATTCCCGCATACCATGGCCGGATTGAAGCCCATCAGAATGAACCCTATTTCGCTTTCGCCAACCTTGCGGACGGCCTGGGTCATGATATCCGCCGACGGGAAGTGGAGATAACGAACCATGAAGCCCGCCGGTATTTCGCTCGGTTTATAGTCCGGCGATACCCCCTCGATTGGAAAAGTTGCCGGACCCGGCCAGTGGTAGACCTTCTGTGCCGCCCTGGTATAGACGCCGAGTCCGCCCAGCGGTACCGTGTTGCCCCTGATGACGCCCCGCAGAGACGGCCCCGGCCCGTCGCCGCAGAACCACTGGGATGATGCCCCCAGCGAACCGAGCCTGATTATTTCGCCGTCCGGCGCTACCCATTCCACCCCGAGCAGGTTTCTCTCCCCGTAGCTGGCGCTCTGGCTCATATGTCCTATCCCCTGATGAGCCGCTATAGGGAGTGCCGAGCAGTTGCTGCCGGCGCCGGTGATATTGCAGACGAGTCCTCTTTTCATCAGTTCGCCCTGGAGCTGGGCATAGATAACGTACGGCTCTACTACCGCATACATATTCTTCTCATTTATCTCTATGATGCGGTCCATCCTCCGCAGGTCGAGCTTGATGACGCCCGGCCCGGTGGGGTCGCAGTAAGGACCCCATCCCGTGCTCGACGCTTTGTACTGTATCTTGAAACGGTTGCATAGCTTGACGATTGCCTGGACTTCCTCCGTGTTTCTGGGGAGAGTTACGGCTTCGAACGTGGGTACGAACAGCTGCGGCGTGGCAATCAGCCCCGACCGCCAGGCGTATGAATATAGTATGACCGGGTCTTCGGAGATATTCTCCTTTCCGACGACATCCTCCAGAGCCCGGTATAAATCTCTCTTCAAAGCCATTGTTCCTTACCCCCTTTCCTTGGTTGCCTTTGCCAGTAACTCGACGACATCATAGACCTTAAGGCTGCTCCCGCTTTCCTTGATTGTATCCTTAAAGCTGCGCTCACACCCCGGGCAGGCCGTAACTATCGCCCCCGCCCCGCTCGCTTCGGCCTCGTCAATTCTTTTCTGAGCCGTCCACCGGGCGAACTCCGGGTTCGTCTCCTTTACGCCGCCGCCGGCGCCGCAGCACCAGGCGTATTCCTTTTTCCTGTCCATTTCCACCAGCTTGACGCCGGGAATACTGCCCAGCACGTCCCGCGGCGGCTGATAAACGCCGTAGGTGCCCCGTCGGAACTCTTTGGCAGGCTCGAAGATGCGTATCTGCCCGGGTATCTGTCTCCCCTGCCAGTGAATGTATGGTTCGCCCAGCCTGCCGAGATGGCAGGGGTCATGGTAGGTCACCTTCATGGCAACCTTCCGGGCTGGCTTTAATTTCCCATCTTTTATCAACCTGTCCAGGTACTCCGTGGTATGCAGCACCTCGAGCTTGCCTTTCATACCAAATTTATCGTAAAGCACCTTGAACCCGTAATAGCAGTCGGTGCAGCCGGTTACCAGGGTTTCCGCACCCGATTTCTCTATAAGCTCTATATTAATTCTGGCTTGTTTTAGAAAATCTTCTTTATAGCCCATCTGGTAAGCCCGACTCCCGCAGCATTCCTCTTTCTCCCCGCCGATACCGATATCTATACCCGCTTTTTGCAGCAGCTTTACGGTATCCTGGGCTGTACTCCACATCTCTTTGTCGTAGCTTATCCGGCATCCGGCATGATAAATGACCCTTGCCTTCTGCCGGGTGTAGTCTTTCACGTCCAGCCCTTTAGCCCAGTCTCCCCTCTTACCCCTCCCCGCCGGCACCATTGTCCCCTGTTTCCGCAGGCTGCTGATTATGCCATCGAGAGAACGGAGGGTATGGCCATCTTCCACGCATTGAATCCGCATCTCGTTAATCGGCTCCAGCACTTCCATGTCCATGCCATACTTGCAGGCGATATCGCAGCCGCCGCACATCTGGCAGTTATAGACCACTTCGAGCAGCTTGTCTGAATAGTCGATTCTCTTCTCCAGCATCGCCATGGCGAAATTCAATCTGCCGCCCCCCGAATAGGCATGGAAGTTATACCGGGATATGCTGGGGCAGATGCTGGCATTCCGGACGCCCTCAATCTTTTCCAGCGGTATGAACTTGCAGTATGAGCAGCGACAGCACATTATCATATCGTCACGATAGTCTTCTAGCGCCATCTCTTTCCCTCCTTGGTCGTAAGTTAGGAGTTATCAGTTTTCAGATTGAGCACATGAAAACCCTATTCAAACCCGTAAAACTTCGCCACTTTGTCCAGCGGTTCCCTGTCCCTGCGTTCTTTATTCACCGGGTCATCCCAATCTGGATAGCCGATGGCAATCCCCAGCGCGATGACCTTGTCCTCCGATATGCCCAGTGCCTTCCGTATGATATCGGGGTAAACCACCGCCTGCGCCTGCGCTATCGTCCCCAGCCCGTAGTTGGTAGCCAGCAGCATGATGTTCTGCACTACTGAGCCGGAATCGTATAACGACCAGACGTTGATTCCCTTCTCCTGATACAGGAAATTCCGCCCCACCAGCAGATAGATGCACACCGGGGCGCCATAGTGTCTGAAGTTCACCATAAAGCGTTCTTCCATCTCTTCTTTGGTCATTTCTTTCCGGTCCTTGGGCTGCAGGGCGCGTATGCGGGACATGTACGGCTCGGGAAAATCGTAGGGTCGGGGTACCTCGGATTTCGGCTCCTGCACTCCCCTTTTTACAAAGCCGTCCTGTATTGCCTTCAGCTTCTTCCCGGTGGCTATGGCGAACTCCCATGGTTGGGTGTTGGCCCATGACGGGGCCCGTAAAGCCTGCTTGATTATTTTCCTCAGCAAATCCAGCGGAACGGGGTCGGACTTATAAGCCCGCACGGCAAATCTTTCATTTATAGCCTTAACGACATCCATAATTTATTATTCCTCCTTAAACGATTTGTGGTAAACACCTCTGAACCACGTATTAGATACATAATTATCAACATTTCAGACCTGCCAAGTCAAATTTACCCTCCATTGGCGCTTTGCCCGTAAATTTGCTTATAATATGGCGAGTTTTAATTTATAAAATTCTAAAAAGCGTTCATAAATTATACAGGAGGCAATATGAAAATAGACGTTTTTTCTCACATCCTGACTAAAAAGTATCTGGAGACCTATACCAAAAAGAACAAGGCTATCCTCCAGACCATCGAGGCGCGGACCCGCGCCGTAACCGACCTCGATGTGAGGTTCCGGCTCATGGACAGGTATCCCGATATCCTGCAGGTTTTGACCATCGCCCGTATCCCTTTAGAATCATACGTGAATCCCGATGAAGCTGTTGAGCTGGCTAAAATCGCCAATGACGAGCTTGCCGAGCTGGTCGATACATATCCCAACAGGTTCGCCGCCGGCGTCGCCTGCTTGCCCATGAATAACATCGGTGCCGCCCTGGAAGAAGCCGATAGGGCCATCACCCGACTGGGACTTAAAGGCGTGCAGATTTACAGTCGCATCAACGGTGAGCCGCTGGACAATCCTAAATTCAAACCGCTATGGGAGAAAATGGCTAAGTATGACCTGCCGATATGGATTCACCCGACCACCTATGACAAGCTGGACAATGACATCGGTCTATTCAGCTGGCCCTTTGAAACATCGTCGGCTATGTTTCGCCTGGTAACTTCCGGAGTCTTTAACGACCATCCCAACATCAAATTCATCACCCATCACTGCGGGGCTATGGTGCCCTTCTTCGAAAAACGTATTAAGTGGGTGCTTTCTCTCGTCCCCGGCCTTTACCCCAATATCAAACACCCCGAGGAGCACTTCCGTAAATTCTATAATGATACCGCTGTTTACGGTAACACCCCCGCCCTGATGTGCGGGTATGCCTTCTTCGGTCCCGACCACCTCCTTTACGGGACGGATTCCCCGCTTGGGCCCAAGTTCGGGCTTACCGGGGAGACGATGGAGTCCGTAGAACGTATGCCCATCCCCGATGAAGAAAAGGAGAAGATATTTTTCCGTAATGCCGCGGAGCTTTTGATGATTGCGCACTAGGCAGGAATCAGCAGTGGACAAAAAGAAGTTGGGGGTAGCCGCATAGATTCCAGCCAATATTTTTAATCATCAATAAGCTGTAATCTCCGGAAAGAGCTCTTATTCTTGAGGTGAATACTGCCCCTATTATTGAAGACGATAACTCCACTCTACCACCAGAGAGATAACAGCCCTTCTTTAAAACTTGCCCGCCAGCGCTTCATAGATATCTTCCAGAGCCTGGGGCATAATTCTTACATCGGCCAGTACGGGCACGTAATTGGTATCCCCCTGCCAGCGCGGCACGATATGGCTGTGAAAATGGTCGTCGATGCCGGCCCCGGCCACTTTCCCGATATTCGCCCCTGTATTAAAGCCGGCCGGCTTAAACTCTGCTTTTAAAACTACGATACTACGGCAAATCAGCCCGAAGTGCTCGTTCCGCTCATCTTCCGTGAGTTCTTCCGGAGTCGCGATATGCCGGTAAGGCGCAATCAGAAGGTGCCCGGGATTATAGGGAAAGCTA
>Ga0315296_10001492_pt1 | contig 20489 bp, 25 predicted proteins | sample YL17G14_18_MG_FD_203921 | JGI IMG/M metagenome (GOLD analysis project Ga0315296, IMG submission 203921) | Sediment microbial communities from Yellowstone Lake, YNP, Wyoming, USA - YL17G14_18 | ecosystem: Environmental > Aquatic > Freshwater > Lake > Sediment | place: USA: Wyoming | collected...
TGCGGTTGAAAATCATCTATCCGACACCCGACGACGAAGATGTTCGGCTTTCTTCGCAGCTTTACACGCATCCTGAAGTTGCGGCTAGGCTGCGGATTATTCGCGATTACATCAGCAAACACAAGTCCGTACTCCTATTCACTAATACCCGCGCAGTTTCCGAAGTATTGGCGAGCAGGTTCAAGGTTTGGGACATTGATTTCCCAGTTTCCATACATCACGGTTCACTTGCAAAGCCTTCCCGCATAGCCGCTGAGAGGGGGTTGAAAAGTGGTGAGTTGAAGGGGCTTGTCTGCACAAGCTCACTTGAGCTCGGCATCGACGTCGGCAGCATCGACTTGGTTATCCAGTACATGAGTCCTAGGCAGGTGACAAGGCTTATTCAACGTGTGGGTAGGAGCGGCCATCGAATCGGACGCATAGCTGAAGGGATAATCGTGGCGCTTGATTCTGACGATGCGTTGGAGGCTTTGGCCATCGCGAAGAAAGCGTTGAAAGAGGACTTGGAGCCTGTGCAGATTCCGCCCAAACCCTATGATGTTTTGTCACATCAGATTGCAGGTTTGCTCATCAAGAACAGGAAGCTTGAGTTTGACGTCATATTGGACCTGTTCAGGAAGGCCTATCCCTACGAGGATTTGACGTTGGATGATGTTGAGAAAATCCTGAAGTACATGCATCAACGCTTTCCGCGTTTCGCGTGGGTTTCCTTCGAGGACAAGATTGTTCTGAAGCCTCGGCAATCGAAAGCGCTGTTTGAGTATTACTTCAGCAATCTGTCGATGATTCCTGAAGAGAAACAGTTTCTCGTGGTTGACGAGTCAAGCGACTCCGCTGTGGGAGTTCTGGACGAGGCGTTCATGGCGGAATACGGCAAACCTGGAACAAAATTCATCATCAGAGGAACTTCGTGGATCATTCAGCACGTCTCCGAGGAAAAAGTCCACGTCAAACCCGTCGACGACCCAACAGGCGCCATACCGAGCTGGATAGGTGAAGAGATTCCAGTCCCATACGAAGTGTCTCAGGACGTCGGCGCAATCAGAGGCTTTGTTGAAGAGCAGATGAAGAAAGGGGTTTCGCCAGAAGACATAGCTGCAAAACTAGCCGAAGAGTATCCTTCCGACAAAGATGTCATCTTGCGCGCTCTGGCCGAAACTGTGGAGCAGGTCAAGGTAGGCTTCCCTGTTCCGACTGACAAGCGAATCATCATCGAAGACTGGGAAGAGTTCGTTCTCATTCACATCAACTTCGGTTCGCTTACGAACAGAGCTTTAGCACAACTTTTGGGACAGTTGCTTTCAGATAAGGTTGGATATGGTGTTGTGGTTCAGCATGACCCGTACCGCATTTTCGTTCAGACTATGGGAGCTGCAAACGCTGCTCGAATAGCGTCCTTGTTTGAGGAAATGCAGGGCATGCCTGAACAAGCGGTCAGAGACACTTTGACGCTGGCGACCGTGAAGACCGGGCTTTTCAAGAGGCGAATGATTCATGTTGCCAGACGTTTCGGCGCGCTGGAAAAGTGGGCTGACTTCAGTAGCGTAAGCCTTCAGAGGCTTGTCAAAAGCTTCGAGGACACGCCGATTTACGAGGAAGCCCTGAAGGAAGTTTTCACCAAAGACTTGGACTTGGAAAGTCTTGTCCACGTTCTCGATAGAATTCGCAGGGGCGAAGTCAAAGTGCAGAAGCTTGAAACTGGCGGAAACGCCACGCCCATTGCGCGTGTGGGTATTGAACGGATGAGCATGAAAACTGATCTGATTCCTCCTGAACGAATGCGTGCCGTACTTGTTGAGTCAGCCAAGGCAAGATTGCTCAACGAAACCAGTAGCTTCCTTTGCACGAACTGCTGGAGCTACATGGAAATGCTGAAGGTAAAGGACTTGCCAGACAAGCCGAGATGTCCAAGATGCGGGTCCAACGCGATAGGGCTTCTGAAAGTTGAGGAAGAGAAAGCGCTGCCCATCATTGAAAAGAAAGGTGAAAAGCTGACCAAGAACGAAGAAAAGCTACAACAGCACGCGCTGCAGAGCGCACAGCTAATATCAAAGTATGGGAAGGCTGCAGTCGTCGCGTTGTCTGCTCGTAGGGTTCAGCCCTCAGACGTTAGGGAAGTTCTTGAAAAAGAGCACAGGCTGAGTGACAGGTTCTACGAAATGGTTCTTGACGCCGAGCGCAAAGCAATGAGCAAACGTTTCTGGTAGAGACCAAGCACTGTTTGTTCTGGCTTCTTCAGTTTGGTCACTAGATGTTTGTGACTCACAACAAGTCTTAAATCAACGGCTACGTATTTGTGCGTAGAAGTTTCACTGCTTGTCACTAGGAGACAGAGGACTTGGAGATAAGTCGGAAGAAACTCCGCGACGAAGTTCTTGAACGTGTTAAATATGTGAAAACATGCGTCTTGGCAAGAGAGATCTGCCTAGTCGTGCGTACAAACAGAGCCGTGCTGGACCCGAAAGACGTGCAGGAAATCTGCCAGTATGTATCGAAACTGTGTAAAGACACTGGCTGTGAAGAGCAAAGTGAGCTGTGCCGCAAAGCCGCTGAAGAAGTGTTGAAGAACGAAGAAAAATACCTTGAAGTGTGCACTCAGAGCTGCATGAAATGCGGTGAAGCTCGAACGCCACAGCCCAAGAAGGCCTCGTACGTGTCGTAAAGGTGCGGAAAGTCTTTTAAAAGAGCAATACGACTGGTTAAACCAGAATAGCTATCTCTCTTCAAACGGAGGCTAAAAGGCTGTACATAGCACCCTATGTTCCAAGTCCGCCTCAGGTAATACGCCAAATGCTTCTAATGGCAGGCTTGAAACCTGGAGAAGTGTTCTTCGACCTCGGCGCTGGTGACGGCAGAACAGTGATAATGGCGGCAAAAGACTTCGGGGCAAGGGCGGTTGGCGTTGAGCTGAGAGAGGACTTGGTGAAAAAGGCCTTAGGCACTGTTTATGAAGAGAGGCTGCAGGACAGGATAACAATCGTGAACGGTGACATGCTCAACGTGGACCTGACCTCGGCAGACGTCATCTTCCTGTACCTTACGACAAGTGCAAATGAGAAGGTCAAGCCCAAGCTTGAAGCCGAGTTGAAGCGCGGTGTGCGCATCGTTTCACACGACTACGAGATTGTCGGCTGGAAGCCGTTAAAGGTTGAGAATTTCTGCGAAAACCAGCTGCTAGGATACCCGTCGCACACGATTTATCTCTACGTGAAGCCTTAGCCGTTCAGTGAGTGTGAACCTATGTCGAGCAAAACTTTCAAGGCCTCGTTCAGAGTTTCGTGGGCAGACACCGACGCTGCACAGGTGGTGCATTTCTCCAACTATCTCAGATTTTTCGAGAAAGCAGAAGAGGAATTCTACAGACACCTCGGTTTCTCCTTCGCAGATGCCAAGCTGACCCGGGGGCTGTGGTTTCCAAGAGTTGAAGTCTTCTGCCAATACAAGAAACCCGCCCGATTCAACGACACAATCGAAGTAGAGCTATCAATAGAAAAGCTGAAGGAAAAATCCGTGAAGTATGACTTCAAGATCGTCAATAAGAAGACTGGGGTTTTGTTGGCAAACGGCTACGCAGTGATTGTGGCCGCAGACAAACAAACTGGGAAAGCTACACAAATTCCAAACGAAATCGTGGAGAAGCTGAAACCCTTCACCAAATAGGTTTAATAGCAAACATCCGTGTGTTGATTTTCATGGCAGATAAGATGCAGTTTGTCCCATGGCGTCACGTTGCGGACTGGAGATGCACCATGTGCGGGGACTGCTGCAAACTCTACAGCGTCGTCATAAACTTCCACGAGTGGCTCAAAATCGTCAAACAGTACGGCGTCGAACAGACTGTGTCAGGCTTGGACAGGCTCTTCATCAAGAGAAGCAGCGACGGCTCATGCGCGTTCCTCTGTAACCTCGCAAGCAACTATCTGTGTGGGCTTCAGTACATGAAACCCAAGGCGTGCAAGCTCTGGCCTTTCAAAATCATAAACCAGCCAAAACTCGGCTACGCAAGAGACGCGGCATACGAATATAGTGAGAATGAGCTGTTCATTTATGTTGACCCCATGTGTAACGGCGTGAGATACGGAAAGCCAACGTGGGAATTCAGCAACTCCACATTACGCGAGTTCGTGGAAATCGCGATGGGTATCAGAGACAGTCAGGCCAAGACCACGGCAAATTTGGTTTTCCCTCAGAGGTATCGCAGTTTCAGAGCTTCAGGCATGAAGTTTTAGCCGTAAGGGATATATCAGAAAGGCAGTTATCGGGCACTGGCTGATTCTGATAGTGACTACGATCGCCTTTGCCGCAATAACGGCCAAGAAAGCTAGATGGAGAGAACCCTGAGAGTAATAACGAACCTGCTTGGTTCACGTTTTAGTATTGCGTCGACACTTCCCGTTGCGTGTGGCACATTGCCCATTCCTAAACTGTGAAAATGAGACTCTGCGATTTTCAGTTTCTGGTCGTGCTCGCACTGAGGTTCTCTCTATCTTTGCTTCTTCTGTGTAATCGTTTTCTCTTCTTGCAGTTCTTTGACTCGAGTTTCTATGAATTCTGTGACTCTTTCTTGACTGTACTTCTTCTCTTCTTCGTACTTCTTCAGTTGATCCTTGATTGTCTGCAGCACCTTGTCCATGTCGAAAGGCTTAATTATGTAGGCGTCTGCGCCTTTGTTTAGGGCGTCGACAGCGTTCTGCAGGGAGGGAAAACCTGTGATGATTATCTTTCGCATTCTTGGCGTCGTTTCTCTCATCATCGCGATGAGCTTTGAACCTTCAATGTCCGGGAGTCGAATGTCCACTAAAGCCAGGTTGTAGAAGTTTTTGTCGGTCTTTTCGATTGCTTCCTTCCCATCTTCTGCAGCGTCGATCATGTACCCATTCTCTTCCAATACAGCTGCCAAGACTTTTCTGATGCTTTCGTCGTCGTCAACGATAAGGATCCTAGGGCCCTCACCCATTACATCTTCACCTCCTTCAGTTCCTTTTAGTTCGATTCGAATAGCAACGGTGAATGCACGTGCTAACGAATGTGTGCAATCAAATATATTAAGATATCATATTTCACCTCTGAAAATAAGTTCTGAATTATGGGTAACAACGCATATTCGGAATCCGACCAGGAATAAAGCTAAGCTCAAAGAATGGCGGAGGCTTTCACAGTCTCAGCGAAAGAAAAAAGGTGGAATGACTCCAGTAGACTGCTGAATAGATCAAATTATAAGCGTGGAAAATAGGCTAGTATCCTCGTCTGAACCAGCTGGTGCCAGCCTATGGGTAGTCCTAAGATCGGCTTGTCCATGCTTTACTGTTTTGGTGAGCCTTTCGACGGTATGATTGAGCAAATAAAGAAAGCGGAGATAGCTAACATAGAGCTTGTAGATGATGGATTGCACGCTTTGAACAGAAAAAGAGTCCAAATCTTAAATGACTTGGCTGCCTCGTATGGCTTGAAATACACGGTTCACGCCCCATTCATCGGGATAAACATAAGCATGCCTTCAGACTGGCTGTTGAAAGCGATGCTAAAAGGTTTGAAGAAGTCCATAGTCAACTCAAGTGCCCTGAACTGTCAAGTTTGGGTCTTCCATCCGGGTTCAAAGTCTGTCATGAGCAACCTATCCCCGGGTATGGATTGGGACAGAAACCTGAAAGCTGCGGGTCTACTGTCAAAGTTTGCGAGGGATCATGGAGTCAAAGCCGCGATAGAGAATGTGCCTGAACCTTTCCTTTTTGTAATGAAGACGGTAGAAGACTTCAGAAGGTTTTACGACGAAGTTGATGAAGACATAAGCATGACCCTGGATCTTGGCCACGCAAACATCAGTCACCAAATAGAAGCATTTCTAACAACCTTCGCAGACAAGATTGTCCACATGCATGCTCATGATAATGACGGGAAAAGTGATTTGCACCTTGGGGCGGGTTTCGGCACGATCAACTGGGAGAAGACTGCTGACCTGATCAAGAAGACATCTTATGACAAAATCATAGTTGTGGAATCAGCTGAACATGTCCAAGAGAGCCTAAACAGGCTCAGACAACTGTTTGCCTAGGAGTTTCGTCTCTTCAATTAGAAAAACGAGAAGGTGCCTGCACATTATCATTTTTCAAGCAGGGGCAACTCAATTCTCATGAAATCTTCTGCCACCACAGTGTTCTTGAAGATCTTCCTAGCCTGGTCCAGAAGCAAAGCTGCATCAGAATATCTCGCGCTAATATGTGTCAAGATCAGCTGCTTCACCTTCGCCTTCCTTGCGGTTCGAGCCGCTTGACTTGGCGTCGAGTGACCATCTTCTTCAGCCCTTTCTGCCAACTGCTCATCTAAAGTCGCGTCGTGCACAAGCAAGTCCGCACCAGCCGCCAGCTTGACCAAGCCGTTGAAAGGTCTTGTGTCGCCGGTGTAAACGATTCTTCTTCCAGGTCTAAGCGCTCCGATCACCTGTTCGGGTTTCACAAATTGGCCGTCAGGCAGCTCGACTCCAAGCCCTCTTTGAAGCTTTGACCACAGAGGGCCTTCTGGAACTTTCAGCGCCTTGGCTTTTTCTGGGTGAAACTTTCCAGGCCTTGGTTTCTCTTTGAACTCGTAAGCAAGGCTCGGGATAACATGATTCGCCCAGACAGCTTGAACAACGTATTCGTCTTCGTCACAAACGGTGCCCTCTTCTTCGATCTCGTGAATCTCAACTGGAAAAGTCAAGACGAACTGAACTGTTTCCCTGATGCCTTCCAAGAAGCGTCTAATTCCAGGCGGTCCGTAAACGTCAAGTCTCCTTTGCCTGTCAAGCAAGGCCATCGTCTGCAGCAGTCCAGGCAACCCCAAGACATGGTCTCCGTGCATGTGTGTTATGAAGGCTTTCATCTTCTTGTGAAAGCCGCCCTTGGCCTTTATCATCTGTCTCTGCACGCCTTCGCCGCAGTCAAACATCAACTGCTCACCATTGCGTTGTATGAGAACCGCTGGCAAGCTCCTGTTCGGTGTCGGAACGCTTCCGGCTGTTCCTAGAAAGATGATGCGCAGACTCATTGTTTCACACCTTTTCAAGCACTACTATCTCTCTGGTAAGGCTTCTGTGAACATAAACAAAATGGGACTCTAAATGCTTATACCCCAATGCTGTGCCCAGAGACGCAATGTTCAGTTTCCTCGGCGCAGCTAAACATACTCTTTGTCCTTTATCGAGCAGCCCGTGGACTGACCTTAGGACCTCTTCAACTATCTGAACTGTGCTCCGCTTGAGCGTAGTTGAAGATATTCCGTAGGGCGGATCAGTGACGACGCAGTCAACCTTGGTTAGGGGTAGGGCCTGCGCGTCTGCGACAACGACGCCTTCAGGCTCAATCTTGAAATGTGCCAAGTTTCTGAGAGTTCCTTTTGCCATTCGTCGCTGAATGTCCATACCAAGACTTCGGCAACCGACAAGCATGGCTTCAATGAGCATCGTTCCGGTTCCGCAGAATGGGTCAAGAACAAGCGCCCCAGTCTTAGGTTTTGCGAGGTTTACCATGCACCTTGCCAGTTTGGCTTGCATGGCAGAGGGGTGGAAGAACGGCTTTTTTCTCGGGCGTCTCTCAACAAACGGTTTCGCCGGTATTTCAGCAAGCTTCAGGCCGAAAATGAATCTCTTCTCTGTCAGAATCCCTACGAAGGCTTTGTCCGGACTTCTTAGTTTCACTCTTGCCTTGACCTTGTCCAGTACAAGTTCGCCCAGCCTTTTCTCGAGGATCATTCCGTCAATCTTTGGAGCATAATTCCTAACGTGCTTCACACGAACCACAAAGCTCTGATTCTCTCCGAGAACTTCGTCCAAGCTCATGGAACCTGTGGCCTTCACTATGCTGCTGACCTCTGCCTCGCAGTTGAACAGCTCCCGAGCACAAATTCTCGTCAACGCTGCTCTACGCTTCAGCGATTCTACGCAATTCTGATCAGCTTCAAGCCTCAGAACCTGATCAAGCTTCTCCAAGACCTTGTAAACGTAGCCCTCAGTCTCGAGTATTGCCTTGAGTTCTGAAACCGGTAAGCTCTCATGTTCGCCGGAAAGCAGAAAGAAAAGCTTGGCCACACTTAGGCTCCTTTGCGGATCAGCGCCTTGCTTACAAGCGGAGCGACTGAGACCTTGCTCACCGGACTTGGCACACAGTCGGTGCCTACTATCTCTTCAGCTCCGTTTTCCAGAATCTTCTTTTGTGAATCACCAGTCAGCAGCGGGTGTACGCAAGCGGCATAGACCTTCGTTGCTCCTTGATCTTTCACTGCCTTCACCGCCTTTGCCATGGTTCCACCGCTGCTTATGATGTCGTCAAAAACTATCACGTCTCTGTTCTTCACAGGCAACTTTTTGTCTTCAAGTGTAACGTTTCCTGTTCGCACATCCCTCTTCGTAGAAATGTAATCATAGCCGCTCTTCAAGACACCGTCAGCTTCCATGGCCACACAGACAGCTTTCTTGCCCAAAGACAGTGAAAGGGGATTTCTGACTAGACCTCTTTCTTTGAAGTATTCCGCTAAGAGAGGAATGGCCGACAGGTCTTCAATCGGAATCTTCAGCATCTTCAACACCGCGGGGTTATGAGCATTCACAGTTATTATTCTGCCAACGCCGCAGTCTTCAAGCATTTTCACAACCGTTTTTACGCTAAAAGCCTCGCCAGGTAAGAATCGCTTGTCTTGCCTGCTGTAGGCGAAGTAGGGAACCACGGCGGTTATGCTTTTTGCCTTCATGTCTTGGGCGTTGTCAGCCATCAACAGAAGCTGAACCAGTCTTTGGTCTTGAGGGGGGCCCGTAGTCTGCACTATCACTGCATCTTCGTCTTGCAGAGACTCTGCCTCAAATCGGATGTAAGATTCTCCGTCTGGAAAAGTCTTGAAGTAGACTGGCACCACTTCTGCTCTTGTCAGCTTGGCTATTTTTTCGCCCAGTTCTTTTGAAGCTGGTCCAGGTATTATCTTCATTTTCTCGCCGCGTGTAGAGTGCGGTTGCCTTGTGCTTTTAGGTTTTTCCCGTTTTCATATGCTGTTCTATTAGCTCTTGTGCTCGATCCATGCGGATTTTCTTTTCCTGAACCATCTTTTCCGCCACCAAGTCTATCAGTTCACCAGTTGCACCTGCAGCGACGGCGATGTTGCGCGCGTGAAGCGACATGTGACCGCGTTGTATGCCTTCATTCGCCAATGCTCTGAGGGCGCCAAGATTCTGAGCCAGACCCACAGCCGCCAGAACTTCGCCAAGCTCGTTAGCAGTTTTGACTCCCAGAATCTTTACGGCTATTTTCGCTATTGGATGCGTTCGCACTGCTCCGCCGATCAAGCCTACGGCCATGGGCAATTCGATTGAGCCGACCAAATCGCCGTTTTCGTTCTTCTCCCAGGTGGAAAGTGAAGTGTAGTGGCCGTTCTTAACGGCGTATGCATGGGCTCCGGCTTCGATTGCGCGATGGTCATTGCACGTTGCCATTACGACGCCTATTATGCCGTTCAAAATACCCTTGTTGTGCGTTGCTGCACGGAATGGGTCTGCGTCTGCGAAAGCATATGCGTTCACTATGCCGTCAACGACCTCTTCGCCGCCGACAGCCTCTTTGGGCACGATGCACCAAGCCCTCACCAAGCGTTTCGTAGCCAGATTCGAGATAATCCGCAAATAGACGCGGCTTCCTGTCACCTTCTCCACAATCGGAGCCACGGCTTCAGCCATCGTGTTGACGGCGTTCGCGCCCATCGCGTCTCGACAGTCAACATGTAGTTCGGCGATGAGCATGGGTCCTTGAGTGGTATTGATTACTTTTGCGTCCAAGTCTTTTGCCCCGCCGCCAGCCGAAACAAGCACTGGGTCCTGCTCGTTTGCCTTCTTCAATATCTCCTCTTTCGCCTGTATCACCTTCATCTGAGCCGCGTAAGGGTCTTTGACACCCACAACCTGTATCTGTCCAACCATAATAGGCGGGGTGCTAGTTGTATGAAAGCCTCCGCCGTCCCGAACCATTTTTGCCGCGTAGCTTGCCGCTGCCACCACAGAAGGTTCTTCAATAACCATCGGAATCAAGTAGTCACGGTCGTTTATCAAAAAATTCACGGCTATGGCAAACGGCAGTGGAAACGTGCCGATGACGTTTTCTATCATGCGGTCAGCTGACTCCAAAGGCAGAGAACCACTCTTCTGCAGTAATTCGCATTCCTCATCTGACAGGTCTGCAATTTCCTTGACGAGTTGCAGACGCTCCTTAGGAGTGTGCTTATAGAAACTTGAGATCGACGACGACTTACTCATGCTGTGTACACCACACTGGTTAAGGTTCGCTGAAGACATAAAACATTATTTGCTTCGGCTTCTTAAATCTTCATGCGCGCGCCTATGGACTCCAGAACATCGGCTGCTTCTATAGAGGCTAGCGTTTGGGGAGAGCGACAGCTGAGATTCCGAATCTTTTGTGGATTTCTTTGGCCAGTGTCTCAGCGTGGCCTACGCGGTAGTTGTCTGTGATGACGAGTTGCGGTTTGGAGCGTCTTACGTATTCGATGAGGCCGTCAAAGTCCGAGTGGTCGCTTAGGGCGATGATGTATTCATTGTGGCTGACCTCTCGAACTGGCGCGTCAAATTCCCATCCGCTCACGTAAATGCGGAAGGCGTCTTGGCTGACTCGGTTTCTTGCGTCCATGTGGTAGAAAGCCAAGCATGATGAGTTGTTGTTGAGAAGCTCTCTTGCTTCCCATTCATCTGACAGCATCAAGCGTCCCACGTGCATGCCGTGTTTCTCGCAGACCTTGGAGACCTGAAACACTTTTTCCGGCACGACCGAAGGGGCTTGCACATTGGCGTCGTGCAGAATCTGCATGACTTCCTGAAGTTTGCCATGATAGCCAAAAATGTAGACAATTCCTTGTTCCAGCCCTTTTTCCACTAAGGAAACGAGAAGGCTTTTCAAATCGGTTCCAAATGAGCGTCTGCATCGTGGGCTTCCATAGGTGGCTTCCATGACGAGGATGTCGGCGCCTATGACTGGGGTTTCGTTGATCCTGAAGTCGCCGGTGAAGAGGATTCTTTTTCCTTGGGAATCTTCAACGAGAACCTGAGCGGCTCCTAAGATGTGGTCTGCCTTGAAAAATGTTATCCGTTCCTCTTCATATTGTATGGTCTGGCCGTAATCGAGGGTTTCGACGAATCCGCCCATGAGAAAAAGTGGGCCTCGCATTACGTCAATCAAGTCTTTCGTGGCCTTTGTCGTCAGTATCTTCTCGCACGTTCTGATGCTTCGTTGTAGACCAACCATGTGGTCGGCGTGAGCGTGGGTTACGACTCTTAGTGGCTTGGATTCGTCAAAAGCGTCGCATGCTACATAGTTACCTAGCAGAACTGCCCCTTTTTCCGTCACTGTTGCTTTTTCAGTCAAAGACTCTGCGACCATGAAGCTATCTTCATTGTGTTAAACGTCTTTTGAGGTAAGCCAACCAATGAGCATGCGAGGGTTCTCGCATCGCATCTTGACTCTCAACGGTCCTAGGGGCGATTCCGCGGTGTCTTTGGAGAAGGAAATGTGTCCGGCGTATGCCACTTGCTTGTTTAAGCAGAAACTAACAGTCTTCCCGTCTAGCCCTTCGAACAGAGTCTTTCTTGCCGCGTCTCGAATGCGTTCCCTTCGAAGCAAGTTGTAAAGCTTGCTGAGTGCCTCTGTTCCAGCGGCTTCGGCAACAAGAAGATTTCCTTTATGTAGAGGTTTGGTTTCTACTGGTATGCTTCCGAAAACGTTTTCGACAGCTCTTTTCACTTTCTCTTCAGATTCGGTGGGGTTGATTTCAGCTTCCACATGAACGCTCACTTCATCCATTTTTCCTCAACTTTCCCCAAGGTCTCCCTGACTTTCCTCTTCACGATTTCCGCCCGTTCCTCATTCACTACAATGTACTCAGCCATAGCTATAGCTTCTCCTAATCCCACTCCTAGCTCTCTCACGTCTCTTGCGTGGAAAATCTCCCAACTCTTTGGGTCGTCACTTCTTTGGCGATTGTAGAGCCGCCTGAATCTTGTTTCTGGAGAAGCGTGAACGGCTAGAAGAACAAATTCTTCGAAATGCTTCTTGAACTCCTCAACTTCGCTCAGGCTCCTTATCCCGTCGACGACAACTTTGTGTCTTTCCGTCTTGGCTATTTTCGGGATGCATCTCTTGGCCACCACACTTTTTCCTTCCTTCTGCCTCAATTCAAGCATGATCTTTCCAATGTTCTCTGGGCTTGGCTCTAAATGCTGTCTCTCTGCTTCTTCTCTAACAACGTCGCCCATCACTACAAGGTCGTAGCCGTTTTGTACGGCGGCTTCAACCACCAAGGATTTTCCAGCGCCAGGCATTCCGGCAACGCCCACGACGAGTTTGCTGTTCATTTTCAATCGTCCTTTCAGTCGTTTTTGTGTGCGAGTGCGTTTTTATGTTTTGGCTTTGCAAGCCTGAACCAGTTTTAAGAGTGGACATGTTAAACCATATATGAAGGGAAAACCTAGACACATTGGAAGTGAGATCAGTGGCTGAAGGGATAAGAAGCTTCATAGCCTTCGACATTGACAGCGAATCGGTTCTGAAAAGGATGACAGAAGTTCAAACCATGCTGACGAAGACAGGGGCTGACCTGAAACTTGTTGAGCCCAAGAACATTCACATGACTCTGCGATTTCTCGGAAACATTACGCCGAGCACGGTTGAGAAAATCTTCGAAGAAATGAAGAAGATTCAGTTCCTTCCGTTTGACGTTAGACTTCACGGCGTCGGTGCTTTTCCAAACCCACGTTATCCTAGAGTGGTGTGGACAGGAATCACGCAAGGCGCTGATCAACTGCGGAGCATCTTTGAACAGTTGGAGCCTCGACTGCTTGGGCTGGGTTTTGCGCCTGATCCGAAGGGCTTCAGTCCGCATTTGACGATTGCGCGGGTCAGGTCTGGCAGAAATCGCGTTGAGCTTGCCAAATGCCTCTCGGAGAACGAGAACTTCGAGTTTGGGGTTATTGATGCTAAGTGTTTGAGGCTTAAGAGAAGCGATTTGACGCCGAGAGGGCCGATTTACTCAACGCTCAAGGAGTTTTGTCCGCAGCAATAGAGGAAAAGGAATAGGGTTTATGCCTGAGAAATTGGAGCAAGTTTGCAGAACTGTTCTGGGGAAGATTACGCCTGAAAAGAAGGAACGTGCCAAGATAGAGGCCTTGGCGGAGAAGCTGTTGAAGAAGGTTACTGTTGCCTCCAAGGAGTTTGGTGTCAAGTCCACAGTTCGGCTGGAAGGTTCAGTTGCCAAGGACACGTGGCTCAGCGGAGAGCCAGACATTGATGTCTTCATGCGCTTGCCAAAGACGATACCTCGTGCTTCCCTCGGAGACGTCAGCCTGAGAATAGCCAGAAAGGCCGCAAGAGACTCGAAGCAGATTGAGAGGTTTGCGGAGCACCCGTATCTTGAGGCAGTGGTCGACAAGACCAGAGTGAACATTGTGCCGTGCTATGATGTGAAGAAAGGGGAATGGTTGAGCGCGACGGATCGGACGCCTTTCCATACGGACTACGTGAAGCAGCGGTTGACCGAGCAGATGCGGGGTGAAGTGCGTCTGCTCAAGAAGTTTATGAAAGGAATAGGCGTTTACGGGGCTGAGATTAAGATTGGTGGTTTCAGCGGCTACTTGTGTGAGCTTCTGATTTTGCATTACGGGTCGTTCGAAAACACGCTGAAGTCCTTTGCTCAGCACAGGCAGAGGATAGTCGTTGATATCGAAAATTACTATGAGGACAGGGAGAATGAACTTGGGCTTCTGTTCAAAGAGCCCTTAGTGATTGTTGACCCTGTTGACAAGGGAAGAAACGTTGCGTCAGCCGTGCAGCCGCAGAAACTTTACACCCTCGTGGCTGCTTCCAGAGCCTTCCTGAAGAAGCCAAGCCTAAGCTTCTTTTATCCGCCAGAGACAAAGCCTCTCTCTGCGCAAGAGATGAAACGGAAATTGGAGAAGCGTGGTTCTGCGCTTGTTTTCTTGACGTTCGGAAAAGTCGATGTTGTCCCAGACATCTTGTGGGGTCAGCTCTACAAGTCTCAGCGCTCCCTGCGTAAGCTCATTCAAATCAACGACTTCCGCCTCTTGAGAGACTTTGTCTGGAGCGACGAGCAGACGGTTAACATGTTTGTGTTTGAGCTTGAAGCTCGTAATCTGTCTTCGGTGAAGAAGCATCTGGGTCCTCCGCTTGACAAGGAAAGCGAGTGTGAGAAGTTCCTGAAAAAGCACTTGTACAATTCTGGCACAGTCTCAGGACCATACATAGAGGATGGCAGATGGGTTGTCGAGGTTCAGAGGCGATACACTGACGCCGTTGCCTTGCTAAAGGACAAGTTAGGGGACGGCGGCAGAAATGCGGGTGCGGCGGAGCAGATTTCTCGTAAGCTTCGGAAAGGGTTCAAGGTCTTTGTGAACGGTGAGATAGTTGAGGTTTACAGGAAGAACAGGGAGTTTGCCAAGATGCTGACCGAGTTTCTGTCTGGCAGGCCGAAGTGGCTAGAAACCACTGAGACTGAACGCTATCAACAGTGCGCCGAGCACCCATGTGTAGAACGCGAAGTAATGAAACCTCTTCGTGGCAAGTATTCTCTGCAACAGTTTCAGGGCAAAATAGCCCACGAGCATGGCGGCAACTACTCCGGCTGCAAGCTCAGTGTAGCCTATTCCAGTGGACGCGAGCATGGCTCTTTCCTTATAGAAAGTCAAAGCCAACGCTCCGAGTATGGCTGGGATTGAAAGTAGGAAGGTGAATTTGAAGGCCTTTTCGCGTTTCAGTCCAAGCAGCAAGGCAACTGCGATGGTTGCTCCGCTTCTTGAAATTCCGTGGATGGTGGCGATGCCCTGTGCGGTGCCGATTAGTATGGCTGCTAGATAGTTTATGTTGTCTGCGTTTTCTTTCCCAGTCTTTGAGAGGTAGACGAGTGTTCCGCCGATGATGAAGGCTATTCCGATGGGCAGGATTGTTTGAAAAGCACTTTCTAGGAACTCGACGTAGATCGCGCCGATTATGGCTGTGGGTATCGTTCCGACAATTATCAGCGGGATGAGCTTCCCATTTTCGGTTTTGAAATCCAGATGAGCGAGAGCTGAGAGTATGTTTTTGATGTCTTTTCTGAAGAAGAGGACAACGACGATGAGGGTTCCGATGTGTAGGGCGATTTCGAAGAGGAAGGGTGTTGACAGGTTGAAGAAGTACTCGAAGATTTTGAGGTGGCCGGTGCTGGATATTGGGAGCCATTCTGTTAAGCCTTGAACTATGCCTAGAATGATTGTTTCTACGAGCTTTTCCAAGGTGTTCTCGCCGCTGTTCCACTCCTTCTATTTTTTGACTGAGACTTAAAAGATTAATTAATGCTGAACTGTTAATCTTCATCGCTGGTGCAGTGAATGAGCGAGTATCCGTCTGGAAGCCGTGAAGACCGAGAGACGCTGGCAGGAATGCCCACGGAGAAACTGGTAGATTATTTCTTTTTGCAGATTCGGAACCTGTGGCGGGTTGACGGCTTGTACTTCTTGGGCATAGAGCAGAAGTTCGGCACTGAAGCGGCGACGGAGATTGACGCTGGCGTCTGGGAGGCCATGGCCAAGATCGAAGCCAAAAACCTTCGCAGAATGTTCCAAGTCGGCGAAAACCCAGATGTCTCCACAATAATTGACCTTCTGCGAAAGTCAAGCTGGGCTCTGGATCAGCCTTCCAAGACCATTGAAGTAAGCAGTAAACGGGCTACTTTGAGCGTGGATAGGTGCCGGACACAAGAGGCACGCTTGAGCAAGAAGTTGGGCGAGTTTCCTTGTAAGAGGGTCAGGTTTGGCTACCTGAGGAACTTCGCAAAAACGCTCAATCCAAACGTGGAAGTTAACTGCTTAGTTTGTCCGCCTGACAAGCATCCTAAAGACTTATGGTGCAAATGGGAATTCGGGATGTGATTCATTGAGTCTAACGTTCGCTAACCTTTAGCGTGGGATAGAGTTCCCCAAAAATCATAAGAATCTGGAAGCCTAATGAAAAGCGATGTGCTATGAAATCTGCTCTGGCTGCGATTCTGATAGTCATTCTGGTAATTGTGTTTGTGGCTCCCACTATCTTGAAGGTCGGAGCGATTACGACCATTTACATTTTAGCAGACGGAACTGTCAGTCCGCCAGCACCGTTGATCCAGCAAGACGGGAACTTATACACTTTCGCCAGCGACATCAACGGATCCATAATTGTCCAGAAAAGCGGAATAACCATAGACGGCAACAACTACATGCTTCTTGGAAACCACAGCTCCGGTGATTTGAGCAATGGGCTCATAATTGATGGCGTAGGCAACGTAACAACCAAAAACATCACGATCAGAAATTACTATTGTGGCATCTTCCTAGGTTCAAACGCCTAAAATACCATACAGAACAGTTGCCTAATAATGAATTTCTATGGAATCAAGTTGAACTCAACCTCAGCTTACAACACAATCAAAGGAAATACGTTGGACCACAACACGTGGGCCGTATGGATCGACTACAACTCAAACAACAACGACATAAAAGCAAACAATTTCACACGAGAAAATGGCGTCTGCTTTGAAATCCAGCGCTCTACTGGCAACATGGTTTAAGGCAACATTATGGAATCCAACACGGGCGGCATTGGGCTTTACCGAGCAAGAGACAACACCATCCAAAACAACACCCTGCTCAGCAACCGCAACTCCTGCGTCGACCTCACTCAATCCTCATTCAACAGCATAAACCTAGACCCAACAAAAACCAACGCCCTAACATTCTCCCAAAAGCTGCCAACCACCGTTCAAGATTTTGCCAAGAGCTAACATTTAAACTCCAACAAAAAACAATGCAAAATTGTCCAAGAAATCACTCTAAACAACATTGAATCGCACCTAAAGCGCACGTCAAACACAACCAGAAACATCATACCGAAACAAAAAAAACCCAAAACACAAACAAAAAGAACACAGCCGAACACAAAATTTTTCACACACCCATACTAAGCCTATCTAACTCAAAGCCATAAGCACAAAAACTACTAAACTTCAAACCCACAATCACCTTAGAAGAGGGACTAACCGAACTCGTCAGCTGGGTCAAAACCCATGGATGGGCAGCCACAGACCTCTTCGAGAAAGTTTTAAACGAACTGAGAGAAAGAAAACTAGCAACCTAAATGAACAACAACTTTTAACGCTACCACTTTCAAACCTCTTTTATGGGTTCTTTCTTTTTCCGTCTTTGTAGCGTCTTCCCCACAGCATATCCTAAAATCTCCTTCTCGGGTCATCTTCTGGCAAAGCATGAAATGTTATAGTAAAAGCGCTACACATTAGTCTAATCTTTTGAGCGACTCTCTCCCAAAAAATGGCAACGCACAAGAAAAGATTATAAGCCATTATGTAATTACATAGTTATATGGTGATATCTTTGGGAAAGTATGTAACAATCTCTGTTCCAGCAGATGTCAAAAGACTCTTGGAAAAGGTTAAGGGCAGAGATGAGTGGGGCAAGTTTCTCCTGAACTTATACGCCGAGGTCAAGAGGCTAAAGAGTAAGAGGGCATTTGAGGAGTTGGCAAGCACGCTCACAGACGAAGACTTAAAAGCCATACTAGAATCCAGCAAAGAGCTCAGGGAAAGGTTCGCGTTTAGATGAACCTACTTGACACAGACATAATCATAGAGATGCTACGAGAGAGAAAACACGAAGTCGGAGCCATCTCAATCATAACACTTACCGAGGTGTTGAGAGGGCTAGAAGCCAGAAAAAGAGCCAAAGTCAAGGAGCTATTCGAAGAAAGCTTCAACCTACTAAACCTAGACAACGACGTCATAGAAACCTACTGCAACCTATACCACAAACTCAAAGAGGAAGGCATACCAATACCAGACGCTGACCTTCTCATCGCCGCAACAGCAATGTCTCACCACATAGCGTTAAAAACAAAAGACGAACGCTTCGAAAGATTGAGGCACTTAGGCTTAAAGCTAGAACAAGCACCTAAAGAGCAGAGAGAATAGACCAATCCCACCCAAAAACTGGATCGCATACGTTAACAGAAAACAAATACCCAACAAATATCATTTAATGGCTAACGGCTATGCTAATGCTTGATACATTAACAAAACGGGCACCTACACTATCACCCTGGAATTTTGGCCTCAAAACCTCTTCTACCTAGGCTCGATCGATCGTGCAGACGTAGTACTCTGTGGAACGCTGTGCTATCACGTCGTTGAGCGCTCTCTTGTAAAGGTTGGCATGTTCCGCTTCTACGTCGCGGGCCTGCGAAAAAACCAGCGCAGCTGTTTCTTCGCCGTCTTGTTCGGCTTCCTGAAGCATTCTCAAATAGTGAACCCCATTCACCGCGTTTTCCGATTGGAACACTCTCTCCAAGTTTGTCTGCGTGTCTGCAACAGACTCAAGCAGGGCGAAATGCCTGCGCGAGTGGACACCTTCAGCCGCAGCGACGGCTCTGAACAAGTGGGCTATCTGCGGCAGCTCCTCTTCTTCAGCTTTCTTTGCAAACATCAGAAGCCTCTGATAGGCCTTGGCTTCGCCGACAAAAGCCTCATGAACATTACTTGCGGTTCTCTCTTTCATGACATCATCCTTTTCCTTTGAGTGTGGTTTTGCACAAGGTTCTATAAATTTTTGCGTGAAGGTTAAGACCAAGGCAATGTTATGGAATAGCCAACTATGAATCGGGCTCTCAAAATGCAAGAGAAAAAAATGGCACTCGTGCAGGAGACATCCTCCCTTCATCGTGGAAATAAGGTTTCAAGTTATTGTGGATGGACGCCTCTTGCTTTGCGGTGACTACCCTGTATATATAGGGGGTCGAGAATTGAAGCTTGTGTTTTAAGAAAAGTTTCTAAACAGCCGTGCACAATTCATAGCGATGTGCAAGATGGTGGTTGTGTTGAGGCTTCTGCTTGACGAGATGTACGCGGGTTTGAAGGAGTACTTTGAGACGCTCGGCTGGGATGTCGTAGCGGCTCAGGATGTAGGTTTAAAAGGTGCGAAGGACAAAGACGTTGTGGAGTATGCCAGAGTCAACAGTTTGTTACTCGTCACTCAAGACCAGAAACCAGCAGAGCTGGCCGACCTAACAGGGGTCAAATACGTGCTGATATCGAATGCGATGATTGCCAAGATAGCGGATGAGACGATAAGGGAAAAATACCCGGACATAAAGCAGAGATGAGACAAGAACAGCTCAGGCCAGCGTTTTTTGTTTCTCTGCCGATGTGAAGCTTGAAACCCGAACGCCTATGAGCCGTATCTTCCTTTCAGGCCTAAGATAAGCCTGCGTCAGCTCCTTGGCTGTCTTCTTCAAATCCTGCAGGCGGTTCGTAATGAAAGGCATCGTCTTGCCATGCGTGTGGGTCTCAAAATTCTCGTAACGCACCTTCACGGTGACAGTCTTGAAGAAAAGGCCATGCCTCAAAACGTCCTCGTGCACCTGTTCCGAAAGCCTATCCAGATTATTCAAGACAAGCCCAAAATCACCCGTATCCACCTCAAACGTCAACTCGCGGCTGAGAGACTTTATCCCGCCTCTTTCTTCAACCTCGCTTCTGTCAATCCCATGAGCCATCAAATACATCTGAGTTCCCATAGCGCCAAAGTGCTCCGTCAACACAGTCGGATCGTAGCGAGCCAGCTCGCCTATCGTCTTGATTCCCAGAGCATCGAGTTTCTGTTCGGTCTTCCGTCCGATCCAGAGAAGCTTCCGCACAGACAACGGAGCGAGAAACTTCTCGGCTTCCTCTTCTTTGACGATTGTGAGGCCGTCAGGCTTCTGGAAGTCGCTCGCTACTTTGGCGATGATCTTGTTTGGTCCCACACCTGTGGAGCACGTGAGCTTTTGCTTTGCATGGATTTCGTTTTTCATCTGTCTTGCCAGGGCTTCAGCTTCGGCGTACTCCTTCACTCTTGAGGTTATGTCGAGAAAGGCTTCGTCTATGCCCCACTGTTCAAACTTGTCCGAGTATCCTCGTAGTATTCCCATAATCTCGTTTGACACTCGCGCGTAAAGTTCGTAGTTCACGGGTAGGTATACAGCTTCTGGGCAGAGTTGCCAAGCCTTAGAAATGGGCATGCCTGACCTGACGCCGAATTTTCTTGCCTCATAATTGCACGTGCTCACCACGCCTCTGCCCTTTCCAGCTTTAGGGTCGGCTCCCGCGACCACTGGTTTGCCCTTGAATTCTGGATGTTCCCTTTCCTCAACAGCTGTGAAAAAATGGTCCATGTCAACGTGAACTATCATCCTTCTCTTCTCGCTCATGAACTTCCTTTTCCTAATCTGTGCCTCAGCGTGGAACTTGCGTAACCGTTGATTTATAATTTGTTGAATATATCACAACGTGCACATATGCGCATTTGAGACTATGCGTAGTTTCACTAACGATTTTCCATTCATAACCCTTAATGCCCTCGGAATTTAAATAGCAGGAACAGCGGTTGGAGGAGCCTG
>Ga0315296_10001495_pt1 | contig 20479 bp, 24 predicted proteins | sample YL17G14_18_MG_FD_203921 | JGI IMG/M metagenome (GOLD analysis project Ga0315296, IMG submission 203921) | Sediment microbial communities from Yellowstone Lake, YNP, Wyoming, USA - YL17G14_18 | ecosystem: Environmental > Aquatic > Freshwater > Lake > Sediment | place: USA: Wyoming | collected...
GACAAAATATAAGTATTACTAGCGATTTGTAGTGCAAAAGTGGAGTTTGAAGGCGTTTCGTTGGACAAATTTTTAGTGGAGGTGACAGTTGCATGGTTATGGATGAGACAGATGTCAAGATTCTGCGGTCGTTGGTGTCTGATGCTAGGCTTTCGTCGAGGCAGGTATCTAAGAATTCTGGGGTTTCTATTGGCACTGTGTTGACGCGGATGAAGAGGATGGAGAAGGAAGGCGTTGTCAGAGGTTACTCTGCTGTGGTTGATCATGAGAAACTGGGCTACATGCTCACAGCTCTGATAGAGATCACGGTTTCCAAAGGACGCTTGCTGGAGATGGAGAACGAAATCGCTCGTATGCCCAATGTCTGCGCAGTCTACGATGTGACAGGCTTGACTGACGCGTTTGTGGTAGCCAAGTTCAAGAGTCGAGAGGACTTGAGCTCGTTTGCCAAGCGTTTGTTGGCGATGCCCTACGTGGAGAGATCTAACACTCACGTGGTATTGACCACCATAAAAGAGGACTTCCGCTTAATCTGAATCCGGGACGCCGCAAGCAACATTTAATAAACAATGTAAGAAATGAGATGAGCGCAAGCTCTGAGCGGGGGTCGCCCAGCATGGCCAAAGGCGTAGCCCTGAGGCGGCTATCCTGCAGAGGTTCGTGGGTTCAAATCCCACCCCCCGCACCATCTTCTAGGGGTTAAATTCGCCCAATTCACGCTCCTTTTGAGCGTAAGACCACAGAAAACGAAGCGTAATTTCTGAGTGCTTTTGGATTTCCCATGAGGGTTTAAAACTGTCAGCCTCATGCACGCAGACAGACTACTCCGGTTCGGCGGAACAATGGCTTAGTTGATGCTTCTCCCTGTCAAAAATCGGTTGACGAGCATATTGTTGATTAAGGCAATGTCTTTATAACATTCTTTCTTAGGAAAGTTTCTAACTCTGCCGATTTGTCATAGTCTTGTTCTGTGGTTTCAATTTCTACTGTTGCAATCCCCTTCATCAAGGCATTTTTTCTTGATTTGTGGGTAGCATTCTTTTTTTTCAAATACATAACAAAGACATTGTAATTCTTTCTAAGGGTTTGTATGGGTTCAAGAACACACTTTTCATTGAGCTTTGTCCTCTCCTTATTTTCGCTGATGGTGAACGGAATAATCAAGACGTAACTCTGACCATTAGCTTTCTTGTTACATTCATCTATTCGCGCCCATATATTTTCGTTGACACGCTCGACTATGCAAAACACACGCACACGTTCTTGAGGCGAACCAGAATCTACAGCATAAACTCTCTTACCATCAAGTGTCCTTTCAAAGAACTCCTTGCCACTACTTGTAAGAGAGACTTTTCCTTGAAAAAACTTCCTTATCGTAGTGGTTTTCCCACAATTATTTCCACCACAGAGAATCACAATAGCATTCATTCTGATCTCCACTCAGTTTAAGATGAACGCTATCTTAAGTTTTCCTATATATAGTTCTGTTACCTCTTCGATTGATGAGACTGTTCCTTCGGAGTGGTGTTACTTTTCGGTTGATGAGGGTTCTTTGGAGAATCAGTCAGATCGGAGTCTTGCTCGGTTGTATTATGCAGAGTGATGTGCAAGGGTTTCTCTTACCTCATTCCATCCGTAAGAGTTTACCACTAACCTTTCTATGTAGTCTTCATCGATTTTTCCATCAACCCGCACTGGAAGGTAAATCATGGTTTTTTCAAAAATCCTCTTGTATGGTTGTCTTCCATATGAAAAACGCCATTTCTGCAAAGAAATAGCCAATTGAACAGAGAGCTGGAGTATACCTTTTTGCCGATGCCAATTTATATATAAAATATGTTGGGAAGGCTGGAGCGGGAAGAATGGGTGACGAAGTTCAGAGCGCAATAAACCGAGGAAAAGCCCGCGGAGCGACGAAGGTAAAGCTTCTCTACACTAATTCTGATGCACAAGCTCTGAAACTGGAAAGGATGCTGATATTCAAATATCAACCGCCTAACAATGTATAAAGGGCGCGCCTGAGTTGCTCATGCACGTTTCTTGAGCAATCTGAATTCATGAACCCACACGACATTGTCAGGGTTCCACTCGTCTCTTAGCTCTCTCGTCCAATATTCCTTGAAACTGCTCAGATCACGAAAGCCTTCTTTCTGGGCATCTAAATCAGTCATATCGCCAAGTCGCTGCTGATAAACCGCTGTCATCTGAATGTACGTTCCAGTTTCCTTGCTGTAGTCTTTGTTAACCATCAGATTTGTTATTCCTCCGACCCTGCTTTGTTGCTTCATTCTCCTAGTAGCTGTCTTCTCTCCACTGAGAATCTTTTCAACAAGCTCTTTCTTGAACATCATGTTCTCACCACTCCTACTAATGCGCGGGCAGAATACCTACTCACATACCTTCTCTATAATAGCTAAACCAAGGTGCAACGCTATAGCTCTCTATGAAACATTTTGCAGGCTCATATCCAAAATACTGGTTTGCTTTGATAGAGAAGGAAGTTAGTTCCTTGAATCTGTCTTTGGCTCCTTCTGTGACTTCAGCGATAGAATACACTTTGAGATGTGTTATGGTCCGAATCCTTAGACGTGTAGTCTCTCGAATAGACCTAGGCTTTTTATCCAAATTTGGAAGCCTTTCAGTTTTGAACAAGTTCCTTTTTCTGAACCATTCTGTTAATGTTCGGATATCCTAGAAACAATTATCATCAAACAAGTCTTCTTTGTGAAGATACCCGTACATTTGTTTTCTGACTTCTTGTGAGTGATTTGTGTCTTAGGTATACCACGACTAAGACTGTGATTATGCCTGCTATCAGCAGTAGAAGAACAAGCGGATAAAACCATGAGGGTATGAGCGGTGTCTCTGTTGGTTGCGGTGAAGGCGGCGTTGGATATGGATATGGGTCAGGTGTGGGTGGAATATCTGACATGCATCTATACCTCCTTGCCGGGGAACGTTAAGTCTTACTAAGGAAAGGAAAGACCAGAGTGACTTATTACATTTGCTTACTTATGCTTACGATTACAGATAAGTGCTAAACAACTTCCCTCTCATACGAGCTTATAGGGTTAAAATGGTAAAAGTGAAACTAACTGTCAGCATTCAGCCAGAACTCATCAGATGGATTGACGAACAAGTAAAGAGAGGGCACTTTGCAGACAGAAGTCATGCCGTGCAATACTCCATATTGAAGGTGAAAGAACTCCTAGAGAAGGGCGAGATCAAATTCTAGTGACAACGGCATCAGTGTCAGAACAATAACAAAACATTCGCGTTTTTGGATTTGTCGCATTTCTAATAATTCTAAGAATTGATTTCAATTTAGTCAAGTTATACTAAAATAGAGCTCAAGTATTCTAGTAAGCAATGGTGATAAACATGTCAGAACAACAAGAAAAAGGAATTCGAATATTCTTCAATGACAAGCCAGTCTTCGCGCCTAAAGACACATGGACGGGCGCCGAACTCAGAGAGTTCTTCAAAGTGCCTCCGCAATATCAGCTCTACAAAGAAACGCCGGGCAAGGCGCACCCTGATATCCTAATCAAACCCGAAGAGACTATCGTCATTAAGCCTGGGGACAAGTTCTATGACCTTCCGCCAGGCACGGTTGGTGAAATCGGATTTGCTTCCTAGAGTCGCAGAAGAAGTTGAACGTGTAAAAGCAGACTATCCGAACTTACAAGTACAACAGCGCCCAGATGGGTCCATCTATATTTTGATACCTAGTATTTCTCTACCATCTGGATGGAATGTGCCAACCACAAAGATACTCGTGATTCTCCCAGTCCAATATCCCCAAGCACCGTCTCAAGGTTTCTACGCAGACGCCAATCTCAAACTTGCCGATGGCAGAGCACCAAGTGGTGGAGGCTCGGCTACCATAGACAATGAACAATGGCTTAGATTCTGCTGGAACCCTCAAGGTTGGGACATGTCAAGAGAGAACCTTTGGAAATACATCAAATTTGTTGAAAGTAGATTCAGGTTGTTTCAATGAAGAAAAGAATCATTACCATTACTGAAAAAGACTTTGACCTATTGAAGTCTCACCTTTTACGTGAGGGTAACGGCGAAGAAGCAGCTCTCCTAGTTGCGGGAACTAGCGAAACGAAACAAAGTATCAACTTCTTGGTACGAGAAGTGATTCCGGTTCCAAATGATGGCTTTTTGGAAAAATGGCATGCCTTCTTGACTATTAGTCCTGACTTCATGATGCCTATCCTGAAGCGATGCAGATATGATAGACTTTCAGTGATTCTAGCACACAGTCATCCTTTTTCAGGGGATTCGGTAACTTTTTCCAGTATAGACGCAAATGGTGAACGTATCCTGATGCCAAAAATACAGCAACGAATACCAGATAGGCATCACGGAGCGATTGTTCTCGGGAGAACAAGCATCGACGCCCGAATATGGGAAAAAAGGAAGAAAAAGAGCAGACCGATGGACTCGATCAGAGTCGTTGGTCCTCAAATCAGAACATATCAGACAACAAGTGCGGCATCCCCTGGAAACCCTGAAGCAACCTCTCAGAACAGACATGATAGACAGAAACTTGCTCTGGGAGAAGCTGGACAAAAGAAGCTTCAAGAGGCGACCGTTGGAATAGTAGGAGCCGGCGGAGTAGGCTCACTCGTTTTTCAGGAACTTGTTCACTTAGGCGTTGAAAAATTCGTAATTATAGACGATGATGTTGTGGAAGAGAGCAATCTTTCGAGGATTGTAGGCTCAATGCCAAAAGACGCTGCAAACAGAACCCCAAAAGTAAAGGTGATGAAGCGTCTAAGCAGACAAATCAACCCAGAAGTCAGAATTTCTTCCGTGAAAGACTCGGTAAACAACGCATCAGCAGCTCTAATGCTACGAGATGCAGACGTAATATTTTGTTGCACTGACAACCTGTTGAGCAGAATTGTGTTGAACAGAATGGCTTTCCAGTATCTCATTCCACTTATTGACATGGGCATCGACATCCAGTGCAATGAACAAGGCAAAATAGCGACAGCAGGAGGAAGAGTTATGGTAATCTTACCGGACGGTCCTTGCCTCGAATGTCTAAGCATTTTGAATCCTGAAACAATTCAACAAGAAATGCGCCAAATTGAAGACGGTCAAAGAGTTCAGCACGGCTACATTTCGGGAGCAACAGTTGAAGCTCCATCTGTAATTTCGCTAAATGGAGTAATAGCTTCCTTGGCGGTAACAGCATTTTTGAGCTTACTCACTGGGTTCGAAAGCCAAAAAGACCCCGACACATATCAAGTATATAGAGTTCTTAAAGGCGATGTCCGATTAGCTACGATGACTCCTACTAATTCCTGTACGCTGTGCAAAGAAGTGAGGTCTCTCGGAGATGGTGTCAATTTACCATGTAATACGAACATGAAGGAAATGCAAACAAAATGTCTAACATTAAACCGAGGCTAAGGGTTCACATCTGCCCTGTCGGATTCGAAGAAGACAGGATAGTTATTCCGATCTCTGAACTAAAAGCAGACAAGGTCTATTTAATTACCAAAAGCGGAGAAGATTTAGCAAATGGCGCCATTCAAAGAATAATAACCGCTCTGAGATCCCTGAAATTAGAACCAACGGTAGTTGAATGCGACATACACAGTTTGGAAGAATGCTTTTGCAAGATTTCAGAGATACTATATAAAGAAGCCCTTCAAGGAAACGATGTCTACGTGAACGTATCATCTGGAACCAACATCCTATGCATCGCAGGAACAATGGCGTGCATGACGTGGGGAGGTGCACCATATTATGTCATACCGAAAACTTACGCACCCAAAGGTGAACCACTGCATCTAGGTGTAAGAAAAATATTTGAGCTCCCTCGTTATCGAATAACTCCTCCTAGACGTGAGTTGATTTCCATTCTTGAATTCATTTCCGGCAAAAACAGAGCCGTCTCTCATAGCGAACTTATTGCGCTCTTGAAGACGAAAGGGCTAATTAAGACAGAGAACGAAAAACTCACACGTCCTTCTCAATCTGAGTATCAACAGTTAGAAAACAACTTCCTAAGAGAGCTCAGAGACCAGAGAGGCTACGTAATAGAAACTGGGGAAACACGTGCAAAGAGGGTGCATCTTACATCGGAGGGAAAGACTGCGCTGAAAATGTTTGGGTTTTTGGTTGGAACGTAAATAATCGGACCAATGCTTTTCGTGGAGACCTCAATATATCAAAAAGATATCGTTTTAACTTATTTCAAAAAAGCCATTGTGCTTTAGACCAGATTGTTTAAGGACAATGGCTTGACCGGTTTCTCTGACGCAGACAGCAATGTTTCTGACGTGATGTTGAACTTACGCTTGAAGTCCAAGAGGTCGGACAAGTCTTTGTGAATCGAGACGCACCAACAGGGATATTTGCCTATCGTCGCTAAGGGATAAGCGAATATGATTCGAGGTTCCTTCAATATTTCCTCTCTGCTCGCATCTCGACTAATGGCGAGCGAGATGATTTGAAATCCCAGTTGTGCGAGGTCTGGTATTGCATGGTAAGAAATCATCCCGGACCTTTCAAGAGATTGCCGTATTCTGCTCACGGTTGGTTGTGAGACCTGTACTTGTTTGGCTATTCCACGGTCTGACGTTCTGCTGTTCGCTATTATTGCTTTCAGTACCCTTTGAACGTTTTCTTTCAATGTTGTTTTTCACCACAAATAAGGCATTTCATTACAAACATCTCTCCATTGTCATGGAATTTAGGTTTATTCTTTTATCAACTGCGTGGCACAGTTACTTTCTGAAAAGTCCGCCTTTCTTTCTTCTCGTTCGATTGATTTGCCATGTTCCTAAGGCTGCAAGCCCTAAAATGAAAAGAAATGTAGCAACAAGTATTGAGTAGGTATTTTTGAATCCGAAAACGATGAGTGATAATGTAGCAACAATTATGCAAGCTAAACCAAAAGCTGGCAGAGTCACAGTTTCAAATTTGCTACTCATATTATCTTGATATAAGATGACGTACACATATGTTTTATCCTCTGTGGTATCAACCGATTTTTTCCAAGAACTTCTATCAACCGAAAGGTAACAGCTTAACGGAACAACGGAATCAACCTAAGAGGTAACAGAACCTGGTACCATACGCCACAAGCATTATATAGTTTATGGTACCATCAAATGCTTGGTAACCCAGTAACTCGGTAACCGAGTGTCGAAGTGCTTCGGTGCCAAAGTAACGGCGTAACGACGAGGAAACGGCAGGTTGTGTGACTAAAAACGAAGAAGACAATCAAGGTGTCTCAGCAAAACTATGAAAAAATAATCGAGCTTAAAGGGCAACTGGAAATAATCAAAAAGAAGCCTCAGATGCCAAATGATGTCATAACCTACCTTTTCCAAAACCAGAAAGAGGAAAAGAAAGAATGAAAGTCAAACTCCAAAAACAACTCGCTTACAAATACAAGGAAAAGAAGCATTACAAACACGTTACCATAGTTCCAGATGAAGCAATCACGGAATTAGGCTGGAAAGGCGGTCAAGAATTGGAACTAAACGTGAAAGAGCGCAGATCAATTATTGAACAGAAAAAGGAAACAGAAACCAACAAGGAGAATCCATCCCAGTGACCAATGAGTTTAAAACAAACAACAAAGTTCCAGAGGAAACGCCGGTCACGCATCTGTTCAAAGGACTAAAAAATGAGGAAAAACAACACAAAATGAAAGTGGATACTATGGAACTTGGTCAAAAACGCCTAAGAGACAATTAGCATGCCAGCATTAGAGAACAGCCCCGATAATGAGCAAACAGCGATAGAAGAATGGGTTGAAAACCTCCCTCATGAAACTGGGGGAAAAATACCTGAAATGCAAAAGGTCTTTTTAGCTCTCAGCGAAGGGATAACACTCAAGAAGACAAGCGAATATGGAAAATACTTCAAGCCTTCAAAGGACACCTATCCCATTCAGAGATGGTTTAGGTGCAGAGAAGGGTTCTCAATAGACTTGATAAAGAAAATCCTGCTGGAAAACGCTTCTCCAAGAAAGATTCTTGACCCTTTTTGCGGCTCTGGAACTACTCTTGTAGCATCCACAGACTCAGGAATTGGTTCAGTTGGTTTCGACATAAATCCCCTTGTAACTTTTGCTGCCAAAGTCAAAACTCGAAGGTATTCAAAGCAGGACATAGAGAAGCTGGAAACGTTAGTTACTGACGTACTTCAAATAACAGTAAATTCAGACAAGGCACCTGCTCCGAGGTTTACCATAATTGACAAAGTTTTCAACGCTGAGATACTCGATACTTTGCTGAAATTGAAATACAGAATCTACAACGTGCAAGAAGAGAAACATAGAGATTTTCTGAAACTGGGTTGGATTGCAATACTGGAAACAGTGTCTAACACGCGAAAGGAAGGCAATGGAATTAAGTACAAATTCACGAAAAGAACGAAGAGCGGATATGTTTCTCAACCGCAACATCAATGGGAAGAAAAACAATTCGGAAAGAAAAAAACAGAATACGTTATTCAAACATTAAAGTCAAAGTATCAAGAAATGATTAGCGACCTGAAAAATGTTAATCATGCCTTTCAAGAGCCAATCATATTCACCGAGAGTGCTTTGGAACTAACGAGATTCCTTGACAAGGAAATTTCTATGGCGGTATTCTCGCCACCTTATGCCAACTGTTTTGACTATTTCGAGATTTTCAAAGTTGAACTATGGATGGGCGATTTCGTAAAGAGCCGTGAAGAACTTGGAAAGCTGAAAGACGCGGCTTTGCGTTCAAATACTAACACCGACCTTGACGTTTCAAGGGGAAGTTTAAACCTTCCTGAGCTGAATGAACTGCTCGACCTGATTGACAATAAAAAGCTATGGAATAAGAAACTGAAGAAGCTAATCAACGGTTACTTTGAAGATATGAGCATAGTGATTAAGGAAATTTACGATGTTCTTGAACCCGACGGAAAATGCGTGGTAATAGTAGGCAACTCCGCATACGCCGATGTTCTAATACCGACTGATTTGCTGTTATCTAAAATCGCTAAACAAACAGGCTTCCAGAACGTTGAAATTCAAGTTGCAAGACACCTCACCACAAGTTCTCAACAAAAAAGAAAGCTATTAGGTCTGAAGGACTATTTACGTGAAAGCATAATTTTCATGGAAAAGAACAAAGAAACCCTGAAAGTAGAAAACATACCAACAGACCAACCCATCAGTGTCGGTCAGAAATTCATTATTACGAGCAATAATGTCGCGTATCTCACCCATAATATTCACAAATACCCTTCCAAATTCATTCCACAAATCCCAAGATGGGCAATCCAAAAATACCTCTCAGGTCAAAGCCATAAAAGAATCCTTGACCCCTTCTGTGGTTCAGGAACAACACTTGTCGAAGGAATATTAGCAGGGCATGACGTTTTCGGGATGGATATTGACCCTCTGGCAAGGCTAATTACGAAAGTTAAAATCACTTCCATCGATAAAAACAAGCTAATTGCTGTGCATCAAGACGTTGTTCAAAAAGTAACAACCAGAGAAGATGGACGTTTCAAACCCAGTATACCGACGCTTAGCCACTGGTTCACGGAACAGACAATAAAAGACCTCTCAGTGATTCGCGATGTCACAGAAGAATACCGAAACGACCAAGATATCTATGATTTCTTGATAGTATCCCTATCTTCCATAATCAGAAAAGTTTCCAATGCTGATGACCAATCACAGAAAACGTATGTTTCCCACACAAATCCAAAACAGCCAATTCCCGCAAAGACGTACTTTCTTAAGAAATTGGAAGACCATGTAGACAGAATCATTCAGTTTTCCAGAGCAAAACCTGAAACGGCAGACCATTATATTTTTGACTATGCGGATGCAAGAGAAGTAAATGAATCTTGGAGCGCGAAGTTTTCAGAGAAAATTGACTTAGCGGTTACTTCTCCCCCCTATGTTAAAGCCGTAGATTATATCTACACTCAGATGGCAGAGTATTTTTGGGTAGGCGACTTATTTGGATTATCTAACCAGAAAAGCCAAAATGCGTACAAAATGAAGTACGTGGGCACTAAGCAAATCTTCGCTCAAGAATATTCTGAGTTAAGACTCTCAGGAATTGAAGGTCTGGACAAAAAGTTAGTAAAGATATACGAGAAAAACAGAAAGTTCGCTTACATAACGCACAAGTTTTTCCATGACATGAAGTTAAACCTTCAAAGTACAGGGCGTATTCTGAAAGATGGTGCTCATTACGTTGTAGTCGTGGGCGACTGTAGCGTTAGTGGAGAGCACATTCCAGTGCATGAGTACGTAGCGCAAATCGCCAGCGAAACAGGTTATCAGGTGGAGAATTTATTCTACTACAAAATCAGGAACCATTACATGCGTTTTCCTCGTAATGGACGGGGTGGATTGATAACGCATGATTGGGTTGTTGACTTGAAAAAAATGTAGATGGCTATGCTTTAAACACTTTTTTTCTGTGATAATTGATAAACTCCGTGGTCGGTTGATATTGTACTGGTGGCATCGGATCAATTTGCTTTCCATTGCTGTCCCTGACGATGTTATTGATTATGTTGCTGTTGAGATTAGAAATTTGAGGTGATGCTTCAATTTTCAGGTCGTGTGTCAAAGTGAAATATCCTCTGTCAAAAAGTGCATGGCAGATGGGGCAAAGACATAGACCGTTTTGGGGATTTGCTCTGTGTCCCACTGCTTCTTCAAGAGCACTGTACTTTTTTATGTGCGCTGCTGAAACAAGTTCGGAGCCGTTAATGTCGCATTGGGGCATACAGCATTGGTAGTTGTAGTTTCTGCATACAACCTTAGACCAAGCTGACTGTTTTCTCCTTGTTTTCACCTTGCTGTAACTGTCATTTACTTTGTAGTCTCCAAGGTTGATTTCAGCCTCTTCCTCAGAATCAGTTGAAGCAACAACTGACTTTATGACTTCCTGCTGTTCATGCGGGAGAGTGCTTTCAATATTAAGTGCTTCTTCCATTGTGCTTCCGACATCGGAGAGAATAGCAGTTCTGTAGGGGTTTCTTGGGTCTAAAGCATCTCCGCGAATTTCACTCCAGTCTGTAGAAGTGAGGTTGTTGGGAAGGCTCACGTTTGGAATCGACTGCATGAGTGCAGGAAAATTATTAGTTAATTGGAATCCATATGCGTTTTCTCCAAGAATACCGCCTCGTATCAAATCCATTCGCCAATAAGCGTTGTTTCGGTCTCCTATGAGAGCTTCAAGGTCTGAGCGAGAAATAAAACCCTGAGCATTAACCCTCTGCAATAACGCTGGAATTGGACGATACCCGTTAACTGGGTTCGAGACAAAACTGTTTGCGTCAAAGGCGTATAAGGTCAATCCGCAAGTTATGATAAATTGCTCAAAGGTGTCAGCATATCTTTTTAGATTTCTGCCACTTTCTGACAGTGACCTCCAGTATTGAGCGAGCGTGCTCCATTTTAGTGGAAGATTAGCGTCATCTTTCAGAAAGCCCAATCTGATAAATTGCCTTATCTTTGTTTGCATAGTTGCAGGGTCAACGGATATTTCTTTTGCGAAAGCGATTACATCCGGGTCGCTGGTTCCAGCGCTCCATCGTGTATGTGCATACTTGGGTGAATGACTAACATTCACCAGAGCAACAATTTTGTCACGTTCACCTTCGCTGGAACTGCTACGAGAGTGAAACCAACTACCTGCGCCATAAGAACCCGACATCTTTCGTCGGTCATGTTTATGCTACCTTTTTAATATAAAACTATCCAAAAGTGGACATTAAGAACGAGAAATGGGATATTCAGAAATTATTATCCATTTGCCGTTTTCTTCTTGGACGAATCCCTTTCTTGATAAGAGAATCAAACTATCCCTAATTTTCACTCTGTCCTTTGCATTCCTCAGATTCTTCTTTTTTGCCAATCGAAAATCTCGTCAATGTTGGCTTTGCCTAATTCTTTTAATAGGTCATATACAATTTGTTGGCTCATTTCATCCTCTTCAGTAGTTAACAATTCATTCTTAATAAAAAGCATTTTCGCATAAAGAAGCGTATCCCACGACAGTTAACATGGAGAAGCATCCCACGAAGAGGTAACAGAACCCAAAATAGGAAAACATATTTCGGACGAATAGTATCATCAACCGAAAAGTAACACTCTCACAGAAAAAGCTTAATCAACCGAAGAGGTAACAGAACCGTGTAGAGAAGGGTAAACCGTGAATAGAAAACATATCATTCTTGTTGTGAGCATTATTTTAATCTTTATAGGTCTAGTAGTTGCAGAATCCACGTGGAAAATAATCTCCAATATTTTTACTGGACAAACGCAAGTTTCGAAGGCTCAACTGTTAAACATTTACCCAGATGCCAGCACGCCATTTCCTGAAACCACAATAACAGGGCAAGCATTTAACGTTTCAATAAATGTGGAAAACCCGAATCCAATAACGATAAATGGGTGGATAATGGTGAACTTCACAAAGACTGGTATAACTTCAAATGATATTTCCTTGTATTCAAGTGCACGTTACAAAGGATATCAACTTTACATAAAAAAAGAAGGAGTATATGGAAACACTTTGGTTTTCACCATTCAAGTAAATTATTTGTTTGACCCATACTTCAACTTTAAGACTGGCTTAAATGCAAACATAACGTATTTTACTGCCCAATACAACATTGAAGGAACATACAATTGGGCTTTAGCAGTATATCAATAGTTGGAAACTTGGAAATCCTCATCATCCATTGAGTTTCTACGAATTCTTAAGTCCCGACAGTTACCACGAGAAGATTTTAAGCCTTCAAGTCCCTAAGAATTACCAGAACCAATTGGATTAGAGTTTAAGGGAAAGAACCCTAGTTTGATGACCACAGTTAGCGCATTTCATCCTAAGATTTGTTTTCAATTCTTATCACTTAATATGCTTGTCCAAAAGCCACGCAACTGCAATTTCGGTTACACCAACAAAGAGCCACATGAGGAAAGTGAATCCATAGAACGATTGCTTATAAATGCAACTTGTGCTCCTGTCAAATTAGTCTTAGAAGGTGCCATCTTCTCACGCTAGAAACTGGAAACCAAATTCAAAGCCTTGATAACTCACATAGCATTAATTATAAATCCTATGTGGGAACGGTAAAGACAGAATATCACCCCGAGTTGCCTCTGCGTGATATCAAAAAGATATCGATTTAACTTATTTCACCCAAAATAAGTTTGTTTGATATCTTTTTGATATCTCTCATGATTGTCCTAACATTCCTAGTAAAAGCACATATTCATTCCTTTTCATGTCGGTCAAGGTATTCTTTTACAGCTGCCTCGACCTCAACGCTAACTTTCTTTGCGGTTCCGTATTTCTTGACTGCATAAGAGAGGAACCGCTTCCACAGTTGATCATCTACGATTATGGTAGTTCTTCGGGTTTTTGGCATTCATATAACCATACAAGTATATAATCGCAAACCTTATAAGACTTAGCCACATAATCATATAAACATATGAACGCATCCGAACAAGCCTTTCCAATTCTTCATGAATATTTAATAGAAGTAGACAGCACTCCCGACCTCAGCAAATACAAACCAATAGTTATGCTCAGACAAGATGCATTTACAAAGCTGCTGACACTCCTTGAAGCCATGAAAGAACCTTGGATAGCGATGAAGTTCAACGACACCATATTTGTGGTATGGAAAGAACTCGTTTTTCTATATGCTACAAGCAATGATGCAGAGGAGTCGCCGAATGGAACAGAAGAAGGAGTACATAGCTAAGAAAACGACTCCATCAATTATAAAATGTCCTATTTGTGGTAGTAATGTCTATGAATGCGTGATAGACAGAACAAATATACAATTTCTTAATGAGCGCCTCGCAGATGCAAAACTTAACGAGACAATCACCCTAACGAGGCTTATATGGAATGCTTTTCCAGAGAGGCGAACTGAGGCAGACGCCGAAGCGGTTATTGAACATCTTTCCAAAACAGTGCTGACAACCGTCCAAACCCAAATCAACGAAACATTGAAGCCAATAAAAATCTTCACAGAAACATTCCCCGAAATAATCGAAACGTTGCCCAATAGCGTGAGGAAGGATATAGAAGAGAAGTTTGACGAAACAAAACGCAGGCTCGAAGAAGAGTTTAAGATGCTTAGAGAGGTCACACCGACATTTGAAAGCGTAACAGATGCCTTGCAAACTATTGCAAACAAAATGGAGGACATAACAAAAAAAGAAATCAGTGAAATCAAGCAAGAATTGGCAGAAAAATTCAGAGACGCCCTTGCCAAGATGGGTTTCCCAGAGCCCGAACAAATGAAGTTATTGGCTCAGCTCGTACCGGCAGTCTTGCCACTACTCGAAGAACTCATAAGATTTCAAAAGATCCCTAATGAAAAAGGACGAAAGGGAGAGACGGAGATTATCGAAGAGTTGAGCAATTTCTACCCTGAGGATGAATATGAACACTTAGGTAGACCAGGCGATGTTGACATCATTGCAAAACTAAGACACAACGGAACAAACTTGGAAAACAAAATACTGATTGAGTCAAAGAAAAACAACAGTGGGTGGAACCGAACTTTCATTGAAGAAACTCGCAAACATATGCAAATAAGAGGTGAACGCCTCGCCATACTTGCTGTTGAGACAATGCCCAAAGCGGCAGCCAAGGGCTTCTTAATTGAGCACTGTTCCGAAGGCGTAATTTTCATCACGTGTCGCACCAATTTGAGTGTAACATACGGGGCAATTCGGTCTGTATTCATAGCCCTCCACAAATTTGAGAAAACAACAGATTTGCGAAAAGTACTCGCGGACAAAAGAATTGAAGATTCGATCAGCGACGCGTATGAGTATAAAGAGTATGTCAAGAAAATAAGGGGCAAAGCTCTTAAGATAATCACCAACGCAAAAGGCATAACAGAAAACATCGACGAACTAGACAATAGTTTAAAACAAGCCCTAAAAGAATTGCAACAACGCATCAACGACGCAGTTCAAGAAATCGATAAAGAATGGTGAACTCAAGGAAATCGCCCCACTTTTCCGGTACCATTGCATGTTTGGCATGTGATTTGTTTCTTTCCTTCACATGTGGAACAAATCTCAGTTATCTCTTTCGTTTCAGTTAGAGTTTTGAGACCTTGACATATAGGGCATATTTTTAGAATATATTTATCACCTTGACAGCTTCCACATCTAAATGACACTACTTCTGGTCTAATATCATAAGATGCATCTAAGGGGGCGGGAGCGATCAAGTACCAGCCAAGAGGAAAATCTATATTTATTGTTTCCTTGTCTCCGGCTTTTACGAAGATTCTTTTCTCTTCTGAGGTAACAGGTTGATTATCCTTAACAATAGTACCTGTCGCTATGAAGTAGCCTGCTTTATCATCCAAGTTTCTAAGTGTGAGAGCAATTCTTTGTGTATGCCAAAGAAAACCATCAACCCATGTTTTACGCTCTTCCACAAGGTACTTTAAAGTTTTTTTCTTTTCGCCTGCGCCCATGCATTCTGAACATATATCCTTAATCTGACCTGTACCGCCGCAATGCTTGCAAGGGCCAATCTCTTTAATCTTCTTAATCGACTTGCCAACTCCCTTGCAGCTGGGACAGGTTACAAGTCCGGACCCATTGCATTGCTCGCAAGTTTTCTTTAAGATCTTCTCAACAGGTTCGCCCACGAATTTTTTCGCTCTTTTCCAGAGGAACGCTAAGATGACCACCACAACCGTCACAACAACTCCTAACACAATTTCATAAAAGAAGTCTTCTATATTTACAAACATGGGATACATGTAGGGGGTCATCAAAATTAAGATTACTTGTCTGATGATAAATAGCTTAGTTTAGTTGGTTCTGAATCACATATGGTTTGCTTCATCAACCGATTTTTTACAGAGAGAATCATCAACCTAAGACTTTACAACGGAAAGCTTCATTTTGCACATCTGCTTGCATATACTAACGGCGAAAAAATTGGGTAACGAACTGGATGAGGGTTATCATGTGGCAATGCTCGATCCAAAAAATCGTGAAATCATTGGAGAGGAAGAGGAGTTTCAAACACTTGAGGAAGTAATGGGCTTTCTTCACAAGCTTGAAGAAGCATCTGCAAGCATTCGTGAGCGAATGTTTGTTTGCTTAATGGGTTTGAGGGATGGGGAAAGCGAAGTAGTCATTCATAGGAAACAGTTTCAAATTGGTAACCAGATTTTGAGAATAAGACCTCCGAAAGGGTTTCAAAGACTATTTTGGGAAGGGTGCGGGTTGGAGGCTAAAAAATAGCAAACTGAACTTCTCATAGCGTGTCAATATTTCTGAGCCCCAAGGAGAATATGAACTTAAGCCTTTCCCAATTTTGGCTGACTTTGATACAAAACGCAACCAAAAAATCTACCCGCCCTTGAAATAGAACTCGGCTATGATCTTCTCCAATCTGCTAAACTTTTCTTTCAATTCAACCGTCTTACGCTCAATATCCGTCAATAGAGTAGCATATTCATTATCAGTTGATGCAAATTCACTTAGAGCCTGAAGCTTTCCTCTTGAGACTTTAGCCCCTGATTGAAGTTTTTCTTCTAACACTTTTTCTCTCTGTTCAAGTAACTCAAATTCTTTCTTCAGGAATCCATATCTGCTCTCATAACGCTGTCTGGTTGACATGACAATCTGTATTATGGAATAGACATAAAACCCTAGTCATCACCCGATTGTTAACAGGGAGAACTATCACCCACCAAGTTAACAGAACCCTCTTCCAAGACGCTTAACATCGCATCCCCCAGGATTAGAAAAATGAAAGAGGAAGAAAAAGAAGCCTACGAAATTGGAAAAGACATCTCCTCGGAAGAAAATGCAGTAGAACTGGACACATCAGGGCAAGAAGACAGTGAAGACAGCAACAAGGAAAACGCAACTGATAGGGCGACAGAGAACAACCGTGAAGAAGATAGTAAAAAGCAACATGGAGGTTTAACAGAGGAATCAGAGGAGCTTGAAGAGATTTCAGAGTTGTTCACTCAAAAAGAGGTGCAAATTGACAGAGGCTTCGTGAAAATGCTTTCCAGACTTCCGATTGCTATGAAGATTCTCAAGTTCTTGGTTTTGACTAATGGCGATTACCATAGGCAACAGCTTATGGAGAAGTTGAATCTGGGTGTAGGTGGTGCTACTTATAATCTGAAGAAATTGTGTGACGCTGGAGTAATTATGAGGTTTATTCCAGTGCCAATTAATTTGAGAGTTCGACTGTACCGAGTGGTCAATGTTGAAGTGGCTAGGAAAATTCTTATGCGGTATCATTGGTTGGTCGCGTTCAAGTTATCCAAAACGCTCCCGTTCAATCCAATAACTCTCAAGGACCTCGAAAAGTTATCAGAGTTTAATTCCTGTCGAGAAAAATACTTTTTAAGTTTTGATGAGGCAGTTGAAGCCTTACAGTTGAATCACCGAGAAATTCGAGCAATTTACAGTGAAGGCTACAGCAACAAAGGACAACTAACTGGCTTTCAGAGATTACTCGTGGACAAAATCGGTCCATTGCAGAAAGGCGAATAGACATGAACTCTTTCGCTAACGTTGAGCCTAACAGGTGGTACCAGTGACTAGGATTAAAATCACATGTTCCAAATGCAAAAAAGAAATCGGCGAGATTGAAAGCGACGCTGTGTGGATTGTTGCCACTGAGATTGACGGCGAAATCGAGTATTCTGGGGAGCAGTTTGAATTCTGTTGTTCAGAGTGCTATCAAAAGCAACTTGCTGAGGATGAAAACTGGAGAGATGACTTTGAAGAACCTTACACTCGAACTGTCCATTTACAAGAAGTAGACGAAGGGTAATGCGTAACCATGTGATTTGGAATAGACAAATGCATGTAAAAAGTGTCAAACTACAGCTTTTCAGAACCTCCAAATGATTCTCCAATCGATTTCGGTGAAAATGATTCCTTTCAGACTCAGAGTGATTCCTACGTAATCCATTCTCAAAATGGGTTGTTTTTAGAAAATCGATGCTGAAACAACCCTATTGAAGCAGGCGACTATTAGCTACTTAGCGAACAAGAATGCCCAAGCAAATCGAGAAACCAACCAGCAAAAAAACAGTCGAAGACTTCCATTATGCAGTTGTCGAAATCAGCAACATTAAACCGCACCCTATAATACCCGACAGAATAGACCTCGGGGACATCGACTCTCTTACTGAAAGCATCAAAGAAACCGATGATGTCCATATAGACCCAATCCTCGTAGAAACTGAGAAAGAAACTGTTTACTTTAGGGTTCAAGGGAAAAGGAGAATCGAAGCCGCAAAGAGAATCGGCAAGACTACCATCCACTGCAAAATCTACAGAAAAGACACACCGCCGACAAAATTGTTTGAAATAGCCGACTCAGCAGACGATTCAGCGTACAGTAAGGACAGAAACGCATTCGAGAAAGGGATGCTCTTCGACGCATGGCTAAAACTCGGGCTCACAGAGGAGGATATAGCCAAGAAAAAAGGAAAAGACCAAACTACCATCTCAAAATACATTAACGTTTTCAGGAAACTGTACCCCCACGCCCAGAAATATGAACATGTTCATAACCTCAACATACACATGCTGTGTGACCTTCTAAAACTAGCAGACATGCCCGCTGTACTCGAAGAAATGTTCAAGAAAATAAACAAGAACCCTGAAATGCCCTACAAGGAATTCAAACTGGAAGTTGACTACTTATTCAACGCTCATGAACATGAAACATTTCCACTATCTCCAACTATTATAGAGAAGACAGACAAGAAGGAATTTACACCATATGAACTTGAGTTAGTTCCTTCAGAGAACCAGGCAAAGGGCTCTGTTGCCCCCACAGAAGAGAAGTTGAGTGATTACTGTGTCATTTTCAATGGTGTGTTGTACAGCCTAGTGACTGAATTATGTGATTGTGATTGGAACCTTGGCAAATGTGAGAAATGTGGGAGAGGATGCCCAAAAGTGTTGCTGGATTCGCTTCAGCATATTGAGCATATGAAGCCCGATGCTGATTTACGAAGGAAATTGAAGAAGTTAGAAAGGAAACTGGAAAACTCCTCAGGAGAAAAAGAGGATAGCCAACCAGGAACTTAAGTTTCAATGCCCTCCCTTGAGTTACAGTGCCCTCAGTGTGGGTCAACAGAGACATGGAAGGATGGAATCAGAAACGATGGAAGTCAACGATACCTGTGCAGAGACTGCGGTTTTCGGTTCAGCCAAGGTTTAAGTAAGGCTGTGCTACCGTCCCCCCAGCGTCGAGTATGCGAGTCCTTGACAGAAGGCTCGAAAAACTTGACCGAAGTCGAAACCCGACAAGAGAAGCCAGCGGGAGGCACGGCGAGTGACATTAAAGGAAAAATCGTTGAATTTCTGTGGCAACTAAAGAAAGATGGGCTCAGTGAAAGAACAATCGATGAGTATGGCAGATTTCTCAAAAGACTAGTGAAGCTTGGTGCAAACCTATACGACCCAGAAACGGTGAAGGAAGTCGTAGCTCAACAAACATGGGCAATGCCCACAAAGGTTCTTGCAGTCGCCACCTATGACAAATTCGCTTCTACATATGGAATACAATGGAAGCCACCAAAATACAAGATTCCAGAGTCGAACCCGTTCATTCCCTTAGAAGCTGAGATTGACGCATTGATAGCGGCGTGTGGTAAGAAAGTGTCCACAATGCTTCAGGCATTGAAGGAAACTGGTGCGAGAATCGGCGAAGCGTTAGCAATGAAGTGGATTGATGTTGACCTTGAACATAACATACTGTCAATCAACAACCCCGAAAAAGGAGGACACCCACGCCAGTTCAAAGTGTCAAACAAATTAGTGGCTATGATTAATGCCCTTCCTAAAGAAAACGAAAAAATCTTTGGCAACACTTTGTATGCAACTATGGAAAGTAACTTCTGCGGTCAAAGAAAGAGGGCATCGGCGAAACTTCAAAATCCAAGACTCAAACAAATAACTTTTCATACTTTAAGGCATTGGAAAGCAACGATAGAATATCACAAGAACGGGGGCAAACTGCTCGAAGTCATGAGAATGCTTGGACACAAGAATATTCAGAACACAATGATTTACACTCACCTAGTGACCTTTGAAAACGATGACTATCACACAGCAGTAGCCAAGAACGTAGATGAAGCCAGAAAGCTAATCGAGACAGGCTTTGAATACGTTTGCACCCATGACAACCTGATGATTTACAGAAAGAGAAAATGACCAGACTACATGGAAATGCTGAAAACTGCATGGAAAAGGTTATTTGCGTGTGTGGTGTCTGAAACCTAAACAGTTCATGAGTTGACGCTGCAATGCCGATTACTGACCCATTCAAGAAGGCTCTTGCACAGCAGCACAGGTTGTATATGAAAATTTGTCGCCATTGCGGCGTACGAAACGCTGGGTCAGCGGTCAAATGTCGCAAGTGTCATAGCAAGAACTTGCGCTGGAAGAAAC
>Ga0315296_10001496_pt1 | contig 20476 bp, 17 predicted proteins | sample YL17G14_18_MG_FD_203921 | JGI IMG/M metagenome (GOLD analysis project Ga0315296, IMG submission 203921) | Sediment microbial communities from Yellowstone Lake, YNP, Wyoming, USA - YL17G14_18 | ecosystem: Environmental > Aquatic > Freshwater > Lake > Sediment | place: USA: Wyoming | collected...
GGGACGGTGTGGGCCGGCCGCGCCCGCCGCGATCTGCTGATCTACAGCGGGGCCACGCTGCTCATTTTGGGTTTGCTGGTTATGGGCGTGCTGCTGCTGACCCGCGACGTGTCGCGCGAGATGCGGTTGAACCAGCTTCGCGCGGATTTCGTCAGCAGGGTCTCGCACGAGCTGAAGACACCGCTCACCCTCATCCGGCTGTACGGCGAGACCCTGCTGGAGGGCGGCAGCTTCCCGGAGGAGGAGCGGCGCGGCTTCTACCAGATCATCACCCGCGAGTCCGAACGGCTCACGCACCTGATCGACAAGGTGCTGACCTTTGCGCGAATCGAGCGCGGCCAGAAGCAGTACCAGTTGCGCGAGGGGGACCTGGGCGCGGCTGTGGCCTGCACCGTCGAGGTCTACGCCCAGTACTTGCAGCGCCGCGGGTTCACCCTGAGCGCCAACTCGGCGGCCGGCCTGCCCCCGGTGCGCTTCGATCCCGATGGCGTCAGCCAGGCCCTGCTGAATCTGCTCGACAACGCGGTGAAATACTCCGGCGAATCCAGGCTCGTTGGCGTTCACCTGCGCGCCGAGAACAGCAAGGTGATTCTGGAAGTGGAAGACCACGGGGCAGGCATCGCGCCCAGCGAGCAGGAAAAGATTTTCCAGCAGTTCTATCGAGTGCCGGCCGACGAAACCAGGGGCGGCTACGGCCTGGGGCTGTTCCTGGTCCGGCACGTTATGGAAGCGCACGGGGGAAGCGTCGAGGTGGATAGCGAATGCGGCCGGGGGAGCCGGTTCCGTCTGGTCTTTCCGGCAGCCGCGTAGCGGCCGCGCTGGGGTCGCCACGCCGGGCATCGGCACGGCGCTGGCGACTGCCTCCGGCTCGCCACCTCAATCGGGAGGGGGCCTCATGATGGCGGCTCCTGCGGCTTACAAAATTCTGGTGGTCGAGGACGAGCAGGACCTGCTGCGCGGTCTGGAGATCAACCTCACCCGGGAGGGCTACCGGGTCTTGAAGGCGGCCAGTGGCGACGCCGGCCTCCGCTTGGCCATCAAGGAGAATCCTCACCTGGTCGTTCTGGATGTGATGCTGCCGGGCATGAACGGCCTCGATGTCTGCCGGGAGTTGCGGCAAAAGGGATTCAGCGCGCCAATCATCATGCTCACGGCCAAGTCCGAAGAGATCGACCGGGTGGTGGGGCTGGAAATCGGCGCCGACGACTACGTCACGAAGCCCTTCAGCGTGCGCGAGCTGCTGGCGCGCATTCGGGTGCAGTTGCGCCGCCAGCCGCCGCGCGCCCCGGAAGGCCTGGCCCACTACCGCTTCGCTGAGGTGGAGATTGATTTCCAGAAGTGCTGCGCCACCCGCAAGGGGAAACCGCTGGAGTTGACGGCCAAGGAGCTCGACCTGCTCCGCCTGCTGATCCGGAGCCGCGGCGAGGTGGTCACCCGCGACCGCATGCTCAACGAGGTGTGGGGCTACGAAGCCTGTCCCACCACCCGCACCGTGGACAACCATATTCTGAGACTGCGGCAAAAGCTCGAAAACGATCCGGCCCGCCCCGAGCACATTCTTTCGATTTACGGCGAGGGCTATAAATTCGTGGATTAGCTGCGACAATTGTTGACAAAGAATTACTTCCATTTGACAACCGGACGATTTCGTTGCGGAAGAATGTAGGGCCTTGGAGGAAGTTATGCGACACACAATCAAAACCGCGGCGATAACCGTGATGCTCTGCCTGGGTCTGATGTGCCTTGCCGGAGTTGCCCAAACTCCCTCATACAGATTCCAGCAGGCGGTTGATTTGCTGGAAAGCAAGGGCGACGTGCCTGGCGCCCTGAAGCTGTTTGAAGAGCTGGCCAAGAGCCCCGACCGCAGCGTTGCTGCCCGCTCCCTGCTCTACGTAGGCTCGTGCCACGAGAAGCTGGGCAAGGACGGCGCTCAGAAGGCCTACGAGCGCATCGCGCGCGAATTCGCCGACCAGGCAGAAGCCGCCACCGAAGCCCGCACCCGGCTGGCTGCGCTGGGGCGTGCGCCCAGCGCTGCGGAACGCACCGCCATGACCACCCGCCGCGTCTGGGCGGGCCGGAATATAGACGTGATGGGTGCTGCTTCCGCCGACGGCCGCTACCTGACCTTTGTCGACTGGGACACCGGGAACCTGGCCGTCCGCGACCTTGCCACCGGGCAGAACCGAGCCCTTACCGGCAAGCGGGCGTATGCCGACTCGCCCGAATTCGCCCTCGATTCTCACGTCTCGCCGGACGGCAAACTGGTCGCTTACACCTGGTACAACAAGGATTACTTCTACGAGCTGCGACTCATCGGCTTCGATGGCTCCGATTCTCGCGTTCTCTACCGCGGCGACAAGCTGGAGTACCTGTACCCAGCCGGGTGGTTCCCCGACGGCAAACGCCTGCTGGCCGTGCTTCGCGACAACAACAAGAACCATCAGATTGTCACTCTGTCCCCGGCCGACGGTTCGGTGCGCGTGCTGAAGGCCCTGGACTGGCGGGCGCCGTGGAGGATCGGTATCTCGCCGGACGGGCGCTACCTGGTGTACGACCGCGCAGTCCGGGAAGACTCGCCTCAGCGCGACGTCTTCCTGCTCTCGGTAGCCGACGGGCGCGAAACACTCCTGGTTGAGCACCCGGCCGACGATGCGGCGCTGGGCTGGGCGCCCGAAGGCAACGCGGTGTTCTTTGCCAGCGACCGCGCAGGCACTTGGGATGCCTGGATGGTCCGCGTTTCCGCCGGAAAAGCCGAGGGAGCGCCCGAGCTGGTCAAAAAGGACCTCGGGCAGGCGGTCCCGATGGGTTTCACCCGCGCAGGTTCCTTTTATTACGGACTGATAATCGGGATGAACGAGGTGTATACCGCCGCCATGGACCCGGCGACCGGCAAACTGCTCGGCACGCCGGTGGCGGTCGGCCAGCAGGTGGGCACCAACGAAGCGGTTGATTGGTCGCCCGACGGCCAGCACCTGGCCTACATCTCGGATCGCCTCGCACTGGGTGTGCGAGGCATCTCGATTCGCTCCCTGGCAACCGGAGCCGTCCGCCAACTGTCTCCCCCGCTCAGGTACATAAGGGCGTTGCGGTGGTCTCCGGATGGGCGCTGGTTCGTCGTCCGTGCCTCCGACAAGCAAGGCTGGGGAGTCTTTCTGGTGGACAGCCAGACGGGCCAGGTCACGACGGTGGTGCACACAAAGCCGTTGGTTTGCGCTGTCTGGTCTCCCGACGGGAAAGCCATCTTTTACTTGACCGGCCCGCGGATCGCCGTGCGAGATGTCTCCAGCGGGCAAGAGAGGGAATTGTTCCGGTCCGCGGTGGCGCCCTCTTCCGGCGGTACCCTGGTTCTCTCGCCTGACGGCCGGTTGCTGGCGTTTGCTACCAGGGATCCGGACACAAAGGCGCACGTCTTGAACGTGATGCCGGCCGCTGGCGGCGAGCCCCGCGAACTCTTCCTCTTCCACGACAAGGATTCCCATCAGACGCCAACCGCACTGGACTGGACGCCCGACGGGCGCCAGGTTCTCTTCCTCCGCCGGGCGGGACAGAAGAACGAGGTGTGGCGAATCCCGGCCGAAGGCGGAGAACCGCAGAAGACGGAATTGGCCATGGAAGGGCTGCGCAGCCTGCGGTTCCATCCCGACGGGAAGCGCATCGCCTTCTCCGCCGGACGGCAGCAATACGAGGTCTGGGTGATGGAGAACTTCCTGCCCCCGCTCCAAGCGGCGGCGAAATAGATGGCCGGGGCGGGCAGTCGCCGCGGCGACCCCGCCCCTCCCTCACTGCCGCAGGGGCAACCCTTGTGGTCGCCCTTCTCTCTCACGAGGAATCCTCTCCTTGCCGCCTGTCTTTGTGTTAAGTTTCCGGTGCTTGAGGAGGCAACCATGGCAGAGGAGACGTCCCGCAGGAGCTTTCTGAAAACGGCCGCCGCGGTGACCACGGCGGCGTCGGCCGGGCGCGTGCTGGGCGCCAACGACCGCATCCGCATCGGCGTCATCGGCGCCGGCGGCCGCGGCCGCTACCTGATGAATCAATTGAAGAACATCGGCGGCGTCGAGTTTGCCGCCGTCTGCGACGTTTACGACGTGCGCCGCGAGCAGGCGGCCAAGCAGGCCGGCGCGCCGGTCGAAACCTACCTGGAACACCAGCGCCTGCTCGACCGCAAGGACATCGACGCGGTCATCGTCGCCACCCCCGACCACTGGCACTGGCAGATCACCGTCGAGGCCTGCAATGCCGGCAAGGACGTGTACGTCGAGAAGCCCATGGTCCACTACCCCGAGCACGGGCAGGCCATTGTGAAGGCGGTGCGGCAGAACAAGCGTGTGCTGCAGGCCGGCACCCAGGGGCGCGGCCTGCCGCAGTTTGTCTACATCAAGGAGAAGTACGTCGATTCAGGGGTGATGGGCAAAATCGGGCTGGCGCGCGCCTGGTACACCTCCAACCAGGGATACATCCGCACCGCTCCCGCGGGATTCGAGAAGAAGCCCGCCGGGCTCGATTGGGACCGCTGGTGCGGCCCCGGGCCCAAAGTGCCGTGGAACCCGGACATCTACTTCAGCCCCTACAAATGGCTGCATTACGACGGCGGCATGATTATGGGCATCGGCATCCACGTGGTGGATTCCGCCCATCACCTGCTGAAGCTGAAGAACCCTTCCGCGGCCGTGGCCGGCGGCGGCATCTACCATTACAAGGATGGGCGCGACACTCCCGACACGGTTTCATTCATTCTCGATTACCCGCAGGATGTCACTGTCAGCTTCGAGGCCGAAGTGCTGAGCGCGCCCGGCGTCCGCACCACCGCCGGGGTGATGCTGCGTGGCCGCGGCGGCACCGTCATGGCCGAGCGCTATGTGAAGGACTTCGGCTATGAGTACGTTCCGAACGCGGAAACCAGCAAGCTGCCGGCGGAGAAGGGACCGGGGACGCAGGCCGGCGCCGAGAATATCCTGAAGGACTGGCTGGAGTGCATGCGGACCCGCCGCAAGACCATCTGCAACGAGGAAGAGGCCTACTACTCGACGCTGGCCTGTTTCATGGCCAACCGCGCCTTCCAGACGCGCTCCCGCGTGGTGTGGGACGCCAAGTGGGAGTTATGACCAGGATTTCGGATTGCGGGCTGCGGATTTCAGGCCTGCAACGACGTCGCGGTTCTCGGGGTCAATCGCGTTGCCGACTGATAAGTAGTCGCGGAGGTCGTTCAGTCTCGCCTCACGAAGGAGGGGCTCGGTCCTGGCGCCCGCGCCGCAGTTCGTGCGCGGTGCGGAGCCACCTTTGCCGGCACGAAATGGATCTCGATCCGCGTGTCGAGCGCCTGGGCGATGCGCTTCAACAGAAAGAGGGAGTGCCCCTCGTAGTCGGCGTCCTCCAACCGGCATATGGCCGAAGCCGAGGTCCCGATGCGTTCCGCAAGCTCCCGCTGTGACAGGCCCGCCTTGGTCCGCAGGTCGAAGATCCTTCGCGCAATCTCCGCGTTGAGCGCTTCCTGCTCGTACGCCACAATTCGTCGGGAGTCATTTCCGACGTAACGATCATAGAGGAACTGGACAGCGGGGGATTCGAATTTCCGCTTCTTGCTTTGGCGGGCGCTACTCCGGCTTGCACGTGTACCGCTCGAAATCCGCCGCGACCTGTTCTTTACGTTTAATGGCACGGTCTATCTCCTTTTTCGGAACCTCGTGTTCCTTGGTGATGCCATGCGAGAGCACCACGACCGCTCTTCCCGCGAAGAAATAGAGGAGGCGGTAGTGGACTCCCTGGCAGCTCGCCCGGAGCTCATAGATTCCATCCCTCAGGTAGTCGGCTTCCGGCCTGCGGAGTTCGTTCCCGAGTTCCGCGAGCCGGCTGATTCTCTCTGTGCACTTGAGCTGCGCCCTGCTTGGCAGCGCGTCGAGCCACCGGACGAGCGGAAGCGAGCCGTCTTCGTCTCTGTAAAAGTAAACCTCTGTGCGGGCCAGAGTTCCACGCTTCCATGTTCTCATTTTTGATATCGCCGGTCAATGTTGCTTATCCGCGTTTATCCGTCCCGCCCTGCGGGATCCGTGGTGAATGGTCCGAGCCAGGGGGCGCAAGGTAGACCTGCCGCAGGGCCGGCGGAAACTCAATGCCCTCCCGGCGGAAGCACTCACAGATGCGGTAGCGCAGCTCGTTTTCGACCGCGTACCGGGCCGTGAAATCGCGCACGCGGCAGTTCAACGCGAAGTTCAACCCGGCGTCGCCGAAACCGACGAAGGCCACCGTGGGCGGGGAATCGGGCAGCAGGCCGGGCAGTTCGGACGCCGCCTGGCGCGCCACTTCCTCCAGCACGGCGCAGACTCGCCGCGGATCGGAGCCATAGCCGGCCCCCACCTGCACAGCGACATTGATCGAGGGATCGGGCAGGGAGTAGTTGGTGACCGAAGCGCGCGCCAGCTTCGAGTTGGGCACCACCACGAGGTTGTTCGCCAGCGCCTGCAGCCAGGTGGATCGCCAGCCGATTCGCTGGACGCGGCCTTCCTCGCCGCTGTCCAGCTTCACGTAATCGCCGACCCGGACCGGCTGGTCGAGCATGATGTAGAAACCGGCGAAGGTGTTGCTGAGGGTATCCTGGAGCGCCAGGGCAACCGCCACGCTGCCGATGCCCAGCGCCGTCCATAGCTTGGTGATCGAGTAACCGAGTCCCTGGAGCGCCAGCGCGATACCGAGGACGGCAAACAAGAGTCGCCCGGCCATCTGCACCGGCGGGATGAGGGTGGCGGCGTTGGGGTTGGTTTCTCCCCAATAGCTGAGCAGCAGTGCGAAGGCGCGCCAGACGGCCCACAAAGCGAATAGCAGGGCGAGCACGCTGAGCGCTTTTTCCGCTCGGGCATCCCACCGCTGAGGCAGGGCAACGATTTCCAGGGTCAGGTAAGCGCAGGCCAGCAGGCCCGCGGGAAGGTACAGGCGCGCCAGCAGCCGGACCGTCCGCGGATCGGAGGAAGAGGCCGCCGCCGCTTTCAGCACTCGCCGCCGGATCAACAGCAGCGCCAGGACCACCAGCAGCCACAATACCGGCAGGCTCAGCAGTTGCTCAACTGAAACGACCACTCCCCTCACCCTTCACCCCCGCACCATGATATCCCCAAAGCCGCGCCGCAACAGCCAGCGGAGTTTCAACACAAAGACTCGAAGGCACGAAGCCACAAAGAAAAAAACATGAATGGGCCGCGTCGCGCAGGCCGTATCCCGGCCGTCTTTGTTTTCGTGTCTTCGTGCCTTTGTGCTGAGAAAAACACAAGCGCGACTTGACTGCGACTTTGGTGTTAGAAAGGATCGATGCGCCGAGGGGCGATACAAGGGGTTGGTGTCTTTTTCTGGCTCGCGCTGGCCGCCTTCGGTCAGACCGTCGCGGTCACAGGAATCGTGCGCTCCCCCGGTGCGATGCCGGCGCCCGGGGCAACGGTTCTGATTGAGGGCGAGGCGGCCAGGAAAACCGTCTTTTCGGATGAGGACGGGCGCTTTCAGGTGGCACTGCCGCCCGGCAAGTACAGTGTAAAGGTAAGCCTTCTCGGGTTTCAGCCGCAGGACCGGGTGGCCGAATTCCAGGCGGAGCAGAAGGAGGCCGACCTGGAATTCACGCTGGCGCTGGCGCCGCCGCCTGGGGTGCCCGCGGAACTGGTGGAAGCAGCGCGGTCGGGCGCCTTCGCGGTGCTGAACGCGGAAGCCGCGGCGCAAATGGCCGCGGAGGCCAACGCCGCCGCCGGCTCGGCGACGCCCGCTCCTCATCCCGACGTTTCGGCGGAGTCCACGGGAGACGCATTCGTGGTCTCCGGCACCATCGCGCGCAACCTGGTGGCCGCGCCGGAACCGGGCGCGGACCGCGAGGTGGCCGGCATTCGCATCCCGCCGCCGGTCTCCAAGAAGGAGGCCGCGGCCGCCGCCGCCGAAAAGAGCGGCACCGCGCCGCCCCGCAAGGCCGCCAAGAAAACGGCGGCGCAGATCGCGGAAGAGCAGCGCAAGGCCTATCGCGACAAGCTGGCGAAGGCCATCGCCGAGCGGGGGCGTGAGGCCAAGGGCGGCTTCGGGGCCATGGTTCCGACCGCGGCCCGCACCGGCTCTCCCGGCAATGGCGTTCCGCCTCCGCCGGGCGGCTCCGCTGACCTGTCCGGGTTCTGGGGCGGACCCGGCTTCAAGTTGAACCGCGTCCGAGGCAGCTTCCGGATGCGCTACTTCAACTCCATCTTCGACGCCCGCCCCTTCTCCTTCTCCGGGCTGGAGCAGCCCAAGCTCGATTACTCCCGCAAGAATTACAGCGTCAGCGCCGGCGGGCCAATGCAGATTCCGAAGCTTTTCAAAGCTGAGCGCATGACCTGGATGGTGAACTATGAGGTGGAGCGCGGCTTCCAGTCGCAGGACACCACCACCACCGTCCCGCTTCCGGCCATGCGCGCGGGCGACTTCTCGGGTATCACCAATGTCGTCTATGACCCCTTGGCGGGGCAGCCGTTCGCCGACAAACGGATTCCGGCGGCGCGCTTCAACCCGGCCGCCTCGGGGCTGCTGCGCTTCTTCCCCGAGCCGAACCTGCCGGGCAACACGCTGAACTATCACCTGCAGCAGGTGCTGCCGGCGGGCCACGACCAGCTCAGCGCGCGGTGGGGCCGCAGGCTGTCGCAGCGCAGCCGCAGCAACGTGTTCGCCGTGTACACCATGAACAAGTCGGCCTCCGACCGCGGGCAGATCTATCCCGGGCTGCTGACCCGCAACCACTCGCTGGGGCAGAACGCCAGCGCCGGCCTCACCTGGATGATCAACAAGCGCACCACCAGCGATTTCCGGGTGAACTTCAACCGCATGCGGTACGACATGATCAACGGGTTCGCCTACGTGGAAGACGTCGCCGGACCGCTGGGGATCCAGGGCGTGTCGCGCGATCCGCGGGACTGGGGTGTGCCGGGCATCGGGTTCTCGAACTTCGGCCGCCTCTCCGACACCAACCCGCTGCTGCGCCGCAACAACATGTGGCGCGTCAACGAGGATTTCGTGCAGACCCGGCGCCGGCACACCATGCGTTTCGGCGCCACGCTGGTGTGGGCCATGAACTCGCTGTTCAACGCCCCCAACGCCCGCGGCTCGTTCAGCTTCACCGGCCAGGCCACCAGCGGGTACACGCCGAAGGGCGCCACCATCCTGGGCACGGGCTTCGACTTCGCCGATTTCCTGCTGGGGCTGCCGCAGTCCACCTCCCTGCGCTACGGCCAGAACAGCAACTACTTCAAGACGCATTTCATGAATTTCTACGCCCAGGACGACCTGCGGCTGACGCCGCGTCTGAGCCTCACGCTGGGCCTGCGCTACGAGCTGCTGCCGCCGCCCATCGAGCTGCGCGACCACATCGTCAACCTGGACGTGGCGCAGTGGTTCACGGCCGTGGCGCCGGTGCTGCCGGGCGAGACGGGCCCGTTCTCCGGCCGGTTCCCGCGGGCCCTGATCCAGACCGATGCCAACAACCTGGCGCCGCGCGTGGGTTTCGCCTGGCGGCCCGGTAAGCAGCGCCGGCTCATCCTGCGCGGCGGCTACGGCCTGTTCTACGACAACACGGTGTGGGAGCGGGTGACGCCGCAACTGGCCACCCAGCCGCCCTTCGCTCTCACCACCTCCCGGCTGACTTCGCCGGCGCGCCTGCTGACGCTCCAGGAACCGTTCCCGCCCGAGCCGCCCAAGACCGTAAAGAACACCTTCGCCGCCGACCGCAATTTCGTCATGCCCTACGTCCAGACCTGGAACTTCGCCATCCAGCAGGACCTGAAGCACGGGCTGCTGGCCGAGCTCGGCTACCTGGGAACAAAGGGCAACAAGCTGTACCTGATCCGGTCGCCCAACCGCGCCCCGGCCGGCTCGCAATTGACCAGCGAGCAGCGGCGGCTGATCGGCAATGCCGGCGGTTTCTACTACCACACCTCCGGCGCCAACTCCATCTTCCATTCCTTCCAGGGCCGGGTGCAGAAGCGGTTTGCCAGGGGATTCTCGGTGTCCGGCACCTACAGCTTGGGCAAGTCCATCGACAATGCTTCGAGCATCGGGGGCGTGGGCAGCATCGTGGCCCAGGACGACAGCAACCTGCGCGGCGAGCGCGGCCTCTCCAGCTTCGATCAGCGGCACCGGCTGGACGCGCGCTGGATCTACGATTTCCCGTTCGGAGACCGGCGGAGGTGGCTGAAACAGGGATGGGGGGCGCGGCTGCTGGGGGCCTGGCAGATCAGCGGCGGCGCCAACTTTTATAGCGGGCAACCGTATACCCCGCTGGTGGGCGGCAACCGCGCCAACAACAGCGGCTCGGGCGGCGGCGCCGACCGCGCCGACGTCACCGGGCTGCCCATCCGCGCCGGGCCGCCCACCGTCACCCGCTGGTTCAACCTGGAGGCCTTCGCCAATCCGCAGCCGGGCTACTTCGGCAGCGCCGGCCGCAACATCATCTTCGGCCCGGCCTCGACCTCCTTCAACAGCGCGCTAATGAAGATGCTGCGCTGGAAAGAGATGGGGCCGCGCGGCGAAATCCGCCTGGAAGCCAACAACCTGTTCAACACGCCGGTCTTCAGCGGACTGGGCACGGCCCTCAACACCTACAACTACGGCCGCCTGACCGCCGCCCGGCCCATGCGCTCGCTGGTGTGGCACGTGAGGGTGACGTTTTGAAGGTCCAAGGTCGTCGCCGCGGCGACTCCAAGGTCCAAGGTCGGCATTGCGCCTTCCGCCTGCGTCTGTTGGCCTGCGCCTGCGCCGTATTGGCCATCCTCGCTGCGCTCGGCACAACCGCGCTCAGCCAGTTCAAGGTCACTACCGAGCTGGTGCTGGTGGACGTGACCGTCGTCGATCGCAAGGGCGCCCCGGTCAAGGGCCTGAAGCCGGAAAACTTCCAGATATTCGAAGACAACAAGCCGCAAACCATAAAGACTTTCGACTACATGGACATCCAGGCGCGCGAGGCCCAGGTCAAAGAGGCTGCGGTTTTTCCCGACGAGCTGGGCGCGGGCGTGACGCCGGAGAAGGAAGAGATCAAGATTACGCAGAGCGGCGCGCCGGAGAACATGGACCTGGCCAGGGACCGCCGGCTGATTTTCCTGTTCTTCGACTCCAGTTCCATGCCGCCCGAGGATTTCGTGCGCGTGCAGGAATCGGCCGAGAAGTTCATCACCGAAAAGCTCACGCCGGCCGACCTGGTGGCGGTCGGCCTGCTGGGCAGCACGCTGCGCATCCTCGAGAACTTCACCAACGACCGCGGGTCGCTGCTGGCGGCCATCAAGAAGGTGATCCCGGGCGAAGCCACGGCCACGGGAGAAATGGCGGAGGTTGCCGGCGTCGAGGCGCTTCAGGAGCCGTCCCAGGAGCCGAGCGAGGCCGAGAACCCCGCCTTCACGCCCGACGAGACCGAGCTGAACATCTTCAACACCGACCGGAAGCTGGGGGCCATCGAGGTGGTCTCGCAGACGCTGAAGAGCATCCCCGGCAAGAAGATCCTGGTCTATTTTTCGAACGGCATCGCCACCACCGGCGTGGACAACCAGTCGCAGTTGCGGGCCTCGATTGACGCCGCCAACCGCGCCAACGTTTCCATCTACACGGTGGATGCGCGCGGCCTGCAGGCCCACGTGCCCGGCGGCGACGCCCGCGTGGAGTTCACCCGCGGCACCTCGCTGTTCAGCGGCCGCGCGCAGCTCCAGCAGCGCGACAAGTTTCTGAACTCCCAGGACACGCTGTTCACCATCGCCCAGGACACCGGCGGCAAGGCCATGCTGGATTCCAACGACCTGGGCGAAGTCTTCGCCCAGATCCAGAAGGACACCAGCGGATACTATCTGCTCGGCTACTACACCCAGAACGCGGCGGCCGACGGCAGGTACCGCCGCATCCGCGTGGCGGTGAACGTGCCCAACGTCCGCATCCGCTACCGGCCCGGCTATTACGGCAACAGGGAATTCCGCATTTTCACCCGGGAAGAGCGCGACCAGCACCTGCGCGAGGCGCTGGCCGCCGACAAGCCGGCGCTGGATGTGCGGCTGGCCACCGAGGTGGATTACTTCCTGGGGGAGAAGGAGGTGCTGGCCGCCGTCCACCTGAAGATACCGCCGTCGCAGCTCGACCTGCCCGACAGCGAGCAGAAACAGCCGCTGGAGTTCGACGTGATGGGCGAGGTGCGCACCTACAACCGCACCGCCGCCGGATCGCTCAAGGACACCATCCGCGTCAAGTGGGAAGGCGAAAACATCGCGCGGGTCAAAACCGGCGGCGTGCAATACAGCGGCGGTTTCCGCCTGCGCCCCGGCAACTACCTGCTGAAAATGCTGGTGCGCGAGAACCGCACCGGGAAAGTGGGTACGTTCGAGCAGGCGCTGGATGTGCCCGACCTGGCCGCGCGGCCGGTCACCATCAGTTCGGTGGTGCTGGGCAGCACCACGCGTGACGACAAAGTCGTGCCCAGCGTCACGCGCGTGTTCCGCAAGGACCAGGAACTGTACGTCTACTTCCAGGCCTATCATCCGGAGCCGGTTCCGGGAATGGAACAGCCGTTTGTTTCCGCGGGCCTGGTGTTTTTCAGCGAGACCAGCAAAGCGTTTGAAACCCGCCTGCAGCACGTCCGCCAGTTCGCCGACCCCAAAACCAAGGCCGCGGATTTCCAGTTGCGGGTGCCGCTGAAGGACTTCGCGCCGGGCCACTACTGGGTGCAGGTGAACGTGCTGGATCACATGGGAGGCCGGGCGTCATTCGCCCGCGTGCCCTTCGCCATCCTTCCGCCCGCCCCCTCCGCCGGCGGATATTAATCACCAAGACACGAAGGCTCAAAGGCACAAAGAAAACAGGGAAAATTCTTTGTGCCTTTGAGCCTTCGTGTCTTGGTGAGGAACTGCCGTCAGTCGGAGGGGCAGCCGCAGCCGCGGACCGCAGCCACGTCTTCGCCGCCCCGCTGCGTCCACTCCTGAAACATCCCGGCGGCCCTGGCGGCGATTCCCCGCTCGGCTGCGCTGCGCACATCCCGGGCCACTTCGATGACCGCTTCCAGTTGCTGGCGGGTGGCGCCCAGTTGGCGCGCTGTCGCTGCGTTCAGCGCCAGGCTCTCCCCGCAATTCGCGGCAAAGGCGGCCCCCACCGCCATGAAGGCGAAGATTTGTCCGGAATAGGAAGCGGGCGGCGGCGTGGGCGCGTTCGCCTCGGCAAGAAACCGGTCAATCCACTGCTTCATCAGCGTGCTTGCCGTACTGCGGACCGACACGCCGATCTCCAGCGCTCTGCCCATTCCCCGTTCGCAGGCTCCGGCGGCCCGTGCTTCCTCAAACCGCCCTGGAAATTCCGAGCGGCATCCGCAGGCCACGCAGGCGCTCAAGGCGACCAGCGCGCGCTCCTTTGGAGTCAATGATCCGTTGGCCGACAGCATGATCCTCCTGTTAAAGACAAGAATATCATGATATCGGAAGACGCACTGCCGTGGCAACCGCTACCACCCGATTCCGTTTGGTGTCCCGGCGCCTGGGTGGTCAGCCGGCATGATCCATGAAGCGGTCAGAACAGCCCGCCGCCACAGCGCGCAACGCTTGACGCTTCGTGGATCATCCGGATCAATCTGTGAAGAGGGGAAACGCCCCCGGGTTATTTTCTGGCGCGTTTCCTTGGGGGGTGTTTGCCGTGGCGGGTTAGTAACGCTTCGACGTCGGCCAGGATTTCCGGCATCTCTAATAGCCGGGCGAATTCACCGACCCAACGGCGGATGCGCTTGGGATCCACATCGGCATGAGCATCCAGAATACCGTCGATATCGTGCAGGTCGATCGGGCGGTGGGCGACCGCTTTCATGATGATTAGGTCTTCACGTGACGGCAGCGGAAGTGCGATCCCGGCGATCTCCGCCTGCGTTGCCCGGGCCACCATTTCCTTCTCGAACGGCAACACCCCTAAGGAGACATCAACTCCAACGCCGCTTGGTTGGTGATCGACAAGCAGCACACGCCTCTCCCGCGCCAAGGCGACACTCTCCGACAAGCGCGGGAAAAAACCATAGGATGCTCCAACGGTCAGCAAACGTGCGATGTCTTCGTTGCCCGCTAAAACCACTACGTCTACATCCTTGGTAAAGCGCGCACGCCCGAGAAAGGAGGCGGCGAGTCCGCCGATCAGCACCCAGCGGACGCCGGCGGCGGCTAACCACGCGTTGAGCTCGCGCAGGGTGTCGCGAGGCGGCAGAACTGCGGAAAAATCAGACACAGTAGTGTTTCTTGAGGCGAATCCACCGGTCCCGCACCTCGTTCTCCCCTTCCACGGGGCACTTCTGCCAACCGAACGTCCGGCCCCATTGCGTTAGCGCGACTAGTTGGCGCAGTTTGGTGTCGAACGTGGTCCTTCGCAGTTCTTCGCGCTCGAAGCGGTTGACCGCCTCCCAGCGGGCTTTCCAGGCTTGGGCTTCCGCTTTCGTCATGCGCCGCGTCATTGCTTTCATTGTACCGGAACAGCGGTCAGACAAGCAGCAGATTGCACAAATCTGTGCCATCTGCGGAATCTGCGGCTGCTCCCTGCCTATTCGAAAACCTTGGCAACCGGCACGACCTGGGCCGCTTCCGGCTTCAGGCTGATCTTCCAAACCTCGACGATTTTGTCCTCGTCCGTGATCTCCTTGGGTTTGGGCGAGTTGTAGGACATCGGCGACGGGGCATTGCCCAGGATTTTCTCGCGCAGCTCGGCGGCGTTCCTGGTGATGGCCACGACGCGCAGGTCGGACATGCGCAGATGTTTGCGGATGGCCCGGTTCACGTCGTCCACCGTCAGCTTGGCCAGCGACTTTTTCACGTAGCTGTTGTAAACGGGAATGCCGTAGAACGCGCTGTCGATGGCGTAGCCAAGCTCGGCCGTCTTGGTTCTGGTCAGCAGGTTGACGTATTTGGAGAGGAACGAGCGGGTGCGCTCGAAGTCCTCCTTGCCGATGCCGTTGCGGATCAGCCGGTCCAGCTCGTAGAGGGCCAGGCGCAGGGCGAAGTGCGCGGTCGGCGGCTCGACCGGACGAATCCAGATCTGGAAGATTTGCTGGGAGCGGGCCAGGTTGGGCGCCGGCTCGAAGCGGAACATGCCCTGCGGGAAGTACTCGATGTAGGTGTAATCGCCGTAGTTCAGGCCGCGCTGCTCGCGCAGGCGCTGGTAGAGGCGGCCGCCGCTATTGCGGTGCTGCCCGAAATACGACTGCACCAGCAGAAGGGCAGGATAGTCGGGGTCGCCGCGCTTCACTTCGATCGGGAAGCCCAGCGAATAGGCCACCGAGCGCGTGTCCTTGTCCACCAGCAGCAGGCTGGGCTCGGCGGCCGCCTTGGGAGCCGGCAGTTTCGGCTTGGAAGCGGCCCCGCCGGGCAGCGTCGAGAAATCTTTCTTCATCCGCGCCAGAAATTCCGGCGGGTAGCCGCCCGCCACACCCAGGATCAGGTTGGCCTGCGTGTAGTGGGCCTTGTAGAAGCGCTGCAGGTCGGCGACGGCCAGCTTCTCCAGCGACGAGACCGTTCCGGCGTTGTGGTGGCCGTAGGGATGCCCCTGGTAGATGGCGTTGTAAAGCACTTCCTTGCCCAGTTCTTCGTCGTTGTTGCCGCGCAGGCTGACGCGGAGGAAGTTGATCTGGTCGTCCTTCAGGCGCTGGAAATCATCCTGGCGCCAGCCGGGCTCCAGCAGCATGGCGCGGAACAGCGCGTAGTATTTGTCCAGGTTGTCCACGTGGGTGACGCCGGAAAACACGGTCATCTCCTTGTCCGCGTAGCTGGACACCGAGGTGGCCATGGGGAACATGGCGTCCACGATCTGCTTGTAGGTGAGGTCGCGGGTTCCGCCCTCCGCCACCATGGAGGCGGTCAGCGTGGCCAGGCCGGGCTGGTTGGCCGGGTCGGCGGCCGCGCCGGCCAGGTACACCACGCGCAAGGTGACCAGCGGCGACTTGCTGGGCAAAGCCACCACCTGGATCTCGGCAAAGGCGCCGGTAACCGCGAACAGCCCCAGAATCAGGCAGACAAACAGGCAAATCATTCGTGCGCGCATGTTCATTGCTTCTTACCTCCCGCCTGGCTGGCCAGGGTGACGATGGTGCGCCTGCTTTCGGTCAGGTATTGCCGGGCGACGCGCTGCACGTCCTCCGGAGTCACCTGCGCGTACATGTCGTAGATGCGGTTGATGGTTTCCGGGGTGCGGCGCAGCGCCACGTAGCGCGCCACGATGGCGGCGATGGCCTCGCTGTTGCTCATGGACAGCGCGAAGCTGTAACGCAGGTTCTGCTTCACGGTCTCCAGCCGCGCGGCCGGCGCCGGCTCGGCGGCCAGCTTCTTGATGGTGGACAGAATCTCTTCCTGCACGGCGCCCACGTCCGCCGGCTTCTTGACGCGCGCCAGCACCGTGAACAGGTAGGGATCGACACGGTCCTCGGCGCCCCCGAACAGCGTGTCCACCGTCTGCTGCTGGATCACCAGCTTCTGGTACAGGTCGGAGTTTTGCGAGAAGCCAAGGGCGGCCAGCACGTCGAGCGCGGCCGACTCCCGTTCGATGTCCGTGTATGCCGGCGCGCGGTAGGCCACCAGGACCATAGGCAGGGTGGACGTCGGCCAGGCCACCTGGTTGGCGCGCGGGCCGTTCTGCTCGGGCTCGGACGGAACGGCCGGCTTGTAGGCGCCGCGCTTCCAGTTGCTCCAGTACTTGTCCACCAGCGGGCGCAGGCGCTCGCGCGTCACGTCCCCCACCACCAGGATGGTGGCGTACTCCGGCCGGTAGTAGCGGTCGAAGAACTGCAGGCTGTAGTCGTACTGGTTGGGCATGTCCTGGATGTCTTTGAGGAAGCCCATGGTGGTGTGCTTGTAGGTGTGCCGGTCGAAGGCGGTGTCGCGCAGCGCCTCGAACAGCTTGCTCATGGGGTTGGCGCTGTTCTTGTTGTATTCGCCCAGCACGGCCTGCGTCTCGGTTTTGAACACCGCCTGGGTGTATTTCAGGTTCTGGAAGCGGTCGGCCTCCATGGCCAGAATCTGCTCCAGGTCTTCCTTGGAGAAGACGGTGTGGTAGGCGGTGTGGTCGTCGGTGGTATAGGCGTTGGAGGCCGCGCCCGCGGCGGTCAGCGCGGCCTGGTATTTGGCGGGAGGAAATTTCTCCGTCCCGCGGAACATCATGTGCTCGAACAGGTGGGCGAAACCGGTCTTGCCCGGCTCGACCTCGTTGCGCGAGCCGGTTTGCACCACGATATACAGGGCCACGATGTTGGGGTAATCCGTGGGGATGGCGATCAGCCGGAGGCCGTTCGGCAGGTCCTCCTGGCTGTAGGCATAGGGGAAGGCCTTTTGCGCGGCATGCGCCCCGGCAGCCAGGGCCAGGCAGGCCAGCAATATGGCAAGCGTCCGGATTAGCGGTCGCATGAATACTCCTTTGACGAATTGAGCAATTCCATTCTATCGACAGACCGATGGGCAATCATCAAGCAGGTCGGACCGAAGGCGAAAGTCGGTGCAGAATCCTAACCGCGGCCGACGTGAAGCCCGGTGAAAGCCGGCGAGCATGCTTCGATCTTCCGCATGGCCTCACGGTCGTACACCTTCTCACCGCAGACCGGGCACTCGTGGAATTCCACGTCCCGCACCGTATACGCCTGACCGTCAAACTCACCGCTCCAGTCCTTGCGAACCTTCCTGATTCGATTGCTGCCGCATGAAGGGCAGATTCGCACGGTCATCATAATCGCACCCTCCGCTATATGGCCCTCTTCGACGAGATCAAGAAATAATACACGTCCGATCCCGCTTGTCGTACGAGTTTGCCTTTGGAATATATCGCCACGCCGTCGAGGTTCGTGCCTTGAATGACATAAAGATATTCCCGGCCGGGCTTGCGCAAAGGACTTCTGGAGCGAATCTTTTTGTAAACGGCGACCGCATTCAGAATGGATTCGGCCACGTCAAGTTCCGTTATACGATCGGTCTCCATTTCGACGCGCGCCTTCTCGCTGAAGGCGTAGCGCCCGGCAAGCACGGCGCGCTTGATTCGAACTAAAACGTCGCTCAACGCGTCCCCTTTGTCTTTCGGTCCGATCCCGCGGCATAGACAGCCGTTTCCAGAATCACGGGCCGAAGCCTGGGTTTAATGGCGTCCCCCAGCACCAGGTCGACACGGCAGCCGCACAGCTTCTCCAGAAACGCTCTCGAATCCATGCAGGCGTCGAAGCTTTTCTCTTCGAACGCTATTTTATACCGGCGGCCAGCAAAACGCAGAGCCTGCTCTGTGTTGACGGTTCGCCTGCGACGTGGCCGCTCCGTGGTGATATGATCGTCTTAACAGCCTCAAGGGAGGTCCGGCCATGTGGGCGCTCGGTTACCTGCTGGTTGCGGTTGGTTTCGCGGTTTGCCTCTATTTCGGCTTGCGCCGCCCGGTGCGCGCGTTTCTGAAATTCCGGGGGGCGATGGTGGTGACCTGCCCCGAAACCGCTCAGCCGGCCGGTGTGAAAGTGGACGCCCGCCGCGCGGCCTTGTCCGGCGGCCGAGAGGTTCCCGATTTCAGTCTCACCTCCTGCTCGCGCTGGCCGGAACGGCAGGAGTGCGGCCGCCAGTGCCTGAAGCAGATCGAAGCCGCGCCGGAGGATTGCCTGGTGCGCAGCATCCTCGATCGTTGGTACCAAGGCAAGGATTGCGTCTTCTGCGGCAAGCCGCTGGGTGAGATCAATTGGGAGCAGCGCAAACCGGCCTTGCTGGCGCCGGACGGAAGATCGATGGAGTGGGCACAGGTGCTGCCCGAGAATCTACCGGCCGTGCTGGCCGCCGGCCGGGCGGTCTGCTGGACCTGTCACGTGACCGAGACGTTCCGCCGGCAGCACCCCGAACTGGTGGTTGATCGCAACTTCAGGCAAGCCGGGCCCTGACCGCGGCCAACCGGCCTCTCACAACTGAAAACTGAGAACTGAAAACTCAGGCCTTAAACAGGTCGTCGAATTTCTTGCGGGCCTTTTCGGCGGAGGCCGACCCGGCCGCGGCGCGCCGCCCGGTCGAGGCCAGCGGCTCGAAGTAATCACAGTGGTTTGCCTCGTCCTTGTAGCGGACCCATTCGGCCTGGCTCTCGCGGCACTGGTTGTGCGCGTGCGGATCGTAGAAGCGGCAGTTTTGGCAGCAGTGCAGGTCGGCGTCGCACTTCGGGCAGATGTCCCGCTGGTGTACCTTCTGCCCGGTCTCCAGGGGGATCGCCTCGCGGCACTTGCAGCAAGAGAAGATCACGGCAGGCACAAACCCAATTCTAGCAAAGCCAGCCGCAGATACACGCAGATCTGATCTGCGCGCATCTGCGTTCCCGCCGCGGCGGGCGTCCCACATCGTCTGAATCTGCGCCATCTGCGGCTGGACTCCGGCTAGTTCCGGCGTTCGAGGCGCGGGCGGCCTTCATAATCGGCGGAGCGGACGCGGGCCGTATCGACGGTCACCGTCATCGGGGCGCGCAGACGGAAGGTCAGCCGCGCTTCGGGATCGAATTTAACGGGCTTGCCGCGGGTGGCCATGACGGTGCCGGCGCCGGTGGCGCCGCCGGCGGCCGCGCCAATGCCGGCGCCTCGGCGTCCGCCGGCGATGGCGCCGACGGCAGCGCCCAATCCCGCCAGCCCGCCGGCCGTCATGGCATCCTTGCCGTGGCTGGTCTCGGCGCGGCGCATCATGGTGTCGCTGGCGATCTGCACTTCGCCGCCCACGGTCTGCAGGCGGTCAATCTCCAGCGCCATTTCAGCCACGCCGGCCACGCGGCCCGATTGCTGCGCCTGGACAACGCGTCCCATGGCGTTTGCGCCGCGGTCGGCCACCACCATGCCGTCAACCACCAGCGGCTCCTCCAGCGTGGCCTGGAAGGTGTCGCCGGCGCGGTTGCGCTCCGAACTCAGGGCATCGAGCAGCCGCAGCGAGATGGCCGTTCCCGCCGGGACAGTCAGAGTGCGGGTCGGCGGCGGGGGCGGCACCGGGGGCGGCGCCGGGAACGCCGGTTCCGCAGCCGGTGTGTAGGCGGGCGCCGGGGCCGGCGAGGCGGCCGCCACGGGCGCCGGCTCGGCTGGCTCCGGCCGGCTCGACCGGCGCGGGACCGGCGTGTAGGTGCGCGTCGCGCGCTCACGTGAGGCCGGCGCAGGCGCCGGCGCCGCAGCGGGCGCCGTTGCGGCCGGCGTGGCCGCCGGCTGCGCGCCCGGCACCGGAGCGGCTGCGGTTTGCGCCGGCTGCGTCTGGGGCGAGTTCGCCGTCATGTGGTTGCGAATTGAGTACAGCAGCCCTCCGATGGCCAGAAGGGCCACCAGGATGCCGCCTTGCAGGATCTTGGAAGTGTCCAGGTTCATAGCTCGGTCTCCGATGACGGCATATAGCGGCGACCCCGCCACGCGGGCCGCCGCCACATGGCACGCCAGAACTGCGGCCGCCGGCGAGCAACTGGAGGCGGGCTACCCGCTGCGCCCGCAGCCCGGGCTTACAGCCGCCGCTACGTGGGACGTGTCGCAACTGCGGCAGGT
>Ga0315296_10001497_pt1 | contig 20475 bp, 13 predicted proteins | sample YL17G14_18_MG_FD_203921 | JGI IMG/M metagenome (GOLD analysis project Ga0315296, IMG submission 203921) | Sediment microbial communities from Yellowstone Lake, YNP, Wyoming, USA - YL17G14_18 | ecosystem: Environmental > Aquatic > Freshwater > Lake > Sediment | place: USA: Wyoming | collected...
GGCCGGACGCCACGCTCGATCTCACGCTCGAGTTCGTGGCCGGCAGCGCGGCCGCGACAACGCCGAACTGGCAGAGCCGACAAGAGCGTGGGCGTGCGGCGGCTCCCGCAATGGTGATGGGCGCTGGCGCGATCCTGCTGGCCGCCGTCGTGTGGATGCTGACGTTCTGGTTCGGTCACCGCGCCGAGCCCGTGGCCGCGGGTCCCATGACAAGGCTGACCGCGCCACCCGACGCGCTGCCGGTGGCCCTAGCCGGCGCGCTGCTGTCGCCAGGGGCCGGGGCGACCTGGGCCCAGGCCTTCGCCACGCTGCTCGGGCTGGCCCAGCGCGGGGTCATTCGCATCGAGGAGTTGCCTGGCCGCACGTGGCCAGGCGTCAGGGAGTACCTCCTGCATCTGGAGACTCGCCCCACCGAGCTTCGCGGGCACGAGCGCGGCCTCCTCGATCTGTTGTTCACCTCGAAGGCTGGGGCGGTCACGACGGTGAAGCTGTCCGCGGCGGGCAGGGCGGCTCAGTCCAGGCTCAAGCTGTTCAAGCTGCCGCTCACTGAGGAACTGACGGCGGCCGGTCTCGTGAGTCCCGAGCAGGCGCAGACCCGGTCGGTGCTCGTCCGATGGGGGCTCCTGCTCGTCGTGCTGGCGGCGGCCGGATTCGTCGTGGCGGGCGTTCTCGTGCGCCAGTACAGCGGGTGGCCGCTTCTCGTGCCCGGCAGCCTCATGCTCGTCGCGGTGTCGCTGCTGATCATGGCCAGCCGGTTCTCCGTGCTGTCGAGCGCAGGGAGGTCGCGTGCCGTCGGCTGGCGATCGTTCTTCGGCTTCATCCAGGCCGTTGCGAAGGGCCGGGAACCGATCACCAATCCGTCCTGGCTCGAACGGTACCTGCCATACGCTGCCGCTCGCGGGTCCGGGCAGCAGTGGGTCAAGAAGTTTGACACGTCAGGCACGATGGTGAAGGTGCCGGAGTGGTTCATCGTGGCGCCGGCCTCGTCCGATCACCGCACTCCGCTCGGTCGCCTGGCGGACATGCTGTCGAGGGCCCAGGCGGCTGGGACGGCGAACCACACGGCGGCGTGAACGCTCGGTCCGGATCGAGTGGTGCGTTGGTGCCCCGGTACGGTATGCTGGGACGTTACCTGCGCTGAGGAAAACCGCCAGTGAGCAATGAACGCCTGAAGATCGCCGTCTTCATCGACTTCGACAACATCGAGATCGGGGTGAAGACCACGCTGAACGCAACGTTCGACGTCGGCGCCGTGCTCGACGCAATCAAGGAACGCGGCGAGGTGGTGACTAAGATCGCCTACGGCGATTGGAAGCGTGCCGGGGAGCACAGTCGCGCGCTGACGCAGCAGGCCATCCGGATGGTTCAGCGTAACCTGACGCCTGGTGGCGACAAGAACGGGGCCGATATCAACCTGGCCCTTGACGCCCTCGAAATGGCCCTCACGCACCAGCACATCAACGCGTATGTCATTGTCGGCGGCGACAGTGACTTCATCAGCCTGGTCGAGAAGCTGAAGCAGTACGACAAGCAAGTGTTTGTCGTCGGGGGGCGGGCGTTCACGAGTGTCATCCTCCAGAAGAACTGCCACGAGTTCATCGCCTACGAGAACCTGGTGGCCCCGCAGAGTGGCCGGCGGACCCCGGGCAAGGGCCGCCCGTCCAGCCAGGCACCGCTGAAACAGGCGTTCCAGCTCGTCCGGCGGGCGCTCAAGGTGCTGATTGATCGCGAGGTGTCACCGCAGCTTGGCCTGCTCAAGAGCACGCTGCTGCAGCTCGACTCCACGTTTTCCGAGCGAGACTACGGCGCAAGCTCGTTTCACGACTTCGCCGAGAAGCTCGCCGAGGCGGGCTTCGTGAGGCTCAACCAGCAGGGACGCAGCGTCCTGATGGAGCTGAAGGACGGTGGGCCCGAGACCGTGCAGGAGGCAGAGTCCGTGCGAGCGGGGGTGGCGCCTGCTGCGGCCGTTGTCGAGGGGGACGCCCCGGCGGCACCTGTGGCCGCGGCGGTTTCGGAGGCGCTGATCGGCCCGCCAGCCGAGGCGGTGCGCGCGGTGCGGGCCATCTTCGAAACAGCCCCGGCGACACTCCGTTGGCCGATGTACGTGCGCAACGTGAAACAGTACATCCGTTCCATCGACGCCGCGTTTGACGAACGACGCTATGGGTTCTCCGGCATCCTGGATCTGCTGCGCGGCTGCCAGCGGGAGGGCGTGTTCCGTCTTGAGCGCGACCGAAAGGGCGTGCTGCGTGTGTTCCCCGGCGTGCTGATCGAGCCCGCGCCCGAGGCCCCGTCGCCGGCCGCGCTGGAGACCGCCCTCGACAGCGCGCGCGCGGGACTTGAGGCCCGCAGTGGCGGGGCGGCCTTCGATGCCACTCAGGCGAGGCACGTGCCGCCTTACGCGGATGCCGAAACCGCGGCGGCAGTCGAGGCGCGGGTGATAGCGCCGGGGGCCGCCGCGCTCAGCGGGACGCCGGCAATCGAGGGGGAGAGAATGGCCCCCGGGGAACAATCCAAGAAGCGCCGGCGTCCGGCGGCCACGCCGGGCAGGGCTGCTGGCCGCGGCAGGTCTGCCGCATCGAGGCCGCGCGCCTCCAAGAAGACGCCAGCGTAGCCGGCCCATCCAAGGCGCGAGGGCGGGAACCCAGGGGCGCCGGCTCTCGCCGCGTCATTCCACGCCGTCCAGCCTATAATGCAGCCGCGCACACGCCCCGGTTCCCGGCTCGGATCCTCCGGTGTTCGGCAGGGAGTGCCCAGATGACGCCCACGCGACGCCTGCGATGGCCGCGGTGGCTGCTCGTCGTGGCGGTCGCGACAGCGGCGGGATCCTGCGCGGATCCGCCGAGCCAGACGATGGGCCCGGGCACACCCGCGGCATCTGCGTCTCCCGCGGAGAGGCCGGCGCCTGGCGGGCCATCTCAAGATGAGGCTGCCAGGCACCGACCGGATCCCGCGATGAGTCTTCCGAAGACCGTCGGAGCGTGGACGCGGCCCGAGGCGCCTCACACCGTCACAGCCCAGGACATCTTCAAGTACATGGACGGAGCGGGGGAGCTGTACCTGGCCTATCGTTTCGACCACCTCGACGTCTACGTCTACGCGTCTCCAGCGCAGGGGAACATCCTTGTCGAACTCTACTGGATGCAGAGCTCCGATGATGCCTTCGGGCTGTTCTCGGGCGACTGGGGTGGGGAAGCGATCAGGCTTGCGGCCGAGTGGGCGCGCGCGCCGGTCAATCGGAGCGTGCCGCCCCACCGGGCGCTCTACGGCGCCGGCGTGCTGAGGATCTGGTCCGATCGACTGTACGCGCGAGTGCGGGCTGCCCGCGAGTCCGCGGCGTCCCGACAGGCAGCGCTCGCCATTGGCCGGGCGGTCGTCGCCGGCCGGCCGGCTCCGGCCCCGCCGTCGCTCCTGTCGGCGATTCCTCCCGACGCCGGTCCCGGGCGCCGCCTCCGCCCGGACCGCGTGTGGTTTCTCCGGTCGTCCCTCGTGCTGAACTCGGCGTACTTCCTGGCGACACAGAACATCCTCGAGCTCGACTCGTCCACTGAAGCCGCGGTTGCGCCGTACAGCGCGGCGCAGCCGCGTCGAAGGGCCGCACAGCTCATCCTCGTCCGGTACGCGAATGCTGACGATGCCAGGCGGGCGCTGGGGCGTTTCCGGATGGTGTATCTGCCCGAGAGCCTGAGAGGAACGGCAGGCTCGGGAGTCGCGGCGGCCGCACTGGTGCGGATCGAGAACGGCTGGATTGGCTACCAGGTGTCCGGGCGATCGCTTGCGCTGGCGTGCGAATGTCCGACCCGCGATCACGCGCGCCGGCTCATTGAACAGGCCGTGCGCAGCCTCGAGAACCTGGAGGGCCCGCGAGCGGAGTGACACACTGTAGGGCATTTCATAACCCGAGTGGCGGGTCCTGTCCGCGGATAGCCCCACTCGTGCTCGGCCCGAAGGGCGCATGTCACGGCTGTCGGGCCTGCGGCGCGAGCGGGGCGGCCCCGTCCGCGGCCACCCGCGCGAGGCTATGGAATGAGTTCTGGTGTGCCTTTTGGGGCCGCAGGTCACAGCCAGCGGCCAATAGGGAGTGACGACGATGAAACGATGGTCCTTTGTGCCGGGTGTGTTGGCGGTGGCGCTGCTCGTCGGGGGATTGCCCGCCGCGCCTCGCGCGGCTGACGAGCGGGCGAACCGCCTGATCGCGCTGCTGGAGGCGGGCAAGCCGGCTGTCGGCGTGTGGACGGCGGCTCTCGCCGCGCCGCGCATCACCAAGGTGATTGCAACGAGCGACGCGGACTACATCGTCGCCGACGTCGAGCATGACATCTACGATTTCCCGACGCTGCACCGCTTCCTGCTCGAGGTGCAGGACTTCAGCCTCCGTTTTCGGGCCGAGCCCCGCGGGGCGCCGACGGTCCTGGTGAAACTCGCGCACCGGGCGGCGTGGGATCCTCGGTATGAAATCGCCGAATCATTGAAGGTCGGCCCAGCTATGGGCGTGTGGATTCCCTTCGTGGAGAGCCGCGCCGACCTCGAGCGGGCGATCTCCGCCGTGCGGAACGCGGAGACATCGGCGATGGCCGGGCTCAATATCCCCCGCGACCGCCGCGACGTGTGGCCGCTCAACCCTAAGGGAGAGCTGCTGGTCGTCGCGATGATCGAGAGCGAGGAAGGGGTGAAGCATGCGAAGGAGATCGTGGAGACGCCCGGCGTGGGCGCGGTCGAGTGCGTGCACATCCCTGAGGCCGACGCCGCGCGCATCCTCAAGATGTGCCTCGACAAGGGCGTGGTCGCGGCGGTCGACGCCAGCCCGGCCGATGTGCAGGCGAAGGTGGCCGCCGGGTACCGGATGGTGAGCGTCGGCTGGGACTACGCGCTGCTGCAGAGAGCGCTGGGCGACACCGTCAAGGCCATGCGGTCTTCAATCAAGTAGCGCCGGCCTTGTCCCCATTTGCGGCTGGCTCTTGAGGCCCGCGGGATGGAATCCAACGAAGCAATGGTAGACTCACAGCGCGGCAGCGAGCGGTCCTGCCGGGTCCGTCGGTTCTGCCCGTTCCCACTGGATGTCACGGCAGCCTGGAGAATCCTGCTCATGAACCTCAGACGTTACTTGTACTGCACCGTCGCCCTGCTGCCCGTTGCGATGGCCGCGTCGTCGCAGCAGGCGGATCCGAAGGATCCCGTAGTCACCAAGGCCCTCGCCATCCACGAGCGGGCGATCACGCTCGACAGCCACGTGGACATCGGCGGCGCCAACTACGCGACGCCGGCGCTCGATCCCGGAGCCGAGAGCACGACCCTGAAGTGCGATCTGACGAAGATGGAGAAGGGGCGGCTCGACGGCGTCTTTCTGGCCGTCTACGTGGGCCAGGGGCCGCTCGATGATGCCGGGTACAAGCGCGCACACGACCAGGCGATGGTGAAGTTCGAGGCCCTTCAACGCCTGACGCAGAAGATGTACCCGGATCGCAGCGCCTTTGCCACGTCGCCGGCCGACGTCGAACGAGTTGCGAAGACGGGCAAGCGCGTCATCATGACCGGCGTCGAGAATGGCTACCCGATTGGCCTGGATCTGGGGAACGTGAAGAAGTTCTACGATCTCGGCGCCCGCTACATCACCATCACGCACAGCGGCAACAACCAGCTCGCGGACTCGTCCGGTGGCAGGGAACCTCTGCACAACGGCCTCTCTGACTTCGGCAGGCAGGTCATTGCCGAGATGAATCGCCAGGGGATCATGATTGACGTGTCGCACATCGCCGACAGGTCGTTCTGGGACATTCTCGCGATCACGAAGGTCCCCATCATCGCGTCGCACTCGGGGTGCAGGGCCCTCTGCGACTCGAACCGCAACCTGACGGACGAGCAGCTCAAGGCGCTCGCGAAGAACGGCGGGGTCATTCAGATCGTCGCGCTGGCGAGCTACCTGAAGGTCCAGGATCCGGCGCGCCGTGAGGCCATGGCGAAGCTTCGCGAGGAACTCGGGCTTCCGGCAGCCGGTGGGCGCGGCGGAGCGGGCGGCGGGCGGGCCGCGCTCCAGGCGATGACCGAGGAGCAGCGCGCCGAGTATCAGAAGAAGATGGATCAATACAACGAACGGATGAAGGACATTGACGCCAGGTACCCGACCGCATCGCTCAAGGACTTCGTCGATCACATCGACCATGCCGTCAAGGTTGCCGGCATCGACCATGTGGGCGTCGGCACCGACTTCGACGGCGGCGGCGGCATCCCGGGTTTCAACGACGACACCGACGCGCCGAACGTCACCGTCGAGCTCGTGCGCCGCGGCTACACGGAGGCGCAGATCAAGAAGATCTGGGGCGGGAACCTGCTACGCGTGTGGCGCGACGTCGAGAAAGCCGCCGCCAGGCTCCGGAAGCGAAGGTGAGCCACGGCATGTCCTCCGAACGCCCTACGACCTGACCCTGACGCCGAGGAAGATCCGCGCAAACGAAGGACCGAAGCTCGCCTTGATGGGCGCCATCGTCTGGTGAGCCCCGTAGATACCGAGATGACCAGGAGGTGCGGAGTAGTCCGCGAAGCCGCTCACTCGAATCTCGGGGGTGAGGCGACTGGCGTGGAAGTAGCGGACGTCTGCCAGGAACGCCAGAGAGCCCCACACTCTTGCAGCTATCCCGCCGCCGACATCGAAACCGCGGGTCGTTACCGTTCCGTACGAGAGCGACGCCGCGTAGGTCGCTAGGAAGGGAGACTGCGCCCAAAGCACGTACTGTGCGTACGCGAGACTGTCGGCGTGGCCCTTGGCTCGGAAGTAGGTGAGACCCCCACTTACGGTGCCTGAGAACCTGGTCCCGGCCTCCCACCGCACGACTCCCTCGAAGCTCACTGTGAATAGCGTCGCTGTGCCCGTTGGTGCCGGCCAGTCCCTGCTGCTGTCGAGATGGTGTTGCGTTGGAACGTAGTCAGGAGGCTGCGTCGACGTGTAGTCCAGCGTTACCCGAAACGGCCCGGAGGTCCCCGAGAAATCCGCAGTGACGTAGTGGAGCCGGACCTGAAAGCCGACGTGCTTGAGAGGGAACACACCCAGCCCGCCCTCGACACCGAGATGGCGGGGCGTCTTGACGCCCAGTTGCTGCGTCGCGCGCCCGCTGCCACTGCCATACAAGAGGCTGACTGGGTAGTCTGCCGCGATTGTGCCCTCGAAGCCGGAAGAAACGACGCTCGGCCCAAGCCAGAACTCGAAGACGTGGCGTGGTGCCCGGGAGGCCGGCGGCGACTGGCCGAGCGCCTCGAACGGGGTCAAGACGATCCCTGCGACAAGGACCACGACGCTGAGGGCCGTTGTTGAACGCATGACATCCTCTTCCCCTGGCCTGCACCTCCGCAGCGTCGGCGGCCAGCGTCACACACGGAGTCGAGCCGGCGGGCAGGCCGGCACTGCCTCACCGACCGACGCTTTCAGTCACCTGCACCGTATCAGTCGCGATACGCCATTCTCTAGTGTGCTTCTGACGCGCGCAGCAAGTTGCCGCAGGCCGCGCGATCTTAGCGAGTTGTTCCTGCCGGTCTGTTGCCGGATCGTCGACGGCGGCGAGGTGATCTGTACATCCACGCGCTGCAGTTCGGCGATGGCCCTCTCAATCACCTCGTCGCGGCCTGCAGCAACGCCCGCCCGCGTACGGCGTGCAAGGATTGTAGGTTGGATTCCAACGCCGTGGTGCTGTGATCCGTCGTGCTTCAGCACCTTCATGGCCGTGAATGTGACGGTAAGGCCGCCCGGCACCTGAAACGAGGTGGCATTGCCGTTAGTGCCCGCCGTGGGCGTTCCAACGATCTGTCCCAGCCGATAGTGCTCCACGATTCCCATGCATGACTCTGCGAAGCTGATCGTTCGCCCGTCAACGAGGAACACCTTCTTCGCGCTCAGGAAGGGGGTCGCGGGCCTGATCTCCCACTCTCCTTGACGGGAGAAGGACATTCGCAGGTGGTCCGGCCAGGTAATCTCAGGAACGAGCCACTGGGGGCTCGTCAGGGGCCTCTCAGCGAGATGCGCAAACAACTTGGCAGGGCTCATCTTGGGATACCCTCGAAAGTCAAAGATGATGCCTTTGGCGCGCGTCAACCCCTCCAAGGCGGCATCGAAGTCCGCGTCGGCCATTCGGTCGAGATCCAGATAGAGAATACCGGGCTCGACCTCCGCTACGTTTGCGATTCGTCGTCGGTCAGACAGTTGGTAGAGTGGAGAATCGCGCGTCAGTTCAACTCGAGCACGCTCACCGGTTGTGTAGCGCTGAACATCGATCCTCAACTTGGTGCCTTGTTCGCCCCACGCAAGTTCCAGTAGGGCGCGGTACCTGACCCATTGGGGCGTGGCACCGGAAACCATCGCTTCGGCCCGAGCGAGCTGCTCCGGCACCGGCGTGCCGTCAATGGCAAGAACCACATCGCCCAATGAAAGGCTGGCATGAGTCGATTCTGTGATGATGAGTCGTCCTTCGATCCACTCCCAGGTGAGAGGGGGAACGTGCAGCTTCTGAGCCAGGTTGTATACGTTGCCGTGGCCGTCGTGTAGGGCCGCAACCATTCGGGCAAGAGTGTTGGCGAAAGCGCGTTGGCTGCTGTCGGTGGCGGCGCTCCTGAGCGCATCCCGCAGCGCTCGAGACCAGTCCGTCTTAACGACGTCGAAGTAGGGGTAGAAGTGCTGAAGGACGTTCCACGCGAGCGCGACTGCCGCGAGCCGCGTCGCCCGATCCGTTGCGAGAGACGCTGGGCGGGTTGAACCCTGCATTGGTTCCCCAGAGGTGGGGCGTGGGAGCGTCCCCGCGTCGTCCCCCCACACGGACAGGGGCAAGCGACAGGACACTCCGGCGCCCAGATCTGCTTCCAAAGAACCCACGGGGGATGCCACCTCGATGCGCTCGCTGCCATAGGTGCGGTGACTCGTGGCCGCGGTAAACCCCCGATGACGCCATGACAGCAATGTTGCATCGCCGGCCGGGCGTTGGGGAGGCGGTGCGGCAGCCGGTTTCGCGTCACTCGTAAACAGCTCGAGTGTGGGTGCGACGGGTCCAAACAGCTTCGTCAGCGCGTCCACAAGTGCCGTCGGGTGCCGGCAGTCCTCGACCGCCTGAACACCTCGGACAGCGAAAGCATCCCAGTCCTGCCGTGCCGCCTCGTCGCTCGGATGAAAGTGGCGCACGTACCCGAGCAACCTAGTGAACGCAGTGAGGTTGTTCAGACCACGCGTTGTCAGCGGACGCCGTTCTTCAGCCTGTGTGGTCCGACTACCTTGCTGGGCCGAGCGCTGTTGCAGCCAGGCATAGCTGAAGGGCGCTGCTGGTGCTGTCGAAGCGAGGAGGATCACCAGCACATAGATAGTCTGGACCCTCATGCCCGTCCCCCCGTACGTCCTCGTCGGCAGCAATCGTGAGGTTGAGGACCGCCGCGTTTGGTGCCTCCAGTTGGGCCACTGTCGTCTTGGTGAAGCGTGTCAGCTACCGGCTTCAGCGTGCGCGCGGTCGGCTCGAGGCGCAGCCCGCTAGCATCCTCCTCCCAGGACGTAGATGACGCTCTTGAGGCTCCTGTCGCCGATCTCCATGATCCCGTAACGCTCTCGCCCGCGACCGGACCAGTGCATGATCCAGTGGACCTTGCCGTTGACCATGATCGTACCCAGCGGCAGCGCGTAGTCGACCGCATCGCGATCGCAGTCCGTGAAGGTCGACACGACGTTCTCGAACACCAGGCCCTTCCCATCCACGACGAAGAAGCCTTGGGAGAAGATGTTGAGGCCACAGCCCTTTCGGCTCTGGGCCGCAAACCCCCGGTCCGGGTCCACGGCAAACCAGAAGCCGCGCGGCGGTTCGTATGCCCGGACCGCCTCGAAGTAGTACACGGCCCTGGACTGTCCAGCAGACCTCGATCGGCACAGCACCTCGAGCTTCAGGGGCGTCCGTGCCCGCTTGTCCCGCCAGCCATACAGCAGTTCCCACCTGTCCGTGGTAGCCGCCTTCGATTCCGCCTTTTCGATGGCGGTCCCGACGATCTCGAGGGTCTTGCTCCACTCCGGCGCTCCTTCCTCCAGCACCTCGATCGGCTCGATGGCCTCGTTCCCGGTCATCGCGAGGCCATCCTTGGGATGGTGGTGTTGGGCCGGCGGCGGAATCGGCTCGGATGCCGCGTAGTCGGTCTGGAGGCCGACGTTCGACAGGCAATGGGCGCTGAACACGACGGGGGCGGTCACGTGCACGGCCCGCGGTTGCCTCTCGGTCGGCCACGCGATCCACGTCGTGGTGGGGCCCACCGGGCCCCACCAGCGGCGGGGAACGCTCGAGAGATTGATGGGCGCTTCGAGCCGGTAGCTGGGCGTGGGCCAGGGGTTCGACCACTTCCTGCCGTCATGGACGGCAAAGGGCACCAGCACGCCATCACGGCGGAGCATCGCCACTGCGAAGGCCGACTGACCGGCTGGCGGCGGCGCACCGGCGGCGCCGGCAATCGCCGTGAGCGTCAGCACCAGGGCGACGCCTCGCACGTAGCTCATGATGCGGACTCCTGTGATGGCAGGCAGGGTGGCAGGCCTTGCGATTATATCGCGGCTGGCCTGGCGCCAGCGTGCAATTCCGCAGCCAGGGAAACCATGTCCCTGCCGCGTGGCCAGCCGTGCCTGGTCGAAGCCCTGCGGATCCTGCGCGAGCCGCCCGGGAGCAGTGCCTGCGAACGAGTCGGCTACACGCGTGTCCCTTGCCACCGCTCGACAAGGTGTTCCAGATAGCGCGACTTCATCTGCCGGCTGGCCAGCGCCCGCTGGAGCGGCGGCAGGCGCAGGACGACGCCGAGAATCGCGGCCATCGCCCGGTGGCTCCAGAGCGCCTGGTTGTCGAAGATCAGGTGATGCAGCGTGCCCCGCTCGATGGCCATGACGATCGTGCGGTGGCTCGAGTCGAGGGGCGTGATCACCCGCTGCGGCCGGGTCGTCAGCCGGATGCTTTGCTTGTCGCACGTCTTCACGCAGATTCCGCAGCCCAGGCACACTCGCTCGTCGAGGCGCGCCGTCTTCTGTCGCCGGCGGGCCGGGTCGTTCGCCGACACCAGGCTCAGCGCTTCGACGGGGCACGCGTCCACGCACTTGCCGCAGCCGTTGCAGTTCCTGGTGTCGAGCTTGGGCAGGAAGTTCGTCGTGTGCACCGGGTTGAGGAACCCGAAGCGCCGGGCCGCAAGCATCGCCTCACAGCAGCAGCCGCAGCAGTTGCAGATGAAGTTGACCCGGCTACGGGCGTTCTCACCGAACTGCACGAGGTTCTGGTCGCCGGCCGCCTGGAGCATGTCGAGGCCCTCGCGCGCGTCAACCGATCGGGCGATCCCATGCCTGATGAGCGAGGCGGCCGTGTTGTTGAACGTCATGCAGATGTCCAGCGGCGCGGCGCACGCCCGGCCGAGGTGCGTCATCTTGTGCCGGCAGTAGCAGAGGCTCACCGCCCTGTCGATCGCGGTCCTGATCACCTCTGAGGCACGTTCATAGTCGAGCACTTCGACCGCCAATTCCGACGGGATCGCCGGCTCGTGGACGAACACGCGGCCGAGCTGGGTCTCGCCGCGGGTGAACAGCGACTTGATGAAGTCCTCCTCGACGGTGAGGTACTGGTGGAACAACTCGGCCAGGACCTTCTGGTCGACGTCCTTCCGGACCCGCATCATCGAGAACTCGAAGAAGCCGGCCATCGGCGGCGGCAGCACGTACGCCGACTGGCCGTTGTCGTCGATGTCGAGCAGGATGCCGCGGCCGGCCAGGCGATCGAGGGTGGCGCGGGCTTCGTGTTCGGGCTGTTTCCAGACGCGCGCGGCGTCCGACGCCCTGAACGGCTTGATGGGCAGATCGGCGACGAGCTCCGCCTCACGCTCCGAGAAGAGGAGGCAGAGGATCTTGTTGAGCGTCTTGCCAGGCGGGGCACCCTGGGGAAACCGGTTCAGCCGATCGACCAGCCTGGCGTACCCGGAGCGGGTCGCGAGATGGGCCATGCCGAGGGTCGCCTACTTGTTGTCGTTCCGCTTCTGTTCCTTGTCGTCGTCGGTCTTGATCTCATCCTTGAAGCCCCGGATCGCCTGGCCGAGGCCCCGGCCGAGACCCGCGAGGCGGCTCGCGCCGAAGATGATGATGATGATGGCTAGGATGATCAGAAGCTCCGGCAAGCCCAAATTCACAGGAACGCTCTCCTTGGCGCGTGACACAACGATAGCACAGGCGACAGGTGACAGGGGACAGGTTGTAGGGGACAGGTTACAGGGGACAGGTTACAGGTTACAGGGGACAGGTTGTAGGGGTTAGAGGCGACCGGATCGCAGGATGCCGATCGCGAGCCAGCACCCGAGCAGCCCGGCCGTCACGAAACCCACCAGCCCGAGGGCGGGGTAGCCCAACAGGCTCGGGCCGGTCCCCGCCTGGAAGATTACCGACGAGGCGACGATCAGCGCCGCGATCACGATGGCGAAGCTCAGCCGGTTGCTCGATCGATCCATCTCCTGGACGAAGTGATCGAGATTGCGGTGGACGAACTGGATCCGCAGCCCCTCGCCGCGCGCCTTGCGGATGACCTCTGCAAAATCGCGGGGCAGGGAACTCAGCGTCTCCGCCACCTCGCGGCCGAGTTCACCCGCGCGTGTCGCGATCGCCGCGGGCTTCAAACGCTCGCGCAGGAGCTCCTGCACGATTGGCCTGGCGGAGTCGACCAGCTTGAACTCGGGATCGAGCTGCCGTCCGACGCCCTCGATCGTCACGAACGCCCGCACAAGAAGCATAAGGTCCGGGGGGAACTGGAGCCGGTGCCGCGCGAGGGCCGCTATCGCCTGGCGCGCGAGATCGCCGATCGACACCTCGCCGAGCGACACGCCTGTGTAGGCGTCGAGGATCTCGCTGACATCCGCCGTGAACTCCGCGACGTTGACTTCATGCGATGGCTCGGCGAGCGCCAGCAGGCGCGCGGCCATTCGCTCGGCGTCCTGGCGGACCATCGCCTCTGCGACGGCCGCGATCCGCTCGCGCATCGAACGGTTGAGCCGGCCGACGTTCCCGAAATCGAGGAGGCAGATGACGTTGCCGGGCAGGACGAAGATGTTCGCCGGGTGAGGGTCGGCGTGAAACAGGCCATCGACGAGGATCTGCTTGAGCACGGCCTGGGCCCCGCGACGCGCGACCAGCGGACGGTCGACTGCCGGCGCGAGCGCGGCGATCTCCGACACCTTCACGCCAGGAATGAACTCCATCGTGAGCACGCCGGGCTTCGTCTGGGCCCAGAAGACGCGTGGAATGCGGATCGACGGGTCGGCGGCGAAGTTCTGCGCGAACCGTTCGACGGTCCGTCCCTCGCGCGCCAGATCCAGCTCGCGGCGGATCGACCGGGCGAACTGCGCCACGAGCAGCGACGGGCGGTACACCGCGGCGTCCGGGAGGTAGCGTTCGGCCAGCCGCGCCAGTTGGGCCAGGATGCCGAGGTCGCTCTCGATCACGGCGGCGATGCCCGGCCGCCGGACCTTCACGGCCACATCCCGGCCGTCAACAAGCGTGGCCCGGTGGACCTGGGCGATGGAGGCCGCGGCAATCGGCGCCGGATCGAAGCGGGAGAAGTGGGCCGTCAGGGGCGCGCCCAGCTCGGCTTCGATCGCCTGCTCGGCCTGGCCGGCCGGCAAGGGCGGCACGCGGTCCTGGAGGCGGGCCAGCTCGGTGACGACCTCCTCGGGCAGCACGTCGGCGCGCGTGCTGAGCGCCTGCCCGAGCTTGACGAAGGTGGGGCCGAGCTCCTCCATCGCCAGGCGCAGACGCCGCGCCTTGCTCAGCTGCTCGGCCTCGCGTCTCGGCCAGATCAGGCGCCGGCCGAGCGCGACGTACCGCTCGAGGTGCAGCCGGGCCAGCACGTCAACGAAGCCGTACTTGACGAGCACGGCGACGATCTCGCGCAGTCGCCGGAGCTGCCCGGTCGGCGGCAGCGGATCCAGGCCCCTCGTCATGATCTCCTGCCGGCGCCAGGCTACGGCGTGGCCCTCTTCTCGAGTTCGGTGACGCGGGCAGCGAGCGCGTTGAAATCGGCGCGCGAGACGAGGCCCAGCTTGTTGAGCGTCCTGCGGACGCCCTCCTCGATCTGCTCCTGAAGCTTCGCGCGCTGCTCGCCCGCCTTCTTCGTCCACCCGGCAATCAGCTCGCGCGCCTCCTTCTCGCTCAGCTCGCCGCGGGCCGTCAGATCGTTGAAGATCGCCCGGGCCTTCTCCTCGGTGAGGTCCAGCGTGCCGAGTCCCGCCAGCAGCAGCTTGCGCAGTGCAACCAACATGGCTTCCTCACTTTCCGAGTATCTCCTTCACCAGGCTGTCGGCGCCGTAAAGCCTCACCAACGCCTCGATGATGATCGCGCTGTGGACGCCGATGGCGCGGCTCCCTTCGATCTCGTCGATGTACAGATAGCGGTTCGCCAGCTTCTGCAGGTTGCTGTCGAAATTGAGGCCCACCAGCTCGGCGTTCCGGTTGATCACCGGGCTTCCGGAGTTCCCGCCGATTGTGTCGGCCGTGTAGACGAAATTGACCGGCGTGCCAAGGTTGAGCTTCGAGCGCCCGTCCCTCCATCGCGCCGGCAGATCGAATGGCGGGGCCTCGTCGAAGCTCGCCGCGCGGTCATACAGCCCGTAGAGCGTCGTCCGGTACGGCACGAGCGTCGTGCCCTCCTCGTAGCCGAGCACGCGGCCGAAGCTGAGCCGGAGGCTGAAGTTGGCGTCGGGCGAGACGTTCCTGCCGTAGGCGCCGAAACGGGCGGCTGCGATCTTCTGGCCGGCGGCGGCCTCGACGTTGAGGACGTGCTGCTCGTTCCAGGCGCGAAGCTCGCGGATGATGGGTTCGACCCGCCGCGCCAGCGCGATCATCGGGTCGTTCGATCTCGCGATTGCCTCGGCTCCGCCGTCAAGCAGCGCCTTGCGCACCGTGACGTCGGCGAGTCTCGTGCCGCCGACCGCCGCCCGGGCAACCGCTGCCGCCGTGGACGCGCCGAGGGCCGCGACGACGACGGGATCCTCGGCGCCCAGCGTCGCCTGCGCGGCCGCGAGCCACGAAGCAAGCAGCGCCTCGTCCATGTCCGCGTAGATCGGCGCGGGGGAGAGAAGGCCGAACTTGAGCGACTCGAGCTTCGAGTCGCGGAACTCGTCGTAGCGCGTGTCGTTCGGCTTGCGGATCTCGTCTGAGTACCGGACGAGTGTCGAGGCAATGGACGCCAGCCGGGACGGCGACAGGGTCGAGAACGCGATCCGCCTGGCCATCGCCCGGAGTTCCGTGCTGGCAGCGGCAATCTGGTCCCACGCTGCGCCGTAGGCCCGTTCGAGGTCGGGCTTCGCCGCGACGACCGCGCGCAGGTCCTTCTCCTCCTGCGCCTTCCTGGCCATGATCCGCGGGTTGGCCAGGCCTTCCTGCTGGCCGACGAGCCGCTTGATCGAGTTCTCAATCGACCGCCGCTGCGCCCCTGCGCGACGGGCAGCTTCGGCGCTGGAGGTGGCGTACGTGTCCAGGGCGTCCCGGCGCGTCCTCCAGACCTGCATCTGGAGGGGGTTCCCGACGTCACGCTGGTACTCGATCTGCGCGAGTGTCAGCAGGCGCGAGGTCGAACCCGGGTTGCCGGGCACGAAGATCAGCTCCTTCTCCTCGGCGCCTTTCGCGGACCATGTGAAGTAGTGCGGCGTCCTGGCCGGCTGGCCGTTCTCGTACGCGCGGAAGAACGCGAAATCGACGTCAAACCGTGGGTACGTGAAGTTGTCGTAGTCACCGCCGAAGAAGGCAATCTGCTCCTCGACCGCAAACACGAGGCGGACGTCGGTGTACTTCTTGAAGCGATAGAGCCAGAACTCGCCGCCATTGTAGAGCGTGACGACCTCACAGCGCAGGCCAGTCTTGTCCGTCGCCTCCTTCTCGATCGCCGCGATGGCGCCTCTGCGCTGCTCGGCCGCGTCCTTGTCCGAGGCGCCGGGCCGCACCGCGCCCTGCACGCGCTGCGTCACGTCCTCGTATGACACCAGCACGTTCAACTCGAGATCCGGGCACTTCAGCTCCGTGTCGCGCGTGGGCGCGAAGAACCCGTCCTTCGTGTAGTCCTTCTGCGCTGTCGAGATCTTCTGGAGCTGGCCTGCCGCCACATGCTGGTTGGTGAGGAGCAGCCCGTTCGGAGAGACGAACCCGCCCGAGCCTCCGTCACTTAGCCGGACCGACGCAAGACGCACATGTTCGAGCCATTGATCGGTCGGATCAAAGTTGTATTTCTCTTTCAGGATCTTCCGGGGCGGGTTGGCGAACGTCCACATCCCCTCCTCGGCGCGGGGTGCGGGGATGCAGATGAGTAGCGCGACGATAACGGCGACGATCGGCGGTCTCTTCATGTCGGCACCTCGGACGTGAGGGTCAGCCGCGGGTGGTCGTCTCGGCAATCTCCAGCCACGAGAACCAGATGGGGTGGCGCTCCTTGTACCAGCGCAGCACCTCAAGGAGCTTCCGCTGCTTCTCGTGGGAAATGACCTCTGGCGGAATCCGGTCAAAGTAGACCCGAATCGATTTCGCGTCCTCGAACTTGAGCGCGCCGGCGCACAGGGTCTGGAGCTCGTTCCGGATGCGTCCCGAGTCGGAGATCTTCACCGGCCGCGTCTCATAGTCCTCGCCGGCCAGGAATCGGTTGAGGAGCGGGCTGAACACCAGCCGGCTCTGCTCGACGGATTCCATCAGGCGCAGTGTCAGGACGATCCGCTTCTCCCCGCGTGCTGTCGCGAGCCGGACGGTGACACGATACGTGCCGGGCTTCACCTCCTCCACGCCCGGCGCGCCGGAATAGGGATCCAGCCCCATGAATCCCGACACGGCCAGCACGTTCCACGTCTTCTCCGGGAAGAGGTCGTCGGCCGACAGCGTCAGCTTGGAGAGGTCGAAGCCGGCGTTGACACCGTCGGAGATCAGCTCGCGGTACTGCTCGAGGCCCGCGGCATCCACCGGCTTTCCGACGATGGCTTCGAGGCGCGCCCTGAAGTCCGGCGCGTTCGGACTGAGGCCCATCACGCGCTGTTCCTTGTCATAGGACAGGTCGAACTTCGACGTGAAGAGCGCGAGCGACGCGTCGAGGCCGAGCATCGGCCCAAGGCTCGCCGCCTGCGCGGCCTCGGCGGACGCGGCATAGCCGTCGCAGAAGAACAGGTGCGTCTCACCGGCGGCGTCCTTCCAGGTTCCGATGCTGTAGGTCGGCGCGTACGTGCCGGACTCCGTGAACGCCTCGAGGCCGGTCGGCAGCTGCCACCCGTCCTCGACGATGTGGACCCCCTCGTCCTGCCAGATCTTCCAGAGGCCGCCGATACGCGGGATGCGGCTCTTGCCCCCCAGTGTCCAGACGTGGATGTTCGTCCGCTGAATGCCAGGGTAGGCGAGTTCGATGGCCCTGGCGACGAGCGGGCGTGGCGTGCGGAAGTTGACGAGGATGGCATGCTCGGCTGCCGTCGAGACGACCTGCGTCGGCAGGATGAGCGTCCCGACATAGCCCTCGTAAGGCCGCTTGATCTTCAGCGGTTGGTCGAACAGGTGCAGCACGGTCATCGGCCCGGTCGGGCTGCCCTTGGCGAAGCGCGAGGTGTTCTCGAGCGTATCGATCGCCGCGCCCCAGATCGTGATGCCTGCGTGCTTGTTCTCGCTGTAGAAGTCCTCCCAGCCGTACGTCGGATCATTGAGCAGGCGTACGACGCGCTGGTCGAGGCGGCGGGCCACTTCAGGCCGGGCGTAGACGCGGCCGAACCCGATCTGCGGGTTCGCGCCCATCTCGGGTGTCTCACCGGCCTTGGGCATCAGCCCTTCGCCAAGGCAGACCATGATGGCGTGGTTCTCCGGCAGGTGGCGCGAGAGATACCAGAGACTCTCGCTCATCGCGTACGCGGAGATCGCGTCCGCGTCCTTCTTGATCTGGTTCACGCCGGCTTTGTCGAGCGTCGCGCCGGCGCCGAAGCGGCCGAACGCCTGGGTGCCGAGCGCCGTGACCGCGCCAGTCATAGCCATCAGGCGCTCAATGCGGCCGTCGAGGAACGACATCGCCCCGAAGAACTCCCTGACCGGCTCGCCGCGGGTCCACTGGACCTGCACGTCATCGAGCCACAGATGGAACCGGCCGAGGATGGGCCGGGTATCGAACGACCACTGGGCGATGACGTCCTGCTTGTCCTGGAGGCTCGTGATCATCGTCGCGGCTCCTCATCAGCCGGGGCTCCCCGGCCGAGCGCCCCGGGGGCACGCCTGTAGGTTGCACACCGGGCCGAAGATGTCAAGTGCGAGGGTGGCGAGGCACGGAGAGGCACGGAGGGGCACGGAGAGGCACGGAGGGGCACGACAGGCACGGAGAAGCAGGGGACAGGTACGGAGAGGGAGTCGCCAGCGACCGGGGAGGGAATGTCGCAACGCGAGCCATAGAGGGCGACAATCGGCAGGGTTCCGAGACTCGCGACGCTGTCCAGCGACTTGCCGTTGGGGATGGGGGGGCCCGCCCGTCCTGAACCCCAACGGCCGTCGAGGACGGTGAGACAGCGTCGCGGGTCTTCTCCAGGGTAGAGGCTCGCGTGCGACATCCGTCCGCGGGCGCTGGATCGGCACGGGAGAGGCACGGAGAGGCTCGGGGCAGGCGGGTGGCCGGGCGACAGGTGACTGGCGGCCGGACAGGACCCGCGCTGCGACAGGCTCGGAGGGGCAGGGCACAGGCACGGAGCGGCAGGGAGGACCGTTTGCTGTAGAATCTACCGGCTGACATCACACTGACGAGCGTCAAGCCAGCTGAAAGGACCGAGGAATGAAATCGACACGTGCAGGCATCATTGTGGCGGTTGCGAGCGCTGTCACCCTGGCGGTCGCCGCGACGGGTCAGGCGCAGCCGACGTCCATCGCGGTGGACGGGAAGATCATCAAAAGCTACATCACCACGATGTCGCTTCCCGAGTATCAGGGCCGCAAGACCCTGACGCCTGGCTTCGAGAAGATCTCCGCCTGGGCGGCCGGGAAGTTCAAGGAATGGGGCCTCCAACCCGCCGGCGACAACGGCACGTTCTTCCAGGGGGTGCCGATCACGGGCGCACGCTCGGCGTTCTTCTGGACGACTGGTACGCCGGACCTCACCATCAACGCTCGGAAGTTCTACCTCGCGGACGGCGATTTCACGGTCGATACGTGGTCCACGCCCGGCAAACCTGTCTCGGGCGAGATCGCGTTCGTCGGGTATGGGATATCCGCCCCGGCGAAAGGCCTCGACGAGTACGCCGGCGTCGCCGTGAAGGGGAAGATCGTGCTGGTCTTCACGGGTTCCCCACAGACCGCGCCTGCGGCTCGCGGGATGGGCATGGGCGGGGCCCCTCCGGCTGCGGCTCCCCAGGCGGGAACGGCCGATCCGTGGGCGGACGAGGCTGCGACCCCGGCCAAGATCAAAACGGCATACGACAAGGGCGCGGCGGGAATCATGCTCTACAACCCCGATCCGGCGCCGACAACGACTGGCATCGGCGGCGGAATGGGCGCTGGCCGGCTGCACGACATCGAGCCGTCGCCCTACACGCGTCCCTTCGTCGTGGTGCCTACGGTCAGCGAGCGCCTGTTCCGCTTCGTGATGTCGCGCGATCCGCAGGAATCCGTGACCAGCTTCACGACACGGGTCACCGGGATTCGCCGCGACATCAAGGCGAAAAACGTGCGTTCGGCGCTGACGACCATGAAGACCCAGGTCAAGGCGTACGACACCGTGACGGTTCACGGTGAGAAGTTCAAGAACAACGTCGGCCGCAACGTGATTGCGAAGATCGAAGGCTCGGACCCGGCGCTCAAGGCGCAGGCCATCGTCCTGGGTGGCCATCTCGATCACCTCGGGATCACGAACGGCATCGTCATGAACGGCGCCGACGATAACGCGTCGGGTTCCGCGGTTGTCATGGAGATGGCCCGCCTGATGGCGGTCAACAAGATCAGGCCGAAGCGGACGGTTGTCTTTGCGCTGTGGTGCGGCGAGGAGATGGGGCTCCTCGGATCCAACGCCTTCGGGGAGAAGCCGGTCGCCGGTGTCTCGATGGACCTGGTCGTGGCCAACTTCAACCTGGACATGGTGGGCCTGGGCGCCCGGATTGGCGCTCCGGGCGCGCTGAACTTCCCGGCGATCTACGACGTGATCAAGCGCGACCAGCGGCCGGATGTGATCAGCGTGGTCGATGCGTCGCCAGGTGGCCCTGGAGGCAGTGACCACTCGACGTTCATCACCAAGGGCATCGAGGCGCTGGCGCTCATGACCAGCGGCGGCGTTGGCCACCCCGACTACCACCAGTCCGCCGACGATGCCGAGAAGATGGACCCGGACATCCTGGGCAAGACGGGCCAGTTCGTGCTGCAGGGTGTGCTGAACCTGGCGACCGAGACGACCGTCAACCTGGTCATCCCGGACCGGCTGCACATCTTCAACGCCCAGCGGATGACGGTCCCCGACTTCTCGACCTTCGCGCGCG
>Ga0315296_10001498_pt1 | contig 20474 bp, 17 predicted proteins | sample YL17G14_18_MG_FD_203921 | JGI IMG/M metagenome (GOLD analysis project Ga0315296, IMG submission 203921) | Sediment microbial communities from Yellowstone Lake, YNP, Wyoming, USA - YL17G14_18 | ecosystem: Environmental > Aquatic > Freshwater > Lake > Sediment | place: USA: Wyoming | collected...
AACTCCATATCCAGTTTCGGGGTGTTCTCAAGATAATTAGCAATACCGCACAGATACTCTCGCCAGTCTCGAAAGTTGCCGACGTGTTGCGGCAGTACTGCTGCATGAACGATTTTGCCGGAACGCAGCATTTCCGGGATTAAGCCTTCCTTGATGTCGAAGTATCCTTCTTTAGGTATATATTGCAGAATAGCAGAGTTGCAGATATAGATACCAGAGGCCTGTCCTGTAAGCTGGCTGTTCTCCGGGTCCGGATTTAGCATTATCGTCAGGTCAGACCTGCCATCGCGATGTGCCTCCAGCAAAACGTCAATTTTCGGGGGAGATATTATCGCGGCGGGGAGCACCAGAAATAGTGCGTCTGTTTCATCGCCTGCAGCATCGCGGATACATCCCGCGGTCCCAACCGGCAACGGCTCGTCCGAGAATTTTACTTTCAAGCGACCATCAGCTTGGATTGATTCGGCCAGTAATGAACCGTCGCCGATGGAGCAGATTGTCACCTGCTTTATCCCTTGATTGGCTAAAGAAATTAGCAGGCGTTCTAAGACAGGTTTTCCTGCTATCGGCCACAGGGCGGTTGGCAGTTGCGTCGCCAGCCGACACCGCCCAAAATCACGGTGACCAACCAGTATGATAACCTTAACATCTTGTTTATTAACAAACTCTTTATGCATCGGTTCTATCCCAAATCAGTTCGACCGGCTGCAAATCTCCTGAATCCGTATCCTATTACAGCAGCATCATTGTGAAGCTGCGGTCTTCAGGTCTCTTCGACAATTTTGGCTAACTGTTTTAAGTGATTCTCACGAGCAAGTAGTGCTGGCTTCGGCTCAAGGCCTGCGATGTTCAAGATATCCCGCCATCGATAAACCCAGTCGTGACGCAAAAGAGACTGAATGATGTTATTCTTTCGGGCTGCATCCAGGCGCTGCGGCTGAGAATCAAGTTCTGCCAGAATCCCGCCTATATTCTCTGTGTCGTAAGGCACGTGAATTACTGCGTCAGGCCAATCAAAATTCTTGTGAAAGACTTCATTCTCAGGCGTCTCACCAAACATTACGGTCCCCGCACCTGCCCCCTCAAAGAAACGGAATCCAACCTCGACCTGTCCGTGTGTCTCTGACTGATAGTTGATTTTCGCGACATTGGCTACGAAGTAACGGCTTCGCTTCGCGATGTTTGCAATTAAACTGCGATGCTGTCTTGGATGTTGAGTTTGCATTCTCTCGCTAGTGTCATATATGTAGAAAATTTCCCCTCGCTCGGCCATTTTCAACAGAGACCGATGGGTAACATCCGACCTGCGTCCCATACTGTAAACGTCAATACATCGAACAGGCGGATTTGGATAGGGGCAGAAACGAAACATGTCAACTGCAGGCACTATGCAGAAACAGGGCCGATGTATCAGGTCCTGAACAGGCCTGATACTCCCACTGCAATTGAGCAATACATAATCAAATTTCGACAAAATCTTCAGATGGCCTTTCAAGTAAGGCAAATCGCTCACCCATAAATCATCCACCCAGCATAGCGACTTGCGACAGTGGTCCTTCCATCCCTCGACCGCATTTAAAGTTAACGTGTCCCGTGGGAACTGGAATATCGCAACGAATAGCTCGTAATTATTCTTGAGCCGCAAGCTTTTTACACCGGGATTGAATCCGGCAATAGAACTATATTGTGCGACTTTGTTCGCAAACTTCTGCCTAACGGTGTACAGACGGTATGGCTGGGGTGCTATCAAATCTACGTCATCGACCTGACAAATTACATCTTCAAATTCGTAGTGGCCGCATCTCGAAACTATCTTCCCAAGATTTCGCTGGGAAAACATACAAATCCGAGGTTCAGCCGATACCCCCGAACCGGAATATTCGTTTATCTCCATCGCATTGTCCCTCCTCAAAGTGGCCAATAACGACAACTGTGACTATTTCAACGTCGCAAACCTCACCGTCTTATCCTAAACTACAATGGGTTTGGGAACAGGGATTATGAACTTGCCTCCCTTTTCACGAAAAGCAGACTGCTGGGATAGAATCTCATCCTTAAAATTCCACGGCAGTATAATAACGTAATCAGGCATATCCTGTAACAATCTGCACGGGTCACAAATAGGGATATGTGCGCCGGGCATATATTTGCCCTGCTTGTGGACATTGCGGTCAACAACAAAATCAATTAAGTCAGGACCGGCATCGATGTAATTCAACATTATCGCCCCTTTTGCGGCAGCTCCGTAAGCGGCTATGCGCTTACCTTCCTTCTTCAGCCCGTACAGCAACTCCTGCACTGATTTGCGTATTGACTCAACATCCTTGCTGAATCTTGTGTAGTATGAATGCTGGTCAACACCTGTTTGTGCCTCTTGCGCCAAGAGTTCCCGAACCGAGTCGCCGACTTGCTCTCGCGGTTCGGCATACAATCGCAGCGAACCTCCGTGAATAGACAGCCGGGTAACACCGTTAAGAAACAATCTGTGCCGCCGGAAAAGTTTATTCAGGCTCATCACCGAAAAGTAACAGAGATGCTCGTGATAAATAGTATCGAACTGGCAGTTATCAATCAGGTCTCTGACATAAGGGACCTCGATGACTGCTACGCCGTTATCCTTCAAAAGAATTCTAATACCTTCGACAAACCCGTTTGTGTCAGCCACGTGCGCCAGGACATTGTTCGCATGAATCACGTCAGCCCTGCGCCCCTCATTCGCCAGCCGCTCAGCCAACTCCTGCGAAAAGAAATCGCATAGTGTGGGGACACCTATCTTTTCTGCCGCTCTGGCTGGCCCCTCAGCAGGGTCTATACCCAGGCAGGGAATTCCCCTCTCAACATAGTTCTTAAGCAAGTAACCGTCATTGCTCGCCAGCTCTACAACAAAACTGTTACTGCTCAGACCGCGACTTTCTATTAGAGACAAGACGTTCCTGCGGGAATGCTCCAGAAGCGTATCGGAAAACGACGAGTAGTAAGGGTAATCCTCGCAGAAAAGCTTCTCAGGAGGCACGGTCTGGAGTATTTGCACCAGCGAACATTCCGGACAGTATGCCACCTCCAAAGGATACTTGCCTTCCGGCTCACTAATCTGGCTATCGGTAAGCAGGCGGTCAGACAACGGCATACGACCAAGGTCCAGAATAGGTTTCAATCCAATGTGCCCGCAACTTCGGCATAGTTTCTCATTACACTTTTTCTCGAATTTATTACTTGACGAGACCATCGGTATTGCTTCTCGATGTAAACTTAAATCTGCTTCCTGTGCCGAAACTAACTTTTGAACCGCAAGCTCTTATCAAGGATGCCGTCGCTGAGGAGCTTGCGGATGTGAGCGATCCTTTGATACCTCGGTCCCTCAAACTCTTCGAGGGTCAAACCATATTTTTTATACGCCTCGTAGAGTTCCTTGGCGCCGCGACGGGCGTTCCATTGTGGTCTGAAACTTACTAAAGTTCTCGGCAGCTTGCCACAATCGACGCGGTAGTTCCGCGTGTCCGGCAAAGCCCCCTCGGCAAAGGCAACCTTACAACCCGGTACTGTCTGGCCAACAATTTTGGCAATGTCCCTGATTTGAAGGTTGTCCCCGGTCACGCCGACATTAAACGCCTCGTTGTGCACCAGTTCCCTCGGTGCGTTTAGAACAGCAATAAAAGCCAACGCAATATCTCTTATGTGCACAATAGGTCGCCAGGGGCTGCCATCGCTTTTCATCATTATCTTACCGGTAGTGAAAGCCCACGCTGCAAGGTTGTTCAGCACCAGATCAAACCGCAGCCGCGGCGAGACGCCGTATGCCGTGGCGTTACGCAAGAACACCGGTGAAAAGTCGGCATCTGCCAGTGCCGATATATCGCGTTCCACCCACACCTTTGATTTGCCGTAGGGCGTTACCGGATTGAATGGAGCTTCTTCAGTTAACATCTCATTCCCTGCCGCTCCGTAACAACTGCACGATGAAGAAAAAACGAACCTGCGAACACCTGCCGACTTGGCTAATTCTGCCAGCCGGACCGAGGCCTTATAGTTAATCTCGTACGTCAAATTGGGGTCGAGGTCTCCTAACGGGTCATTGGACAAAGCAGCCAGGTGACAAACCGCATCAAAACCCTCAATATCCTCCGGGCTGGTGTTACGAATATCCTTAGCGATGTTCGGCACCTTGACCGGGCCATCGCCAAAGGTACACCGGCGGTACAAATCAGAGTCCAGTCCCACCACTTCAAACCCCTCAGCCAATAGCATAGGCGTCAGAACCGAGCCGATATAACCTAAATGTCCCGTAACCAACACTCGCATACTCAGTCCCATGTTTTCCAGGGCGCTCTGCCCGAATCCCACAACTCGTTCAGCAGATTCTTGTCGCGAAGCATATCCATACACTGCCAGAAACCGGTGTGTTTGTATGCCATCAACTGCCCATCTCTTGCTAATCGTTCCATCGGCTCTCTCTCCCAATAGGTCTGGTCTCCATCAATATAGTCAAGAACACCCGGCTCAAGAACGAAAAACGCTCCGTTGATCCATCCTTCACTGGTTTGCAGCTTTTCAGAAAACTCTATGACTCTATCGCCATTAATCTCGATGTGACCGAAACGTGCCGGCGGCCGAACTGCTGTTAAAGTCGCCAGTTTTCCGTGCGACCGATGAAACTTGAGAAGCTCGTCAAGATTGACGTTCGAAACGCCATCGCCCCATGTCAGCATAAAAGTCCCGTTGCCGAGATAAGGAGCAATCCGTTTTATACGCCCTCCCGTCAGTGTTTCAAGACCTGTATCTATAAGGTCCACAGTCCAGTCCGGATGCTGCTCAATGCTGTGCACCCGCACATCACTCTGCTTAATCCTGACCGTCAGATTGCTGTGAAGTGCTGAATAGTCTATAAGATACTCCTTAATACATTCTCCTTTATATCCCAGAGCGATGACAAATTCCTTGTATCCATAGTAATAGTAATGCATCATAATGTGCCATAAAATCGGTCGGCCTCCGATTTCAACCATCGGCTTGGGCTTGACAACAGTCTCTTCGGCGAGACGTGTCCCCCTGCCACCAGCAAGAATTGCAACTTTCATAAGTGTTTTCCTTCTTAAGTTATTTATGATAAGATGGACATCTCTATCCTCAATTATCTGCCGTTAGTGACCAGCGAACGCAGAAACAGGGCTATCCGCTTTGCAACCGTGTGGCTCCACATACTTTTTCATCTGGTCGTAATTGGTGACGTTGAACTGGCCCGAAGAGGGATAGTCTATGTCAGGCCGTATTTTTACAAACTCCGAACCTAATAGTCCGCTGCCTCCCGTAAAAATAATCTTTGAGCTGCTGCTCACTTGCTAATTCTCCTGAAATTTTACAGCTTTCCGTAGATAAAATTATCAGAGCGTGCGTCTTTGTGCCAGGCGTTGACCGACAGCCCGTTTTTGTCTTTGTCCGTTATCAAGCTGGTTGTCGGTGCGATTTTGTCATATAGCTTTTTCAAGCTTTCATCACACAGCGACCAGTCGATATCCTGTGCCAGAGGCGAGATACCCGCCTCACAGCCGGGGCTGTATTCACCGGAGCAAAAGTATTCGATAAGAGTATCCTCCGGAAAGAAGTTGCCGTGGGCAAATCCCGGCGGGACCCAAATCCATTCACTATAGTCGGCCTTGCTGTCGGCAGGCATATCATAGAGGATAATTTTGCCGAATGTGGGAGAGCCTTTTCTAATGTCCAGAACCATATCCACCATTCTTCCAACCATGGTGCGCACCAGTTTTCCCATATATGGATTCCACTGGAAATGCAGGCCGCGTACCGTTCCTTTTTCTGAGTAGCTTTCATTACACTGTACGAATTCCACGTCCTTCATAAATTTCACGTCTATATGATTCTTAAAATCGCTTTTTTTATAGTGCTCTGTAAAATATCCTCTATGGTCACAAAAACGAGCGAACCTGATTACCTTTATGGGTTCGATTTGTAATGTTTTTGCTGAGAGCAATTTCATTTTCGTATCCTGTCAAATGCGTACATAATATTATTCTATGCCGGATATTGGTGTCTGGTATTGTCTGTGCCACGGTGCAACGGGAAATCAGGCGCACCTGAGATTCAATAAACAATTTTTCTAAGAACAGGAGTCTTAGATATAAAGTACCTTTGCGCCGCAATAGGTACGAAGATTCCGCTTAGTAATAGTACCAGGCACATTAGTAGAAAGTTCATATTGTCCCAGAACCCATATTTTTGTATGAGAGCTCTGGGCAGGCCGATTGCCAGCGTATTCATCAGGTATATGGGGAACGTGTACTTGCCAAGCAGTCTCAGCAAGGATGATTCTTTGAAAACTCCCCACCGGACAAGTGAATGAAGGGCGGGCAGCGAGATTAATCCTACTATTAGTTTCGGCATTTCCATTTGGAACGCAAATATTAGAACTCCTGCGAAGGCCGGAAGAAACGCCCAGAAATATCCATCGAGCAGTCTGTAATACGGTTCGAGATAGCGGGCGACGTAGCCGCCCAGAATGAATACAAACATATACTCGAAGACCTGTTCGAGGGCAAAGTAGGACGTACTCGGAACAAAATGAAGTGCAAAGGCAAAAATCAGCAGAAGCTCAAGTTTCTGCCTGAACAGTTTCAGCAGCAGGGGAAGCGCTAGAAAATAAATAGACACAACGTATATGTACCATAGGCTGCCGCAGTAACTGTATCTGGGGCGTATCAGGACGGTGATAAAGTCGCTCAAACCGCTCACCGGGCGCTCCACATAAAGGAACCTGGCGGCTGCAAATTTGCTCGCCCAAACCACTAATGCGAACAGCAGGTATGCCGGCACGAATCTGAGCAGCTTTTTCTTTACGAAATTTGCGCAGTCGGCAAAGGTGCCGAGGTCGGGCAATGTGTAAAACGTAACCAGCCCTGTGAGAAACATAAAAAATGGCATGTGAAACTTGTATATCACGGCGTTAAGCCGAAAGTACCATTCATTGCCCGCAGGCACCTCATTAATAAAAAGATGCCCGATGACTACAAGAGATATGGCCAGGCCCTTTGCCCTATCTACGTCGAGCAAGCGCTCTCTATTCATAGGGTTTGAATCCTTCTACTGCTCGCCAGTCTATCAATTCGGTGTATGGCGATATTGCTGCTCTTGGCTTTCTCGAATCCGCGGCAATTAGGGAACCGCCAATTCCGAAAATGATGCTACATCAGGAGGGCAAAAGTCCAAAACGTAGCTATTCTCAAGCCGGCGACCGCGCACAAAACGCTCTGTGTATTTCCCACGGTCAGCTGTGCAGTTAACCATCCCCGCTCTGCAGCTCCAAGCTCCATATGGACGACACTATTCGTTGTATCTACATAATTCCCACGTCAACTCGTCAACAAAATCGCTTTTCCGTGCATTGAAACAATTCTGTGAAACAGCTTCGGGTTCTTTACACTAACACAGAGTCGTGTTTGTCAGCCCGTGGTTCGGAGAACACGATTGCGCACATCTGGGAAAACAAGAGGATGCACTGATTATTCCCAGAATGGAATAGAAAAGAGCTGGCATTTGTCCGAAAAAGCTGACTCCCTGCCATACTGCTATTACGCCCACCAACGAACTTCCCAAAGACCAGTAGACAGATTGTAGTTCCTTATCTGTTGTTTCCCTGAACGCGCGGACAAGAGCACGAAACGCTGCTGCAAGGACCGAACAGAGAGCTATTATGCCAAGAAGACCATACTCCATCCCCGCCAAAATAAATTCATTGTTACAATCGGTGTGCGATTCCCCAGTTTTTTGTCCCCAGCCTGGGTCCTGTCCCCCATAACCAGTCAGCCACCACTGGCCAAAATCTTCTGTCGCTAAATCTACCAGTCTCGCCCGCTGCCACCAACTGCCGCCAGTAAAGTCCATGTAGTTATACAACACGTGATAAAAAGGCCTGTTGCTTATGATTCCAACGACTATGCATGAACCTATCACGGCTATAAGCAGGGGCTTGGTCCAACGCTTGTATTTTTCCAGCACCAGGCAGACAAGCACAACAAGTAGCATTCCCCACGGCCCACTGGACATACTGCTAAAAGCTCCGAGGATGGCTATTCCTGACAACGGGTAGGCCAGCTTCCCCCAACGATCTCGTTGGTGTCGTAAGACCCAGACCAATGGCAGAAACATAACAAAACAGGCACCAAACATAATAGAATGTGCAAAAGGACCATTAGCCCGCCCTAATCCCCAACGACCCTGCACATAATACGACTCGCGTTTTGCCCCCCAGGGGACAAAACGTTTGAGATCAAGTAAATAATACTTTCCGCTAACAGATTCGGCCACACCCAATATTGCCAAAGCTGCCAGAGCAACAGTCGTAATCTTCACGAACGATATTAGAGTAGTTTTGTCCGTGACTATTAAACGTGCGACAATATAAGTAAACCAAGTGTCCATTACAAAACCTCCGCGATTCTCCAAAGCAGCCTCAAGTGAAGGATAGGCAAGACAATAGATACTAACGTACACCACCATACTTAAGGCAACCACTGTGTCTAATTGAGACCAGACAAACTTACCGCGTATTCGATTATCGCACAAGCACCGCATGAGCAATACAGCAACCACGATTCGCCCAGCCGATATGTCTATTGTACCGATGCTTACTCTCAGATAGTCGGGATACCAGACCAACACCGCAATATAGGCGGCCAGAGCATAAACGGGACGCAGTAATAGAACCAATATTGAGCCAAGAATACCGATTGCTAATGTAACACCTTGCATATATCCTTACTTGTCAGATACGCCCACACTGACATCCAATGCAAAAGCTATTTGGTCCGATAGCTTCCATCTGATTTCTCTCCGTTCTGCTCAAAGGGATATTTTCACTGCCGAAAGTACTGCAAGTAATCTCAAAGGACAAAGCCCGAAAAAGAGCTCCGGCAGATTAAGCCTTGACTATCTCAATCTATAACAGTCGCTTAATTTTCCGCAAAACCTTGTAGGTTAGCTCAGTCATACCCTCATTTACCTTTATTTCAGCGACAGACACACGCCTAAGCACTCTGGGCTTTGACTTCAACCTGACACGCGCGTTATATTTACGGTACACTACTGTATTCTGAAAAGCTGAGGACCATCTTGCCTGTTGCCTCGGAGAAATCTCGAGACCCTCCAACACATCCAGCCAACTCAAAGGCATATATTCGCGATTCTTTCCGTGTCCGCTAAAGAGAACGACCGGACGCCTCTCACAAACATGAGACTGGATGTGCTCTTGAAGGTCGACCACCAACGTACCAATAGCACGCCAGATCAAGAAATCGATCGGAACCGGAAAGTCGTATGTGAACTCGTTGTCTACAATGTACCATTTCCCGGTCTTCTCATCAACCAAAATATTATGGGGTACGCAATCGACGATTCCGCAACAGAAACACCGCAGGGGCTTGCGGATTTCACGATGCGCGATTCCCATTTCTTTCATAAATTCCTGTGGGATACACTGTGTTGCAGGTAGTTTCGACAGAAATCGCAAGTACTCATCTATCCAGAATCTTCCAAATCCCGAATCACCATTGCTAATTGCCTCAGCCATTAAGTCAACTATTGTCGGAAATGCCATGTAAGGGTATATTAAACTATTACCATCCAACCTCCCCGTAACCACCTCTGCCTCGTCACCGAAATACTTCTTTGCGATAGCTTCTCGGCCAACGATTTCACGCAGGAATTTCGCGCTGCTATCATTATCTGCACTCAGGACAAACAGTTTTTCTCGGCTGTTCTCGCATATTTGTTTGTTTGTTCTGAACTCGCTTTTTCTCGCCATATTTGCGCCAATAAAACGCACACACCGGGTTTCTCGGCGAATCTCTTCGGGACGGGCAATAACCAGAAAGGAGTTTGCAAACTCGCCAAACAGTCCTGCATGTGTTAGAGTTTTTCCCAGTCTTTTCTCCGATATAATTTCCTTGCGGCGTTGCCTCGCAGTATTTGCTGGAAATAATCGCCAAATGGAGTCCAAATCTGTCGGCGTAATCTTCTCCGATATAACCTGTTGTGGCATCTTGTAGTCGGGCAACGGATAATACCATTCTAAACTCAAAAAACCAGCGGCATGTAAAATGTCAGTAAGTTCCTTTTTGCTGAAGGTCCGGACCTCATTGGGATAGGGATAATTATATATCGATTCAAAAACTCTACCCGTGTGGTCCTCCTGAGCCCCACATATATATTTGAGACCGATCTTGTTCTCAATTGCCAATATTAACACCCCACTTGGATTCAACATCCCTCTCAGCCTGGTTAGGAAAGATTCGTGTGGGTTTTCTCCCCCGTAAAACTTGCCGGCATATTCAAGAACACCAATCACAGTAATAAGGTCAAATTTCTTATCGCTCACAAAATCCTGAAGTCCTCCAACAATTACCTCGAGGTTCGAGCATTGAGAATGTCTCATGGCCGTAATCAAAGCTCGCTGCCTGCTGTATTCCAAGGCCGTTACTTTATCTAATTTTTGGCACAGAAGCCCCGTTAACGCCCCGCAACCTGCTCCGACTTCGAGGACCATTCCTTTGGGGTCAAAGGGGAACCATTTCAAGAGATTAAGACGAAGCGGCGAGAGGTGGTATTCTTCCGCCCAAGAGGCAAACCTCGCTTCTTCGGCATGTGCACCGTAATTCGGGTCATCCTTAAACTTCATATACAGCCGGTTTTCGGGCATCCCGTCACTGTAAACCGGCGCATCTTTTTCTTTCGCTTGGATATACTTGACCAGAACGTTTCCTATTTGCTCAGTTTTTTCAAAATGCACAGACATATAACTAATCACGCATAATCGGCGGCCTTCATAGTCAGCGATAGCGGCATTCTCTTAATCCTCTCCAAGCCCGTAAGACCGCCGCGTTACATGCTTTCTTCTCTTTGTCTTTGTTTTGATTTCTCTCGCCTATACTCCGCACAGTTCGGACCTTCGCTCAGATGACGGACTTGCCTCTGTGTCTGTGACTATTAGAGAGTCTTCTAAGCATCCGTGTCAATTTCTCAACTCCGTTTCGAAGTTTGGCTCGCCAGCCTACATAGTATTTTGCCTCCCATGGATCATCGAGGATGTTCTTCAAAACAACCTGGTGCCATGCCTTTGCATCATCCACAGTGCGTATTCCATGGCTCTTAGAGGTGGCGTTTACTTCTAAACCTTCTTCGAACCTGCCGGCAAATCCGTAGTGCTCAGACCAGGGATAGTCCATGTGTTCTTGATAGACCAGTGGGTAGTAGTATCCGTTTATGTATCCGGCAGATGCCATTTTTAGCCAGTACTGTGTGGTAGTATTGCCTGTCATAGGACCTAATCTCTCAAATGTATCTCGCTTTAACAGAAGTCCGGTCCCGCCCGTCCAGGGATGCCTGAAAATCTGGTGTTTCCCAAAGGTTTGTATTTTGTGCTTGGCCCGCTCATAATCAAACTCATCGGGACGAAAGTGCCAGCATGCCACAACGCCAAGTTGGGGAATGTCCGCGTGCGCCTGCGCCAGTATTCGTGTCCATCCGGCCGTAACCAAACAGTCATTGTCCAGTTTCCCGAGTAAATCGGCCTTAGACTTACTCCAGACCTCATTCACCGCTGCCGTCTGGCCAACATTCTCGCGTGAGAAGATAATGTCAGCTATGCGAGGATCGCTCACTTCATTCCTGAGATACTCAACCGTACCATCAGTTGACCCATTATCCCAGATAGTCAAACGGAACTCCTCGTTTGGGTCGGCCAGCACGGACGCCAAAGCAAGCTTGGTATAATCTAACCGATTGTAGGTTATAAAAACTAGATGTATTGCCATTTCCGGTTCCTGCGGTTCAGAGGTTCTCACGTATGGCGCGAACGAAAAACACTGTTGTTAGGTCCTTAACACGGACGAAGAATGAAGAAACGATGCCAGGCGTGTTTATAAAGTCTATATTGCTTCTCGATTTTGAAGCCAGCCTCCTTGATGTTTCTTATTATATCTTTTGCAAGTGTCCCTTTATAACCAATTTCCCAATAGTGTTCGCCACCCAGATCCAACTCTCTATGGGCGTTTTTTCTTCTCTCCGGATTCCATTCAAACATATACCAACCCCAGCGAGCAAGACAAAAGGCAATCCCAAAGTGACGTGTGGCATCCGGCAACGATAGAATCACTTTATGCCGTGCAACTCGCCTGATTTCTTTCAGCGAAGGAAGGAAATCCCTAAAAGGCAGATGCTCCAGAACTTCACAACACAGAACCACATCGAATTGGCCGTCTTCAAATGGCATATTAGTCACCGATCCAACATAATCGGGGGATAAGTCTTCAGCTATATCGATGGTTGTATGCGAAATCTGAGGAAACAACTTGAGGCAATGACGAATAAACCCCGCGCCTACACCAATTTCAAGGATATTAGTGTAGCCACTGTAACAAATCTGTCTTAATTGCTCTGTAATGCTTTCGATACGCAAGCTGTCAAAGGCGTGTTTTTGATACACATCTCTCGGCACTTGAGGATTGTCCACTTTGTGCGTGTTTCTATTCATTTCGATGCTCGCTAAACGGTTGAGTACTCCAGCTAATTCTCTTTGTGCAGCACCAAGAGCATGTATGAGAAGAACTCTCGCAGTTTTGCCGGTCCGCCAGGCAAAAGGGCCCATAGTGCAAAATATGACGCCACACCGAGAGTGAGGCAAGCTCCAATTGTGACAAAATCCGGCTGATTAGCCAGCAGGAACTTATAGGCCAGGAACATTATTGCAGTGGACGCAAGGCTAGTAACTGCCGGCTGTGAGATGACCTTGAAAAACCCCGGAACTGACACGGGAGTTTTTCTAAAAGAATACCACAATGATGGAATCATAATCAAGTACTCGCCGATAACATAAGATATTGCGACGCCGCGAGCACCCCAGGGAACGCCTACGGCAAAGGCCAGGACAAAAACTGCGCTCGTGAATATCCCAACCTTTAGATATTTCTTACCTAACCCCAGTGAAATCAGGGTAAGGCCTCGGGTGTTTTCGACGGCTTGTATAAAAGCGGCCACAGCCAATATTTTGAAGATGACATTTGCATCCATCCACTTTTCACCAAGTAGCAGACGGATAAGGCTTTCAGAGCAGACAAATAGAAAGCCCGCAAGGGGCATTGTTACAAATGCGAGAATAGAGGTGAGTTTGTAATAATACCTTGCGTATCGAGTTGCCTCATTCTGGATGTGACTAAGGGCCGGTATAGCGACAGCAATCAGAGGAGAACGTATCTGGCTGATGGGGAGCATGAATAGACTATATGCTCTGCTGTACAACCCGGTTACATAAGAGCCGTGGAAGCGGCCGAGCAGGATTTTGTCAGCGTTACGGGCGAAGTAGTTTACTATCTGAAAGCCCGTGATGTCCAGGCCAAAGTGGAGCATTGAACGGACACCGGCCCCCCGCACCGGCAAACCGGGCCGCCAGCCGCAAAAGACCCAAACCAGAGCCACATTACTTATTGCCGTAGCAGCAGACAAGCCAACCAGCGCCCAATATCCCGCACCGTACCACGCCAGGACGATCCCGGTGGCGATGCCAATACCCATAGACCCTATTTCGATAGCGGCAAGTGCCGTAAAACGCATTTGCCTTCTGAGCAGCGCCTGGTGCTGAACGCTCAGACCAACAAATAAAAAACTCGTTGACAGCGCCAGCCCAATCCAGGTGAGCCGGGGTTCGTTATAGAACCATGCGATAGCAGGCGCCAGAGCGGCAGTTACGAGCATTGCGATGGTGCTGACGGCAACGTTTATCCAGAACAGTGTACTTATCTGTTGATGATTGGTCTGGGCTTTTTGGACTGTGGCGGTGGAGAGCCCGAGGTCTTTGAAAATCATCATAAACCCCGTCACAGCCGTAACCATTGCCACTAATCCGTAATCCTTTGGAGTCAGTAATCTTGCCAAAACTATTGTTGAGCCGGTCTGGATGACAAACCGTGCTGCCTGCCCAAGCATAGTTATGGCGCTGCCTCGTACAAAGCGCCCCTTTAAATCCGCCTTCAGGTGTTCAGTATCAAAAAAGTTATTCCCCGGCGAACCCTCTGCCAAAATCTACCCCTTTTTGCTTTGATTCGACTTTTTCCGGGCACACTCCGTACCAGCAGATAACAAAAGGAAATCAAAGACTTGTTTACAAAGAAAGGCGTGAGAACAACCCATAGAAATCCCAAAGGCGCAAAGTCCCAGCGTACCGAGATACTCGGCACCTTGGCGCTTACTGCTTTACAATACTACCATTGGCGTATTCGATGCTTCGCCTTCGCAGTTCGGTGGTTACGCCGTTATCGTTGCGCTGATGGTTTCTGACCATGGCCCTTTTTCACCGCCGCTTTTGACCCATCTCAACATATAATGGGCGGTCTTTCCGCCATTGGCACCGTCATATTCGGCAACATACGGACTGGCCGTATCCAACGACAAAAAGCTAAGTTCATCGGCCCTGGACGGAGCCGCTTCACCGACAGCGGATACCTTTACCCAAATCTCACAGCCCATCACACCTGCCGGTTTGGCGCGCCTTGTCGGGGTCGCCTCATCGCTAAAGCGAATCTCATGACGCAGCCGCTGACTGGTATCGACCACTCCTATCGGCCTTGTCGAAATACCGCCGACTGCCATCGTTTTGATGGTGTCTGCTACAGTAATTCCAAGCGCTGCCCGCTCGGCGTCATCGACACTGGAAGATGCCTGAAGCTTCTGCACTAACTGCCTTACCGCCGCCTCGAGTACATCGCGACTGTCATCCTTTGCCTGCCGTGCCGATTGTGCTGCCTGCTGGGCGGTAACATTGGCTGTCATTTTTGTAGTAAAATTCATGTGGGCACTCGATATAGGCATTATATCGGGGGGTATTATACCCAAATCAATGAGATGGCCGTTGGCATAGGTAATAAAGTTATTCATCCACACCTGAAATCCTGTGTCTGAACCTGGAATGTAATCTGGCATTTTTCAAATCCTTTCATTAAAATAGTCAAATATTGATGTCCCGCATATTGCGGAACTCATTTACTTAGTAGCTAATAGATAATAGTCAGTAGTTAGTATCTAATATCTACTGGCTAATAGCTACTGTTTTCTGTTTATTGCCTAATTATTAACTTCTCACTTCTTATTGCTGAAAGCTGACGGCTGACCGCTGAAAGCTTTCTTTTCTAATTTCTGGCTTTTTAAGCTAAAAACGCCGTTTTGCCACGGAATAAGTCGTCCACTCCAGAGAGTGAGTCATTCGCTGGCTTCAGTGGGTCATCGGCGGGTTCCGTGAGCCATCCGCTCCAGAGAGTGTGTCATCCGCTGGCTTCAGTGAGTCGTCCGCTGGCTTCCGCCAGTCATCAGCGGGTTCTGCGAGTCGTCCGCTCCACTCCACGAGTCATCCGTTCCGGGGAACAATTCATCCGTTGCAAGGAGTGAGCCATCGGTGGAAAGGCCCTCGGCAATCGCCCCGGCTAATTCTATTGTAACGGATTGTTTTAAGTGAAAGCTGGTCACTATTTTCCATTCCTCATTCTTCTTTTTTCATTATCTTCTGACTGCACTCCGTCCCCGTCGGTTACATTACATTGGGTAATGTTTTGCCTGGCTGTCTGCTTCCGCTAATCGCTATAAGTGATTTTGTTAATCCACACACTTTTTCCCTGACAATTATTGCATCCGGAAATAGCTCTTTCATTTGCTTTTCGGTCATGAGGTTCCAGTCAGGGGCGGTTTTCTTAACCCACCATTTATTTAACCATCTAATCATTCTGATAAGGATAGGCCGCGGCAGAAATTGAACAAGAGGCAGCCAGGTATGACTTTCAAAGATAAAGTTTTTGTTGGGTGTCTGGACAAAATACTTTTTTCCAACCCTGCGTATCTCATCAGCAAATTTTTTTTGCCTTTCAAAAGCCATTTTTGCAAACTTTTTTCCATCCCGGACTGACCACTGTTGCGCCTTGTTAATCCCCACGTGTTCAATAACTGAGTTGCAGTGAACAATGTCAAAGTAATTATTTTCGAACGGGAGCAGGCCACTTTCATCCAAGAATGCGGTTTCGAATCCATACTGCGCCCGGCCGCGAGAAAGCATCTCCTTGTCTATATCTGCTATGAACACGTTTTTTCTGAACGGTATTATCCCAGCGATGTAACTACCATCCTCCGAACCCAGGTCCAGGATTTTGTCTTGTTGCGTCGGGTGCAGGTATTGGTGAAACAATACTGCTCTTTTTGCTCTGCACCTTTCTGAAAATATCTCGGCTACCTTTTTAATCACATTGTGTTCTGCAAGGAAGCAAATATGCCGGTTCCGTAGCCCATATACAAAATACAGTGCTTACTGGAGGCCGGACACACTCCGTCCCCATCGGTTTCAGCGGAAAACCAAAAGCAGACGGCCAGAGTTTTTGAAATATCTGTCTTCAACAGTCTGGAACCTTTTTCGTATCATCTTTATCATGTGTTTGAATCGATGAGGGTCGGCAACTGTGACGATAAATGTTCCGCCAGGACGAAGCCACCTCGCATACCGTTTTAGAATCTGGTAGCGAAAAAAAGGGACATAGTAGAGAGACTCATCGAATACGATAAGGTCAAAATTATCTGAACACTTGTAATTTTGGATGTCGCCGGTTTCAAAATGGACCTTTTCGCTTTTTCTTTTTTGGGCTAGGGCAATAGCTTCCGAGGATGCGTCAACCCCGCGGTAATATTCAAAAGAACCGGCATTTAATAGAGAAACCAATATGCCCGGTCCGCAGCCCATATCCAAAATGCGGCCCTTGTTGGCATATTTTTCCACAACCTTTACGACTTCCTTGCTATGGTCTTTGTCAAGATGATCCCAGCGTCCGCTTCTGTAGAGTTGGTCAAAAGCACACCGACGCAAAACAGAACCGGCATATCGAGTCAATAAGTAAAGGACTCCTTTGGCAGACAGGAGGTTCTTGAGGTTTTTCGACATACTCGACTACGAAACGTTTAGCTGTGACACAACTTTCTACAGACACACTCCGTCCCCGTCAGTTACATCTGAAATCGATGTAACTCCTTGTTAGATAACGCGTTACTTTGTTACGTCGTTTCGGTATTTCCTATTTGTCACCAGATGGTTCACGTTTTGCATCACCGGCAGGTATCTGCGTAAACTGCACTGCTGCAACTTTGCCGTTCCGGTCAGGAAGAAAATCCAGTATCAGTTCGGTTATCTCTTCAGCCGCTGTTCGGATGGAGTTTTCGAGGACCGAGCTTATCTGGACCTGCGCCACGTATCGGGCGGGGTCGCCGGCAATATTGGGCCTTCGACCAAGAGGCCCGGAAAAATTGCTCTCATCGGAAGTAATTCGGCCATTCAAAATGTAGAAGCTTGCAACAATCGTTTGCTCGTATGTCGGAGCAGGCTTGTGGAAACGATGCATCAGACAGGGAATGTGTCGGCCGGCCCACGAGAAAAATTGTGAGGGCTCGGTGCCATCGTGAATCCAGCCACCTGCCGGGTAGCAGATGCGCGGCTGGTGACCTACTATACCGCCGGGTCGGGAGGAGCAATACACAACGTACACATCCACCCAGGCATTAGTTGAGTTAATATACCTTCGACTCAAAAAGTCATCCGCAAAGTTCTTTTCCATATATTCCCTGGTAGTACTGCGAATGGACAGGTCTGTGCCAACCCAGTTGTTGATTTTCATAGGGAAGGCGCTCAAGGGTACGGGCAGTCTGATAGCAGTTTCCGCAGTGAGCTTCAAGTGAGACCCCAAAACGCGGTAGGTTATACCGGTGGATACCAGGAGCAGAACGGCCAGAACCCAGACGAGCGAAGCGAAAGTCCGACCCGCTGTATGCGTTGAGTGACACGCTTCAGGCGATGCTGATATAAAGTTAGGCCTCACCGGATACATCAAAGGGTATAGCCCCAAAGTATTACTCAAAAACTGCAAACCGACCTCATTTATGCCACAATGGTAAACCGCTTTCTGGAGGGTATTCGTCAACACCTCCTCCTTAAAGGGTACCACTTATAGACTATATCTTATCTGTTTTTCGGATTTTTTGTCAAGGCATATTTCAGAAAAAAAATAAAACGCTGCAAGGTCAGATAATGTCGGGAAAAACTGTATAATAGATTAGAACTGTTGGCTGGATTATTATTGGGATTCTGTCAAAAAATGCAGATTCCCATCATAACGGCCCAAAAAACGGTTTTCGCTCCGGATAATAATATAGGAAGGTGATGTTTGCTTCTTCGGGGGATTATTCTTACTATTTATAGTGGCAAGATACCAGACAGGGTATCTTGTTAGGTGGTGAATGTTTATATGGTAAATATACAAGCGATATTTAGGACAGCGTGTATCCAGCCCCACGGGCGGTCGCAGAGCTTTTCTATACTTCGTTTTGTTATCATCAGCATAATATGTCTGTCCTTTGCCGCAGGTGTGAGTAATGGAGCTACTTACTATGTCGATGATGCCAACGGTAGTGATACTAATATAGGTTCAGAAACACATCCTTGGAAGACACTTAATAGAGCATATTCCTGGTATTCCAATCATCCTAATGATGACCCTAATGTCAACGAGGGTGATACGGTCCTTTTCAAAAACGGCAACTATGGAACTTTCGAGGAAGATACGGCAGTTGTCCCAGCACGTCATTCCCATCGCACTAATTGGATTACATACAAGGCCGCTACTGGTCATAGTCCAATTTTCAGTGGTATAGTAATTAACAACGCAGACCACTACTCTGACCCCCTATATGAGCCAGGTGAATCTTATTTGTGGTTTGAGGGAATAACAATCTATCCTACTAGGGCATATTTTAGGATTACAAACTACATTAAATTTATCAATTGCAGTTTCTCCGCATCCACCGTGAGTTTTCCTGGAGCAGAGAAGCCTTGGTATTCGCTTGATACTTCAATCCTTCTATATGGCATAGAAACCGATAATGTTACAGTTCAAAATTGCACATTCACTAAAGGCACCAGAGGAATTCTTACTGATGCTAAATGTAATCATTGGACGGTGCAAGATTGCAACATTTATAATTTAGACGAAGTAGCGATAATGTGGGGGGCAAGTGATTCAACATTCCAGGACAATCACATTTACGATATTGGAATCAACGCAGAAGGTGCTTATGATAATTATGTAAGTGGTTCCGTCACGGGCACATTTGAGGTCAATGAAGTTGTTATTCAAGCTACTACAAATGCACAGGGAGTTTTTTGTAGAATGAGTGGTGGAAGTAATGTATATATCTATAGAACATCCTCATCTGTCTTTCAGATAGGTTACGTTATAACTGGTCAAAATAGTGGGGCGACAGTTACACCAACTTTTGTTAATGCCCAGAAAACTAATGGATTTTATGTGGCTGGTGGCAATAATCAGCATTTTATTGGCAATATTCTTAACACTGATTCTCAAGGATTTCATTGTTATGGTGGTCCTGGAGCACCAATAACTAACCTGTTCGTTGCCAATAATCTTTTCTATGGTAATCGCACAGCGAATTTTGTGGTTTTTGAATATGTTTTAAGTGCAGATGTAATAAATAATATAGTGATTTGTCCAGGCTACGTCGCACTTGAAACGACTCACTCATTTGGTTCTTGTGTTATAGATAATATGTATAATAATATCTTTCCTCAGTTTGTCCAAAATAGTGATAGACTCGATTGCACCTGTCGCGTGGTAAATCACGGTAACAATATATTTGCTAACAATCCGGATGGTCTTGGCGGGGCTTACAAATTTTACACCAATGGAACTGAATTGGTGAACCAAAAATCTTTGTTGTTAACTAATTATTTTGTGGACTACGATGTTAATGATTTTCGGCTTAAGGCAGGTTCGCCTGCAATAAATTTCGGAAATGCAACTTATGCTCCTTCCACAGACATTCTCGGGAAATCCCGCAATTTCCCGCCCGATGCCGGATGTTACGAATATATTCCGCCGGATCCAAATAATCACGCCCCGGTAATCCAGAGCATCGGCAGTAAGTCTGTGGATGAAAATGTTCTTTTGACCTTTGCGATAAGTGCCACAGATGCCGATGGTGATACGGTCACATATTCAGCTTCGGTTTTGCCGGCAGGGGCAACCTTTTCCAGCCCCTTCAGGTGGACGCCGGGATATGACCAGGCCGGCACCTATAATGTCACCTTTGTCGCCAGAGACGAGCACGGCGCTCAGAGTTCTCCTCAGACGGTTGTGATTACGGTGAACAACGTTAACCGGCCGCCTGTACTCGCCGCTATCGGCGGTAAATCGGTCAGCGAGAACATTACTTTGAGTTTTTCGGTAAGCGCCACCGACCCGGATGGTGGTACGGTCACATATTCATATTCGGGTTTGCCGGTAGGGGCGAGCTTTTCCAGCCAGACCTTCAACTGGACGCCGACTTATGCACAGACAGGAACTTATCAGATAACATTTACTGCCAGCGATGGTCAG
>Ga0315296_10001499_pt1 | contig 20470 bp, 18 predicted proteins | sample YL17G14_18_MG_FD_203921 | JGI IMG/M metagenome (GOLD analysis project Ga0315296, IMG submission 203921) | Sediment microbial communities from Yellowstone Lake, YNP, Wyoming, USA - YL17G14_18 | ecosystem: Environmental > Aquatic > Freshwater > Lake > Sediment | place: USA: Wyoming | collected...
GCCCGGCAGGTCTCCTTGCCGTGGAGGACGATGGCGGCGTGGTAGCGCCGGTATAGCTCACGGTCCTCTGGCAGGCGCTCCTGAAACCAACGCTGCCACGTATCGTAGCGGCTCCCTTTCGGGCCGTGGCCCAGGCGGCGGAACAGGCGCACCGTGTAGGCATCGACGACGAAGACGGGCCGGCGGGCGGCGTGCAGGAGGATGGCATCCGCCGTCTCCCGCCCGACGCCGTAGGTGCCCAGGAGAGCGGCCCTCAACTCGTCGGTCGGGAGAGCCATCAGGCCCTGCGCACCACCGTGCCGCTCCACCAGGGCTGCGAAGGCTTTCAAGCGCCTCGCCTTCTGGAGGGGCATACCGGCCGGCCGCACCAAGTCGGCTAGCTCATCCTCGGTCAGCGACACCACCGCCTGGAGGGTGAATGCGCCGGCCTCGCGCAGGCGCGCCAGTGCCCTCTCCACGTTGGCCCAGGCAGTGTGCTGGACGAGGATGGCGCCGGCGCACACCTCGAACCAATCGCTGTCGGCGCGCCAGTGCCAGCCGTCGACGCGGCAGGCCGCTTCGAGGCGCCGGTGGATCTCAAGCAGGGCTTCGGACGTGGCGGAGGGCGCTGTCACGGCTCCTCGGGCAGCGGCTGGGTGGCCCACTCCGGCAGGCGGGCGTCGGGGACGCTATCGTATTGGGGAAGGTAGGGCTTGAGATCGAGGACCGGCGTCCCGTCGAGGGCATCCAGCCCCCGTACGCGCAGGATATTGCGCCGACGGCGGAGGAGGGGCACCACTGCCACGCCGATGGGGTTCGGCCGCCGCGGACTGCGGGTGGCCAGCACCCCCTGGAGGGGGTAGCGCGGATCGCCGCGGGGATGGACGTGAGTCCGCTCCTTCTCATGTTGCGGTACCCGCTGCATGTAGAACACCACGATGAGGTGTGAGTAGGAATCGATGCCGTCCAGGGCCGGCTCCAGGTCCTGGCGCACGATGATGTCGGAGCGCACGTCCTGCCAGCCGCCCATGCGGGGCTCGAGGATACCGTTGCGCACCACCGCCACCGGTCGCAGGGTCACAGGCTCTCGGGGCACGACGCCCCGTTCGAAGAACCGCCGAACCCAGTCCAGAACTCCCACGAGCAGCTCCTTACGGCTCCACCGGCACCGGCGCCTCTATCGACATCTCCCGCTCGCTATGCTCCACACCTCGAGGCAAGCACGCAAGATCACGGGAGCGCGCTCAGCTTAGCACAGGCCACGAGAGGCGACTAGCGGCTGCAACCTCCCCCGGCCGGGCCCGGTGCTTCTTCATTGCGCAAGATACGTAAGTCCAGGGGTGCCCTCTTCGTTGCCATCGTGAAGCGGGCCTGTTCCGACCGAGGCATCCCCATGGGCGTCAGCCAGCCTCTCTACGCCGGCCGCTCTTGAGACCAGGCGTCGAACCTGAGACGGAGTGCAAGCCGCCTCATACTCGGTCGATTGGCCTCGAAACCGCACGAACCCGTCACATTCCGACCCATAGACTCTCCAATCACGAGCTATGGGCTAACCCTCTTGCAGACGCGCCGCTGCCACCATACAATCCTGTCGTCAGATGTCACGTGGGCAAGACCGCAGGATTTGTCCTCGCAGGCCGGTAATATATATTCCGCAGGGCAACCTCTTCTGAGAAAGATAACGATAAAACATACAAAGGAGCTTCAATGATCAAAGCGAGACTGTGTGACCTGATCGGGATCAAGTATCCCATCATCCAGGCAGGGATGGGACCTTTCAGCAACAACAACCTGGGAGTTGCTTCAGCCAACGCCGGCGTCCTGGGGCTGCTTTCCACCAGCGGCATCGTTGACAGGGACAGCCAGCCCTGGGTTTACAAAGCCTGGGTAAGCACTGCCGGTGCAGACTACGACGACGACATGCCCACCGTCCTCGAAAAGTGCCTGAAGCGGACCTACAACCTGGTCAAGGACCAGGGCGGCGTTTTCGGCATCAACGTCATGGTCTCCACGGAAATGCTCAAATCCGCGCACGCAATAATCGACACGGCCATAAGGGTGCGCGAGGAGAACCCGGAGATCAAGAAGCACTTCAAGGTGATCTTCACGTCAGCCGGCGACCCCCTGGGCTGGGATGAGAAGATCAAGGGGACAGGGTTCACCTGGATGCACGTTGTGCCGTCCGTCAAGGCAGCTCTGCGCTGCAAGAAGGCGGGCGTAGACGTTATCGTAGCCTCCGGCCATGAAGGAGGTTTCCACACTTCCTGGGAGCCAGTCCACTCTATGGTCCTGCTTCCGGCCGTGGTGGAAACGGTGTCCGACAAAGATACCCTGGTTGTCGGCGCCGGCGGGTTCTCCGACGGCAAGACCCTCGCAGCTGCACTAGTCCTGGGCGCAGACGGCGCGCAGATGGGCACGCGGTTCCTGGCCACGCAGGAGAGCGACTTCCACCAGATCTGGAAGGAAGAAGTTGTGGCTGCTGGCGACAGGGCAACACTCATCGCGCGTGGCTTTGTCGGCCCTGCCCGCTGGCTGAAGACGCCCCGCAGCATTGAACATGCCGCCAACACCCTCAAGAAATCGCCGGGCGTCTTCCTCGGCACCCCTGACGACTACACGACCATAGACATGTCCCTGATTCAATACGAGATTGAATCGATCAAAGCTACCTTCGAAGGCGACAAGGAAAAAGCGATGATGGCCGCCGGCGAAGTGGCCCAGCGCATCAACGACATGCCTAAAGTCAACGATATGGTGCAGGAGATCGTCAAGGAGGCCGAGACCATCCTGAGAAACGTTCCCAAGCTGCTGGCCTAGCCTGTCAGGCCAGGTTGTCCTGATAGAAAAAAGCCGGCGGCACAGGCCGCCGGCTTTTATTGAAAGACAAGACCGCCATCGTGGCCGGGGGTGGCTTGCCTGGGCATCGCGGACCACTTAGAATCCTCTCGTCAAATGTCACACGGGCAAGAGCGGAGGATTTGGCCCGACTGAACGCAGCGCGACCTTCCCCGCAGATTCACCGTGGCCTGCAAAGCGCCCCCGTAGCTCAATGGATAGAGCATCGGATTTCTAATCCCCTAGTCCGTGTCCAGAGCGCCTTCTCACGGCGCCGATTGTGTGGCGCTATCGCGTGGAGGCAAAGGGGGCAACGTCTTGGGGCCAGAGGGCCCGTCCCGCGGGGACGGGCCCTTCTTCATGCGCTGTGTGCCAGAGGTGGTGCCTCTCAGAGCCCGATGAGCTTGTCGAGGCCGCGCACCAGCTCGCTGCGGTTCATGACCTCGCGAACGGCCAAAAGGACGCCGGGGATGAAAGACTCCCGGCCCGTGGAATCGTGCCGGATGGTGAGGGTCTGGCCCCGGCCGCCGAAGATGACCTCCTGATGGGCCACCAGCCCCGGCAGCCGCACGCTGTGGACGCTGATGCCGTCCATGGAGCCGCCGCGGGTTCCAGGCAGCGTCTCCTTCTGGGGCACGTTCTGCTCGAAGGGGCGGCCGCGGGCAGCCAGCATCTCACGGGCGGTCGTCAGGGCGGTGCCGGAGGGAGCATCCGCCTTCTGCTCGTGGTGGAGCTCTATCACCTCGGCGTAGTCGAAGTAGCGGGCGGCGATCTTGGTCAGGTGTATGAGGAGCACGGCGCCGATGGCAAAGTTGGGAGCGAGCACCGCCCCCAGGCCCTTGTTCTTGCAGGTCGTCTCCAGCTCACGGACGAAATCGTCGGGGAGGCCGGTGGTGCCGATGACCACTCGCGCCCCCGACTCCAGGGCAGCGCGGGCCACCGACGGCGCCCACTCGGCGTTGGTGAAGTCGACGACCACGTCAGGCCGGCAGCGGGCGAAGAGCGTCTGGGGTTCCCGGTCCAGAGGAATCAGTCCCGTTCCATCGGGCAGAGAAGCGAACTCCTCAGCCGAGAGCTTCTCCAGGACGCCGACAGGCTCCAGGTCAGGCTCGCGGCAGAGGGCGGTCAGGACCTCGCGGCCCATCTTTCCCGTGCCGCTGACTACGACGCGAATGGAGGACATAGCAGCCGCCTCCCGCAGGTTATAGCGAGGGCATTATAGTCTTTGCGCCTTGGAAGAAGAAGGGGGCCGCGCCTCCGACGAATGGCGACTGGTCCGCCCCTGATGGGAGAATCCTCGACCCCCGCCTTAAGGCGAGGGCATAGCTTCGCATCCTGATGCCCCGGCCTTATGGTCATGAACAAGACAACCCGACACAGGGCAGGGCTGAAGCCCTGCAGCTACCACTCTCCCTGCTCTCGGTTCCGTAGCTGCAGACCTTTAGGTCTGCCTACAGTGCTACGGCCGCTGTCGTACTATTTGGTCGATCACCATCAGGCCGGGGTCGTGCTCCAATCATTACGACTGCGACTGCGTTCGGTTGACGCCCCGCTGGCTCCCTACCTATACTGAGATCAGAGGCCTGTCCGCCGGTGGGCGGGACACCTTCGATTCTTGCCCTTCGGGGCTTTTTCTTGTCTCTGTCCATCGACAGGCGGGCCTGGGACCAGGAAGGAAAGCCACATGACGCTTTCGTGGGAGATCGGTGAGCTGGAGAATGGCCTGCGGGTCGTTACCACCCCCGTGCCTACGGCTCAGTCGGTCGGCGTAAACATATTCGTGGGTGTCGGCTCCCGCGCCGAGGACCGCCGCCGCAACGGCCTCTCTCACTACCTGGAGCACATGCTTTTCAAGGGCAGCGAGAAGCGCCCCAGCACCATGGCCATCGCCGAGGCCGTTGAAGGGGCGGGCGGCGTCCTCAACGCTTACACCGCCAAAGAGTTCACCTGCTACTGGAACCAGGTCCCCTACGACCGCCTTGACCTGGCCATGGACGTTCTGGCCGATATGGTGGCTAGCCCGCTCCTGGACGCGACGGAGATCGATCGCGAGCGGACGGTGGTGCAGCAGGAGATCAAGCGCGCCTACGACCTGCCGTCAGCCTGGGCCAGCGAACTGCTCTCCCGCGCCTTCTACGGCGACCAGCCCATCGGCTGGCCCATCGCCGGCAGCGAGGAGACGGTCGGAGCCCTTCAGCAGCAGGACTTCCTGGAGCACGTGCGGACCTGGTACGTCCCCAACAACATGGTGCTCAGCGTAGCCGGCAACACCGGCCACGAGCAGGTGATGGAGGCCGCCGGCCGCTACCTGGGCTCCCTGGAGAAGCGGCCCGCTCCTGCCTTCGAGCCCGCCCGGATCGAGGTGCCCGAGGAGCGGGTGCTGGTAGAGAAGCGCGAGATCGCCCAGTCTAACCTGGCCCTGGGCCTGCGGGCCCTCTCCCGCACCGACCCCGATCGCTACGCCCTCTTCATCCTGAACAGCGTCCTCGGTCGAGGCATGAGCTCCCGTCTCTTCAAGGAGGTGCGAGAGCGCCGCGGCCTCGCCTACGCCGTCGGCTCCGGCCTCAGCCGCCACAACGAAACCGGCCTCCTCTCTATCAGCGCCGGCGTTAGCCCGGAGAAGCTCCGCGAGGCAACCCAGGTCATCGTGGAGGAGGTCTTTAGGCTCAGCGACGAGTCGGTCCCGAAGGAGGAGATGGCCAGGGCACGGGACTACACGGTGGGCACCTTCCGCCTCAGCCTGGAGACGCCCATGGCCCTGGCCCAGCGCGCTGGCGAGAACCTCCTCACCACCGGCGAGATCGAGCCCATCGAAGAGGTGGTGGCGAACCTGCAGGCGGTGACCGCCGACGACGTGATGCGCGTGGCCCGCCGCCTCTTCCGCCGCGACGGCGTATCGGCGGCGGCGGTGGGTCCCGGTGCCAGCCAGGAGGAGATGGCGGCCCTGCTGGCGGCCTGAGGGGCCCGCCTGCGTTGCCCCCTGCCGTGGCCGCTCGTGGTTCGACAGGCTCACCACGAGCGGAATCCAGAAAGCGCTCGGCCTGAGCCTGTCGAAGGGCGAGCGGCGGCTTTTTCGGCAGCCTGCTAAGGCGAGACGCCATCCGCGTTCTCGTTTCCCGGAGGGGAACATGAGCACGGTCACCGCCAACGGCATCGACATCTACTACGAGCTGTGGGGCCAGGGGCCGCCCCTGGTCATGGCCCACGGCTTCTGCGGCTGCACGGACGAATGGCGGGCGCTCGTGCTGCCCCTGGCCAAGAGACGCCGCCTCCTGCTCTATGACGTGCGCGGTCATGGCCGCAGCAGTGCGCCAGAAGACCCTGCCCTCTACTCCATGCCCATCTTCGCCGCCGACCAGGCGGCCCTCATGCGGGCGCTGGGGATCGAGCGGGCCCATGTGGGCGGCGGATCGATGGGCGGCATGATCGCCGCCCAGTTCGCCGTCGATTACCCTCGGATGGTCTCATCCCTCCTCCTCTGCGACACCACCTGCGGCAACGGCTCCGACCGGGGCCCGGCGGGCCAGTTCGAGCGTTTCCTGGTTGAGGCCTTCGTCCAAATGGAGGAGATCGCCGTCAAGGACGGCTTCCAGGAGCTGGCGCGCCGCGAGCTGGAGTGGTCGCGGGAGAACGACCCTCACTTCGAGGAGAGGCCCGAGCCCGAGGAGGTAGGGCTACGCCGCCTGGAGCAGATGAGGCTGGCCGGCTACGTGGGCGCGAACCGCGCTATCCGGCAGCGGCCGGACCTGCTGGCTCGACTGGGTGAGATCCGCGCCCCAACACTCGTCCTCGTCGGCGAGTGGGATGGCTTCCTACCCTGCTCCCTGCTCGCCCACGAGCGCATCGCCGGCTCGCGGCTGGCGCTCGTCGAGCGCTCGCCCCACGGCACACCCACCTGGCGGCCGGAGGCCTTTCGCAAAGCTATCCTTGACTTCCTCGACGACGTAGAGGCAAGCCGTCCGGTGGCCGGCTCGCTCACCTACTAGGCCTGAGCGGTGAAGAGCACGCCGTAAGTGCCCCAGGCCGTTGACACAGGTCGACGGTGCCCTCGATACTGGTCTCCCGCCCGCCGGTAGGCAGGCCCGCCAGTCTCCGCCCCGAGGAGTGCCCTTGCACCTCTACCGCAGCCTCATCTTCGTGCCCGGCATCCGGGAGAACATGATCGAGAAGGCCCGGAGCTTCGACGCCGACGTCATCGTGCTGGACCTGGAGGACTCGGTGCCGCCCGCCGAGAAGGAGCAGGCGCGGCAGATCGTGCGGCGGGCCATCCCCACTCTCGCCGCCCTCGGCCACGCCGTGCACGTCCGCGTGAACCCTGTGGGCGGCGGCCTCACCCGCGACGACCTGGCCGCCGTGGTCTGTCCCGAACTCTTTGGCATCTGCCTCCCCAAGGTGGAGTCGGCCCAGGACATCCGCGACATCGATGTCCTTATCCGAGAGCAGGAGTTGGAGCAGGGCGTGAGGCCGGGAACCCTGGCATTGATCCCCGCCATCGAGTCGGCCCACGGCGTCCTCCGCTGCGAGGAGATCTGCCGCGCCTCGACCCGCCTGACCGCCGTCACCATCGGCGCCGACGACTACACCGCCGACCTCGGCGTGCACCGTACCCGCGAGGGCCGGGAGCTGGACTACGCCCGCCAGGTGATGGCCGTCTGCGCCCGCGCCGCCGACATCCTGGCGCTGGACACCCCCTTCGCCGACTTCCGGGATGAGGAGGGGCTGGTACTGGAGTCGGAGTGGGTGCGCTCGCTGGGCTTCAAGGGAAAGTACCTCATCCACCCCAGCCAGATCGGGCCCGTGAACCGCGTCTTCCGCCCCAGTGAGGAAGAGGTGGCCTACGCTCGGCGCGTGGTGAAAGCCTTCGAGGAAGCGGTGGCCCGCGGCCATGGCGCCGTCCAGGTGGACGGCCGCATGGTGGACCCGCCGGTGGCCAAACGCGCCCGGGCGCTCATCGAGCAAGGCGAGGCCATCCAAGCCCGCGAGCGGTCACGCCTGCCTAGCGCATAGGTGGCCTGCCTGCCGGAAGGCGGTTCAGGGCTCAGCGGGCGGCCAGGTCCACCACCCACCAATGACCGTAGATAGTGTTGCTCAGGTAGTAGTAACCCGCCCCGAGTTCCGTGTAGGCCGGGTCCAGAAGGCGGGCGCGGTGGTCGGGACTGGCCAGCCAGTAGGCGACAACCTCCTCTGGGCTTGTGGGGCCAGCGGCGACGACCTCCCCCAGGGCGCTCCAATCGGTGTAGCCCGCTGCCTGCACGCGCCCCACCATCGTCGACCCGTCGGGGGCGGTGTGACTGAGACGGCCGGTCTCAGCCATCGCGCACGCCTGGCGCTGGGCAGCCTCCGTGAGGCTCGCCGCGGGTGAGAGAGGGCCCAGGCCCTCCTGTTGGCGGGCGGCGTTGATTAGATCGACCACGCGGTCGACAAAGGCCGCATTCGCGCTGGCGACGACGGTGGGCAAGGCCAGGCCGGACACCTCGACCGGCTCAGGCGCAGGCATCGCCGCCTCTTCTGGAGAAGGGGGTACCTCGGTGGGCGAGGTCAGCGGCTCCTGGGTCGGCGCCACAGCAGGCAGGGATGGAGGCGTGGGGACCGGTGGTGGCAGGGCGGTGGGAGTGGGTTCGCCTGACGGGTAGGTGGGCTCGGCGGTGACAGTGCCAGCGATCCCGGCGCCGCGGACCTCCGACGACGGCGTCTCGGGCCGTTCCGAGCAGGCGGTCAGGAGAACCAGACTGGAAAAGCAGGCCGACGCGACGAGAGCAAGGGTGACCCGGAGAAGCAGGAACGACCGGCCTATCTGACCTCCGCGACGAGTCTGGCGGGAACGGGAGTCGAGCATCCTGCTCTCAACTGTCTCCGAGCCGGTCGCCACGCCGGGCGGTATCCTCTACCAGGGCGCAGTCTACAGCCTGAGGCGTGCGGATGCAAAGCCGCGTTGGGCAGATTAGGGGGCAAGAGCCGCCGGGCGGCAAGTTCGGCAGCTAAACTTCTATCGCTTAAGACCTGTGGCGTGCTACCGGGGAGGCGTCGTGCTTACCGCCCTTCTCTTACCGCGCGTCCGTGGCGACGTGGCTCAGGAACCACTCGTAGCGGACGGGGGAGAGACGGGCCAGCTCCGCCGGGTCGTAGAAGAAAAGGGCGAAGGAGTTGGCGTAGTCCTCCAGGGGGTCGGGGAAGGAGAGATAGCTCCAGACCTGCGGCCCGTCATAGGCGAACTCGAGCTCCGTCTGGTCGTGGGCGGCGGCGACCTCGGCGTCGGAGCTCAGGAGTCGCCAGCCGGTGGCCTGCATGAAATCGCGCATCTCCTCTTGGAAGAAGACCCAGGCATAGCGGCCAGGCGGCGTCAGCCGCATCTGATAGGCATGGCCCAGCTCGTGGAGGACAGTCCGCGTCCCCTGCCCAGGGACGAGCACCAGCTCGTTGCGGCCGTCATTGTTCGAGTAGAAGTTGGCGCCGCTGGAGTAGAGGCTCTGGCCGGAGAGGATGCGCGCCTCCGAGTTGGCCAGGATGTACAGGCGACCATAGTAAGGGCTACCCAGGTTGCGGACGACGTGCTGCGGCAAAAGAGCGAGGGCCTCCATTACCGCCTGAAGCGTCAGGGGGTCCCAGGACTGGCCCTCGAGAACGATCTCGACGCCGTAGCGCTCCCGCGCCTCCTCCACCGGGCAGGTAGCAGCGACACCCGTCACCAGAAGAAGGCAGGCGGCCAGGAGCAGCCGCAGCGGCAGCCGCCGACGCGGGAAAGACATCGACGGAGCCGCCGTTTCGATGGACTCTTTGAGCCGAGATTGTAGCACTGCCATACGCGGCGCATCCAGGGCGGGGAATACAATAACCGGCAACATCTGTTGCCGGTTTCACCACTGGCTGGCCCGTGGACGGGCCCGGCCGAAGCCCCGGTGACCAGGGTACGGTGCCCTCAGGTGTCGTCCGCCACTCGAACAGAGCCGCCGATGGCGGGCCTGCCCGTCCGGCAGGCGGGGAGGGCCGTGGGCCTCGGCTCAGCGCCTCAACAGAAGATCCAGTCTTCTATATGATCTAACTCCGAAAGGGGACGAATATTACAGCTAACCCGCATTACCGCCCACCTGACCCAGCCGACGCAGCTCATCCCCCGCTTCCGCTGCGATGCGACGGTGACGCGCCAGGAGCAGCCGCTTCGTGCGCTCGATGAGGGACAGCCGCTGCGGCGAAAGAAGGCCCTGGGAGAACAGCTCGACCACCTCGTCCTCGTCCTCAGTCCAGGCGCGCCCCGAGGGGTCTACCCAGACGTCAAGGGCCAGGTCAAGGTACTCGACGCGGCCCGGTCCTAGCCGCACCTCATCCACCACGTCGAAGCGGTGGGCGATGAGGCCGCCGTCAGGGCCGTGCAGCACGTACAACAGGTAGTGCCTGCGCGCCCAGAAGAAGCCGTAGGTGCGGCTCCCAGCGGGAAAGAGAAAGCCGCCGGCTCGACGCTCTCCGGGGTGAGGGAAAAGGAGGACCGCCAGGCGAGGGCTCACGTCCAACGCCAGGCAGCGATAGGTCTCCTCCCCACCATGGAGGAACCGCTTGATTTCCACGACAGTCGATTCTGGACGCTTCACGGCTCAAGTGCTATGCTGCGCCCGCCCCTTGGCTCGACGCCCAGCAGATCCTAACACGAAGGAGAGTGCCATGCCGGACTTCAAGAACATCATCTATGAGAAGAAGGGCAGGATCGCCATCATCACTATCAACCGTCCGGAGCGGATGAACGCCATTGACCCCGAGACCAGCCACGAGCTCCTCAGCGCCTGGTCTGACTTCCGGGACGACAACGAGCTCTGGGTGGCGATATTCACCGGCGCCGGCGAGCGGGCCTTCTCGGCTGGCCTCGACCTGGTGGCAGTGGCCGAGGCGTTCAGCGGGGGCATGGTGGGCGCGTTTAAGTTCGACGTTCCCTTCGGCGGCATCACCCGCGGCTTCGAGATCTTCAAGCCTATGATCGCCGCCATCAACGGCCACTGCCTGGCTGGCGGCCTGGAGATGGCCCTCTGCTGCGACATCCGCATCGCCGCCGAGAACGCCACCTTCGGCCTGATGGAGGTGACGCGGGCCATCATCCCCGGCGCCGGCGGCACCCAGCGCCTGCCGCGGGCCATCGGCCTGCCGAAGGCCCTGGAGCTCATCATCACCGGCAGCCGCATCGACGCCCAGACGGCGCTGCGCTACGGAGTGGTCAGCCAGGTAGTGCCTCTCCCGGAGCTAATGCCCAAGGCCACGGCGCTGGCTGAGCTCATCTGTCAGAACGGCCCGATAGCCGTCAGGCTGGCCAAAGAGGCGGCCTGTCGCGGCTACGACATGACCCTGGAGCAGGGCCTGGCGGTGGAACAGAAACTCTCCGACGAGGTCTGGCGCACAGAAGATTCCCGCGAGGGACCGGTCGCCTTTGCCCAGAAGCGCAAGCCGGAGTACAAGGGCCGCTGAGCTGCCTGCCCCTCCGGCAGGCGGGCCTGCCGGAGGGACGGGCTCGGAATGACGGGGCTGGCGCAGGGGTTTCTCAATAGATCCCTTAGGTAGCGCATCCGCGTTCACTTCAACATAGCGACCCTGGGAGACACCAGGCAGCCAGGATTCCAACCCGCTCTAGCAGGGTGCTGAACCAGTCGCCGCTCGCCCTTCGACAGGCCCTCGACCTGAGTTCGGGCCGAGGGCTCGGGACGCCCTTCGACAGGCTCAGGGTGAGCGGTTCCTAGATTCCGCTCGTGGTGAGCCTGTCGAACCACGCCCTTCGACAGGCTCAGGACAAACGGCGCACCTGGGTTTTTCAGCACCCTGGCAGGTCATCGCCGCGACGTGCGTCTCTCGGCCTTCCCCGCCTTCGCCCCAATCTGCTATACTCGCGCCGGACTGCGAGGAAAGGAGTGAGCGGCCGCGTGCCCGGCTGGGGCTGGGACGGCCGTAGTTTATGCCAGTCATAGTCGTCATCGGTGGTCAGTGGGGCGACGAGGGCAAAGGGCGCATGGTGGACCTTCTGGCCCGCAACGCCTCCGTGGTGGCCCGCTACTCGGCGGGGAACAATGCCGGTCACACCGTCGTCACCGACCGGGGCATCTTCCGCCTCCACCTGGTGCCGGCCGGCATCTTCTACCCCGACAAGGTCTGCCTCATAGGCAACGGCGTCGTCATTGACCCTCAGATTCTGCTGGAGGAGATCGAGTCCCTGGAGTCGAGCGGGATCAGCACCAAGAGCCTCTTCGTTAGCGACCGCGCGCACGTCATCATGCCCTACCACCTGCTCATCGACCGGCTGGACGAGGAGCTGCGGGGTCCGGCGGCCATCGGCACCACCCACCGGGGGGTGGGCCCGGCCTTCGTCGACAAGGTGGGGCGCGTGGGCATCCGCATGGCGGACCTCATTCGACCTCAGGTCTTCCGCGAGCGCCTGTCGCTCATCCTCCCCTACAAGAACGCCTTCCTGGAGAAGCTCTACGGCGCCCAGCCCCTGGACTTCAAGGAGGTGTTCGAACCTTACTCCGACTACGGCCGGCGGCTGGCGCCCTTCGTCCGCGACACCATGGTCATGGTGCATGAGGCGCTGGACAAGGGCCAGACGGTGCTCTTGGAGGGCGCCCAGGGCAGCCTGCTGGACCTGGACTCCGGCACCTACGAGTACGTCACCTCCTCTGTCCCCTCTTCGACGGCGGCGGGGGCCGGCATCGGCATGGGCCTCGGACCTACGGCCATCACGAAGGTAGTGGGCGTGTACAAAGCCTACAACACGCGCGTGGGGAATGGCCCCATGCCCACAGAGTTGGTGGACGAGAAGGGCGAGGTGCTACCCGAGGGGATCCAGATCCGAGACCGGGGCAAGGAGCGGGGCTTCGGCGAGTACGGCGCCACTACCGGGCGGCCCCGCCGCTGCGGCTGGTTCGACGCCGTAGCCGCCCGCTACACCACTCGCCTCAACGGCCTCAGCGCCGCCCTCCTCACCCGGCTCGACGTGCTGGACACCTTCAAGGCCCTCAAGATCTGCACCGGCTATCAAATCGACGGGACAGCGGTGCAGGGCTTCCCGGCGAGCACGTGGGAGCTTGCCCGCTGCGAGCCGATCTACGAGGAGGTGCCGGGCTGGGAGCAGGACACCGCCGGCGTCCGTCGCTTCGAGGACCTGCCGGTGGCCGCTCAGGCCTACGTGCGCCGCATCGAGAGCCTCATGGGCTGCCCCATCGCCATCGTCTCGGTGGGCCCCGAGCGCGACCAGGCCGTCATCGTCAAGCCCGTCTTCTAGCCAGGGGACTGGGAACTACGGGCAGGCGGAGACAGCGTCCACCGCCTCCTCCCAGTAGGTGCGCCCGCGGCCCCAGCCTTCCTCCCCCATCGTGCGGATGTAGTCGATCTGGGCCCCGTGGTAGAGGGCGTGCTGCATCAGGCGCTTGCTGATGAAGCCCAGGGTGATCGGCTCGCCTCCCAAGGGGGCAGGCGCGCCTGCCTGTCCGGCAGGCAGGCCCAGACGCACGGCAGCCGCGGAGGGCCAGACGGCCTCCAGGTCGGCGTCGGTGGCTGAGGCGAGGACAGCGTCCAGGCGGCCGCGCACCTGCTGGAAGGAATCCAGGATGGTCTTCAGGGACGCCCCACGCTCGATGGCAGGCGGCGGCTCCTCGCCCTCGCGCCAGAGCCAGAAGACGATCGCGTCGCGCACGTGGCCCACCAGCCGGGCGATGGGGAAGCCGTGGCCCGGCCTCTCCCACAGGCGCTCCGCCGGCAGGTCGTCCAGCGAGCGGAGGAAGTTGTCGTAGACCAGGCGCAGCACCTGTCGCCGCTGCTCGACGACATCTCGGGATGAAGACATGGCTTACCCTCCGTAAAGCGTCTCATGGGCGCGCCCGCAGAACCATAGAACCAAGAACCGAGAACCAGAGCATGCACCACCGTCCGGTTCTCGGTTCCAGGTCCTTAGCTCTCGTTGCCTTATACGGTCACCGGCAGGTCGATGCGGTGGCGCTTCACCTCGGCGGCGATCTTCTCCCCTACGGCCTTGTCCGGCTCGCAGAGGGGGAGGCGCAGGCCGCCCACCGAGAACCCTACCACATTGAGGGCGTACTTGATGGGGATGGGGTTGCTGGCCGCCGTCATCAGCGTGCTAATGAGGGGCAGCAGGCTCCGATGGGTGCGGGCCGCCTTCTCCACCCGGCCAGCCAGGTAGTCCTCGATCATCCCCTTCATCTGGTTGCCCACCAGGTGGGAGACCACACAGATGACGCCGTAGCCGCCCACGGAGAGGATGGGCAGGGTATCGCCGTCGTTGCCGCTCCAGACCAGGAAGTCCTCGCGGGTGTTCTCCACGACGTGGGCCACCTGCTCCAGATTGCCGCTGGCCTCCTTCACCCCCACAATGTTGGGGATGTGCGAGAGGCGGACGATGGTTTCCGGAGCCATGTTCACCGAGGTACGCCCGGGGATGTTGTAGAGGATGCAGGGCAGGCTGGTGGCACGGGCGATGGCCTCGAAGTGGCGGAAGATGCCCTCCTGGGTGGGCTTGTTGTAGTAGGGGCAGGTGAGCAGGAGGCCGTCGACGCCGGTGCGTTCCGCTTCCTGGCTCAACTCTACGCTTTCGGCCGTGTTGTAGCTGCTGGTGCCGGCCATGACAGCTCCGGCGCCCCCCACAGCCCGCTTCACCTCCGCAAACAGACGCAGCTTCTCCTCCGTGGTCAGGGTGGGCGCCTCGCCCGTGGTTCCCGCCACGACGACGCCCTCGCTGCCTGACTCCAGGAGGGCCAGGGCCAGTCGCCCGGCTTGGGCATAGTCGACGGCGCCCTCGGGCGTGTAAGGCGTAACCATAGCCGTGAGCAGACGGCCTATCTGAGCCATTGCCGAGCCTCCTACTTTCGTTCCGGCGGGGACGCTGGTGCCCCCCACTTGGGGGGAGGTTCTTCGTCCGCCTCTGGCGGACTCAGAATGACGTTCAGTCGCCCTGAAGAGCGAAGGGCCTCTTCTGGATTGAATTGATGCTAGATCAGTTTCCTGGCGACCAGTTCTTCGGCGATCTGGATTGCGTTGGTGGCGGCTCCCTTGCGCAGGTTGTCGCTCACGATCCAGAAGACCATGCCGTTAGGGTGCGAGCTGTCCTGACGAACGCGCCCCACGAAGACATCGTCCAGGCCTGCCGCCGTCCACGGCTGCGGGTAGAGGCTGACGCTGGGATCGTCTTGCAGGGTCACGCCGGGGGCCTGGCTCAGGATCTCTCGCACGTCCTCCACCGACCACGGCCGGCTGAACTCCGCGTGGACGGCGACGCTGTGGCTGATGAAGACAGGGACGCGCACGCAGGTCGCCGAAATGGCGATGCTCTCGTCGTGCATGATCTTCCGCGTCTCCGCCATCATCTTCCATTCTTCCTTGGTGTAGCCGTCGTCCCTAAAGACGTCGATCTCCGGCAGAAGGTTGAAGGCGATCTGGTGCGGGTAAACGTGGGGGACGACGCTCCTGCCCTCCAGGACGGCCTTGCACTGGACGTTCAACTCCTCCACGGCCAGCCTGCCGGTGCCGGACACCGACTGGTACGTGGCGGCGGTGATGCGCTTGATGGGGTTCACCCGGTGCAGAGGCCAGAGCACCATCACGACCGGCGTCGTCGAGCAGTTAGGGATGGCGAGGATGCCCTTGTGCCACTCCACGTCGTCGGCGTTGACCTCAGGCACCACCAGGGGCACTCCGGGGTCCATTCGCCAGGCAGAGCTGTCGTCGATGGCCACGGCCCCTATCTTGGCGACCATGGGACAGTACTCGCGCGAGGCCGCGCCGGAGGCGGAGATGAAGACCAGGTCTGCGCCCTCGAAGGACTTGGGGGTCGTCTCTTCCACCACCAGCTCCTGCTCACCCACCAGCATGCGCTTACCGGCCGACCGGGCGGTAGCGAGGAGCTTGAGGGAGGCCATGGGGAAGCGGCGCTCCAAGAGTAGCCTAATGAACTCCTGGCCCACCACTCCTGAAGCTCCTACGAGAGCGATGTTGTACCGCTTGCGGCCGTCAGACGACATCTGTGGCATGGGGTCCCCTACTCTGCCGCCCATGTTATGTCGAGGCCCATTAGGGGCGGCCTGAAGATATTAGTCGATCTTATGGTTCACATCAATCCCCCTGCAAGCCAGACAGTGAGCTCCCCTCAAGTGCGAGAACTAACCCGGAATTCGGTGAGGTGCTGTGGCAACTCGATCTCACGGCGCTGGACCGGCGCAGACGGCGTTTGGCACCCGGCGCCTGTGGTATATTACCGGCGGCGAGGTACCTCGTATGACAAAGGTTGCCCTCATAACCGACAGCGCCGCCTGCCTCCCACGCCACCTGCTGGAGGAGTACAGCATCGACGTGGTGCCGCTGGCGCTGGTCCTGGAGGGCAAGGTCTACCCGGACCAGGCCGACGGCGACAACGCTCAGTTCTACCAGCACCTCAGGTCGGCCCGCCGCCCACCCACTACCGCCTCGCCTTCACCCGGCGACTATCTGGAGACCATGCGACGCGCCGCCAGCAAGGCGGAAGCGGCCCTCTGCATCACCGTGGGGTCCCGCTTCAGCAGCAGCTACGAGTCCGCCGCGCAGGCAGCGGAGAGGGCGCGCGCTGAGCTGCCCACCCTCCAAGTGAAGGTCATCGACTCCGGCGCTGCCGCCATGGCCCAGGGCTTCATGGTACTGGAGTCGGCACGGGTCGCTGCCGCAGGCGGAGACCTGGAGGGGGCTGTCGGCCGGGCGGAGGCCGTGAAGCTTCGCGTGGGCATCATCGCCGTCCTTGACACCCTGGAATACCTCGCCCGGGGCGGACGCGTGCCCAGAGCCGCCGCCTGGGCCTCGTCTTTGCTCCAGGTCAAGCCCATCCTCGAGTTCAGCCACGGCAGCGTGCGACTGGTCACCCGCGCCCGCGCCCACCGGCGTGCCCAGGAACGCCTCTTCGCGCTCCTAGAGGAGCGCGTCGCCGGCGCCAGCTCCCTCCACCTCTGCGTCCACCACGCCGATGCCCCCGAAGAAGCCCTGGCCCTGGCCGAACAGGCCCGCTCCACCCTTAGGCCGGTCGAACTCTACATGTCCGAGTTCACGCGGGTGATGAGTGCCCATACGGGCCCAGGCCTTCTGGGCTTCGCCTTCTACTGCGAATCTTAGCCATTCGCCTGCTGGCCTCGCCGACATGGGTTTCCCCCCTGCCCGGCCGCGGGCGGCCCGGTGGCATTCGCCGGCGCCTCTCCCTATAATTCAGGGACGAGCGCATGGCAGCCTCACCCCTGGCGGAAGACGTCGAGAGTATCCTGGCGGAAGTGGGGCCGCTGCCGCCCCCACGGCAGAGGCCGGCCCTGGTGATGGCCGCTGGCTTGCCTGGTTCGGGAAAGTCGCGCTTCTGCCGTGAGTTGCGGCGCCGCACCGGCGCCGTCACCCTGGAGAGCGACGCCCTGCGCCAGGTCCTCTTCCCGCAGCCGGACCACTCCCAGGCCGAGAGCCGCCGTCTTTTCGCCGCTATCCACGCCGCCATCGAGAGGCTGCTCCAGGCCGGCGTCCACACCATCCTGGACGCCACTAACCTGGCGGAGTGGCAGCGGGAGCCCGTCTATGCCATCGCCGATAGGACGGGAGCGCGGCTGGTACTGGTATGGCTGGAAGCGCCGCCACGGATGGTCCAGGCGCGCCTGGCGGATCGCTGCCGAAGTGCCGACACCCAGGACCGCTCGACGGCCGGCCTCGCCGTGTACGAACGCATGCGCGCCCAGGTCGAGGAGATCCGGCGCCCGCACCGGGTCGTAGAGACGTCGCGGGGAACGCGAGAGGCGCTGGACGCTATCGTCGAGGAGATGAGGTCACCGTGAGTCGACAAGCCCCTGCCAGCAGCCGCTGGGACTAGCCTCCAGGCTACTCTCCACTAACAAATGGGGGCCGCCTCAAGGGCGGCCCTCAGACTCACTGCCAACGTGGAGGCTCAAGCGCCACGTGCTCGTGCCTTCACTGCCGGTTCCTGCCACAGCCAGCGCCGCAGGTAGGCATAGCCGAAACGCTGGAGCATGATGGCGATGACGAGACCCATGCAAGAGACGACGAGGCCGATGATGGCATCGAAGATGAAGTGGTTGCCGGTGAAGACGATAGCGGCGAACTGGGCCACCGGCAGGAGGGCGGCCAGGAACCAGATAGGCTTGGAGCGGGTCACACCCATGATGCCGAGCATCAGAAGCACCGCCCAGCCCACGTGGAGGCTGGGCACCGCCGCATAGGGGTTGACGAAGGGCTGCGTCGATTGCGCCTGGTAGCTCAGGTTGCTGAACACCGCCAGGGTGTCCACGAACCCGAAGCCCGGCAGCAACCGCGGTGGGGCCACCGGGAAGAGATGGTAGATGACCAGGGCGATGGCGCCCGACGAGAGGATGGCGTCGCGGGTGATGGTGTACTGGTGGCGATGCCGGAAGTAGAGCCATAGGCCCACCACCACGATCAGCGGGAAGTCCAGCCAGAAGTAGATAGCGTTGAAGAACTGTATTAGGCCCTTGCTGCCCATGATCAGGGCCTGGAGCTCCAGCTCCCAGAAGAAGCCCCACTTCTGCTCCAGGTCGATGATGCGGACGGCCCGGTTGAAGGCCTCCCCGGTACGGTCGACGGTGCTACCCCGCACCAGGAAGTAGAGCAGGAAGGCAATCCCTACAAGGGAAAGTTCGAAGAAGTCGCGGAAAGCCCGGTGCTCTGCAAGATAACGAGCGAAGCGACGTCGCGGCGGGAATGACCGGAAGGTCTGCACGTTACGCTCCCTCTAGAAGGTCGACCACTCCTTTACCATCCTGGATAGGAGCCACTCTCCTATATCAATCAAACCACACCCGCCAGAGGATTTCAAGAATGCCGCACCACCAGCCGGCCCAGGACACGGCGTACGGGCAGCCGGCCTGTATAGTAAAGCCAGGATATGAAGAGGGCGACCAGCACGATGGCCGCGCCGACGAGCATGTCAAAAATGAAGTGGTTCGCTGTCACCACGACAGACCAGAACATGGCCGCAGGCATGAGGACGGCAAAGGCGCGGAAGACCGGATTCCGGCTGTTCTCCCATATGGCGATGCCGACCAGCATGACCCACCCGAAGTGGAGGCTGGGCACCGCCGCGTACTGGTTCAGGAAGAGATCTGGTTTAACCTCGTACCTTTCCCTGGCGACGAGGGCTATGGTATCCACGAAGCCCCACTGGCCGGGCATCAGGCGCGGCGGCGCCGCCGGGAAGAAAGCGTACCCCCATAGCCCCACGAAGCCCGAAAGGACCAGCGCCGTCCGGTAGAGGCCGTAGCGCTGCCGGTTCTTCCAGTAAAGCCAGACGGCAGCGGCGAGGATGACAGGGAAGTGCCCCCAGATGTAGATACCGTTCGCTATCCGCATCAGGAGGTCATTCTTCAGCACCGGCTCCTGCCAGTGGCGCTCCACGAAGATGCCCATCGCCTGCTCCAGGTGGATGATCTTGGCCGACCGGTCCACCGCTGCCGACACAGGCTCGGGCAGGCCGCCGCGGACTAAGAAATAGATGACCATGGCTGTGGTCACCATGGCCACCTCGATCAGAAAAGCGGTGACACGCTGCCGGGTCACCTTCGCGCGAACCAGGGCCAGTATTTGACTCGTCAGCGCTTTGCCTCCTGCGCCGCTCCGACGGGTCCCCCAAGTTGCCCGCCGCCCACCACCGACCTATGATACCGACGAGGGCACTCCCGGACAACCGGGGAGACCGTCTTCATTATACCGCAGCCGTCGACCCCCCATCGACCTGGGCAGCGGAAAGGAGCCCATCGTGGAGATCCGGGTCGAGAGCGGCGACATCGTCGCCCATCCTTCCAAGGCTATAGTCGTCAACCTCTTCCAGGGAGTGAGGGAGCCGGGAGGGGCCACCGGCGCCGTCGATCGCGCCCTGGACGGCGCCATCTCCCGCCTCATCGAGGACGGGGAGCTGCTGGGCAAGTACGGCGACCTCACCCTTATCCACACACTGGGACGTCTGCCCTCGCCGCGGGTCCTGGTGGTGGGCCTGGGCAAGCCCGAGGAGTTCACCCTCGACCGGGTGCGTGACCTGGCCGCCAGCAGCGCCCGCTATCTACGCCGCCTGCGCGTGGACTCCTTCGCCACCATCACCCACGGGGCGGGCATCGCCGGGCTGGAGGCCGAAGCCTGCGCCCAGGCCATCGCCGAGGGGATCGTCCTGGGCCTGTACACCTTCCAGCGCCACAAGAAGCCCGAGGAGGACCAGCGCGAGGTGCAAGAAGCGGTGCTGGTGGAGTTCGACGCCGCCAAGGTGGAGGCCCTGCGCCGGGGCGTCGAACGGGGGCGCATCCCCGCTGAAGCCGCCAACTTCGCCCGTGACCTGGCCAACGAGCCAGCCAACCAAATGACGCCCTCCACCCTGGCCGAGCAGGCCGCCGCCGTGGCGAGAGAGTTCGGCCTGGAGTGCCAGGTCCTGGAGCGAGAGCAGGCGCAGGAGCTGGGCATGGGGGCCTTCCTCGGCGTAGCCCAGGGGAGCCGCCAGCCCCCCAAGTTCATCGTCCTCCACTACCGCGGCGCCGGCCCCGACGCCACTGCCATGGGCCTGGTGGGCAAGGGCATCACCTTCGACAGCGGCGGCATCTCTATCAAGCCGGCGGCGGGCATGGAGGCGATGAAGGGCGACATGTCAGGCGGGGCGGCCGTCATC
>Ga0315296_10001500_pt1 | contig 20461 bp, 19 predicted proteins | sample YL17G14_18_MG_FD_203921 | JGI IMG/M metagenome (GOLD analysis project Ga0315296, IMG submission 203921) | Sediment microbial communities from Yellowstone Lake, YNP, Wyoming, USA - YL17G14_18 | ecosystem: Environmental > Aquatic > Freshwater > Lake > Sediment | place: USA: Wyoming | collected...
AAACCTCGGGAGGACCTCGGGAGTCGGATCCCCTAGGTCTACCTCGGGGGAACCTCGGGTTTTTCTGCAACGTCTGCGGGCGTTGGCACCTGCTTCTTGCCCCTCTTACCGACCAAAAAGCCCGTGACCACTCCGACTGCAACCCCCACGACTGCCCCTAGACCGACGCCTGCGGGCGAGAGCGCGTTCCCGGCCGTTGCCGCTTCCTCGATAACCTCGATGTGAGATGTTGTCGTCTTCCCAAAGGAAATCTCTCCTAGCAAGAAGGAGGCTATAGGGTAACTCTCATAGAAGCCAGGGACGTCGAAGGAGATGACATAGTCGTTGTTGACGGAGTACTTAAACGACGTAGAGACTGTCACGTCTGCTGCCCCGGACGGGAGCGTTAGGTCCACATCCTGTCCTCCCCATTTGGTCCAAGTCAGGAGGCTCTTCTCGAGAGAACCACCGCTGGCTAAGAGATCTCCCTTGAGCGTACCGACTAGGTTGATGTCCAAATAGACAGGGAGGCCTTGATACAGCGGAATGTAGTAGATCTTGTAGGCGCCTATCGGTGTGTCTGCAATCGGTATCGTGGGCGCCCATGGATTTGTAACACCCCAAGGGGCTGCCGTGTCGTTCACTAGGTCAGTAACCCATGCTGGAATGTAGATCCCGATCGAACCAAGCAGTCCAAGAACATCCACGGTCAGGGTCGCTGGCAAGGGCCCTGGAGCAAAGCCCAATGTGATATCCGCCTCTGGCCGGGCAAGGACATTCTCAGGTGTGTATTGGAGGTCGAAACCGAAAGTTGCGCTGACCCCATTCACAACTTGAGTCTGAATCGTGACGTCGATGTCTGCAGCCGCAGATGCACTCTCAACTGCCATTGCCTGCGCGATCACTGTCAGCACGCTCATGACCACCATCAAGGCTGATGCTCGTCTCATGGGGTAGTCCACATGGCCGATCATGGAATCTCCAGCAGCATTGTATTTGTCCGGGGGTTAATAAATATAACGCAACTGCGTTAATTAGGCCAAATGCGTTGGTAACACTAATGACGCCAGTCTTGTGTACTACCATATGGTAGTTGATGGGCATACTGACACCACGCGAGAAGGAAATACTCAGATACCTGCGCCAGGGCAAGAGTGTAAAGGATATCGGCAAGCTCGTCGGAACCCCGATCACGAGCATCTCCAGGTCGGTCACCAGCGTTAGGCGGAAGGCGCAGGACATCGAAGAGGACGTCCAGTTCTTCTGCGAGATAGGATACGCTTCGGTGGAAAAGGGCCGTTTGAAGTTCCTTACCCCGGACAGGGACCCAAAGGCCTTGTCAAAGAAGCGAGACTGACTGGTCGGCCAGAGCAAGGTTCAGAGTCCATTGAATATGAACTATCTACTCCCGACTGCGTTCATATGAGAGCCTTCACTAGGATTCCATTATCACGGAACCGGCAATCGGAGAGTGACCTCGAATGTTCAGTACTGAACCGTAGTCAGAATGGAGACATAGCGAAATGGCGAGCTTGCGGGGAAGAGCCGGACACTGATGCCGCTGCACTGAATATCGAGACGAAGGACGGCTCCGCGGCTACGCAAATGACAGGAGTATTATTGTGGAGTCGCCATTCGACTACAGCATTCGACTACAGCAATGGATACTGAAGCCATTCGAGGTTTTGTTCCGCGCAACCTGTGTGCCTCTAGGCCTGCTACCATTGCCAACCGGAAGCCAAATCTATTTGAAGAGGACGCAAGGTAGGAACATGGAATCTCATGGAGGTGACTCACCCCTGAGAAAAAGCCTTATGGTGGGCATCATATTAGACCGCAGAACGGAGGCAATCGGCGGCAATCGCATTCTCCAGAATCGCTAGCGAATGATTGCCGAACGGGAAGGTGGGATGGTGAAGGCTCGGACGATCGACGAGATGCTCAGCGATTTTGACGAGCGAAGGCCACTTTATGAGGACTTTTCTGAGAAGATGCACGACCTCTTGACTACGCTACTTAAACAGTCCGGAATCAAAGTGCATTCAATCACCCCAAGAACTAAAGAAAGGCAGTCATTCGAAGACAAGATTAGACGCCCCGACAAGAATTATGGCAAGCTAGAAGATATTACTGACATTTCCGGCGTCCGTGTAATATGCGTTGACAAGACCAGAATTGAAGATGTGAAGAAGATTGTCTTTGACAATTTTGAAGTAGACTCTGACCTATCTGTGGACAAATCGGAGGAAATGGATCCTGATAGATTTGGATATCTGTCTATACACTTCATTGCCAAGCTGCCAGAAAGGAGAACAAAACTTGCAGAGTACTCAAGATTCGAAGGTCTCCTCTTTGAAATACAGGTTAGGACTCTGCTGCAACACGCATGGTCAGACATACAATACGGTATAGGGTACAAATCCAAGATATTGATTCCCGGACCCATTCAACGGAGGCTGTTCAGATTGGCGGGACTCCTGGAGTTGGCAGATGATGAGTTCGAGAGAATCATACTCGATCAGAGCGAGTATCGGAAGAACATCCCAATTATGGTCGTCGCTTCTCCGCAGGAATTATCGCTAGACCTAGATTCATTCACGAGTTACATGAATACCTCCGATATTGTCACGCAAATCATCAACAGAATCTCGGCGATGGGATTTACAGTACGCCCCCGCACCGATGAGTCATCCCCAAACTTCGGGTACTACTTGAGGTTGTTGAGGTACTTCGATATTACCGACATATCTAAGCTCGACGCCGCTTTCAAGAAGAATGCTGATGCCATTGTGAAGTTTGCACAGAAATGGATGGTTCGAGAGCACAAGTATGACACATCCGTATCAGCATTCTACCTTGGGTATGTTCTTGCGGCATCGTCAGAAGACCTGGAAAAAGTGAAGGACTACATTCGATTTTCTGGCACTTTCTTCCGGGACGAGGCAGATTTGAACTCGAGGGCGGAGAATGTGATTGAGGCGGCAAGGAGAATCGACTGAGGCAACCAGATGCTTCCTATGATGGAGCATCAGGAGGAACGGCAGGGGGGAGGGGGTAGGCGCCTCCCACAAACCCTCTGCATTTCCTCCCCTAAGGTTTCTTCCGAGAACCATGGTTCAAATCCTGTTCTATGCAGCCGATCCGGGAAGCTGGTCAACAGCACCTCAGTCCTGCTTCATAGCGCGCTGAAGCGATGTGAGAGTCGACGACAGGAAGGAATGGAGCTTGTCGACGAGGCGATTCTGCTCTCCATCGGGCACTCCCAGAATACTCAACCAGGCTTTGTCCATCTCTCTCCGTCCCTCAAAAGACTTCTCGAGTTGTACCAACAGGCTCGGATATTCCATGCGACTGAGATGCTTAATCGTTGCCAGGAGCTTCTTTCTCTGCTCTGGGCTGATTTTCGAAATATCTGGAACATAGGTTTTCTCAAAATGGTGTTTACTCAGCTCCCACCACGTTCCTCTTGTCTGAGTGCGATGCTTCAACATTTGAAACAAGAACAAAGAGGAGTTGAACCACAGGCAAAGAAGCTTCGCATCGTCCTCGCCAATCCCCCGAACGCCCCATGGCCCTCTTCCAGTGAAGGCAAGGTCCTTCGTGAATACAGCGATGTGATGAGTACCAGGGCCTGCAATGTCAACACGCCGTTCAAGAAAGAGTCGGGACATACCTTGCTGGATGCGTTCTGGCCACCTCTCACGAATCCTGGTAATGAACAATCGGCTCTGTTCCTCACCGTAGATGGCACGCAACACATTCGGCAAATCTGAGTATGCCTTGGAGACGATAATGTCAGTCTGGTCTGTAACATCGAAAAAGCCGTAGTGCGATATTCGGCGTACAGTTGGAACTGTAGCGCTGCGCGGAATTCTGACCTTAGCTCCAGTGACACGGTCTCTTGCGTGGATTTCTGTCAGGGTCTCCTTAGTCAGTACAAGCCTGTCAACTTTCTTAAGTGCTCTCTCCTCAGATCGGCAGATGTTAAGTGCCGATGCTCCATAGAATACTCCGCCTCTACCGTCCGGACCTTCTGCTTCTTTGTTCCCAAGTGGTGATATCAGTGCCTTGACTCCAAGAATGTTCTCGACTTCGCTGTATGGGATCATCAATGAAGATTCCATAACGCTTCGTAGCTCAGGGACAAGCCACTCATACCCACGGCTGAGTTGCGGTAGCAAGCTCGCAAACCCTCCTCCGCTAGTCGAGAGCTCTTCCTGCTTGACCCACTTAACGGTCGCAAGACCATCATCGCTATCGCGCACTGATTCAGAACGCGTCACCAAGTTCTGGATATCGCCCGGAGTCCACTCTGTTGGGTCAGTCTTTGTGCCTATTAACGGAAAGCGATGTTTTGCGGCGGGCGTGAGCTTCTCCGCAACTAAGAGTATCTCGCTGAGTGCGGTATTCTCAGAGAACGCCGACCTGCCGAGGCCAACAACAATCGCACGAATAGTGTATTCGGATGTCAGCATCTGGACCACTGGAGCGAATGTCTCTCCCGTCAAAGTCGTCTGAGGAAGGACGGCTGCTAACATGCCGTCCTTCTTGAGAAAGCGGTCGGCCAAGAGAAGGAAGTACCCATGGAGGCCGATTTTTCCACCTGTTAGTTCCTGATATCCAGACGCAAATCGCTTTTTCAGGAGATCCTTGTAGTCTGAACCCAATCGATCGGAGCTCGTGAAAGGTGGATTCATGATCACCACGTCTACGGGCTCCAACTGCAGCTCCTCGCCACCAAATCCTCCTGGAGTCACAACCCCCCTTTCAATATACTTGGCGTGTGTCTTCGGGTGACCACTATCAAACATGTCCAGCGTAGGAATTCTGAAGGCACGTGCAAGCTCCCGGCTAAGCGATGGGATCGAGTTACCGGGTTTCAGCGCGGTCGAATCCCACACTGCAATCCTAACCTTCTGCGAGATGAACGAAGGTATTTGAAGAGAGAGGTGGACAACCGCCAAATGAGTTGCAAAGGGCATGATGTCAATTCCAGTCACTTCTTTTCCCAAGAATCGCCTATGGTCTCGCTCTGTAAACTCTCCCCCACTTTCTTCCATCAAAGACCGCTTGCGTTGATAAGATGCGACCAGCAGAGTGCCGCTGCCGCAAGCAGGGTCTAGGATCACATCATTGTCTCGCCGGATGGCCAACGCAGCCAGTAAGTCTCCGGCTTGTTTGTTCGTATAGTAAGCCGCGACCGGTTTCCTCACTGAGAGGGGTATGAGATTGTGAAAAACCTTCCCAAGGAGGTCTTGTCGAAGACCGGCAATCCGCATCAACTGGATGATCTCAACAACGCTGCGTACCGTGTCCACAGATTCTTCCGACAATCTGGACGCAATGTCAAAGCCGAACGTCGGCGCATAGTCGACTTTCAAAACCTTGAGGAAGTATTTCGTAAGATCTGAAGGATGATTGAGACTATTCGGGTCTATCTGCTCATAGAGGTCGGGCTCTGCTCTCGATAGTACGTGATAGAAAAGCAGTTGGCTAATCAAGAGATAGCTAGCTGCCTTTCTGAACTCATCGACGGGCATTCTCTTAGGCTTCACCTCAAGGATACTGTCGAAGACCGTGCTCCCTCCAAATATATCCTCAAGTTCCTCTGGCTTTAGGTTCCGCATTCTCATGCTCAAGTGCGTAACGGCGCCTGCGAGAACCTTTATCACGAAATCTGTATCTGGCTCAGCCTCGACTGCTGGTCTAAGGACCTGTTTAGCGATCCAGTCGGCAATCTCCGAAATCGTACCTATCTTTCGGTCACCAGGACGGTCGTCGCGGAAGAGGGCTGAGACCTCATACTTCGCGTTTGGAGATGCGGCCAAACGCCTAGTTTCCTTCCAGTCTACCTGCCGCAGCTCTCCTGGAATAAGTACTGCAAACGCTCCCTTTATCGGCAGGCTGCGAAGCTTCAACCAGTCAGTGAGTTTCATCAAGTCCTGAAAATAGTCGCCTTCGCCGCCCAGCTTTGTCTCAAGAACATAATCTCCGCCGTTAGCAAGAACGGCGTCCGGCGCCATTCGGCCTTTCGGAAGAGGGACCGAGAGTTCATGCCCAACGTGGACATTGCGAGACCGCAACTCATCAAGTAGAACTTGTCTGACGGAAATCTCCGTGGAGCGGAAGCTCATGTCAACGGGAAGCCAACGGTCATCTTAGCTCATATTCTTTTTGAGTACGTGAACGAGTAAGACCTCCAAGTGTTGGAAAGGACCAAGCACGTTCTCTCTGAAAGGAGCGGTGCAATTCGACGGCCAGACGAAGATTCGTTGCTTCCCCAGCCAGGCCAAAGTCTAGCACATATTCGAATCCACCCACGATTCAGCTGCTCTAATCCTGCCGCACCGCATTCTGTACACCTCGGATGAGCTCGTTGGGCAGTAAGTCATGGTCGGCGGAAGCTTCGCGAGATTCAGACTCGGCCAGTATCCAAGGTTCGTATCCGATAGCATGCACACGGGGAAAAGATCACAGGGAAGGAAAGGTGAGCTTGCACTCTAGAACAGCTTGCCATTCTTGTATGATGTAAGTCGTCTCTCCAGCTTGAGCGCATATTGCACAATCATCCAGTCACAAACCTTCTTCGGTCAGGCTTGCCAATACTCTGATCTAATCCCAGCAGTTTCATCTCGGTGGTAAAATCCTCATTCTCGCCGCAGAATACGTGCCTGTAGCATTGTCGCAGCTGCAACTCACGCACCAAGAGTACATCCCTGATATCAGAAGGTACTACGCTCGTGGGAACTGCGTAAGTCCTCTTATCATACAGCACTAAACATAGTTTGGGGGAGATTGGCATATGCAAGAGTATTCCTTGGCATGCAAGCCCAAGGCGCCCGCCACCCTGGGGGCGAGAAGGCAACGAATTGTGTCTTGTGACAGGGTTGTCGGAAGTTGTGAAGGAAATGCCAGTGTCGTTCAAGAGAAGCGATTTTCCCAGGTTCCTCAACAAGGAAGCGTACTTCGGAATGTTGGCGAACGAGTCAAGATGAAAGTCCGCGGCTCCTTCCTCAGTCATTCTCATTGTCCAATCAGTCATTCCCGTTGCCGCTGCAATCCAACTTGCCAGTTCCTCGGCAAGTTGCTTTGAGCTTTCCCTGGTCTCCTTCGGCTTCACTATCATGCTCGCGACATACAGGTGCAAGTCATCCAATTCGGATTCAGAGAGCGCAGCAAGACTCTTGCGGTCCTTGATCTTCGAGTATGTCTTGCCTATTCCAGATTCTAGTCTGGCAAAAGCCTCCTCGATGGCCTGGGCACCCGGTGAATCGCCTAGGTAGAACTTCTCTCCGCCCACGTTTCTCGAGCTTGTAACGAATACTCGGGGAATGGCCTTGTCCAAGACTCTGATTTGTGCATCGCCAGGTTCAGCCCACTGTCTCAGATGGAATTGAGGGACGTAATGCTGTTGCTGCGCAATGTCTCCACGCGATGTAGTTGTCACTTGAACCACTGATCTACATCTTGAGCATCAGACGCGATGAGCCCGAGTCCGGCGGTTAGCATATTGGGGCTCTCGGTCAACAGTCCGAGGGCCGCGGCTAGGCATCCCACCTCGCGGTGATGCATGACTCGCTCGCTATCCCATCTCCTCCTCTCCTCAGGGGTAGATTGCTGATACAGAGCCGTCGCAGCCCGTCCGATAAGATAGGCTGTCAAGCCGCATGCTGCAGCTTCAATCAGGGTTTGCCCAATGTTCTTCCTTGCCATCTTGAATCACCTCCTGTCACTTCTTCTCTCCTAGCGATCTGAGGAGGAGGTATGCCCCGAGTCCAGCTATTGCTCCCAGAGCGAAGGTCCCCCAGTCAAGCCCCAGCTCTTTTTCCTCCTTGTCAGTTATGCCAGTGCTTACAAATCCTTTCTTCTGGAGCATCTCGCGCGCCCGCTTCAGCTGCTCCCATTCCTCTTCGCTTACTTTGATTGTCTTTCCTCTTCCCGGCATACTGCTCCACCGTAGGATACTGTGGTATACTATAGTATACCCACCTATATGAACCTTTGCACTCGCATCTATCTGAAATGGCTCACTGGATGCCCACGGTTCGTCGGAATGTCCTCATATTGACTATCGTCTTCTCCGGCGGGCTGCGCTCCCTTGGCTGTACCTTACGCTGCCGTATATCGGCGAGTAGCGTCCCGACACGCCTATTCTGATACTGAACCTCCGTCTCATGTCTTCACCTCCTACCCTTCCGGGTCTGCCAAATCTTAGCTATCACCCTTGTACGATCATCGCAAGTTCGACTTTGGAACCTCCCTCACAATAACTTCTCCCAGTGGCAGGTAAATGCCGATGTACGGCTTCACTTTCTCGAATTTCATCTTGAAATCATCGACAATGAATCTTGCTTTCTTCCCGGACGTGACTGTGACGACAATAGCCTCTGCATTCGCATCAAAATCAACTGACAATATTGCCTTATTGCCCAGCCAGTGTTTCTTCTCTAGCTCGTTGAGCTGATCTTCAATTAGGAGGTAGACGACATCATTTGCCCTTTCCTCGCCCATGTCGCAGTCATCGGCAATTCTCAGAATCGAGCACACCAATCTGGGCCGAACCTTCTCGCCCTTTATCATGTACTCGTCGTCAGGAATCTCGCCAATATCATGATCCGACTGATGGTACCGCACGGCCAATTCTACTGGCTTTGACAAAACTCCCAAACGTAAATAGCCCTTCGAAAGCTTCGAAATCATTCTGCATGATTCGTCAGAGTGAATAGGTCTCTTCTTCTTGCTTAGATTCCCAATGTCATGGAGCCATGCGGCTACGTATAGTACAAGTATTTCTACCTGGCTTAGCTTGATTCCTTTCCGTCCTGCAATATGAATCAGTTTGTCGATGTATTCAATCACTCTAACAGAGTGACTTATGTCGTGAGCCGTGTGGTTTGCTATCCCCCTCTGAATATGGGGGAGGATTCTGTGTGCAACCAACTCGGCATCCAGAAGTTCCTGGCAGGTGTTGAAACCAGTCAGATGCCTATAGATTCTTCTTCTCGTAGGTTGGTCTAACATCTTCATATCTAGTCCCCCAAGTCCAGCCGGCTCACTCCCCCTTGGTCTTGGTTAGGCTATGTATAGGTAGTGTTGACCGACTATAAAACATGCTCGAGGACACTAGGTATGCTGCAACATGCAAAATAACCCTACATATAATAACTATTATTCCGCATAATACTTATATGCATAAGTCTATAAAGAACTGGGATGGGAACCCTGGGAGTGCAGGAGAATGAGGAGAGAAGGAGGTGAGTCGGTCAAATGGGACATGCTATCTCTCGATCTGAAGATATGCATGAAGATATACGACTTGGAGAGGAAGAAGGAAAAAATCTGGTTGGGGAAACTTGTGAGAATCCTTAGCAACGATGCATCGAAAGTCACGATATCAAAGACTGTCGATAGGCTCTTTGACCTTGGGATAGTCGACGGAAAGTGGGAAGAGGTCGAAGGTAAGTGGACGAGGGTCCTCACTGTCGCTGGTGAAGCCGAAGGATTCATCAAAAGCGTATCGTCCTCCATGACCGGGCGTGCCAAGAACTAGACGAGAAATCGCCTAAACGACGGTGGCTTCACAATTGAGTGTCTAACTGGCACACCCTTTTTCCTCAAACCACTTATCATTCCTTTCTCGATTGTGTGGATGAAGTGAGAGTGAACCGAATATGTCACGCAGAGTTTGCAGAACTCTGCGTCATGAGTACGGGATATTCTTCTCAAGCACATCCTTGGATTAGTTGATGAGATATTACAGTCTCTGGCGCGGAATCTGGGGTTTATAAGGGGCATGAATGAAATTTCGGTTTCTTTCTCCCACGCAGTGACGAAGCATCGAATCTTCGGCAAGTCATGTTCGCATATAGGACGTAGATGTTCGGGAAAAATCCTTGGATCCTTCCTAAGAATGAATGTAACTGACCTGTGATTTGGGACTCTAGTTGAGGATTTGATTTCGTGAGATTTGACAACATCCATCGATTCAATGGCCGAAGACACAACGGCATCATAGACTTTCTTGACATCAGTGCACGAACTTCTCATCACAAATTCTACACAATCAGGATTGTCCTTAACCTCCATGCCATCGAGGTACGTCATTTCCCATTCAAGATAGGTCTTGCGTTGAAGGGCATAGGTCTTGAATGGAGGCTTGCACGAATACATGCTCGCCATGGGAAATTCCGCAAGAATCATCTTCCTCGAATATCCATTGATCAGTAGACAGCCTATGGACAATTCGGATGGTCTATGTCTCATAATCTCTCTGAATCTGCCGATGATTGTCTTCCCAGTATGAATGGAGTCGTCAAACACCAATACTCGCTTGTGTAATACGTGTTTTCGTTCGCAATCATTGTCTGATATCAGCACTGTTCCCTTCAGAAAGCGGGGGTTTTTCTGAAAGAACGATCTCATAATCCGCTTTCCCTTTCTGTCTACCGCGACCACGGTTTCGAACTTCCTCCCCCCGAGCAACAACGCGGCGAGGAAGTAATTCACCTCCGAGCTGATTTCCTGGAATCTTGACGGCTCAACAAAACCCAGAATACTCAATTTCGGAAGAGAGTTAGTCATGTTGGCGGCTCCGTGCCATTCCACACCTGGTGGGTAACCTTGTCCACGTATCTCAAGATATGTCATGATCACACGCCAGCCTCCGGGAAAGTGAAGCGAGGCAGATCACATCTGAGAAGGCGGTGTCTTGACGACATCCGCCTGCTGCTCAGGAGGGACACATGGGAGCATCTATTGGAAAACAGCCAGCATGTCGAGTAGGTATTCGCCTCTCCCGCACTTGGCTGCATCCCGCACCATCCACTCGGTTTGCATCCAGCGGACTCTGAACCTTCTTGGCCACGAGGAAAAGGGATGGAAAGGTTCTTGCCTCGGTAATGGCCCCCTTATTAAGAACTAGCCAGATGTCTCGGTTCATGTCCGGTTCGGTACGAAGATCTGAGGGACCTGACTGGAGCGTCATCTGCGGAAGTAGAGCCTACACCTGTCTTGGCTGACATGAATCATCTGCCACGACTGCTGCCGGAACCGATTGCGACCTGGCTGGTCAGGGTCGACGGCCATTCCCGCCTTCTCCACCGCCTTGGCAGCGATAGCCTCCGCAGCACCCTCGCCCACGTACCACATCATTGGCCAACCATCGAGCTCAGCTTTGAAGAGAGGGTCCATAATCCTGCCCAAGACCTTGGCCGAAATACTTGAAGCGAGAGTGTTCGGGACGACAACTACCAGAATGGTGACGATCGCAGCTATGATTGCGACGAATCCAATTATCCCGAGAGGAGAGAGGAGTAGCGCAAGCAGACCTGACAGGTCGGACGCGATAGCAGCAAATCCGAGGCCGGACAGGAGCGCGATTACGGCGATGATTATGGTTTTGTTGCGGCTCCTCGTCGTCATGCGGACCTTCACCAGTGGCGGCTGTGCTTGTACGTACGTGGGCCCAAAAGGCTTGCAGGTAATCACTTCTGGTCTGTTGTCCTTGCCTTCGCCCACGAGCTCAATCGGAGGAGCGAAGTACGGGCTCTCCCCAGGCCCACGGAACGGATCCTTCCTGCGCTTCTCCGTCATCAGGATGCCGGGAGTGAACATGCGTCCATAATAGAAATTCGACTTGAGGGAGACGAGCTCGTAAAGGTCTGTATCGGTCAACTTCCCCTTGCCGGTCTCGAATCCGATGTTGAACCTATAGTCGACGATTCCTTGTACAGACCGGCCCAGGAACCTCATGTGGGTATCGTGCGTGTCCAGCGGGGTGATCACAATCTTGTCCACTTCACCCTGTGGCTCTGTCTTCAGATAGAAATCGAGGACGTACTTTCCGAAACGGACCCTAAAGCTGTCAATCTCAACGCCCTCCAGATTCGCAGCCAACAAGTCCTTCAGCGAGTTCAGACCGGACGTTGAACCGGGAGCCAGACTCTCTATGAAGGCTATTCGGTCCGATGTCAAGGTAGCCGTACCATCTGCGTCCGAAGGCCACGTGGACCACACGTTGTATATCAGCGTGTCTAGCAGCACGTCGACACCAGAGCCGGGCGAAGCGGGGCTCAGCTCAGTGTCGCCTCTAGGGGTGAAGTACGCCCCTGTCGAAGGAAATCTGGAGAGGATCATGTTGGCTGCGAGCGCAGAAGGCTGCCACCCGTCGAGGGTGATTTCCACCATCTCGTCCGAGGACGAACCAGTGCCTGTCACATCAGCGGAGAAAGCCTTTATGTCATGGGACAGAGGAGGGTTCGGGTCGGGCATGTTCTCATCAAAAACCACCCTCAGACAGCGGTCCCCAAGGTCCACATAGGCGTAGAAACCGAGGCGCCCCAGGCTCCTGTCGACGACGAGCGCCCCTCCCATTGTGTTGTCGATTGTGAGATATCCGCCAACTTCGAACGGCTCGAACTGGGAGTTCTCCTCCGCACCCCCTTGGCCAAGTGCCTTGGTGATTTGAGCGTGGGATATGTCGAGGATCACGTGGCCCGGTGGGGCAACAGTTGCCATCGTCTGCGGGCCGATGTACAGCGCGAAACGCGTCACGGCCAGGGCCTCTAGATCGGGAAGGCTAGTACCAGAAGCACCAGGGACGTGATGGATGAAGTCGAACCCTTGTGCCTTAAGCTCGGGGATAGCGACCATGCCGGTCAGATACATGGGATGAAGGCAGTCGAGGGAGGCGAACTTCACAGTGGAACCGCTAACCTCCTGCTTATGCTCATGCTGTTCCCACCCCATACCATTGTCGAGGTGGCTGGGTACCAGGCCGCGTTGGAAGATGAACAATCTGCCCTTTGACCATGCCTGTGGCCCCTTGTAGAGCATGACCTTCTGGAAGTATGCTATTTCTGACGAGACACCCGACGGGCCGCCGCCAGGGGAGGCGCTGACTACGAAAGAACCCGCGTGAACCCGATCGCAAGTGACGATGAACGGAAGCGTGTTCTGAATCTGCGGGTGCTCTCCACCCGGCAGGGCATTCTCAGAGTACTGGCCCTCGACGGTCAGAGTACCGACGTCGACGACCCTCAACCTGAGCGGTGCGTAGATGGAATCGTTGTTCAGGTCGCTTGGTATCTCGACTCTCTGACTAGTGGTCATCTGCGGGTTGATCTTCTGCTCGTCGCGGATGGTAATGGCATAGGGCGCCTGCCTATGAACACAGTATATCTTCCCTCCCATCAGAAGAGCGTCGAAATCGTAGCCTCCTTCGTCTACGATGGTCACTTTCCATGAACTAGGATCCTGCAGGTATTCCCTCACGTACACGGGGATGCTGTTTGCGATTGTCGATACGTCGGCGGAGAGCAGCACCAGCAGGGATTCCTCAACCAAGAGCACGGGGCCCGTCACCGGGCCAGACTTGAGCACTCCTTGCGAGCCGCCACCACTCTTCTGTTCCCCGCGCTCTTCTCGAAGCACCCAGTGAGACGGTAGCAGCTTCTCTGGATCAATCGGAAGAACGAACCGCCTTAGGCGGAAGACCTGAGCGAGGACGAGTAGACGTTTCGTCAGCGAATCATATCCGGACCAGAGGTAGTAGCCGGGCCTCGAAAAGCCCAGCTCCTCAACCGGTATCTTCGCACTCCTAGTTACTTCGTAGAGATTCCCCGTGGGGGAAGTCAACCGGTACCAATCGACCAACAAACCGGTGATGAGAAAAATCCCGCCCCGACGATGTTCCTCTATCGTCCGCTTGTAAAGTAGGAAGGTATCTGCTCCTCCTGCTGCGAGGCCAATCCTCGAGGACCAGTTCCAGTTGCTTACATCACGCATGCCTGTGCCAGTGCGGGTAACCGGATGATGGGCCACCTCGATGTGAGAGTCCCATTCGCCGACGTCCGAATCCCAGTTGAAAATCCTGATAACTTCGCTCTCGCATGAAGCGAGCACAGGGACGGAACCTTCACTCGGTTGAAGCCTTGCCAGCTCGATCTCGACGATCTTCTGCTTCTTGTTCACATCTGGCAAATACGCGTACTTATGCGGAATCACGGATATCTCCCCAGTCTGCGGGCACATCTGTGCGCTGAACAACTAGTACTCTGGCAGCAGGGGACAATCCGGTCTGTCTGTTACGTTTGTCACATGAACTATTCGCTTGACGAGCGATGCTTGACTCAAGTTCCCCCAGTTGACTGAACTAAGTGTGTCCTTAATTACCGTCCGGTCATCTATTTGTGCATATTTCAAGGTTGCGGGGAACCGGGTTCCTAGCCACGATATCGATGACTATCTTGGCTTCGATGCCGCTTTCTCGTGATGATACAGTCTTCTGCAGTGAAGGCCGCACGGGATGGGATTGGCCCGTGAGGGCGCGAGAAGAAAATAGCGTTCAATGCTCTCCTCGGAAAAGCCATTGGGGGAGGAAGGCCATCGGGCATTCAAGGTGGTCGATTCACCCCATTGTTCTCCATCAACATGATGCAGAATCCTCGCATGGCCAGAATAGTTTGAGGGGCAGATCTCAGCGAATGCGTCTTAACTAGGGTTGACAGGCCATCTTTACGTCCGTTAGCAAGGAGCAGCTCAAATGAAGAACAGACTCTGCAATCTGAGCCGTTACATCTTCATCCTTAGGGTGCACGGAATATACCCTGTAGACATTGAGGAGATTTAGCAAAGGCTGATGCTTCGCAGGGACAACTCCAGCGAGCTTTCCTGTGTCTTCATCTGTCTTCTTCGCGGCCGTTATCTGGCCAAGAATCTGACCTATTGTAGCCCTGCTGAACTTCTTCTGGTACAGATCCTTGTCCATCTGTTCAATCAACGAGTGTAGCCGAGATTCGACAGCCGAAACGGACATCACGGTCGATGCAAAATAGCAGTAGTGGCGAAGGCAAACAATCGCCTCATCAATCCTCGCGCATTCCGACAAACTCATCCGCGCCAATTTGACATTGACCTGATCATCTATATCATTGAGACCCAGTTCGATGCTCTTCAGAAGAGCGGCGAATGTGCTGAAGTTGCCCAAGCGCTCAGGGTTACACAATAGCTGGTTGAGGTCATCGAACGCATCAAGCGACCGCCTGTCGATGTCCAAGAATTTCGCACCGTCTAGCATTCCCTTAAGCAATCGACGCAGAAAAAGTATGTTAGTGTCCGAGTCGTATCTTTCGCAGTGAATCCTGCCATCTTCTGCGAATGGCGACCAACCTCTGGGCTTATCGGCAATCGCTTTGAACATTCCTCCGAGTTTCTTCCCTGACTTGAGATTGACCAGTATATTTCTTGGCTCCCAGTCTTCCTGCATCGTTCCACCGTCACATGGAATAGTCTACGTGTATTTCTGTCCCTCGATTCGCTAGATTTGATGGACATTCTGGCAAGACGCTGTAGCCACGCCATACCCTCACGAGACTTGGAAGGCCGCACTCATGCATGCCGCCACTATCCTACAGACTGAAGACCTTCAACAGAACAAGACTTGTGTTGCCTTCTCGGAAAAGACCCCTATGTTGAAATGTCCCCCGATGCCTATTCGTTATCTCCTATCTTCTTCTGAATTCCCCTGATCTCACGGATCCGTTGGGGCTTTCGGACATGCCTCTATTCGCGGTTTTCCCGCACTATGGTCACTTCGTCCCTTTGTCAGGGATCTGCCCCAATCCATAGGACGCACTCGAAGTGCACTCTTTTCCCGGGGTTGAATCCGTGACTAGAACATCGTATGGTCTTTCGACTATTCGAATCCTGCGAACGCGAGGGGACGATTTCATCATAACATCCATAGGGGAGGAAAGGCGATGGGGGTGCGGGGAAATGGCGACGAAGTGCCAAAAATGCGGAGCTGATATTCCAGATAACGAGCGTCAGAAACGGCTAACACCGATTCTTGCGATTCTCATTGTCGTGTTCACGATTGTAGTGCTGGCACTTTTCGTGTGGGGGGATTCGAGCGCAAGGAATGTCGCTGCAATCGCCCTACTCGTCCTAATAGCGGCCGCTTCTGCCTTTCTCCTGTGGAAGCATCACGATCATCTGGCTAGGCATGTCAAGATCGCCATCCATCTTAGTTCAAGAAGAGATCTCCTGGCCTCAATCAAATCCTTCCAAGTGGAGTTGGATTTGAGAAAAGCCCAAGACAAGGGAACACACGACGCCGACTCTAAAGCTTGTGATAAACTGATTAAGGAGGCAGAATCGCACCATTATGAGGGGGATGTGGATGCGGGCTGGAGGAGCCTCCATGATGCAAAGACCGGCAGCCTGATTCTGCTCGAGCATGGTCATGACGATGAGATCAAGAATTGGGCTATTGAGACACTATTTGAAAGCAGTAAGAGACTGAGCTCTTGGCAATTGGAATTTGTCAAGCACCGCTTACAGAAATCTGACTTACCCATCGATGTCAAGGATTCCATCAAGATACATGACTTGATTGCCGCCAGGGGCGTTCTGTATAAGGTGAAAGATGAAGGTTTTGCGAGGCTGGAAAGAGCTGCGTGGCAGCTGTATGTTCTTATCATGGTGACCCTCTCCTCGTTGGTGTTCATCGCACTTGCCTTACCGAATCTATCACCGAATCTATCAGCTCCATCGAGCCTTTATGACGATCCTCTCCTGATAGTGCTCATCATGGTGATTGGCGCACTGGGCGGTGCTGCAGGCGGTTTCTGGTCAGTTTTGAGTGCGTTCGCTGTCAAAGACGGCATTCCATCTGAACAGGTATTGAATTCATGGTTGATAGCGGTGAGACCGCTCATTGGTGGTGTTTTTTCTTTTGTAGCTGCGATTTTTCTACTATCCGGCCTTCTGAGCCTTGGGACTCTGACACTGGAACTACTGCTCTCATCGGCCTTCGTGGCTGGTTTCGCTGAAGAACTAGTACTTAGCGTAATCAAGAAAATGGCTGGGGGTTCTTCGCTCAAAGCCCTATAGCCTACTTTCCAGACTCTATCATCCCACGGGACGCATTCTCTTCGCGTTTCGCCCTTGCTTTCACCCTCATGCGTTGCGGACGCATCATTCAGATTCATTCATGCAAGAATAGGCGAATGAATCTCAATTTGATCGGTTCTGTTTCAATGTCGGCCGAGCATGAGAGTTACCAAGGGGCTTGATCCTCGCCCCGGAAAAGACCATAGGAAAGGTTCAGATTCCACCGAAGTGCAGCTCGAAGATAGTGTGCGCTCTCGTTGACGAAAAAGAGGACGCAAAAGGTTTATATCTCGGTACCAAAACCCCCTGATTGAAAAACAGCCAGACATCCAAGTTCACATCCGGCTCCATGCACACCCCGTGAAATCGGCTATATTGCTGACGACTCTCCCAGAGGTCCGGGAGAGGTCGTTGGTCAATGCCGTCAATACAATGTAGCAAGGTCGTACGCAGTGATCACGCCCAGCAGCTTCTTCTTGTCCTTCGGATCATGGACGTATACCGCTGGACTTTCGCGCAGTGCCTGCTGAATCTCGGACATCTCCGTTCCAGTCGGGACGTAAATCGGAACACTGAGATCCAGTTCGCCAATCACCCGGCCCAAGTCCATCTTCGCGATCCGCCAGGCTTCAAGAACTCCTTTGGGGGTGCCGTCTTCTGTAACCACGAGAATCTTCTTTACACCATGTTCTTGCATCTCACTCAGAGCCTCAGTCCCTGTCTTGTTCTCCTCAATCATGTAAACCGGAGTCTTCATCACATTCTCCACTCGAACTGGCTTCATCGGGGTGCGCCCCCTGTAGAGGAAGGCCGGGTCCTGAAATCCGAAGCTGACTTGTCGCTGTTCCTCGAAACCCTGTCGACGAGCGTCTTATGGGAACCAAGAGCCTCCTCCAGCCGATCCTCGTAGTATTTCTTTACCTTCTCAATCTGCGCGTCAAACGTCGCGAAAGCGGAATCAGCCTTCTCCTTCGTCAACTCCCTCGCTTTCTCATCAATCTCTCCAACGCGCTTGCCAGCTCCGATCCCCGCAGCAATCGCGGGCCAGCCCATGCCCGCGGCGAAGGCGAGCGGATACTGGTTTGGCCCGAATTCTGGATTCGCGGCCACGTTCATCACTGCTGCAAGAATTCCGCCAAATATGATGTAGATCGCCGACATCATCCTCTTGTTCGGTATGACGCGGTTCTCAAGGATGGCAACATTCTTGTCGAACAACAGACTGATCACCAGAAATGCAGCAGCACCCAGAATCCCTATCACGAAATAACCAAGCACCGACCACGGATACGCTATCATCCATTTCCCCGTCTAATAAGGGGCTGCAAGCAGAGAAAAACCTTTCGGTCGATACTCCGAATTGAGCCGAAATCGCTGAGCAGACTCTGATCGTTTGTCGTCTCTCAACCAGGGCAGCGTCGGCCACAGACGAGAAATCATTCGAGGAATTGGATTAGAGTATCACGAAAAGTCTAGACGGAGTCTGGTTCGGTGGAGCAGCTCTCTGACTGAAGGATGGTCAATCCTTCAGATATGCACGCCGTGCACTTTGGATCGTCTCGCTCATCAGGCAAGTAGATAGAAAAGGTCTCATCTCGGTGCCAAGACCTCCCTGGTTGAGAAACGGCTAGATATCTCGGTCCATGTCCGGCTCACTACGTTAGCAATCGCAGTCCGATTTCATCCCTTTCCCCACAGACACGAGGAGCTGGGGCGGCAATCGATCCATCGCGGAAGGAAAAGGGAGAAAGAGAAGAGGCAGGAAGTGCCTCTTCTGCATAGAGGTTTGATGCATTCTCCTCGAATTCCAATCCTCGCTGATTAGAAAAGAGCCAGAAAGTCGAAAGTGGGGTAGATCGGATTTGATACCGATTCTAGCCTGAAATCCCATGCCTGTGAAATTGGTTGTCAAAGAACACTACCAATAACCCCATCTAATCCAGAGACTCATGATGTGTGGAAGGAATCTGCGACGGTGTCCCGAACGACCTCTGACACAGAAATCAAGTCTCAAGGCCATATGATCCGGCAGAAGGCCAGAAGAATCTTTGTGCTCTGCCTTACCATTGCAGCAGTAGGCACAATGCTACAGTGCGGATTTGGAGGCGGTCCCGCGGTGAGTCCTCCTGGCGCTCTCGAAGCGAATCCATTGGCTATGACATACGGTCCGCCTAGGAATCTATGGGTTTTTCCAAATTCTACCTTGTCCGAGATCGAGAACGCAAGTCTTCTTGCCGATCATCTTGCATCCGCACTTGGCTATGGCCCAACGAGCTATTCCTCTGAGAATGGATGGCAACCATTCTGGCCTGTATTCAGAAGAGCGCCTTCCGAGAACGATTTCTTTGACCATTACTACAGGGTCTCCGTGGATTTCTCCAGCAGCGATGGGTCTGGGTTCAGACTCTACTACGATCAGATATCTGCTAGCTTCAACTACGACGATAATGGTTCCCTTGTGGATGTGGATTTCAGAGATGGCATTTTCCTCGGATTCCAGGCGACCTTGGTCGATTCCAAGATCATCGTACCAGACGCCTCGCAATATGAACCAACAGCTCGCCTGCTGGGTGACGGCCTGGGCATCCCTACGAAGAATCTAACGGTTGTATCCTATCTCCAGTAGTTCGTAATCACCTCCTCTTCGAGCCAGCAGCTGTTCTCTTCTCCGGCACTTCTACGGCCAGTATGAACTCGTACTTCCTCTCGAGGATGTACTGGAGCATGGCCAAGAACCTCGGGTAGGGGAGGAGGTCCTCGTGGACCGTCCTCCCTCCTGGTCCCCTCCTCGGGGTCGACAGGTTGGTCCATTTCTTGTCGACCCACGAGTTCACGAGCAGGAGGCTCGTGGCGACGTACAACACCCTCAACTTCGGGTCCCTCGTCGATGTGCGTATCCTGCTCTTTGACAGCAGCCTGTAGCTCGATTCGATGCCGAACCTGAGCCTGTACTCTCCCAGCATGCGGCTCAGGGGCGGATGGGATGAGCTGCTGGCGAAGAGATACGTGATGGCCTTGTTCTTGCCCAGCCTGCCCTTCGAGTATGTCGTGACGGCGTGGATCGGTAAGGTGACAGTGGCTCCCGTCCTCGAGCTCTTCATCGTGTAGAGCGTGGTGCAGCTCTTCCTGCCCTTGGCGAGCGCGCGGGTGCCGCCCCTATTGCCGCGCACTATCGCCGGCATGAGGAACTGGATGTTCCTCTCCTGAAGGGATCTGATCACATCGACCGCGAAGAATGCCCTGTCCAGATAGAGGCACTTGATCTGGATGCCCTGGTCGCTGATGAGGCGGAGGATCTCCCCGATGACCTCGAGCCTGCCGTCCGAGCTTCTCACGAATGCCAACGCGACGGTGATCCTTCTGCCCGAGAGGATCGTGTAGGCAGTCGCGTATGCGTGGAACCTTGTGGTTCCGTGCTTCGGCTGTCCTCTGAGTATCTCGTTCTCGCGCTTCTTCGGCTTTCCGTGGTACGGGATGAGGGTGTAGTCGAAGGCTATCTTGAGAGGGCGTCTTGGGAGCAGGCTGGTTGCCTGCTCCGCCAGGAGCCTATTGGCTCTCTTCAGGAGTGGCTTCAGCGTGAGGCGACGGA
>Ga0315296_10001501_pt1 | contig 20461 bp, 19 predicted proteins | sample YL17G14_18_MG_FD_203921 | JGI IMG/M metagenome (GOLD analysis project Ga0315296, IMG submission 203921) | Sediment microbial communities from Yellowstone Lake, YNP, Wyoming, USA - YL17G14_18 | ecosystem: Environmental > Aquatic > Freshwater > Lake > Sediment | place: USA: Wyoming | collected...
GAGCCCTGGCCTGGCGCAGCGCCGCGGCCGCGTCGCTCGCCGCCGGCTGGGTGGTGAGTTGCAGTTCCAGGATTCCCGACACCAGCATCAGATTGTTCTTCATCCGGTGGTTGATCTCCAGCGCCACCGTCTCCGCCATCTGGGCGCGCAGGCGTTCCGCCTCAAGCAACTGCTGTTCGGCCCGTTTGCGCTCGGTGATATCCTGAGCGGTTCCGAACCCGCCCAACAGCTTTCCCTCCTTGTCGAACTCCAGCTCAGCCCGCTCGCGGACCCACTTCACGGCGTCGCCGACGACGATGCGGTGCTCGATCTCGTAAGGCTCGCCGCGCAGGGCTGCCGCCCACTTCCGATCAACGTACTCCCGGTCCTGCGGATGGATGGTTGCCAGGAACGTCTCATAGGTCATGCGGGTTCCCTTGGGGATCCCGAACATCCGGTGCGTCTCGTCCGACCACAGCAGTTCATTCCGCCGCACGTTCAGCCGCCAGCTCCCGGTATGAGCCACGGCCTGCGCACGGTTCAAGTCCGCCTGGCTCTCGCGCAGCGCCTCCTCGGCCTTCCTGCGCTCGGCAATCTCGGCGCCGAGTTGCGCATTTCTGCCTTCCAGATCCGCGGTTCGCTCTTCGACCAGTTGCTCGAGGCGCTCTTGGTGACGGCGAAGTTCCTCCTCAGCCCACTTGCGCTCGGTAATGTCAATGCCCACCTCCATGATCAGGGTTGAACCATCGGTGTCGGTGAAGGGGAAGTCGAAGATATAGTAATTGCGGCCGTCGGGGCCGGTCCACTCCCACTCGAGAGGCGCCATGGTCTTCAGCGTCTTATAGGTTTCGCAAACCTCGCACGGCTCGCTGCGCCCCCATAGATACTCGAAGCAGCGCCGGCCGTGGGACTCGCCGAAGCGCTCCCGGAAAAAGCGGTTGGCGAAGGCCACGTGATAATCCGGCGTCAACAGCAGCAGGTAAGCTGGCAGCGTCTCCAGGATATCATTGAATCGCTGGCGTTCGGCTTTCACCGCCTGCTCCGCCCGCTGGCGCTCGGTAGCCTCCTCCTGGAGCGCGCGGTTGATGCGCTCCAGCTCCGCCGTCCGTTCCTTGACGCGCATTTCCAAATGGTCTTTCGCTTCCCGCAGCGCCTGCTCGGATCGCTGCTGCGACAGCCGCGCCCGATCAATCGTCTCGCCGATGCCCCGCGCCACCCGCGACGCCACCAGACCGGCCACCAGCGCGAAGGCCACGGCCAACAGGGATGCCGCCACGACGTGACTGAGATTCTCCAGCACGGGTATCCGGTGGTGGGCGATTGACATGCTGAGGACTGCGAGCACGGTCAGTGGAACGAAGGCGCGCAGCAGCCGGGCGCGCGCGGAGTCGCCGACCAGCGCTCCCAGCGGCCAGCGCTTCGGTCCCGCCGCCGCTACCGCGCCCAACGCCAGCAGGAGGCCGCCCAGGCAGCCCATGAGCGAGATGGGAATCGCCGGACTGCCATAGAGCAGCGGCGCCCCGTAGGCATAACCCAGGCCAAAGATTACCGCGATTATCGCCGCCGCCAGCCCCAGGGCGCCGCCGGCGTCTCCCAGGCGCCGGCTGCGCTGGTCGGAGATGGGCTCCACCAGAAGCGCCAGCATGGCAGCGCCGACGAGAAACAGAATTGCGCCGGCGACGGGCGACATCGTCTGGAAGGGCACCGAGGACACCCGCGCGATGCACTGTGTCATCGCGTCCTCTAGGTTGAGATCCGCTCCGACCAAGAGCCCGATGACCTCGAGCGCTCCAAAGAGAAAGATGAGACCGACCACGGCCGCCCAGACGACGCGCTCGCGTCTCCCCACACCCGCGGCCATCCGCAACTGCACCGAACCGAGCATGATGAGGGAGACGGCGACACTTGGCGCAATCGCTTTGTACCCAGCGACAATCCTCGTGAGGAACGGGAGCCCCAACCCCCAGCCCGCCAGCCCGGCCGCGCCAAGCAGCACAGCCCCGATGCTGCAAAGAGCCGCGATCCGACGGTCGGCGCTTAACCCTCTCGATTCTGGGCCGGCATCGGCCGGCGCAGGCGTCTTCTCTGACAGATCCGATGGCGCTGACATTAGCCGCAATCCCTCGTTAGCACGCGACGTACACTCGCATCGCCGACCTGCTCCATTCTTCGCCCGGCGATGCCCTCCCACCTCTGCTCAGAGCGAAGACAGCGTATTGCGCGGTCCCAGGCCGGCATCAGTGTACAAGCAACCTTGCCACGGTCCCGATCGCGCTACGACTCCCATCGAGGAACGCCCCAGCGAGTGCTGATCGGCGAAGGTGCGGCAACAACGGCGCGCTCATCGCCACCTGGCAGAACGAAGGGAGGAACATCGCTTGGATGGCGACGACCGCACCAGTCCGCCCAGCCAGCAGATAGCCGACGAACGCAGCCGTCGTCAAGCCCGGCCCTGGCGTGACCTGACCCAGCGCGATGGCGTCTAACCGCAATACTGTTCGTTTAGAGCCGAAGGATGTCATTCTGAGCCTTGGCGAAGAATCTTGGGACTGATGTTCTCCAGCGCAAGATCCTTCGCGTTGCTCAGGATGACAGTTGCCCCCACCTAAACGAACAGTATTGGGTCTAAGAGGTGTTCCTCGGTCAGCCAGCCCCAGTGCTACCCCAGGTCTGCACGCAGGAATGGCAGGAGCATCTACCGCGAATGTGAACTGGCACACCGGGTGATGAGGGGTAGCATCATAGTCAGCATGCCCCGTCAACTCTCACGACACGGCAAAACGGCATCTCCCATCTTCTCGATGCCGTCCGCAGCCATCGCCAAAACTTGCCCCGGGAATAAAGTGTCGGCAACTTGACCTTTGTCTCGCATCTTTGGCGGTACATCGCTTGTCTGCACCAATATAGGATCGCTTGTAGTAGCGGCCGCCGAAATAGATGAGCGGAGGAATTGCCACCGGCACGGCAATTGCCAGCGACGTCGTTAACGGTAGATGCAGAACTACGCTCAAGATGAAATACAGGATACCCACTACCATTATTGGTGCAAGTCCGGTCAGGACTGAAGGCAGCCACTTCGGAAACAAAGACCCCGCGTCTTTCCTTTTCACGCGTCATTCCTTTCCGGTCAGGCCGACGGGGACGGTAGCTCGAGAGCTAATTCATCCCCCAGCATCCCCGTTGAGCCGCAGGCCCTTCCCCCCACGAGTCTGCAATGGCTCTCGCACCTGCCGACGAGCCGCTAACTCATTTCGCCGCGCGGGGGCGGCTTTCCTGCTTCGGAGATCGTGGGTGCGCGTGGGTGGCGGCTCGTCACCGAAACGTGCCGCGCCAACGTCAAGCGCATTCGCCACGGGTGAGTCCGCGCAGTGGAGAGTCCTGCGCAAGTTTTCGGGACCGTCCCCGCGCCCCCGCGACGGCGGCTCATGTGAGGTGGAAACCATAGACCCGGCTCCGCTCGCTCCCCCACGTGCGGTCAAGTGCAAAACGGATTCCCTCAACCCGACTGCGCACCGCCAAACGAACCAGCCTTTGGTGATTATCCTCGACCGCCGCCAGGGTCCGCCACTCGCCCCCTTGCAAGCCTTCGATGCGGAATGACCTCGGCATCACCGGCGGCGCCGAAGTGAGCTGGTTATCCGGCCCGAAGTGGCTTAACGCGATGAGCGCATCCAGGGCGCTGTCGAGAACAAGCGTTACCTCCTCTACGGCAACCGGTTCATTGAACAGATAGGCGACGCTGTCGCCGGGGCTGGCGACCCAAGCGTGCAAGTCACTTGCCACCGGGCGAGTGACCCCATCGCGGACGGCCTCCGCATCCCCCTGCGAGGCGATCAACCGCGCGCGCCTGGTCAGCGGCGCCAGCTCCTGGATCACTCCCGGCAAGTAGCAATCATCGCGCAGAAGCGCCTGCTGCAATTGCGCGACGTGGCGGCTCATGTCACGCGGCAAAAGGCCCTGCTTCGTCGCCATGGCCGCCGCGGTCCCTGCCGCTTGTCCCATGGTGCAGGCAGTGCCCATGACGCGAGTGGAACTCATCGCGACGTGGGTGCAGCTCGCGCAGCGGCCCGCGAACATCAAATTGGCGATATTCCTGGAACACAGGCACCCGTAAGGAATGCCATAGGGCGAAGGTGCGGGATGGTTGATGCACGCCGGATGCCCCAACTTGGCAGCCCAGAACCCCTCCGGAGGGTGAAGGTCCATGGGCCATCCCCCGTAGGCGACCATGTCATCGAAGCGCCCGCCGGCCTCAATATCAAGCTGAGTGAGCACGTGGTCGCCGAGGTAGCGCCGACTCTCCCGCTTGGAAGGCAGGAATTGGAGCCATTCGAGGCCCCAGTTCTCGGCGCCATGATCGCCCCGGTTCTTGATGTGGTCCCACAACCCGAATACGATCCGCAGCAGCTCGTCGCGCAGCATCTCGGTGTCGTGAATGCTGTCATGCTCGCCGCCCAGCTCGATCCACCAATACCCCAACTCCCACCAGCGGTGTCCGCCCGCTCCGTAGGGCAGGTCACTCTCTTCGTTGAACACATAAGCCCAGCTTGGCGGGGCGAACGGCTGCGGTCGGTCGTACTCGCGCGCCTGGAACAGACACGTCATTCCCATGGTGCGCGCGTCCGCCTTTTCCGGCGCTATGGATTCCCCGTACTCGTGCCGGGCTTCCCTGCCGATGCGGCACTCGGCTCCCGTCAGGGGCGCCAGGATGCCGTCTCCCGAGCAGTCGGCAAAGATCTTAGCTTGCACCCGGTGGTACGTCTGCGTGGTGAGCTGCCAGCCCACGATGCTCGACACGTGCCCCCCGGCCATCTCTGCATCGAGGCATGAGCAGTTGAGCAGGAGGGTGAGGTTCGGCTGGTAACGAGCCTTCTCGTAGAGGATAGTGTCCCAGATCGAGTAGCTTCGATTGGGGTTGCGGCGAAGATTTTCCAGGCGCAGCTCCTCCAGGATGCCCGTCTCCCGCAGGTTGGGGATCGAGTTGTGCCTGTCGGCGCCGCAGATGTGCACCCGCATCTCACCGGATGCATTGCCGCCGAGCACCGGTCGGTCATGCATCAGCGCCACGCGCGCGCCGTGTCGCGCTGCGGAAAGGGCCGCGCACAGCCCCGCCATCCCACCCCCGACGACGCAAAAGTCAACCTCGTGAACTACCTGCGGCAGCCGCCGGTCTCTGCCACTCATTTCACGCCTCCTCGGCCAACGTAGTCCAAGACGCCCAGCGCCACCGCGCTGCCCAGTTCGCGCCACTGCGGCGGCCCAACCGTTTCTCCCGTGCCGGCGGCATGATAGGCCGCCTCCAATATCAAGGCCAGGGTGCCGTAGTTCGCTTGCAGATACCCCGCGGCTGAGCGCTCGAACCCCTCCGCGTACCACTGCGGGTGCGGGCCGGTCAGTTCGGCGGAGAGCGCCGTGCGGGGACGCTCGGCGCACCGCCGTGTCACGCATTCCACCAGTCGCGTCAGGCGACGCACGAACTCCGGGGCTGCCTGGTCGTGAGTCCCGCAGTCAATGAAGTGTGGATCCGTGGCACAGGGGGCATGGAAATCCACGCCGATAGCCGGAGGGCGCGGCAGTGATGCCAGGTAGCGCTCATAGGCTTCTATCTCCACCCGTCGCTGCGCCCCACTCCATGCCCGGTTGAAATCTACCGGCGGGCGCTCCTTGCCGTACATCCCTTCGACCACCCCGTCCATATCAATGAAGGGTATCGCGCGCACGGTGAGACCGCAGCCGCCGGCGGCGATCAGCGCGGCAAATGCCCCCTCCAGTGCGTATGCCCCGGGGGTCTCGCCGGAATGATGGCGGGCGGTCAGCAAGATCTCGACCGGCCCGCTGCCGCATTCATACGCAAACAGCGCCTGCCCCCGCTCGCTGACGCCAATCTCAACGACGCGCGCCCCCGCCGACGCGAGGGCCCGTTCATAGAACCGCTGCCAGTCCGCCGGCTGATACGGATGGCAAAACGCGATCTCGGTTGTTCGCCTGACGCACGGTACCCCGAAGCGCATGGTGCCGGCCGTGGCATCCACCTCAGTCGCGGCCACGCGTTCCCATCGGCGCCCCGCTGCTCGGAACACCGGCCGCACCCAAGGCTTGTAAGGCCATCCGAGAGCGGTCTCCCCATGACATAGCTCGCAAAGCAGCACATCGCATTCAGGTCGTTCCACCGTGAAGCGAAACCACATGGAAAAGGGACCGCCCTTGCAGTCTGCCGCAAACCGCAGGGTGTGCGAGTCCATCCATTCGACATCGGTCCCATTGGCGCCAGGGAAGTCGGTCCTTATTCGCGTTCGCGCCCTCGTCATAGGGGTCTCCGCACGAGGCGCGCGCGGGCTACGACCTCAGAGGAGGCGTGCGCGCACGCCCAACGCAGCGGCGGTCACGCCGCATCAAGAGCAGAGACATCAGGACTGTGCCCTAATTCCCCCCCCAATTCGTCCCACCAATGCCGAACCTCAATCGTGTTGCGGCCGGGCACGCCCGCATACAGCAGCGGCTTGGGCGTGGTTGCCGGCTTTCCCGGGCCCGCCGCGGCTGACTTCGGCCTCCCCACGGCGGCACTGACTCTCCCGCGCCGCACCGGCCATTTCAACCAACAGCTCGCCCCGCAGGGCAGCCTGTCTCAGAGCCGGCCGGAAACTGGGCACGAGCCTGGTGACGCCGGCGAACCTCACAGATTTCCTGCTGCGCGTTGAAACTTCCTGCCCCCGGGCTTCGTCTATAGCTGGTGACGATGGCGAGCATGGGATGGGGGTTCGTCTAGGTCAATCGCTTCGGGCCCTGCTCGCGGATTCAGCGCTGCTCACGGCAGAGCAATTGCAGCAGGCGCTGGAGAAGGCGTCGGCATCCCGGACAAACCAACGCGCCGTGGCCCTGGGCACGCGGACTTTGCTCGCCGACGCTCGCGAGCAGGTGCGCCAGGGCAGGATAAACGTCGAGGAAGTGTTGCGCGTGTGCCAGCGTGATGAGGTCTGACATCACTGGTGCCGCGACAGGAGCAAGGAGGTAGCAGAACCATGAGATGGACGCTCGTTGCAGCACTCGTGCTCATGGCGGCCGTGGCTGGCGCCGCCATCGCCCAGCAGGCGCCGGCGCCGGCCGCCGCAGCCGTAGCGCCGGCCGCCGGACCCGCAGCGCGGGCCCACCGACCGACAGCGCCGCGCGCGCGGCCCGGCGAGCGACGCACGGGCCAGCGCCGGAATCCGCAGCAGATGATTGACATGCTCGGGAAGCGCCTCGGCCTGACCGAGGCCGAGAGCGCCGCCACCAAGAGGGCCGCGCGCGCCAAGATGGAAGCCGCGGCGCCCCTTCGCCAGGAACTTCGGACGCTTGACAAGGTGGCTCGCAACCACCAGGCCACCGATCAGGAAGTGAGCGCAGCGCTGGAGCGATTCGACGCCGCGCTGGCCACCTACCGTCAGAAGGTCCAAGCAATTGACGGCGAGCTTATGAAGGCGGTTTCACTGAAGGCGCGGGCCGCTTTGACCGCCATCGGCATTATTGACAACGGCATGGGCTTGCGCCTTGGCGGCGCTAGGATGCCGGGCGGAGGGAAGGCCCAAGTTGGCGCGCGCCGGATGCGAGGATCTGGCGCCCGCGGTTTCGGTGGTCGGCGTGCGCGGACACGGGGACCGCGGGTCGTCCGCTGATTACGAGAAGGGAACAACAGCCGCGTGCGCTCCGCTTGCCTAGTCCGGCAAGCGGGGCGGACGCGTTCCCTATATCGCCTGTGGGCAAGTACCGTTATCGCGCCCTCGACTCACAAGGGGTCGCGGTCGCGGGGGAGATCGAGGCCTCCCACCGCCGCGACCTCGCCTCGCGCCTGCGCGCCTCGGGCGACTTCCCTACTGACCTGGAGGGCGCCGCAGCCGCCAGTGCGCCGTCTGCGGAACCGCCTCTCCGCGTGGCTCTGCGGCGTGCATCCCGATCTCTCGCACACCTGACGCCGGCAATGACGCTTCGCCAGCCACAGACCACCACATGGGCGGCCCATTTCCGGAGTCCGGCTGCCGCGCGACCTCTTCTTCCGCTCCCATGTCTTCCCGGTCCTTTCTGGCTCACCGCCTTGCGCTTCAGGAGCAGAGACACCCTGCAACGGTTAGGGAGCCACGAGACCGGTTGGCTTTGTCAGTCTCGGTCGGGGTCTGATTCCCCGGGAGCAAGGCCAGGTTCCTGGCGAATGGCCGGAGGCCGCGGCATGGTGCGAATGCAGAGTGCTCAACCGGGTGTAATGCTATGCGCTGGGGCCATATCGTGCCGACAGCCTGGCGGAGGCTGGAGCCCTGGATCAGCCGAATTGCGGTGAACTGGCCGTCAAGGCAGGCCGAAGTCGGTCCGTTGCTCCCCGCCCGCACTCCGCTGTTTCGATGGCAGAGACCGTCTGTCGTCCGAAATGCTCTGCCATCGAAATCCGCGACCTCGTCCGTATCCCGTTCGCCTGCGCTCCTTCGACTCTGCTCAGGACAGGTCAGGGCAGGCCCCGCAGTTTCGACCTGTGGTGAGCCCTTCGACCCATTCGGCAAACTCAGGGCAAGCTTCGCTCAGAGCTTGCCCTGAACAAGGCGAAGGGGTTCACCCGCCTCAGGCGGGTAAACTGTGCCGAACCACCTGTGCTGAGCATAGTCGAACCGTGCCAGGTCAGTTTTCTCCACTCTGCGTCGCTTCCCAAGGCGGAGCTATGCAGAGTGCCCTTCGTAGCCCGACGGAGGAGGGCGGAGCAGGGCGCCAGCGCCAGAGGCGCCTGGCGTTAAGATCCGATGTGCCGCCCGCACCCACCCCGACGCGCGTCGAAGCGAACTCGCGGGCACGATCGAAGAGGCTGTTGCACAATCGGCGTGAGTTCACCAGAGGCGCCTCCGCGAGACCGAGATTCCACGCTTCGCGCTTCGCGCTCCGCTCTGAATGACAGATTCGGAGGCGCCACGCACCCTAGCGCGAATTATCCAACAGCCACCGAAGCTCCGCCCCTGACCGACATGTCTCTGCTCGGATAACGGGCGATCCGACCGCCACCTTGCCAACTGCCCCTTCGCCGCTTGTCCGCCGCGCCCGCCCGGCTAGGGTGTCTTGACCTTGACCCGCGGTGGAATCTTGAACTCGTCTATCACAGCGCCGTCGAGACCGATCACTCGAACGGTGGATTCCTCGGCGCCGACGTCCACGCGCACGAAAGTCACTGCGCTCGCATACTTCACGCTTTCCGGCTGTGGCGCATCGGTTGGCCGCGGATGGCCGCCCGAGACGCCGGCCACCACGAACTGAACCCCGCCAGCCGCGGCGCGATGGTAGTTATGGTCGTGGCCGCTGAAGACCGCGGAGACACTGTAATCCTGAAACACGCTGCCGAACCTCTCTCGCACTTGACGGGCCCCCTGCACCCGCGAGGCGAGCACACTATAGGGCGGGTAGTGAAAGAAAACGAAGATGTACTTGGCGTCCGGGTGCCCGGCGAGATCATCCTTGAACCACTGCATCTGCTGTTGCCAGTACTGCTCTTCGCGCTCCTGAAAACGCTGCTCGTCGGCCGGCGTGAGCGCCTGGTTGGTCTCCGGCAGGTCGGGCCCGGGGGTGTCGAGGACGACGAGATGCGCGGCTCCGCGGTTAAAGGAGTAATAGCGCTCGTTGCCGGGCAGGGCAAAGAAGTCGAAGTAGAAGCGCGAATCGCGCTCGTGATTGCCCAGGGCGGCATAGTAGGGAATGGTGCGCATGAGGTCCGCATTGACCTTGAAGAAGCTCTCCCAGTCAAGGATGTCGTGACCGTCGGAGACCAGATCGCCGGTGTTGAAAACCATGTCCGGCTTGCCGGCCATGATGCGCTCGACGATGGGGCGGTGAGCCGGGTTGTCGCGGTTCTGCGTGTCACCGAGGATCATGAAGGTAAAGGGATGCTCGCCCTGAGGCAATGTGGTGAACGTGGCTTTCCCGGCATCGCTCCCGTCGCCCAGGACATTGTAGGTGTAGGTGGTGCCTGGCTCCAGGTCGCGCAGCAGCACCGAATGATGATCGTAGTCGGTGATGGTTGCGGTCTCGCTGCCGGATTTCGCATAGGTCACCTGCCCGCTGACGGTGGCCCAACAGATGGTAGCGAGGTTCTGCGAAACATCCTGCACGTAGGGTCCGATTGCGATGGCGCGGCTTTCCGTCGCCCATGCCGGAGCGATCAGGGCGGCGGCTAGCGCAACCGCGGCCAGCATCACCCTTGTCCGCCTGAATGTGGTAGTCATTGTCATCAGCGTATCCTCCTCACGTGTTTTGGCCGGCGTCCGTCAAGCCTGCTTCGCCTCCAGCAAGTCGGCTTCCTCGCGGCGAACGGGCGACACGCCGCATCAATCACGCCGTCGTGGGGGCGTGTCCTGCTTCAGCAGCAAACCACGGAAGCAGCGAAGGGCTCTGCGCCCTGCTTGCCCGATTGCCGGGTGACCGTAGAGACCGATATCAACCGCCTTGTATGAGCCACAGCAGCCTGCTTCCAACGACCGCAGCAAGCGCCAGCACACAGAGCAACACCGCGGCTGCACGGCTCCACCGGGACCCCGCGGGCGCTGCGACGCGAGAGCCACAGATATACGCTAACAGCGCTTGCGGCGGGCACCGCAAGCGCCGACGACACCGTCCAGCAGAGCAAGGAAAGGGCAGCGGCCGCCGACCAGTCGGAGACGAGGGCGCCCACCGCGAGCAGTACACTCGCACCGATGGCGACCGCCGCCGCAATCAGCCATGGCGATGCCCGCGGCGGGCGCCGGAACGAAGTGATGAGCCAGCACATTACCGCGCTAGCCGCTGCGAGCAGTGGAAAGACGACAAGGACAACCAGGGCCCACTCTTCATCGCCTCCTTCGCTCGGCATACTCACCAGCATCCACAGCAGCAGGTAACTGAGAACAGCGGTCACTGCGCCGGCAAGCAGAGAGGTCCAGAAGGCGCCTTCAGCCGCTTCGACGAGAAACCTGAGGAGCACGTGAGGTTTGTTGCTTCTCACGCCGCATCCACTCCTTGATCGAATCGCCTTGCGTGATCCTCAGCTCGAAGTTCCTGACCTCGAAGTCGCGCCACTCGTCGTTCACCTTGTAGCGCATGGGGTTATTGGGATCAACCTTCTCGGCGTAGATGTCACTGGTATCGGGGTCGCCGGTGGTACAGGTCCAGGCCACGAAGTTATTGTGGCCCAGGCCAACAAACGGCGTGCCCCACCACGCGGGCGATCCGGTCACTAGCCAACGCGGAAGGACCGTCAACCTCGGCCGAGGTCCCCTCCGCCTGCCGGCAGTTGCGAAGGATTTGCTCGAGCCGATCCTGGGCTTGCGCGTAGCCATAGCCATAGGCGGCCGCAGTTTCGGAGTCGCCGTAGATGTGGGGAACGCCCCAGACATCGCGGTAGATGGTGACCTTATCCGCTGACGCCGCGCAGCATGCGAGCGCCACCAGCGCCAGGACGAGAAAGACGGGAACCACGCGAAGCTTATTCATGATCCGGGTAAACCTCCTGATCGCATCCCTTGACACGGACGCTATTGATGTGGTCGCTCACGGCGAGCGCGAGCTCCTTGTCTCCATGCCGGATTGCGGCGAACGTCGAACCGACGAATGCGCCGGCAGGGCCGCGGCCAGTTCGCGCAGAACCGATCGCGTGCACCGCCACTGACGGAGGGCCCCGATGCCGGGGACGATCCTGCTGGGCATTGATGTCGAATCGGCCTCTGATGATTCGCTGGGCTACGCCGAGTACGCGACCCAGATGTATCACCAGCTTGAGATTCCGGTTACCTACTACGTGACCGGCCGGGTGCTTGAGATGCACGGGCCGGTGTTTGCGGCGATTGGGAATGACCCGCTCATAGATCTTCAGTGCCACACTTATGACCATCTTCTGCTCAAGACCGTTTTCATGGACCTGCCCGCGGGCGTAAGCGGCCATGACGATAAGCCGCAGTTCCTGAAACGCGGAGCCGCGCTGGAGGAAATAAACGCCGACCTCGCCAGGTGCCGGCGCCTGTGGCAAGCGGTGCTGGGGCGCCAGCCGGTGGGCCTCACCGGCCCGTGGGGCTACTACCGCGGGCTGCAAGATCGCCCCGACATCCTTGAGATGCTTCATGGGCACGGCTTTCGCTACCTGCGAACGTTCGCGCGCAATGAACGCGACTGCCAGCCGGTGCCGCTGGAGTGGCAGCCGTTCTTCTACGAGCCCCAGGGATTCGGCGACATGCTGGAGCTTCTGGTCCACGATTACCAGGACGATTTCTACTGGCGCATGTTCGCGCGCCCGGGGCCCAGTGATACTTACGAGGCGCATCTGAGAACCGTCGCCCAGCGTGCGGCAGAAGCGAACCTGGTGTGGAGCGCCTGTTCCCATGACCACGGCTGCGCGACGCGCGAGGGCTTCGAGAGCAAGCGCAAGTGGCTGCGCCATTTCATCACCTATGCCAAGGACCTCGGCCTCCGCTTTATCAGCGCCGACCAGTATTACCGCGAGGCGCTGGCGGCGAAAGAAGCGGGGCTTGGAGATGGCGCGTGATCGTGACTGACGGTCAGAGCACAACCGCCATCGCTTCGCTCCCGGGGCCACCAAAGCTGTATTGCCTTCAGGCACTCGTTGGCCTCGTCCCCCCAATCGGCGTAACAGAAGTTCGCCGTCAGCATCCGTGACTCGCGCGTAGTAATAGCTGGACGCGCCAGCGCACTCATCTTCCAGCCGCAGTCTTCCTCGGGCCTCACCGAACGGGATGGCACTGTCAGCGAATTGGCCCTTGCGGCGCTCTCAATGCCGGGTGTCGGACTCATACTAACGCGCCCCTCGCCCGCCAACGGGAGCACGGCAGAAGGCAAAGGCGGTGGCGTCCCATCATCGCCCCCCTCCCGCCGGAGGAAGGGACCGCTGGCTTGGGCGGCCTCGAGTCCTACCGACGCCCGCGCGCGACGATGCGACCGACGGAGCCTCGCAAGCCTGGTATGACCGGGATGTCGCTCGCCCCGGTCCGATCAAGCAGTTTGCGGGCGATCCGCGCCCGCTTCTCCGTCGGGCCATGGACGGTAGTGACGCCCACGAGTTCGAGCTCCGGGGAACTTACGGCGAGCGCCAAGGCAAAGGGGCAAGCTCTTCGCGGAGTCGAAGGGCTCAGTCTGACAGAATTGCCGGGGTATTGTTACAGGCACTTAATATGCGGGACCGCAAGAAGCGTCCGCCCGGCACAGGCTTCTTGCTTGTCGGCGGCCTAGGGATCAGCCGGTCGAGCGAGCTGCTGAAAGCGGGCGAAGCTTTCCTCCCAGGCGCTGTTGCCCACGGGGGTGAACTCCGCAGCAGGGAACGAGCCACGGACCACCTCGGTCATTTGCGTCGGAGAGCTGACCCAGCCGTGCGCGCGAGCCTGCGCAAGTAGATTGCCGATCGCGGTCGCCTCCGCCGGCCCCGCCACCACTCTGCGACGCGTGGCGTCGGCTGTGAACTGGGACAGAGCGGAGTTTTGGGAGCCGCCGCCCACGATGTGAATTGTCTCGATCTTCCTCGAGGTCAGCGCTTCGAGCCAACTGATCGCTCTACGGTACGCCAGCGCCAGGCTCTCGAAAACGCACCGCGCGACCTCCCCCGGCGTCTCCGGGGGCGGCTGGCGAGAAGCGGCGCAGTAGTCGCTGATGGTTTCCGCAATCCGCCCGGGCCGGAAGAATCGCGGATCATCCGGGTCAATCAGGCTGCGTAGGGGAGGGGCGCGGCCAGCAAGCTCGACCAAGTCGTCGTAAGAAAGCGTTTGCCCCTGGCGGGCCCACTCGCGGCGGCATTCTTGCAGAATCCACAGGCCCATCACGTTGCGGGACAGGCGATTCTGCCCGCTCCCGCCGCCCTCGTTTGTGAAATTCCCCGCCAGCACCTCGGGCCTGAGCACGGGAGCGTCGGTCAGAACGCCCACAACGGACCAGGTGCCGGAGCTGATCCAGGCGACGTCATCACCGTGGCCCGGGACCGCCATCACCGCGGAGCCAGTGTCATGGCTGGCGGGGGCGATCACGACTGTCTCGCCGTCCCCTCGCAGCGGACCGAGGCGGGTTCCGGGGGCGACGATGTCGCCGAAAAGACGGGCCGGAATGTCAAGTCGGCGCAGCAGATCCCACGCCCATGCCTTGCGACTGGCGGCGAGGCACTGCGTGGTGGAGGCTATGGTGAGCTCGTGGGCCTGCATCCCGGTGAGCCAGTAATGCAAGAGGTCGGGAATGTTAAGCATGCGCTCGGCGACGTGAAGCGCGGGGTCCTCGGCGAGGCGCAGCGCGAGCAGCTGGTAGAGGGTGTTAAGCTCCAGGAACATGTTTCCGGTGGCGCTGAAAATCTCCTCGCGCGGCACGATTCCGAAGGCGCGCTGCAGCATGCCGGCGGTGCGGCGGTCGCGGTAGTGCACCGGGTTGCCGATAAGCCGCCCGCCACGATCGAGCAGGCCGAAGTCAACCCCCCAGGCATCAATGCCGACGGAGCGCAAGCGACCCGACGCGCGGGCCTTGCCGATGGCCTCCTGGACATTGGCAAAGATCCCCAGGAGGTCCCAATACAGCGTCGGCTCAACAGCGACGGGTTGATTGGCGAAGCGATGGACTTCCTCAATCTCCAGGCGCTTGCCGTCGAACCGGCCGCTGACGGCGCGCCCGCTCTCTGCGCCGAGGTCAATCGCGAGCAGTGCGTCACCGGCAGGCATGTCCCTCCCTCCGCAGGCTCACGCTAGTGCAGGGCAATGATTGAGGACCCAAGGACACCGAGGCGAGAGCACGCGCGCCCCGTTGCCTCCCATGCCCCGGCCCTTCGCAGCCGAACTGCCAACGCCGCTAACGCGCGGCCTTTCCTCTGAATCGCAGGTTCTCTTCGACGTAGGCGTCAATTCTGTCTATCGCCTCTGTCACGCGTTGTGTACGCTGCACCGCCACCAGGGCATAGATGGCATCCACCAATGCAAGCTGCGCGATGCGCGACGCCACGACCGTGGTGCTTGCGCCGCTCCAGGCGCGGTGAGCGGCGGTCAGCAGCACGTGTTCGGCAGCATCAGCCAGCGAGCTGCCGGGGAAGTTGGTGATGGCCACGGTCGCGGCCCCGGATTCGCGGGCGAGCCGCAGCGCTTCGACCACCGGGCGGCTCTCTCCGGTGTGGGAGACTCCAACCGCGACCTCGCGCTTGCCCAGCCAGCACGCTTGCACAACCTGGTTGTACGGGTCGCTGACTGCCTCCGCATCAACCCCCAACTGCTTGAGGCGCAAAGCGGCATCGGCGCACACCGCGCCGGAGCCGCCAACGCCAAACCAGCGCACCAGCCGGCAGCGCGCGATCACATCGGCGACCGCCCGCAGTTCCATGGTCTGTTCGAGAGCCAAGGTGTCGCGCAGCGACTCGATATTGAACCGGAAGGTTTCCGCGATGATGCCTTGCGGGGTGCCGGGGTGCTCTCCCTGCTCGGACAGGGAGGAGGCGGCTATCACCAGATGCTGGGCCAGCGCCAGTTTCAACTCCGGGTAACCCTTGAGCCCCAGGGAGCGGCAAAGGCGGTTAACCGTATGCTGGCTGACCGAGGCGCGGCGCGCGAGATCGCCAATCGGCAGGGCGGTCACCTGGTGGGGGTGGGCGAGCACGTAGTCGGCGACGCGCCGCTCGGCCGGCTGCAAGCGTGGGTACGCACCGGCGATCTTGGTGCCAAGCAGCCGCCCCGGATGAGGGTCCCCCGTGCGCGTTTCTGAATCGCCTCGACGTGCCACCATCCCACCTCACCCATCATCGGGCCTTCGACATTCCTGGCCGGCGGCGGGAGTTCGCCCGGCTGCGGGTGGCCGAGAAGCCACCCCCGCGGTATCCGACGCGACACCCGTTTGCGATCGTGTCAATCATGATGTATAATGCCCATCACGATATTCCGCATGATAGCGGGTGAACCTTCCGTGTCAAGGCCGACCGCAACGGACGGAGGCGACCAAACAGTGCCGAATAGCACACCTACTGCACCGACCCCCTACTATGATCCGCTGATCTTCCACAACATCCCCGACGGCATCGATCGCAAGCGCTGCCTCGTCGCCACCTACTATGTCGAGGACCGGGTGGCTGGAGAGGAGTTCCTGGACCACTTCAACCTGATACAGAGCATCGCCCTGGAGGGCTCCACCGGCACCTGGGAAAAGGTCGAGGAGGAAACGCCGGAGGTGAGGGCGCGGCTCTCCGGCAAGCTCGTGGGCTACTACGAGATCCCCTCGAGCGAGACCGACACCAAGCGCGCTGTGATTCAGCTCGCGTTCCCGATAGATGCGTGGGAGCCCAATGTCCCGATGATGCTTCTTTCGATCGCGGGCAACTGCTTTGCCTATTCGCCGCGCATGCGCCTGCTCGATGTCGCGATCCCCGACGATCTCCTCGCCTCCTTTCAGGGGCCCAAGTTCGGCGTGCCGGGAGTGCGGGAGCTGCTCGGCATCGCGCAGCGGCCGCTTTCGTTGCACATCATCAAGCCCAAGATGGGAATGACCCCGGAAAGCACCGCCGAACAGGTGTACCAGACGTGCCTCGGCGGCGTGGACATGGTCAAAGATGATGAGATGTGCTCCGATGTCTATCGCTGCAAATTCGAGGACCGTCTTACCGCGGTGCTGGGCGCGATTGAGCGGGCTGCGCGCCAGACCGGAAAGAAGCCAATCTACTTCGTCAGCATCACCGACGAGGTGGACCGCGTCTTACCCAAGGCTTTGCGCGCGATAGAGCTGGGCGCCAGCGGGCTCCTGCTCGCGTACTCGGCGGGCTTGTCGGCGCTGCGCGTCCTTAGCGCTCATTGCGATGTCAATGTGCCGGTGCTGCTGCATGCGTCGCATATGATCGCGGCGCAGCCGCGCATCAGTTGGCCGGTGTTTGCCAAGCTTTGTCGGCTATGTGGCGCTGACTTGATGCTGACGCCAACCTATTGGTCGAGCATTCCCATGGTCAGCCTCGAGGAAGGGCTGCGCACGGCGCAGGTCAAGCTCGCCCCCTGGAGGCACATCAGGCCGACGTGGCCAATGCCCTGCGCGGGGGTCTATCCCGGCCTCACGGAAATCCTGGTCAAGGAATACGGCGCCGACATCGTGATCCCGGCCGGCGGAGGCATGCTTGGCCATCCGATGGGCTACCGCGCGGGCGCAAAGGCTTGGCAGCAGGCGATCGAGGTCGTGATGTCCGGGCGTTCCCTGAGGGATGCTGCCGGTGACTATCCCGAGCTCAAGGCCGCAGTCGAGAAATGGGGCATACCGGAGCGACCACGCACCCATTGGCTGCGTGCCGACCCCCGTTTCCATCCTAAGACAACGCGAGGCTGACAGATGAATCATCCAACGCCGCGGAGATGTGACAATGGGAGCTAGCAAGCAGGACCGCAAACGATACCGCCTCGGCGCCTGTCTGCCGGTCTTCGGGTCATGCGCAGACCGCTATTGCCTGTCCGGGTACGGTCGTGGCGCGACCACGCTCGAGGGCATGCTGGAGGCGGCGGGCCAGTGCCCGGGGCTGGACGGCGTCGAACTGGTCGGCAACTGGCACGTCAACGACAGCAATATCTCCGATATGCCCAAGGAGCTGTCGGCGCGGGGGCTTGAGGCCGCCATGCTGACCGCCGACCTGTGGACGCAAGCGAAATGGGCCCGTGGCAGCCTGGCGGCGCCGGACCCCGAGACCCGAGCGGCTGCGATTGCCGAATGCAAGAAGGTGATCGAATGGGCGCAGGCCATGGGCGATATCGCCGTTGATCTCTGGTTCGGACAGGACGGTTATGACTATCCTTTTCAATCGGATTACGAGTCTGCGTGGGCCTGGCTGGTGGAAGGGGTGAAGGCGGCAGCGGCCCACCGCCCAAGCGTTCCCGTGTGCATCGAGTACAAGCTCAAGGAGCCGCGCACCCACATCCACATCAACTCGGCGGCGAAGACGCTGCTGCTTATAGATGCCGTGGGGGCGGACAACGTTGGCGCGCTGCTCGATACCGGCCATGCTCTGGCGGCGGGGGAGAACCCCGCGGAGGCGGCGGCCCTGCTGCACGGCAACGGCCGCAAGCGGCTTTTCTACGTCCACCTCAATGACAACTACGGTGCGTGGGACGACGATATGATCGTCGGCTCGGTGCGAGTCGTCGAGTTGATGGAGTTCCTCTATTGGCTGCGGCGACTGGACTACCAGGGGTGGCTGACCCTGGATGTTTTCCCCTATCGGGAGGACGGCCTCGCAGCCGCGCGCGAGAGCTTCGGCTGGATCGCCGATCTGCTGCGTGTCATAGACCAGGCATCGGTCGAGGAGATCGAGCGCGTGGTGCGCGCGGGGGATGGCTCGGAGTCGGTGCGCCTCGCTCGGCGTCTCCTGGTGGGAGGCGCATAGGCATGTTTCCCCTCAATCAGCCGGAACTCGAACGCTCGCCGGCCCCGCTTCCCGACAAGGAGAAGGCCCTCGACCTCTACCGCACCATGTGGCGCATCCGGGCTTTTGAGGATCGTGTGTATCAGTACTTTGAGGCGGGCCGAATCCCGGGCACCGTTCACCAGTACCAGGGGCAGGAGGCGATTGCGGCCGGAGTCTGCGGGCACCTGCAACGCCGTGACTACATCACCAGCACTCATCGGCCGCACGGGCATGCGATTGCCAAGGGCATTCCCCTTGAGGAGATGGCGGCCGAGCTGTTCGGCAGCGTGGCCGGCTGCTGCCGGGGCCACGGCGGTTCCATGCATATGGGCAGCCCGGAATACGGCATGCCGCCGGCCAGTGCGATCGTCGCCGGCGGGGTGCCCATTGCCGCCGGCATTGGGCTCTCATGCCGAATGCGGAAGCCGGGATCGGTAGTGGCATGCTTCTTTGGAGACGGCGCCTTCAACAATGGTGCGTTTCACGAAGGGGCCAATCTCTGCGCCATCTGGGACCTGCCGGTGGTTCTGGTTTGTGAGAACAATTTCTACGGCGCCTCCACTCACCTGACGCTGGCAAACAAGATCCCGCGCTTGGCGCAGCGCGCGTGCTCTTACGGGATGCCCGCGGAGACGGTTGATGGCAACGATGTGTTCGTGGTGTACGAGGCGGCCGGACGCGCCGTCGAGCGCGCCCGCGCCAACGAGGGCCCGTCCTTCCTGGAATGCCTGACATATCGCCGGTGCGGGCATTCCCGACGCGATCGCAACCAGTACCGCGACAAGCAGGAGGAGCAGTTCTGGTTGGCGCGCGATCCGCTGGAGCTCGCGCGAGATCGTCTCTTGCGGGAGAACGTCGCTACCCGAGCGGAGTTGGAAGTGATCGAGCAGGGGGCGGCGGCCGAGGCGCAGGCGGCGCTGGAGCACGGCGAGCGCGCCGCTCAGCCCGATGGCGAGGAGGCCTTGCGACACGTCTTCTGGGAGGGATCGCAATGACCATCGCCAAGGCCCTGCGCCTGGCCATCGCGGAGGAGATGCGCCGCGATGCGACGGTCATCTGCATCGGCGAGGATATCGGCATCCCCGGCGGCTGGGGCGGCGCCTTCACCGTCACCTGGGGACTTGAGCGAGAGTTCGGGCGGGAGCGAATCCGCAATACGCCCATCTCGGAAGCGGGGCTCATGGGGGCCGCCATCGGCGCGGCGTTGACGGGTTTACGACCCATCGCCGACTTCCAGTACTCGGACTTCATGTTCTGCGCTGCCGACCAGTTGATCAACCAGGCGCCGAAGATCTGTTTCATGTCGGGCGGCCGGGTCAAGGTGCCGCTGGTGGTGCGCGCCCCGGTCGGCGCCACTACTCGCGGCGCGCAGCACGCTCAGTGCCCAGAGGCATGGATCGTCCACACCCCCGGCTGGAAGGTGGCCGTTCCCTGCACTCCCTATGACGCAAAAGGGCTGCTCAAGTCGGCGGTGCGCGACGACAACCCGGTCTTCATCTTTGAGCACAAACTTCTCTACGGCTCCAGCGGCGCGCGCAAGGAAGATAACGCGGTGCAGGTGGACGAGGCCGTGCCGCAGGAGGACTTCGTGGTGCCGTTCGGCGTCGCTGCAGTGCGACGGCCGGGGCGGGACATCACCCTCGTTGCCACGCATCTCATGCTCTACCGCGCACTTCAGGCGGCGGAGGAGCTCACGCAGGCAGGCATCGAGTTGGAGGTGATTGATCCGCGCACCCTCGTTCCGTTCGACTATGAAACGGTGTGCGAGTCGCTGGGCCGCACCGGGAGGTTGATGATCGTAGAGGAGGATACGCGGCGCGGCGGCTGGGGAGCAGAGATCATTGCGGAGATCGCGGAGAAACATGCTGACCTGCTGAAGGCGCCGCCAATGCGCGTGGCCACCTACGACGCCCCCATCGCCGCCAGCCCGGTGATGGAACGCTACGCCGTTCCCGGCGCCGAGCGCATCGCCGCCGCCGCCCGCACGATGATGGCGGAGTGAGTGGGCAAGGGTTTCCGGCCCAGGAGCTCTGTTTTTAGATGATGGCCTCGGTTCAAACGCTGTCACCCCCCGGCTATTTGCCGGGGCATGTGGCACAACTTGTCCTGAGCCTG
>Ga0315296_10001502_pt1 | contig 20443 bp, 19 predicted proteins | sample YL17G14_18_MG_FD_203921 | JGI IMG/M metagenome (GOLD analysis project Ga0315296, IMG submission 203921) | Sediment microbial communities from Yellowstone Lake, YNP, Wyoming, USA - YL17G14_18 | ecosystem: Environmental > Aquatic > Freshwater > Lake > Sediment | place: USA: Wyoming | collected...
TAAAGTGCAGCGTACCCATAAGGTAAATTATGGACAGGAGATTGAGACGGAGTTAGCGAGTATCGAAACACTCATTTGCGCCGAAGAAGGTCAGTTAGCAGAAAAGTACGACCCTCGATGGTTAGCAGTTAAATTGCTGGAGCAGGATAGTGACGTAACTGCGAAAGTGCAGGCGAAAAAAGTTCTCGATGCGGCTGCTGCAAGTCTGGCGCATCTTAGAACTATTTTTGGCGATGAGCCGGAAATTGTAATTGCTGATAGGCGCTACGGCTTCATATCAGGTGCATGTCAAGAGACCATCAAAACCACCGTCGAGTCGCGTCACAGCAGCAGTGACATGATAGACGCTATAGTAATCAATCGAGTCTTAGGACTGCCGATCTTCTTAATATTGATGTATTTAGTTTTTTTCCTGACGTTTAAGATAGGCGAATATCCGATGGGTTGGCTGGAGCAGTTTTTTGACTGGACAGGCAAAACGATAGCCGGTTTCTGGCCGGTCGGTAGTGACAGTTGGCTCAAGTCCCTTTTGGTTGATGGTGTAATAAGCGGTGTTGGTGGGGTACTTGTGTTTCTGCCCAATATACTGCTATTGTTTTTTGCGATAGCACTTCTTGAAGATTCCGGCTATATGGCCAGAGCGGCTTTTATTATGGACCATATAATGCACAAAATAGGGCTGCACGGCAAAAGCTTTATACCGATGCTTATCGGCTTTGGCTGTTCTGTGCCGGCAATCATGGGCACACGAATACTCGAGAACAGACGCAATAGGTTTACTACCATAATGGTAATACCACTGATGAGTTGCGGTGCAAGGTTGACCATTTATATGTTGATAATACCAGCTTTTTTCCCGGAAAAGTGGCATGGGCCGATGCTGTGGCTTATTTATCTAATCGGGATTGTTTTGGCAATCATTTGTATTAAGATTTTACGGCTTACTGTTTTCAAAGGTGAAACTATGCCGTTTGTTATGGACCTGCCGCCGTATCGCATGCCCACTCTCAAATCTATATGTATTCATATGTGGCAGCGAGGCTGGATGTATCTTAGAAAGGCAGGCACCATAATCCTTGCTGCGTCGATTGTACTTTGGGCGGCCAGCAGTTACCCAAAGCCCGATCCTGAATCTCTGAGAGGTCTGAATCGCGAGCAGGCTCAGCAAGTTAGCCTTAAATATTCTGTAGTTGGGCGATTAGGACGGGCGATAGAGCCGGCTTTGAGACCGCTCGGTTTTGACTGGAAGATTGGGACAGCCCTTATTGGCGCAACGGCCGCCAAAGAAGTATTTGTCTCACAACTGGCAATAGTTTATGCAGCCGGTAGCGTCGTTGAACAATCACAGACTTTGCGGCAGCACCTGCAGGAAAACTACACGCCTTTGACGGGTTTTTGCATAATGCTATTTTGTCTGATTTACGCACCGTGTGTAGCAACGGTGGTAATGACAAAACAAGAAACATATTCGTGGGGCTGGGCGTTGTTGCAATTCTTCGGCCTGACTGCCTTAGCTTACGTGATAACATTTATTGTCTATCAAATTGGCAGCCGATTATTTTAAAAATTCGGGTTCTTGGCGCAAAATTTGGGAGCGATTTTGGAGTCAATCTTTGTTTTTAGGCTGAAAATGCGGTTTTGAGGGATGCAATTGGACACTTGGTTAGTTAAGAATTTTGCCAAAAAATGACATAAGTGCCTAGTTATTAAGAGCTTAAGAGCAAAAGTGCAAAAGTGCAAAAAGTGAGCATTTTTTAGCATTTTTGAGTAGAAATGCGCGCGTTTTGAACGGAAATTTACAAAAATTTACAACTTTTTGACAAAAAACGAACACCCCTCAAAATCAGCCCAAAAATGAGGGTCGAAAAGTCAAGCAGAAATCTCAAATTTTTTTACAAAAATTTTGAGCGTTATTCGTGATTTGTGAATGGTAAATAGTGAGAAGTGAAAGAGGAAAATAAATAAACTGTTGTTTAGCCGTCGCCGTTGCGGCGACGGGCGATACGGATGTGGCGGAGGGCTATACCTGATTAGAACAAAGTGCTATGCTTCGCACGAGAACTCTCGCTTAAAAGAACTACCCTCAACTCCGATATTATCTTCACAATTGCCGTAGCAAACGTCTGATTTGGTCATAAAACACGGGAAGGTCATTTTCCACCACAGACCAGACCGCCTCAATATCGATACCGAAGTAATCGTGAACAAGTATGTTGCGCATTCCGATAATCTTAAACCACGGTATGTCGGGATTTTGTTCCTGAAAATCGTCAGAGATTCTTGCTGCTGCTTCACCGAGTATTTGAATATGATGCAAAATCCAGGTTTGGATAAGCTCATCGGTTCTGAAAGCGTCCTTACCACGAGCAGCGTATTTTTGCACGTTCTCAATGGCCTCCTGAATATCGAGCAACCTTTCCCTATCGTCTCTCATATAGGAACAGCTTCCTTAAGAACGCGCTCGCGAATACGGGGCCGCAGGCCTGCTGCTGTAATCACGTCCACAGGCCTGCCAAGCAACTGCTGCAGTTCATACAATAAACCGCCAAGGTCCAATAGACTTCGACCCGGTGATAAATCCACAAGAAAATCGATGTCGCTTCGCTCATCTGCGATACCTCTGGCAACAGAGCCAAAAACGCGAACATCGGATGCCCCATACTTGTTTGCCAGTGCAAGAATTTGCTCTCTATGACTACTTATTATTTCCCGTATTCCCATAAAAATAGTGTAAGTCCTACGTGAATTGGTGTCAAATAATTTCAACAACATAACCGAAGATTGCACAGACGCCGTCCCGAGCGTAGTCGAGGGATCAATAAATTGACACTGACTACAACACGGACGGACACTGACTTATGATGGACGAGGGATGAAGGACGCTTGCCCGCCTCTGGGGGGATGGACGATGTTTAGCCCTGCCACCCGTGGCCTGAGCGAAGTCGAATGGCTGTGGGCAGGGCATTTTCTTTCCGGCACACTCGTTGTGCCGGTCAATACAAGTATTGCGGAGGGCAATCTCACCCCATTTTAATCATTTAACCAATTACTAATCACCATTTCATGGCGGAGGGCAATATCAAGCAAATGAGCAATTTTGGCAGTGTCAGTTTGACAGTTTAAGATATTTCTGGAGTTTTCGTAAATAGAGTTTCAAGAATCTCTACAATTGTATCTATTTATAGATAAAGCACTTAAAATTTATTCGTCCTATAATATGCCTTCTGGCATATCTTTTGCTGTATATTTTAGTTTATACAATAATACATATAGCCGACTGACTAAGGATGGTCGGCGCGGGCTAAGAAATTAGACACACCTTCATCCTCTTCAGTACGGTTTCAGAGTTCCAATAAAATTTAACATATTACTCGTTAAAGGAGATAAATTATGGCTGAAAGTAAACATGACCAAGTTGCACAACAAATCGCAAAAAGGGAAAAAACAGAATACAATCAAGGCCCTGGTGCTGATATACAAACTCCTCGAAGGGCTATCGAAGTAGAAACACCTAAAACAATCGGAGATGCAGCCCGCCAATTACAAGGATACAAAAAGCCTGTATATGTGGTTCCGACAGATACAAAAGCGGTGCCAGATGCCGTTAAGCTTTACAGAAAAACAACGATAGGTGTTATGAGCCCAAGCGGGAAAATAGTTAAGCCTTCATCAAGAGGGCGAACAAGATGATAAAATGTGTCAAGGTGCAAAATTCAGCATGTGCGGCTCGCGTTCATAGGTTAAGATATGGTCGGAGAAAATAATGTAAAATTATCTATCAGCTCATTCTTGAACTGTATCGATCCACTTTGTTTGGATGCTATTAATAAACTTCTCTCACATAAAGAGGAAGACTTATATGTAGACTATAAGGAATGTTTTGATCCCAACGATGAGAAACACTGGCACGGGATAACAACAGATGCCGTGGCTTTTGCTAACGCGATGGGAGGATACATAGTATTTGGAGTTAGGGACGTCGACTTTACACTTGTAGGTCTATTGGAAGATGCTGTGAAAGCACTTACTGATACAAACTTGGTAATGCAAAAGCTAAATAGATATATCGCACCTCCTTTTACCATGATCAGAACTAAAAGACATTGCACTGAATCAGGAAATGTTATCACGATTATGCATATTCCTGAATCTAAAGGGAAGACTCATATATTCGTAAAAGATGTTTCGTACAAGTATCCCACAGGTTCAACTAAACAACTAGCATATCCCGGAATGGTTTTCATTCGAAGGAGTGCAACCAACCATGTTGTGGATCCGGAAGACTTGGAGTTCATCATAAATCGCAGAATAGAATACTATAAGGAATCAATTCTAAATAAAATTGCGAAGGTTGTAGAAGCCCCTCCTGATCATCAGGTGTTAATTTTCGATCCATGTTCAAAAGCAAACAATGATAAGAGCTACTTTATTTCGGATAGTCCAGATGCAATTCCCGTAAGTGGAATGAGCTTTACCATTGCACCGAGAACAGACGTTGAAGAAATATGTGGCTGGATTTCTCTCTCAAAACGTGATCCATCTTTCCGCCCAACTGAAGTTAGGTTATGGCATATGTACTCAGTCAGAAATAATTTGGTTTTGACCCCTGGACAAATAATAGAAATGATTAGATTTTCTCTGCTCAGCGAGATGCCTATTTTTTTCTGGTTAAAGTCGCTTTCTGCTGACGATATAAAATCTGTCCTGCTACGAATCTTTAGCCAGACAAACAATATGCGGACCAAGACTTATGTTCTTAATGTAGCGAGTTTTCTTGGAAACACATTTCATACGAAAGTCCTCAAAAAACTAGGAGACGAAGCCAAACGGATTTATGGAACCTCTAGGAAATTCCCAAAAGATCCCTTTGAACCTTTCTGCTCCAATATCCTATCAGTTAATGAGGATACAAACACATATGAAAAGAGATTGACGGATATTGCTATATCCTTATCTCATGGTAAAGGCGGAGCGGTCGAGAAATGGAGAGCCAAAGCACTCGATTGTCGCCTATATGCTCGTACAGACAAGTATGTTGGAAGTGTAAAAGTGATGTAGTAGTTGTAGCATACGCCAATTTTTTTTATACTATTGTCAAATGATATTAACACCATTCTAAGCCAATAGCGAAAATATCTGCCAAGCCCCAGGCCACGAAACCATAGGGACTGCATCCGGCCACATATCCATTCCCTGCCTGCGCAGGGACAGGGTTAATCCGCGTCAAAATAGATTCCTCGACTACGCTCGGAATGACAAGTTGAATATCGAATACTGAACAAGGAATGTCGAATTCTGAAGGTGAGATTGCCACGTCTTAAAATTGATTATTGGGATTGCTTCGTCAACTTTTTCCTCGCAATGACTCTGTGAATTCCTTTGTGCGGAATTTGTTTTGACACTGATAAAATAGGTTTTTAGACTACCATAATAATTATCAGAACAGGTGTATCATAAAGACAGGTATATATGATAAAAGCGATAACAGAACATCGACAAGACCTTCATAACCTGTGCCGAAGATTCAATGTCAAACGGCTGGATGTGTTTGGATCGGCTCTGTCGGAAAGGACATTCGATGTGCAAAGAAGCGACATTGATTTTCTCGTTGAATTTGAGCAGATGGAAGCAGTGACGCACGCAAAGGCCTACTTCGGATTACTTCAGGCCCTTCAAGATATGTTTTGCTGTAATATAGACTTAATTGAGATAAAGGCTGTGCGGAATCCTTATCTTCTTGACTCGATTAATAAAAGCCGGAGCCGGATATATGCGGCCTGAAAGCGCAAAATATCTCTATGATATTATCAAAGCCTGTGAGGCAATTCTACATTTCATAGAAGGTAAAAACTATGCAGACTACGAGAATGACCTGCTGCTACAGTCTGGAGTGGAGCGGCAGTTAATGATTATTGGAGAGGCATTGAATCAAGCAATTGGGGATGATCCTGAAATCTCCGACCTGATACCGGATAGTCGTGAAATTATAAACTTACGCAATGTGATTGTTCATGGTTATGCCGTTGTGGAAAACGAGACTATCTGGGGGATTTTGCAGAGCGACCTTCCGGATTTGTATGACCAGGTTAGAAAAATTCTGTGAGCAGTTAGGTTATTGCCCTTTCGACAAATTCGACAAATCTCAGTGTAAGCAAGATTGCCGCGTTTTCGAATTGATTATTGATTAATGATTATTGATTATTTGGTTTGGGAGTTTTTTCTTAACCAAGTGACAAATTTTGCCAGGCCGGCCTGGATAGTTGTTGAGGGATTGTAGCCGAGGTCTTTAGCAGCTTTAGTGATGTCGGCGTAGGTCCTTTCGACATCGCCCGGCTGAGGAGGCAGATATTCCTTGACCGCTTTTTTGCCAAGCGCCTTTTCAATTTCATCTATAAGACAATTGACTGTTATCGGATGTGAATGGCCAAGATTGTAGATGTTAAACCCGTGTCTGCCGGCACTACGGCCCTGCCCACAGGTGGCAGGGCTAAACATTGCGGCTACGGTGCCGTCGATTATATCATCAATATACGTAAAGTCGCGCATCGCCGTTCCGTCACCATAAACCGGTATCGGCGTTCCCTGCTCGATAAGTTTGGCGAATTTGTGGATGGCCAAATCCGGCCTTTGCCGAGGCCCATAGACCGTAAAGTATCGCAAGCAAGTGACATCAATTCCGTAAAGATGATGATACGTATGGCAGATAAGCTCGCCAGCCTTTTTGGTAGCGGCGTATGGCGAGATAGGAAAATCAACGCTGTCACTTTCAGAAAACGGCACCTTTTTATTATTGCCATAGACACTTGAGCTTGAGCCGAAGATGAACTTGCCGACTTTGTGTTTTTTTGCAGCCTCAAGTAAGACCGTTGTTCCATTTACATTTACATCGGCATAGAGCACCGGCTGGGCGATAGAAGGGCGAACGCCCGCTCTGGCAGCCAGATGCACGATCATTTCGATACCATTGGCAACTGCCTTGTCCATAGCGGTACTGTCACGTATATCAGCTTCGATGAGCTGGAAATTCTTATTTTTCCCGTCCTGAGCCTGGTCGAAGGAAAGGCAGCCCTCGATATTCCGTCTTTTGATTTGAGGATCATAGAAGTCATCGAAATTATCAATCCCGACAACCGCCCAGCCTTCTGCAAGAAGTCGCTCGCATAAATGTGAGCCGATGAATCCTGCTGCTCCGGTGACGAGTGCTTTCATAATTCGTCCCTCGTGGCTCGTCGCTCGGACCACACTTTAGACGGAGTAGATAATAACTACTCCCATAGCTAAAACGATTACAGCGAAGACTCGATGAAGCAAAACCGGTTGTCTCTGATACCAATCAATGATAGATTTAAGTTTGTTTGGCCCCAGCATAAATATCAAAAGTCCCGATATCAAGAAGAGGATTCCAAAAGCGAATATCATCCAGAACTGCTTGCATTCGCGGGCTCCAAGTAAAAATATTACTGCCAACACCAGTCTTACCAGCCCGGCAAAGTATATGCGTTTACCCTTCTTGAAGAATTCCATCAGGCGATTCATAACAACAGGCTTTAGCAAAAACAAAATCGCGATAGCAATGAAAACTATGCCTATAGCTATAATGACCTTATTCATAACTTTACCCTTTATTTGTTTGGGTTCGGCCTTCCAATGCTGTAATATTCAATTCCTGCCTTTTTAACTATCTCAGGATCGTACAGGTTTCTGCCATCGAAAATAACAGGCTTTTTTAATTTTGTGGCAATAACTTCAAAATCGGGGTTACGGAATTCCTGCCAATCGGTAAAGATAACCAGTGCATCAGCACCATCAAGTGCGTCGTAGCCATTTTGGAAGGTCTGGATTTTGACCCCCGCGTCTTCCTGTCGGAAGACAGGAGCGGGGGCTGCAGGGTCGTAGGCTCTTATTTGCATCTGACAATCAAGAAGTTTCTTTATGCAGTAGATGGCCGGCGATTCTCTTACGTCATCGGTTTTGGCCTTGAAAGACAATCCCCAGACGGCCAATATGGTTTCGGCTTCTCGGCCTTTGAAGTAATCCTTAATACGTGCTACAAATCTTTCTTGCTGATTGATATTTACCTGCTGCACCGACTTAGCTATGGTCATTTCAATACCATGAACCGAGCCGGTATGAATCAGTGCCCGAATATCTTTCGGCAGGCAGCTTCCGCCGAAGCCTATGCCGGCAAACAAAAACGACCGTCCAATTCGCGTGTCACTGCCGATACCTTGTCGGACCAGTTCGATATCGGCGCCGACTTTCTCACATAGTGCAGAGAGCTCGTTCATAAACGATATTCTTGTTGCCAGCATTATATTTGCTGCATATTTTGTCATTTCAGCAGAGGCGGGGTCCATGAATAATATTCTGCTGCCCTTTCGCATAAAGGGGCTGTACAACTGGGCCATTTTCTTTTGAACGGCTGGATTAGTTGTCCCGATGATTATCCGGTCAGGGCTCATAAAATCTTCAACGGCAGCGCCTTCCTTTAGAAACTCAGGGTTGCTAACGTAATCGAAGGCTGTTTTTGTTTTGGACTTTATAATATCTGTAACCTTTTTATATGTGCCTACCGGCACCGTACTTTTTGTGGCGATGATCCGATAGTCGGCCAGGTTCTCAGCGATTTCACCGGCTACTGAAAGGACCGCTGATATATCACAGGAGCCATCCTCTGCTGAGGGAGTGCCAACCGCGAGGAAGATAATAAGTGAATTGTCCATTCCGAATTTTAAGTCAGTTGTAAAGAGCAGTCGTCCGAGTTTTTGGTTGTGGTTGACTATTTCGGTCAGGCCCGGCTCATAAATGGGGATTACGCCGTTTTTTAGGCTGGCTATTTTGTCGTTGTCATTATCCACGCATACAACGTTGTTACCCGCCTCGGCCAAACATCCAGCCGTGACAAGTCCGACGTAGCCAACCCCGACCACACAAATCTTCATTCAACATGCTCCCGTTGTGACAAAAGAACCCCCCAATAAACCTGTCCTGAGCAGGGTCGAAGGATTTGGGGGGCTAAATATTTTTTATCTTTGTTCATCGATGAGCTCAATCATATCGATGTCTATTTCGACACTTGCTGCTTGGCCGAGCATATCTATTTGTAAGACCAAACGCGTTACATTTTTCGTTTTGACGACAATGCCCTCCAGACCAAATAATGGTCCTGCAATAACCCGGCACCGTTGGCCTGCTTTGATGTATTTATAAGGTGTCAGGGGAGCACCAGCCCGAAGAGCTTGCTCAATTTGTAACAATTCGGCAATTAATTTTTGCTGGTCTTTGACCTCGATGACGTTCGCCACGCGATTGGTTCGCAGCAATTCAAGCCGTTGATTTTCTCCGCCGCAGAAGAACAAATACCCGCTGAATAGAGGCAACAGCGACCGCAAAGTTCTGTGGCTTTTCCGCCAGACCCTCCAGGTCATCGGGAGAAAGTAACTGATATTTTTGCCAATCAAATCATGGGCCAGGGCCTTTTCGTTTCTACTTTTAGTGTGGGCAACCCCCCACAGACCGATAAAATCGCAAATCGATTCTCCTTCAGGCCAGATAATAGGTGGATTTTCACTCGCTTTTAGCAACTTTATTCTCCAATCTATACCGACAGCTATTTTTAGTCGATTATTCAAAACAGGACAATAGTTTATCCGGTTACTGGTCTTTGTCAAGCAACAGAATTTGGTTAAATTTGAAGTGTCTAAAGTGAGCTAAGGTTAAGCAATAGGCATTTCGCACTTTAAGTATTTTCCGCCTACGGCGGATCGACAGGCAAAACATATTGTCCCTCTACAAACCGCTTTACTACCTCGCATTTTCTCGCTAGTTCCGGATCCCCGCGCAGGCGGGGACCGCGATTCTTGCCCCGTATCCAGAACACGAAACAGTCAGCGGCATCTTCTGCACCAGTTGAACAGCCATAAAGTCGTACATGACCTTTTACTGGAATATCTTTTATTATTGGTAATGCCATGCTAAAAAAATATACCGGCAAATTTGGCTTTGGAGCAAGACCTGAGAAATCCTTAACAAATCGTTTCCATTCTTCTGGCCGCTCGTTAGCACAACAATAATCAAAGCTATGAAATGCCTCATGTAGAATTACATCTTTGCTGGCAAGTGGTGTTAAAGAGAATCTTCCGTCTGATTTATTGAGCCATCCTATAGGCCCACCTGTTAATGGTAATATGACCGTCCAGAAAGGCAAGATGTGTTCTTTGTTTACATTCCGCTGAAAATATTCCGGGCATAAGGCAAGTTGCTCATCAAGCACCCGCTGTGAAACACAACCAGCTATTAATGCTGTTGAACATACAAATAATGATAGAATTCTTTGTTTCATTTTTTGCCGTTGAATAAAAGAGGATGCTGCCGGTAGAAGGCGGATCAGAGTTGAAGCAAACATAGCAGGCACAGGTATTACTGACCAATGCGCATACCGCTGCAGTAACGATGGTTCATGTTAGCTCGAATTGCTTGATTATTTTTGCCATCCTCCGAAACTTACTGTTTGTGTAGACTAAATCCGGCTGGCTGAATCGGTACGATTACATTGCAACCGGCTTTAATCTATGTGTTTAATTGGTGAAATTCGGGGTACCCTCCATCCCCATTCAACTCGTCCTAAGAACGATTATGAAAATAGTATATAATTTTAGCGTGAATAAGTCAAGAGAATATGAACGCAGTCACTGGCAATGAGCAGGATTTTTCTACCAATGTCACCTCGTGAGCATAAGATAGCACAATTATAGGGCCTAATACCCCGAAGGGCAGAGTCCTAAAGGCTGCGCCAATGGGTATCAATTTGAGTTTAGATGAATATGACCAAAATGTTAGAAAGAACCAACAATTAACCAGTTGGCTATTTTCGCTTGACGACCGATGATCTGCCATTTACCATCATTAAAATTTGAAATTCGAAATTTTTGTATAATGAAAAAGTGTTTGAACATTTTGTTTACTTGCATTGGCCGACGAGTCTCCTTGCTCAATAGCTTTCGTCAGGCAGCAAAACAACTGAAAATAAATGCTTCGTTCTTTGGCACAGATACCAGCGAATTAAGTTCTGCCCTCCAATTGTGCGATAGAGGCTTTAAGGTTTTGCCGATAACGCATCCTGGTTATATCAAGCAGTTACTATCAATTGTCAAAAGCAATAGGGTAAAGTTGCTCGTTCCTACCGTTGATTTGGACCTGAAGCTTTTAGCTCAGAACAAGTCAAAATTCGCTGCTCTGGGCTGTTGTGTTCTTGTCTCCGCTCCGGAGGTAGTCGATATTTGCCAGGATAAGAGAAAAACGTATCGTTTTTTAGTAAGAAACGGTTTTGACACTCCCCTTACCATGAGCATTCGCTCGGCACTCCGCTGTGCCTCGTCGCTCGTGACTCGGGTCACGGGTCATGAGTCACGGGTCACCAGCCCCGGATTCCCTTGCTTTTTAAAGCCTTGGGATGGTTATGCAAGCAGAGGTAACGCCGTTGTTAAAAACCGGCAAGAGCTGTTATTCTTTGCAAAAAGGATACCAAATGTTATTTGTCAGGAGCTTGTCAAGGGAACTGAATATACCTGCGATGTATATGTTGACTTTAATATGAAGGTTCGCTGCGTGGTGCCGAGAAAACGCATCCAGATGCGAGCCGGCGAGATCAGCAAGGGACAGATAAATAAAAATCCTCGCATTATGAGTGAGTCAGCAAGATTGGTGCAGACACTTGGAGCAGGGCCGGGCGTTATTACTTTGCAATTGTTTCTCACCTCTGATGAGAAAGTAAAATTCATTGAGATAAATCCGCGGTTCGGAGGCGGCGTCCCGCTGTCAATCAAGGCAGGTGCCGACTTTCCAAGATGGATATTGCAGGAACTGCTCGGAAAAAAACTAAATATCCGTTTCGATGGCTTTAAGGATGGCTTGATTATGCTTCGCTACGATAGCGAAGTCTGGACTTCGACACGAGGGACGAGAGGCGAGGGACGAAGGACGAGGTTGCGAAATGTTTGATAATATCATCGGACCACATAGGCCAGTTATGTGGGTCTTTCATTTTTGGCCTGTATTGGTGGTGTCTTTTGTCGGCTCGTTGGCAGCAACGTGGTTGTGCAAAAAGATCGCCATTAAATTCGGGATTGTTGACCGCCCCGATGACCTGGTCAAAACGCACAAAGAGCCTATAGCATATCTCGGCGGCCTTGGTATGCTCATCGGTCTGACCATCGGCATATTAGTAGGTATAGGCTGCCTGCGATATGAAGAATTCTTGAGCCCCGCATTGAAGCGGCTGCTGGGGATACTTGCTGGGGGAGTGATAGCATGTTTCGTTGGACTGACCGATGATTTATTTAACATAAAGCCACACCATAAATTCCTTGGTCAAATTCTTGCTGCTGTTATTCTGCTGTTAGTGGGTATCACGCCGAATTTACAACGTATTGCTGTCCCCTTGAATCTGCCGATGCCTCATAATCTCGAAGTGACTCTGAGCATCTTTATTGTGATATTTTTTGTCCTCGGCGCGACAAATTCGTTAAATCTGCTTGATGGGCTGGATGGCCTTTGTGCGGGAGTAACGACCATTATCACGATTGCTATGCTGCTTCTGTCGATACATCTGGCGACCTGGGGATACAGCGAAGTCGGCGACCCCGTGCGGATTATAATCTGTCTTGGTTTGGCAGGGGGGGTCTGCGGCTTTTTGCCTTTCAATCGCTATCCAGCCAAGATATTTATGGGCGATGCCGGCAGTATGCTTCTGGGCTTTATGATCGCTGCGCTGATGCTCTTATTTGCCGAGGGTGTCCCTCGCTGGTGGATGGCTTCAATCGTTGTCTTTGGCCTGCCCATTTTGGATACTGCTGTTGCATTAGTCAGGAGATTGCTGAATCATAGGCCCTTGTTTGTTTCTGATCGCGGCCATATATATGACCAGATGATTGATAGAGGGATACCTCTGAAAAAAACAGTTGCTATTTGTTATGTGCTTGCCGGCGTTTATGCCGTGATCGGCCTGGTGATGAGTCAGATAAGAACGTGGTATGCGGCGGGCGTATATGTTTTTGTCTTTGCGGTCTCGGGCTTAGTGGTGTGGAAGAAGGGTTACTTGAAAATGGAGGGACTTCGTGGAGCCATAAAAGCAGAGCCGCGACCGTAAGGTAGCGGCAAGTGTACTTCAATTCCCTATTTCCTGCCGAACGTTCCGCCATGGATTATCCTGAAAAAATCTCATTTTCCTTTGGTGATTGGTTCAAAGGATGTTAAAATACAAGTGACCGCGGATGTAACAGATTTTTGCGAGGAGTTACTACAACGAAAGTGGTTATGGTGCACACAGTATGTGGGGTGAAAATAGGCTGAGTCATTAACAATTTTAAGAGGGTTGGAAATGAAAAGGATAATCTCAACAATTTTGGCTTTAACTTTGTGCTCGATGCTATGTCAGGCCCAAACCCCCGACCTGATCGGGGGCAACGGGGGTAACCTCCCGTCACCGATAGTTACAGGAAACTCCGTGGAAATCTGCCTGAATAGCAGGTACTCACAACATACTCTGAATAGAACTACAGCCAGTACCCAGCAGATAAGTAACATCCTATGGGCTGCAGGAAGAGCACCGTTCACAGGCACTTACAGGAATATATATGTCGTCACACCAACTGGCACATATTTATATGACCCAATTGGCCACGGACTTCGCTGGCATTCAAACGAAGTAACCAATGACGGCGCCTTCGCGATTAGATATGAAAGCGAGCTTGATTTCGATGCTGGTGTTTCGTCTATGCCGGCAATTCTGGCCTCTGTTTCTTTATGTAAGAGTACTGAGTCGCCAATGGCTAACTGCCCAAAAGGAATTGGATACCCAAAGGCAAGGTTGATTTTCGGAGTACCGGCAGTTACAGGGCTAACATCCGAATTGGTTGTGCATTCCTCCGTACCGCAAGGCCAGCCTGGCTGGTTGCCAGACCCTGCAACTACGGGCGGAAACAAGCTTGAAGAAGTGTTAGCAAATCTGAATTACGTCAATAGTTTCACTCAAACGAATTTGACACCGCAGCAAATTTCCCAGCTTCTATGGGCAGGATATGGCTGCACCGCTCATACAACGACTAACAGCAGGGCAGGCCTAACCATTCCTTCAGCCTACGCTAATTATTATTTGACCCGGAGCATTTATTTGGTGAACGAAAATGGAGTTTATCGTTATCATAATAGAAATCCCGTCACAAACACCTCTACTCGGGACCATAGAATTGAGCAATTAAGCATCGCTATTGCCAGAGGCGGCCAGCTCCCTTCCGATGTTAGAGGTAGTCTGCGATCTGCGGTTAGCAATTTACCTGTGGCGCCGTGTTACGTAATACTTTGTCTTGATTCTCCCTATGTAGGGCAGCATTACGCTCAATTAGAAACAGGTTTCGTAGCCAGCAATATGCTTATCCAGGCCACCGCCATTGATTTAGGCTGTCACTTTAAGTCTGTACTAACCTCAGGCGAGCAGAGAAGTATTCAAGCCGCCACAAATATACCTGCATCACACATCCCCCAAGCGATAGTCAGCATAGGTCCAATAGGAGTCCTGGTGTCTATTTCTGTGGCTCTTCAAGGCCATAGCCGACCTGATGCCGGGTGGATTGTTCCATTGACCGTTAAGTTCTTTCCGCCGGGAACTGATGTATTAAATGATACTCCGACATATAATTTCCTGTTGACGACGACCAAATCTGCTGATGGCAGCGCTGCTATCTGCGAGGCTACGCCTGTTGCGCTGGGCACTTATGACATCGCTGTCATTGGTGAGCACACTCTAATGAATGTCAAGAGAAGCGTAGTCATATCGGCGCCAAAGACGTCAGTTGACATGGGCACACTTCTGGAAGGCGACGCTAACCAGGACAATATAATTAATCTTTATGATCTTGCTATCCTGTCGATGTGCTGGCTGGCACCCAAAGCGCAGGCTGATTATGACATTAGGACGGATTTCGACCGTAATGGCCTCATTAATGCGGCTGACCTTTATTTGTTAGCAGCCAACTGGCTGAGGAGCTCGCCGGTAGAAATCCCGCCTTAATTTAGATGGTTACTATCAAGTATTGTGTATCGTCGGCAAAACGTATAGCTCCTTCATAAGTAGCAGGAATAAGGAGCGTATCGCCTGCTTTAAATTCAGTAGGATTTGAATCAGCTGATAGAATTATTCCGGAGCCGGTTAGAATAATCAATGTTTTCATTTTACCCGGCGAAAGCAGCAGCTCGCAGTTTTTGGCTTGATGGCCTTTATCGACCTTGAAGAACTCGCAATCGACCAGCCGACCTACTGTTGTGACCGGCAGTTTATCGCCGGCCAAATCGAAATAGATGCTTTCCAGAGCCTCTTCGATGTGAAGCGGTCTTGGCTTGCCGGTACCCCCGACTTGGTCGGGGGCGACTCTATTGAAATCAAAGACCCGATAGGTGGTATCTGATGGTGTTTGAATCTCAGCTATCAGTAGGCCTGCTCCGATGCTGTGGGCGGTGCCGGCTGGAAGAAAATGGCACTGGCCAGCTTCGACGGCTACTTTTGCCAATAGCTCCGCAACGGTGCCAGCCTTTATCGCTTCGGCAAATTGCTCTTTCGTTACGCCTTTTTTCAGCCCCTTATAAATTACCCCGCACCAATTGTATCCGTAGCAATTTTGGCAACTTTTTCCAGGACAGGTTCTTTCGCCAGTGGGCAATTGGTGCGGGGCGGAAATAATATACCAGCACTCAGTTTTAGGTTCTCCCTCGCCCAGACGCCGGCATGTCTGGCGGTCAGGATGTACTTGCACGCTCAAGATGTCTTCAGCGTCCAGAAATTTAATCAATAATGGGAAAGGTCCTTTGAAATTTTTATTACCTGTTATTTCTTTCGGATATTTTTGAATTACCGAGCTGAGTGTCTGGCCAGCTAATTCGCCGTTTGCGATTACGGATTTGTCATCTGGCAAATCCGCCAATTCCCAGCTTTCACCGATTTTTTCAAATGGCGGTATGTCTTTGCCGAAAATCTCCCGCAGCTTTTGGCCGCCCCATATTCGCTTTTTATAAATCGGCTTAAATTTTAACGGGTAAAGTTCGTAGTTCATTGTTCGTAGTTCATTGTTCGTAGTTCATTGTTCGTCGATGAACTATGAACTATGGACTAATCACTCTTTGAGTTTTTACCAGTGTCTCTTCCACCACAGAAATGCAAAAGCGCCGGTTAATAAGACTGCTACAGCAGTAATAATCCAGAAGGAAATAGGGTTACTAGCTTCAAGAGGTATCTTGACATTCATTGAAAAGTAACTTACCACGAATGTTGGAAGCATAATTGCGATTGTTAAAATCGTTAGCATTTTAATCCGGATGTTCAAGTTGTTGGCTATAATGGATGCCCTTGCGTCCATCAGCTCTGCAAGCACCAGCGAATATATGTTGGCCTGCTCTCGGCACTGGTTGTTCTCAATGGTGAGGTCGTCAAGGAATTCCAGGTTTTCCGGATTGAAACCTAATTTGCTGGCGTTGTTTTTAAGCCTTTCTATAAGAACGGCGTTTGAATTCGTGGCGTTGAGGTAATAAACCAGGCTCTTTTCGAGTGTAAAAAGATTGAGCAGATACTTGTTCTCCATCGAGGTGCTTATCAGCTGCTCAATTGAGCCGGAAAGCATATTTATTGCTTTTAGGTGTTCGAGGAAATGGAAAATTGAACGGTTAATCATTTTGAGCACAATGTCCTGGATGGACTGAACCTTCAAAAAAGGCCTTCCCTCAAATAGCGGTGCTTCATCCACGGTCACAATTATCAGTTTGTCCTTGAAGATAAAGATGCCTGTAGAGGCCACTTTGAACAGGAAGTTATCTTCGGCGGCGTAATGTCTCGGTCGTTTGAAAATCATCGCGACGTGTTCCGGCTCGAACTCAAGGCGTGACAATTCGTCCGGGTCCAGCGAGGAATTCAGCGTATGCTCATCGATCTTATATTGCTCGACAAGCTCCTTTTTCTCTGCATCGGTCGGCTCAGTATAAATATAAACAAGCGGTGCTGCCTTTTCATCTTCCTGCAGCTTGCCACCGTCGGATATATACATTCGTCTTAACATTTCTTGACTCCAAAGGCCAATTCCCAGCCTTATGTGGTACGGGCTTCCAGCCCGTGAAGACACGGCCAAGATGGCCGTGCCACGATCTTTTCAAAAGGTGGGATATCTTTGTTAAATACTTTTCGCAGCTCATACTCGCTGCTTGTATATCGGCTTAAACTTCTATGGGCGCACATTCACGTGGAGTATTTTAACTTTAGCACGGCGTCTCGTCCATAATTTGTTTGAAGAAACATTCTTTTTTAACTGCCTGGGCTTTTTACGTGCATGCTGGGCACAGGCCCTCGAGCCGAACCTGCTGGCGCCGGATGACAAAGCCTTTGTGCGGGCTTCTTGCCATAGGAAGTGTCATTTCCGTCAGGCAGTGTGTGTCGCCGCAGTTTGTACAGGTAAAATGAGGATGGCACTGGCTTTCACTGCAGTCCTGAGCTGATTCAAAATGCCATGCCCTTTTTTGCATAAAGGCCCTGTGCACCAGGCCGGCTTCGCAGAAACTCTCCAAAGTTCGGTAAATGGTAACCTTATCGAAGTGTTTTTTACCCAACCGCTGAGCAATTTGCTCTTGATTAAGCGGCTTGTCAGCCTTGAGCAGCACTTTCAATAACGCCGTCCTGCACTCAGTGCGGTAAAGCTTTGCTGCTTTCAAAATCTTGCGGGCTTGTAAATCTGAATTTGCTTTCATTGTCATATCTTGAGAGACTCACCGTGAGAGTGTGCACAACAAGTTGGTGATTTAACGAATAATAGTGGGAAAACAATATCGCTGAAGCAGCAGGGAAGCCAAACAGCCAAAAACAAAAAGCCAAAACTGCCTATGGCCTCCCAAGCCGAAAGTTGTCCACCCATCGCCATGAGTATGTGAAATGCTGAAGCCCAGGTGCTGACTAAGATATGCCCTGCGTGCGGAAATTTTGTCTTCGGCCTTACAAATGCAATCACAATTCCAACGATGGCAGCCGGTATAACGATGTACCAGCCTTCAATAAAGCCGATGTGCGCGCTTTCAATGAAACCGGCGTGCTCGTGGCCGTGCGGATGGATCGGCATTCCGAGAAGTATCTCGCCTGCGTATGGAATAAGCGAATCACTAACAGTTGCAATTATAACCGAGCCTAAAAAGCCGATGAGCACCGTTTCAAAAAATTTCTTGGCTCTTGTATGAAGCTCAAACATCGAAGTTACTACTATCGCGCTTAGGAGAACATGCAGGGGGTGAAATATGTAGAAAATCCTCTCGCTGGTCTGCTGCGAAAGGTTTTTGAATAGCAACATGCAAACGATGCCTGTAAACGCCCCAAATAGGGTGAACGGTGAATGATTCTTTAGCTCTGTCAAGATTATAGAAATTTTTTTCATAATTTTTGTTCGTTTGTGCTGAAACAGTATTTATCAGAAATTAAATCAATCTAAACTTGCTCTGTAGAAAACAATTACCGTCATTTCGACCGGAGTCCCGATTTATCGGGACGAAGTGGAGAAATCTATTCAAAAGCAGATTTCTCGACTTGCCTACGGCTCGCTCGAAATGACGACCGGCCCTATTTTCTACAAAACAATCTGAATTATAACATTATACGAAAAATATGCAACTTAGTTGCAAATATTTCTATTTTTTTTCTTTTATTGGTCGGTAAATACATCATTTGTGCATATAGAAAACCAAGGGATATTATCGTGGACTAAAAAGCGATTGCAGATTGGTGTAATTCTGGTTAAATTATGGAACCTATTTTACGATGTAAGGATAACAGATTGATGGAATAAACGAAATTGGCATGGAAACATTGCAAACGATAACAGACATTCAAAAGATAAGAAAAGGCTGCGTGCTGACAGTTGGAAATTTTGACGGCGTCCATCTCGGCCATCAGGAAATCTTAGCCGCTACCAGGCAAATTAAAGTAGAAAGGGCCACGAAACTGGTAGTAATGACCTTCGAGCCGCATCCGCTTGATGTTTTATATCCGCAAAAACCGCCTGGTATTCTAACACCGTTGCCATTGAAAAAGCATCTTCTCGCTGAGTTTGGCGTAGATTACCTGCTCATTGTGAAAAGCACTCTTGAGCTTCTGAGTCTTTCATCTAAGGATTTTGTGGAGCAATTCATTTTTAAGAGTATTCAACCTGACGTGGTTGTTGAGGGTGAAAGCTTCAATTTTGGCTCTGGCCGAGGCGGCAGTGTCTATACGCTGCAGCAGTTGGGGACCGAGATGGGCTTTGAAGTTTCCATAATTAAGGCCAGGAAGGTTAAGCTCTTAACTGGCCCCCGCTCTTGTCTTCGACAAGAAGACGCGGGGGTTACAGTCTCAAGCACGGTGATTCGTGACCTATTGGCGGGTGGCAGGGTGGCCGATGCTGCTGTTACATTGGGCAGGGCTTATCGGCTGATTGGCCAGGTAGTACCGGGGCGGGGCAAAGGAAAACAACTTGGCTTTCCCACGGCGAATATGCAGCCGTCTAAGCAGCTTATCCCTGCTGAAGGTGTCTATGCCGGCTTTGTCGCAATTGCTGATAGCGAAGCCAAAGCCTGCGCAGCAAGAGAGAAAATCCCTGCTGCCTTGAGTATCGGCAGACCAGAGGGTGTTCGCACGGGGCAATCCTTGTTAATAGAAGCCCATTTATTGGTAGAGAACGTCGGGAAGCTTTATGGCAAATGGCTTGCAATGGATTTTATAAAACGAATTCGCGACCAGCAGAAATTTGACACAGACGCGGACCTTTCCGTCCAGATCGCAAAGGACTGCGAAAAGGCAAAGCAAATATTGCCGCGTCCAAAGATTTGAATTTCCGTAAATTTTTTTATGAAACGTTCTTGAAAGTATTATATGTATACAAATTATATTCGCAATGTAGCAATAATTGCTCATGTCGACCACGGCAAGACAACACTGGTCGATCAGTTGTTGTATCAGTCAGGCATGTTTCGCAGCGAGGATCTTGATAAGCTTGCCGGCGGAAAGGACGGCCTGATTATGGATTCTAACCCTATAGAACGCGAGCGGGGCATTACAATATTGAGCAAAAACTGTTCCGTTTTGTATACAGACCGAAAGGGAAAAGAATACAAAATTAACATTATTGACACCCCGGGCCACGCTGATTTCGGCGGTGAAGTCGAAAGAGTTCTCAAAATGGCGGACGGTGTATTATTGCTTGTCGATGCCTTTGAAGGCCCGATGCCACAGACGCGGTTTGTTCTCGGCAAGGCCCTGCAGTACAACCTGAAGCCTGTCGTTGTCATAAACAAGGTTGACCGTAAGGACTCCCGCCCGAATGATGTCGTCAACGAAGTTTTCGACCTGCTTGTTCAGCTCGGCGCCAATGACCAGGCTCTCGACTTTCCC
>Ga0315296_10001503_pt1 | contig 20425 bp, 28 predicted proteins | sample YL17G14_18_MG_FD_203921 | JGI IMG/M metagenome (GOLD analysis project Ga0315296, IMG submission 203921) | Sediment microbial communities from Yellowstone Lake, YNP, Wyoming, USA - YL17G14_18 | ecosystem: Environmental > Aquatic > Freshwater > Lake > Sediment | place: USA: Wyoming | collected...
ATAGTCAGCAGTGTATCCCAGGGAAAAGAACAGGTGACAACGACTGTTGTGCACTTATCCGAGATAGTGAACATTCTCAAACATGGCATACCACTAGATCAGCTAACCACAACCATCCGGGGGCTGTTCATGCTCGACAATGTGAAGATAATGGGCATAACTCGAGAAGCATACTTCGCTGCAGCCGAGCTGGGAGATGACCTGAAGCTTGAAGCCAACGACGCCCTAGCCGTCGACATCATGAGGCTAAACGACATAAAAGAAATATACTCGTTCGATGACGACTTCGACGAAATAGAAGGGATAACCAGACTTCCAACGCTGTAAAGAACGAAAACACATACTCAGGAGAACCCCTTCAGTCTGAAGCTGGCTTTTAGGTTGCATGTATGAACTTGAAACTTTTGGATATTAGCTCCCGAGTCCGCTATTAGACTTGAACCCATTTAGGTGTGGGTGCGGGCAGCCCCACCAAACCGTATCCGTTCTGTCAGTCCACCGTTACAGCCAGGTCAATTGCAGTCAATCAGTCTGTCACTGTGGCTTGGCAGTCGTGCAATTCTGAATATTTTTTCCTCATTTCACGAATTGAGTGATGTCATGAAGGAATTTGTTGTCAATTCGAAAATCCTGCCTACAAGTATGGATTCACTAGCATGTGCAAAGGGCATTTCCGAAATGTTGAAGAAACAAGGAATCAGCGACGTAAAAATCAAATCATGCTACTGTTGTGGGGCGATGGCAGAGTCTCTTCCGTGGCTGAGGCACCTAACACAGAATCTTTCATAGTTCTGACAAGGATAAATCTTCCCGTCGCGCCAATCATAGAAGCAGAAGAGGTAAAACCAAAGGAAGAGTATGAATTCGCGCAGCTTCATCATGTGACTTGATAGGTATTTATGTAAGTGTTTAGTAGAGTAAAAACAGGAAAAATGAAAGAGGCGGTAGCAATGCAAAAAGCGCCCGGAATGACTGTTGACAGAAAATTTCTAATAGTGATGGTTTTCATCTGTTTAGTAATCGGCGGAAGTTTTGCCTTTATATACTTAGACCTGAAAGCCAATCTTGAAGCCTTAAGAGACGATTATGCAACCCTCTTGGATCAGATGCAACAACTTGAAAACCTGGTTGAGTCTCAGCATCAAAATCAAGTGGCAAATTTAACAACAGTTCAGATATACAATCAAACGAAGTATTCGGTAGTATTGATTGCATGTACTCTTCCAAACGGTTCCGGCGTTGAGGGCTCAGGCTTCGTCTATGATGACGGAGGCCACATTGTCACCAATAACCACGTTGTGGAAGGAGCTGCCAGCATCACTGTAGCTTTCTACAACGGGACATCCGTGCATGCACAACTCACGGGAAGTGACATCTACAGCGACTTGGCAGTAATAAAGGTGGATTCACTGCCGGAACACTCTCATGCCTTAATCCTTGGAAACTCCACGCAACTATTGGTTGGCGAACCCGTCTACGCCATCGGGAACCCTTTTGGCCTGAGAGGTTCAATGACGTCTGGAATTGTAAGCCAGATGGGAAGAGTCCTCCGACTGTCCGATTTCGGAGTGCCCCCACCACAGGGGAACTATGCAATAGCCGACGTGATCCAAATTGATGCTGCCATCAACCCAGGCAATTCTGGCGGTCCATTGCTTGACAGTCTAGGCTTTGTAGTAGGCGTGACGTTTGCCATAGAAACAGGTGGAGAGGTCAGAGCCTTCGTGGGCGTGGGATACGCCATACCATCAGTACTTGTGAAACGAGTTGCTAATGCAATAATTGCGACAGGGAGCTACACTCATCCTTGGCTAGGCATCAGCTATGATGCTAACTATGTTGGCGGGTTATTAATCAGTTCTGTTAACTCTACGGGCCCTGCTGCCACAGCAGGTTTGCTGGCTAATGATGTGATTACAAAAGTGGATGAACAATCAGTGACCCGACCTGAAGACCTAATCGTTTACATAGAAAGATACAAGAGCCCAAACGACGTGATTTCTCTAGACGTTCTTCGGGGCAGCACTGTCTTATACAAAAAGCTGATGCTAGACGCAAGACCCTGAACGCATTTCTTTGAATTCTTCAAAACATGCTATTCTTGAAGGATTTTGTGGTCGCCAATAATGCTATGAAGAGCGCTAGCACAATTCCCTATAATGAAAGGATAGAAGGGCGAAATGCTGTGCAATACGCCGTGCGCGCCTCTCTGCCTCTACGGATGAATACCTTAGTTTTAGAATTGCTCAATTCGCTAATGTATTAGGGTTATTCTCTTCTGTCAATTATGTTCAAGGCTTCCGGTCCAGTGCCGATCAGCGCAACTGGAATTCCTGTTTGTTTTTCAATTTCGTTTATGAATTGCTTCGCTTCATTGGGAAGTTTATCATATTCTCTTAAACCTTTGCACTCTGGGTACAAGGCGTCGAGTTTCGTAAGGGCGGCTTGCGTTGCACCGTTGACCACTGCAGCTTTCTTCGCCAGTTCAAAGTTGAGGGGTGCAGAGCGTCTCTCACGGCCCGTTCCCGCGGCAGTTTCAAACCAGCCGCGTTTCATGGCTTCTTCCTTTGACAGTTCTCCTGGTAACGGGCCTGTGCCCACCCGAGTCATGAAGGACTTCAGCACTACGAGGACATTGTCAACCTTAGTCGGGCCTACACCCGCTTCAGAGCATATTGCCGATGCGCTTGTGTCTCGGCCTGTCACGTAGGGGTAGGTGCCGTAGAAAAGTGAGAGCATCAATCCCTGAGTTCCTTCAAGGAGAACGTTTTTGCCTCCGTTTATTGCGTTGTTTGTTTCGGCTGCTACGTCTGCGAGATACGGTTTCAACTCGGGAACGTCACGTGCAATCTTGGCTGTTCTGCGAACTCTTTCCTCAATTGCTGGTCCCACACCGCGGCCTGTCGTGCCTAAGCCCTTCAGGTGCGAACTGGCTTTGTCCTGCGCTGAGTGTTTCTCTTCAATTATCGAGGCTTGGTTGTCTATGCCTATGCGGTTTTTGACGTTGGTTTCTTCAACTTCCTTAAAGAACTGCGCAACCTCAACGTTCGAGCCGGCTCCGATCAGCAATCGGCATTTCTCATGGACGAATCCGCCTGGAACCATGTGCAACGCGTAACGTTTGCCTTGGTACCAAATAGTGTGTGCAGCGTTCACTGAACCGGTTCTTACACAGAAGTCCAGCTTGTCCTTGAGTGCAAGGTAAGAGATTATCTTGCCTTTACCTTCGTCTCCCCAAAAACCTCCACATATGACCGTGCAAGGCATATTATCACCGTTCAGAGAATTTGCTTAGCTTTATTTAAGATTGTTTGATAGTTTCATGTCAAAGGAATGTTCATAGAGAAATCCGCTGCTTGCGTGTTTCCGCTTCGCTGTCTATCCTGTCTAGAAGCTTGACGACTTTCGTTCCTTTCCGTTTCAATTCGTCTGCAGATGCAGTGTCCTTCTCTGGGCACAGGTCATCCGCAATCACTCCGTCTTCTTCGCTGTAGACCACTGGGTATATGCGGCATCCTGAAGGTCGGTGCTTGTAGGCCTTGCAGCGGTGCTTTTCAGAGTCGTAGAAGACACAGTAGCCGTTGCGGTTTCGCAGTTTGGCGTACCCATTCTTGTCGTAGCGTACAAACTCCCGTCTGCCATAGCCTGCTCTTTCCAGAAGCTCAATGTCAGCGTTGGAAAGCAGCATTTCCGTTTTGGTGCAGCAGATCCCACAGTGTGAGCAGCGCATGAACGTATTCTAATCTAGGCTTCTCTTTTTTGGCTTTCGTTAACGGCTGTGGCGCTACTGTTTTCATCCGCTGGTCAGCAGTAGGTTGAGGTTAAGCAGTTCTGCCCATGCTATGTTCTTCATGGAACTCTGAATGTGTCCTTGTTTCCGTATGGAACGCATCTGACGAGGGTTTCTCTTCTCAACTCGTCTCTTTGAATCTCGGCGAGCTGAACGTTGATTATCACGGAACCGTCTTTCAGGTGAAGGTTCACGTTTTTCCCGAGAAACGATTTGGCTGTGTTCATGCTGAACCCGTCCATCTTTTCACCACTCCAAATCCTTGTTCGCTATTCTGCCCCAGCACCGTCTGCAGATGGGAAGCTTCTCTCCTCTGACCTGAATGTAGACCTCGATATCGCTGCCTTTGCATTCCTTATGCCAAGGATTCTTACACCTCTCCATACATGCTAACCTCCAATCATGTTTCAGCAATACCGCTCAGCAGTTTCTGCATTTAAGACTCTCTGCGAAACAACATCCTCCCGCCGCGGAGAGGTGGGTTAAAGTGAAAACCTTACAGTCACTAGCCAACATCTAAATCTGGACTATCTCAGGGGCTATTCTTTCTTTGCTTACACGCAGCAGAGCGACAGACGGCTTGGTTATGAAGGGAGGAACAGGGTTTGTTGGGCTTCCGGGGTTTATGAACAGCTTGTTTCCTTCCCACCTAATGCTCGAACTGTGAGTGTGTCCGAAGACAAGGGCGTCAAAACCGTTCTGTAGGGCAATTTCCCGCATTTTGCGCGTTCCGAAAAGTGCGCTGGGGTTGTGCATGATTCCAATTTTCCAGTCAAAAACCTTGACCGAATTCACTTTTGGCAGTTTCCCGCGAATCTCCGGCCCGTCCATATTCCCATAAACTGCCAAGACGGGTGCAAGCTGCTCCAAGTCATCGATGACTGACAGGTCCACCAAGTCGCCTGCGTGCACTATGAAGTCGACGCTCTCGAAAACCACGAAGACCTCTTTGGGTATTTCTCTGGCTCGAGCGGGCACGTGCGTGTCTGATATTAGGCCGATGGTCTTTGTCGATCCCATTTCGCGTAGCTTAGGCAAGACTTGAGACTGCTCTGTAGCCATTCGAAGTGCCCTCTATTATCACTGTTTGTGACCTGTCAAGTTAAAACTTTCAATGACTAAATAAACATTCCAGATACGTATCTGAAAGCCTTCGCAGAAGTCAATATCCAGACTTCATGGGGAAATTTGAAAGGGTAAAATCTTAAGTCAATAACGCACTAATACTCTGACCGACAGGTGAATTGCCGAAATGTGTGCCAAACTTCTGAAGGAAATTGAACAAGAGGTCACGGAATTCCTCAGCGGCCTAATCCGCATAAACACGACAAACCCGCCTGGAAACGAAACTCCAGCCACAAAATACACTACAAGAGCGTTGGAAAAAGACGGATTCAAATGTGAGCAATTCGAGTCTGCACCCGGAAGAGGAAACGTAATCACACGCCTTCGAGGAACAGGCGAAAAACCAAGTTTGCTTTTGCTTTCGCATTTGGATGTTGTGGCTGCAAACCCGAAAGAGTGGAGTGTAGGCCCGTTCGGCGGCGTGGTCAAGGACGGGTTTGTTTGGGGACGTGGCGCATTGGACATGAAGTCAATGACAGCTATGGAAGTTATGGTCATGAAGCTTCTGAAAAGGAACAATATGAAGCTTAAAGGTGACGTTATACTGGCTGCAACAGCAGACGAGGAAAAAGGCGGGGAAGCAGGAGCAGGCTGGTTGGTCCGCAATCATCCCGAAAAAATTCGAGCAGACTACGTGTTAAACGAGGGCGGAGGCCTAGCAATCCCAGTAAACGGCAAAAACATTTACACAATTCAAACGGCAGAGAAAGGAATTCTATGGTTCAAAGTTAAAGCGAAAGGCAGACCAGGACATGGCTCCGTGCCCGGAGCAGCAGACAACGCCATAATGCGCATGAACCGAGTTGTTGAAAAGCTTGGAAACTACCGTTCAAGAATTTCGCTTGTGCCAATTGTAAAACAGTTCCTGAACGAAGTTGCAAAAGAGAACAAACTTTTGCAGCAAGGCGTGTCGCTTTTGCTTGAAAATCCTGAAATGGGCGATCAAGTTTTGGACATGTTAGCTCAGAAAGACAAAGCCATGGCTGAGGAGATTCGGGCAAGACTTAGAATGACTGCCACACCCACAATAATTCATGGTGGCGTAAAAGAGAATATAATTCCATCGGAATGTGAAGCTATCTTTGATTGCAGAATGCTGCCCGGGCAAACCACAACTGGAGCTTTGAATGAGATGAAGAATTTGCTTAAGGATGTTGGCCTAGAAAAGCTGGAGTTTGAAACAATTCAAGCTAATGAACCTTCTGAATCACCGTCAAACACGCCGCTTTATGAGCAGATTGTAGGCACTCTGAAGGAGTTTGAGCCAAACTGTTCTGTAGTTCCAATTCTGCTTACTGGCGGAACGGATTCTCGATTCTTCAGAAACATGAGCAGTACGTGTTACGGTTTTCAGCCGTTGCGTGCAGACATGCCTTATGGAGAAATGCTTAAAACCATACATGGCATAGATGAAAGAATCTCGATAAAAAACTTGGTATTTGGAACAAGCGTTCTCTGCGATGTAGTTGAAAAGCTTATGATGTGAGCGTGGAACGTTGAAATTGGAAATCCGAAGTTCGTCGCTTCTGAAAAGACTTAACGTGCACAGGCGATATTTGCCAATTCACTTCGAAAAAGCCTCACAATTCCTAGTGAGATGCCAAATTGTTGAACCCTACGTTGAAAAAGGCACGTTGCACGGTTGCATTTGCCCCTGGGAGATCGGTGAATCTGCCGAAGAAGGCGCTTTTCCAATAGTCGAGGATTTTCACGACACTCTTGAAGCGATATGGGTTTGGTCATACTTCACAAAAGTTTCCCATAAACAAAATTTTAAGCCGAATATAGATTGGGCATGGAAATACATCGTTAAAAATTGGGGAAGATTCATAGGAAAAGAAAAGAGCGAAGACAAATGCTTGTATGACTGTTCCTATGTACTGCTTAGCGGGATCTTCTATGAAAAAGTTTTCAACGACAATAAGTATGAAAAACTAGTTACACAAGCTGGAAACCGTTTAGAAAAATATCTTAATACCCTAAAGTCAACAGAAGGCAGAGAATACTATGACCCTTTTTGGATGTCGTATTGTCTAGGCTTGGCAGCAAAATCGCTGAAACAAAAGAAATGGCTTAGAAATGCTGAAACTTTTGTGAAAAAAACAATCGTTAGTATAGAAAATCCTTTTTCAATAATAGAAAAGGAACCACATCATGTGGGACCTGGAGGTCACGACTTCTTTTCCCAAAATGCAAACAAAGCCTTAGCCTTAATATCTTGTTTAAATCGAGAAAAAATAGCGAAAGAAACCATATTAAAAAAATTCTTGCCATGCGTTCCAAAGAGGTTTGTTTCCCGACATGCTGATGAGAATGCTTGGAATGCACATTTGGCTACTGCAATTGGTAACTCCTATGTCTTCACAGGTAACGAAGAGCTTCTATATCCTTATTTTGCGATAATGAAGGAACTAGAAATAAGGGATGAACAAAAAAATGCTGCGCTTCCTCGTTCTCCCTCATTTTCACGTAGAGAATCTTGGGTTACTTTCTTTTATGCCCACGCTTATACTTCAGTGATTAACCTCAGCAATTGAAAGTGAAGTTATAAATACGTTTGAGTGCTTTCTCTATCTTGTTCTTGAGGAGGATTTGGAATGCCAGCGATAGAGATTGGAAGGGTTTGTGTGAAGTTGTCAGGTCGAGAGGCTGGAAGAAAATGCGTTATAGTTGACGTTGTGGACAAGAGCTTCGTGTTAGTCACTGGTCCCAAAACCGTCAGCGGCGTGAAACGGCGAAGGGCAAACGTTAATCATGTTGAGCCGTTGCAGGATAAGATAGACATTAACCGCGGCGCGTCCGACGAGGAAGTCGTAGAAGCTTTGAAGGTTGCGGGCAAACAGGAAGAGATGGCGAAGATAGTGAAACCCGCCTTGACTTCGGTTTAAGCCTATTATACTCCTTAAACCCTTTTCTTCTCCGTAGGAGTACAATAGCATTATGCCCAGAACTGTTGCGCCATGGGAAGTCAAGCGAGAAACATTGATCAGGGCTGAGGACAGAACTGACCCAAGCTTCGGGTGCAAGCCTGAAGAGAGGCAGCCAGAGGAGTCCATGAAATTCGGCGTCATCAACTTGGACAAGCCGGCTGGCCCTTCAAGTCACGAAGTGGCTGCCTGGGTCAAACGCATCCTGAAACTTGAACACGTTGGTCACGGCGGGACTCTAGAGGCTTAGAAGTTCCCCAAAGAAGCCAGAGAAATCCCCACGTGACAGGCGTTCTGCCCGTAACGTTAGAGGAATCCACGAAGGTTGTTCAAGCCCTGCTCTACAGTGGCAAAGAGTACGTCTGCGTGATGAAGGTTCACGGAGACGTGGCAGAAGATCAAGTCAGGAAAGTTCTGAAAGAGTTTGAAGACGCAATCTACCAGAGACCGCCCCTGAGGGCGTCAGTCAAGCGGCAACTGCGAACGAGGAGGATCTACTATTTGGATTTTCTTGAAATGGACGGACGCAACGTGCTTTTCAAGGTCGGCTGTGAAGGCGGAACGTACATTCGCAAGCTTTGCTTTGACGTGGGCGAAGTTCTAGGTTGCGGAGCGCACATGCAGGAACTTCGTAGAACGAGGGCTGGGCCCTTCGTTGAAGACAACTGTGTCAGGTTGCACGACATGGCTTACTGGTTTATGCAGTGGCAAGAGAAAAAAGACGAGAAGTTCTTGAAGAAGTTTGTTCAGCCGATGGAGCGGGCATTGGCCTCGGTTCCCAAGATTTACATCAGAGATTCTGCTGTTGACGCTGTTTGCCACGGAGCTAATCTCACAGCGCCAGGCGTCCTGCGGCTTGAAAGCGGAATCATGGAAGGCTCCTTACTGGCGGTTTTCTCGTTGAAAGGCGAGGCAGTTGCTCTGGCCAGGGCAGCAGCATCTTCAGAGCACATCTTAAGCATGGATCACGGTGTGGTTGCGAAGGTTGAAAGAGTCCTTATGCCTAGGGGCACCTACCCAAGATGTTGGAAAAGCGGCGAGAAAGTCGATGAACAAAAACCCTAGTGGCGCAGAACACTATTTCACCGAGCATCCAAAGTCGAAAGCACGGTTCGGCCTGATCCGCACCTATCTTCGAAACAAGCCGTTCGAGTTCCTGACGGCCTCAGGAGTCTTCTCTAAGGACCGAGTCGATCTGGGAACACGGCTTCTAATCAAAAGCATGATCCTTCCAGAGAACGGCTGCGTCTTAGACCTCGGATGCGGCTACGGCGCTATCGGAATTGCAGCGGGAGTTTTCAATCCTAACTTGCGCGTAGTCTTAGTTGACGTGAACATGCGAGCAATCAGGCTTGCCCGACGGAACGTCGAGCTCAACTGCGTTTGGAACGTGGAAGTCAGACACGGGCACCTCTATGCAGCTGTCTGCGATCTGGTTTTCGACTGTGTGGTTTCGAACCCGCCCGTGAGCGCTGGAATGAAAGTTGTCGAAGCAATAATCGTTGAGGCCCCCGAGCATCTGGCCTGCGGAGGCACATTGCAGATGGTTGTGAAATCTAAGATAGGCAGAAAACGCCTGCAGTCTGTCTTTGAAAAAGCATTTGGAAATGTTGAGGTCTTGGCGCGCGGAAGCGGCTACCGCGTCTTGATTTCGAGAAAATCGTGACCTAGACAAGAGAATACGTGTTCAGTCGGTTACTAATCGTATTTAGGAAGTTGACATCGATTGAATGCTTCTGGCAATTGATCTCTTGACGTCCTCTTTGGTCTTTTGAGGTTTCCATCCGAGCAACCTTTGTATCTTCTCTATTGATTCTGAGGCGGATGCTTTGCTCGGTTGGTCTTTGGTCAAAGTGATTATGCTCTTTGAACCAGTCAGTTGTGCAAGGAGCTGACAAAGCTCGTAGTATGACATGTAAGTCGCTGGGTTTGAAAGGTTGAAAACTTGCCCGTATGCTTTCTTGTTCAAAGTGGCTGTTAGGAAAGCTTGGACTACTTCGTCAACGTGGATGGTTGCGAAACCTTGTCCTTCCGTCACTTCTACTTTTTCTCCCTTAATCAATGGGTCGACCATCGCCTTGCTGAGAAACAATGCTTCGTTGTCGTCGTAGACGACCTCTATGCGAAAGACTGTAACGGGCAGTCCGTAATGGTGATGGTACATTAGGCAAAGCTTCTCGGTGGTGAGCTTCAATATGCCGTACGCGGGTCCGGGGTCGCCTGCCCACATCTCGGGCCTGCAGGTAGTCTCCTCATCCAGAACGGGCGATTTGGGTTCTCCGTAAACTGCGCAGCTGCTGGAAAAAAGAAAATGCTTGACTTCGTGCGATTTGGCTGTGTCTAGCAGGTTAAGCGTGCCTCTGATGTTGGCTTCGAACAAGTCTGCGAGGGGAAGCGTGTGTCTCCAGGTGTGACCGTCCCAGTTGATTGCTAGGTGGTAGATCACATCTACGTCTTTGACAGCCTGTTCGGCAACGTCTCTGTCGCTCATGCCTCCGTGCAGGTCATTGCTGCCGACGCCTATGAACTCCAGATTTCGGTTCGTTTCCTTCTCCAGAAGTCCACGCTGAACGTCAAGAACTCTCACGGCGCAACCTTCGTGAAGCAGTGCTTGGACGAGCCTTGAACCGATGAACCCTCCTCCGCCTGTCACGAGAACCTTCTTCTCAACGTCACCTATTGTCACGTAAGCCACTTCCGTCTAATTGCTCAAGCCAATTCTGGTATCCACTTGTATTTAGATTTTCGAGAAAACCACCGAACTGCACTATTCTTCAAGGAAAATGACGCAAGCCAAGACGTTACATTCCCTTGTTCGCGTCAAGGTTCGGGCAAGTCACTGGTTCGTTTGGAAAACCTATAATAAACTTCAGTGATTGAATATGGTTTGTTCTGTTTGAGCCGGGGTCTCCTAGCCAGGTATGGAGCAAGCCTGGAGACACTTAGGTGCCTAACAGCTTGTGGCCTCTCGGGGCCGCGTGGGTTCAAATCCCACCCCCGGCGCTATCAGCATCATTTTGGATTAGCTCACGTGTGATGTGTTTTTCTTTGCGTTTCCTAAGAAGTTTGGGTTTTTTCACTCCAACGATATAGTCGAAGTCAGTCGTGGCGAACAACATTTTTTCTTCCAAGAGATTGGGCTACGATTACAGCACTTTTTCAGAAAGGGCTTTGATTGTTTCGTAAACTGATGTGGCCGCTGCAACGCTGACAACTCCTAGAGAGAATATGTATTCTCTTGTTAGTATGGACGGTCTAAGAAAAACTACTAGGAATATCAATGAAGTCACCAAGAATACCGTGTAGAAGAAATTTCGCGGGATCAAAACCCCTCTTAAACGAATGAGGTTTTCGAGGATTATTCGATCTGCAACATAACCGTTTGATTCTTTTTTTATGAAGCCTGCCTCTTCTAGCTTATTTATGTGATAAAGCGCGAGGGTGGGACTGCTTAGATTTAATGCTCTCTGAACTTCACGTATTCCAACCGGTTTATCATTTTTCAAAATGAACCTGTAAACCTTTAATGTGAGCCCTCTCAGAATATCCTTTGATTCATTCACGACTTTTCCGTCTCCATATGAAAGGAAACGTTATCACATTATTTGAAATATCGGTGTTCAAACTATTTGTACACATGTACAAAAACATAGAATTAAATCTTTCACTGACTATTAATTTTCTTGGTGGCTCATGAACTCTAAGAAAGAAGCGCTCGCAGCGTCAATCCTCGCAATCGGCCTAGTAGTAGGGCTTGGGACAATAAGCTACAGCTTATTTTCTCCAACCCCAACTACTGCAAAGCTCAAGAGTGTACTAGATGTTTTCACGCAGAAAGGCGGCCAAGGAGTTAACATCTCCGATGGAAACTTTGAACCTTTCGACAATGTTTCCATGTATGCTTATCTCACTCAGGCAGGCATCAGATTGAAAAACCACCCAGCGACATTCACGATCGCAAAACCAGATGACACGCAGATCGTTAGGACAGCCCTAACAAATGACTTAGGCATTGCTGAAACAGACCTCTGCCTTCTCCCTTCTGAAGGCCACGTCATAGGAACATGGCATATCCTCGCAAACGCAACTGTCGACAATGAAGCCATAAATGATACACTCAACTTCCAATGCGAGTCACAGAATGCTAGAATTGATGTCTTCTCCAAAAAGAACGGGGTTCCCAGCATCTCCTTTCTCCCAAACGACACAGTTCTCCTCGAGGCGCAACTGTCATATAAAAACGCCTCAATCGCTGGAACCCCGGTGACCTTTGACGTCAGAACTCCAAATGGCACAGAATTCCTTATGCAAACGGCGACCACAAACAGCCTTGGAACAGCAAGCATTACCTTCCAAATCCCGTGGCCTTCAGACCTCTCCTCGGGAATTTGGCAAATAGTTGCTGCAAGCGAAGCTTATGGACAGACCCTACAAGCCACGACAAGTTTCGGATGCTTTCTGCTGTCGCCCGTAATAGATGTTTTCACCCAAAAGGGTGGCATAGGACCGAATATACTGGGCGGGTATTTTGCTCTCAACGAAACTGTGGAACTCTACGCCGAAGTTCGCGACGAGTTCAACCAGACCGTGCCCAACCAACTGATAGCTTTTGCCATCATAGACCCAAACGGAACAAGGTTTGACTACCGGGCGCAGACGACGAACTCTTCAGGAATCGCAAACATAACGATTCGAATACCACCAGATGCTTCATACGTTGGGACTTTCGAAGCTTACGCGACCATACGGTACCAGGGACAAATCGTGCTTTCTGATACACTCACGTTCATAGCCAGACAAGACTAGCCAGTGAAAACATGGGGGATACAAAGAGAAAATGCAGAACGTGAATGTTCGGAGCAGGAAACCATACAGAGATAAAGTAGCCATAGTCGCCGAGATTCTAGAGATGGCAGGCCATGGAGTGCAGAGAACCAGTATAATGTACAGAGTAGGACTGAGTTCCCTCATGCTAAACAGATACCTCCGGCTTATGATGAATGCCAAATTGCTGGACATAGTGTTGCTGAACAACAAAGTAGTGCTTAAGGCAACCGATAGGGGCATGGAGTTCTTGCACCATTGCCATGAAATCATCGAGTTGCTAGAAACTGAAGATGATAATAGACACAAGTCTTACAGAAGTATACAACTTTTTCCAAGTAGTTTATCCTAGTAGCCTTTCCATTGTGTCCTTACATAGGAACCCATGCTTTCAATGCCCGGAATACCGACGAATTCTCCTAAAGCGAATGGCGTGTTGAAAATGTGTTTGCCATAGTAGCTTTCAGCCTGACTGCAGAACCAATGGCACCAATCCCCCGTAACATGGTTCACTATTTGCCAAGCCCTGCCGCACTTAAAAGTGGATTGCGGATTATGTCTCCCCTGTGGTGTGGGTTCAAATCTCACTCCCGGCGCTAATATACCTCAAAAGGATCAAAGACCAATTTTGAAGTGGTAGCCCGGATAGGTTCAAGTATTGGTTTAAATTTTCGGGGTTGCCTTTTTGGCATAACATTTTGATTGAAGATTCGAGCTTAAAATTCTATAATTCATCTCCAAGAAGCTTCAATAATAATTCACGTTAAGCAACTATTTGCCCATTTTTTGCCATGTCCGATGGAAGAGGTATAAGCTATATAGAAATGCCAAGCAAGCGGCAAGATGGCGAGTGCCCAAAGCATGGTGCCTTCTAAGAGTTCGCTGACTTAGCGCGCGCGCCAATGTCATTACGGCGCGGTTTTCTGCTGCGGTTTTCCGAGAGATAAATAATCTAAGTTCCTCTGGCTGCCATTATTTTCTTGCACTGACGATGGGTTCGCTGTGCTTCACTATGCCTCTTTTATTTTGTCTATTGCGTCTTTTACCACAGCGGCTGATTTCTCAAACTCTTTTTTCGTTTCAAGATCGAGTTTAAGCTCCAGAATTCTTTCAACGCCGTTCTTTCCGAGGACGCATGGCACTCCGATTGAAACGTCTGAAAATCCATATTCGCCCTGCAGGTAGGTCGAGACCCCCATCACTCGGTTTCTGCCTCTCAAAACTGCGTCAGCCATTATTGCAATCACTGCTGCCGGAGCGTAGACGGTGCTTCCTTTGAGCTTTATGACATCCGAGCCTGAAGTCCGGGTCAAGTTGACTATCTTCTGTATCTGTTCCCGCTTGAGCAAGTCTGTTATCGGTATCCCCGAAACTGAGGCATAGTTCATGAGTGGGACCATGGAATCTCCGTGTTCTCCGATGACTAGGGCGCGGATGTCCTCTCTTGATACGCCCAGTTCCATCGCGATGTAAGACCTGAACCGCAATGTGTCAAGAATGTTGCCCATGCCGAAGACTCGGTTTCTCTCAAACCCTGACTCCTTAAAGGCCGCGTACGTCATAACGTCAACTGGATTCGTGACAACCATCAGTTTGCAGTCAGGCGCGTATCGGACAACTTCTTTGACTATGGACTTGACTATGGCTGCGTTCTTGTTGATGAGGTCCAACCTGCTCATTCCAGGCTGTCTTGCTAAGCCCGCGGTCAAGATGACGAGCTCCGAACCCCTCATTTCGCTGTAACTGCTTGTTCCCTCGATTTTGCCGTCGAACTCGATGGCAGGTGCCGCCTGCATCATATCCAAGGCCTCACCCTGAGCCAGATTCTCAACAATATCAATTAGAACAACATCGCTTATCCTGCGTCCCAAGATGTTGAATGCGGCTGAACTGCCAATCTTTCCAGCGCCAATTATCGAAATCATGATAACCACATAACAATCAGCTTTCACATAAATATAACTAGACGCCTGTCTTCACGGCAAGGATGCAAAGCTGACAAAGTTTATCTGTCACAAACGCCTTGATTGATTTCTGCCCAGCTAAAAGCCCTGGTAGTATAGTCCGGTCTAGTATATGCGGCTGTCGCCCGCAGGACCCGGGTCCAAATCCCGGCCAGGGCGCCACAACCATATCAGCTAATCGGTTTTGTCTTCTTTCTTTTCTTCCTCGTCAATTAGGTGTTTGAGCTTCTTCTCCATTTTCAACTCGTAGACATGCTCTCTTATCGGAGGCGGCAGGCCTTCTTTCTTGAAAAGCAGGTTCGGAGCTACAATGCGTCTTTCTCCAGCTTTGACTTTCGTCTTTGTGCCTTGGATGTCATCTTCAAACGACTCTAAAGCTTCCACAATCCAGCTTCCCTTGCTCTCTGACAGAACCTTGACTTTGTACTTTCCCTTGTAGTAACGCATGTCTTTGCTCATGGCGGCTCACACCATAATGCTCACGTGGGAGCCAATATAAAACACACGGAAAACGTACATACTGACAGGACAGTGAACCGATCCCAGAAAAGATAAGAGCCACTTTCAACCATCATTCTGGATGATAAGCGTTGACCTTTTCACCAAAACGCGTCAGCAAAGCTTACTCGAGCACTTGGGTACACGATCTTCTAAGAAGCACGAACCTCGATCAAGAAGACGTTCTGACCGTCACGGGCAAAGACTCGAAAAGCGGCTTATGCGTAATCTGCAAAGGCTCAAGACTTCTGTGCGGCAAAGACCGCTGCCCAATAATGGTCAAATTAAAATACTACCTTAGAAGCGTGCCCTTAATGAGCAGCGAAGACATAGCCGGGGCCTCGCCACCGAGCGTTTTCATCGGCAGAATCGGCTACCCAAACGTCTACGCTGGCCCACTTGTCCCGCCCGTGCACGAAGACACAAGCCTCTACGACCTGCCGGAGCTGTGGTTCGGAAGGTCCATGGATGAAATCGTCAGCTTCCGTTCAATGCTCATCCGCGGCAAACATCGAGTGCACGTGAGAAGGTTCGAGAAAGCGGGGAAAATAATTGACAAAACCCGCGAACTAGCACTGGCCGTCAAACCAGTAGATGTTGAGTTGCTGTTGACCAAGAAACCGCACGGCTCAATTTTTCTAGACGACGAGGTTCAACCCTTCGGGCCTTCAGCACCAATCCGCGACTTGCTCCTGAGCAACACCAGATGGGACCAGAACGTGGAGAAAGCCTACAATGACACCGACCTGAAAGCCGTGCCAGCCGTGCTTGAACTTTATGACGAAGGCGTTTCTGTTACGAAAATTCAGAGAGCCTTCAGCGTCGGGGCATTCGGTCTGGAAGACAACAGGCGTCTCGTGCCAACACGCTGGAGCATAACCGCCGTAGACGACATAGTCTCAAAGAATCTGATGGCTCAAGTCAAACAGTTCCCTGAAATAAACGAGTACCGCGTCTACGAATCCCGCTACTTGGACAACGTGTTCGAGATTCTGATGATCCCGAGCGCTTGGAGCTACGAAGCCATGGAAGCGTGGTACCCGGGCACCGTCTGGAACCCCAAAGGCAGCGAAGCCGTCATGTATTCTGATTGGGAAGGCTACGATGGAAGAACAACCTACGCAGAAATAGGCGGGTGCTACTATGCCGCGCGTTTGGCAGTTTGTGATCAGCTTCTGAAGGAAAGAAGACAGGCCACCGTGATTGTGCTGCGTGAGGCTCGCCCAGGCTACATTATGCCTGTCGGAGTGTGGCAGGTGAGGGAGAACGTGAGAAACGCTATGAGGCAGAAGCCTTACGCCTTCAACACTTTGGAACTGGCATTGAAATGGATTGCAGCCAGATTCCAAATCCCACTGGAACAGTGGATAAGAAGAAGTGAACTGCTGAAAAGTGCGCTTTTCCAGAAGAAGATAACAGATTTCTTCGGGAGACAATCGACAGCCTAGTCTTCTCCCAGCAGAAGCAGCAACCCGCACAGGGCATTCAGGACGCCGACAAAACCTAAGGCGCAGGTGAATATGATGTTGAGCCGCACGGAAAGAGCAGGATCCTGCGGCACAAGCAGAACGTAGGCCCCGAAAGCCGCAACCAAGATCCCGCAAGTGAACATTAACCCGCTCAGTTTTGAACCCAGCCGTCTGACCATGTTGCAGACCTGAAGCCGCTCTTCGCTGATTGTGTTCTTCAAGAGCCGTTCTCCTTCATTTTCCGTCATGAACACTCACCCTCCCGAACTCCAAGTGACATTCAGCAACCCTGCGATCAGAAAGACCACAGCAACGACAACGGCGAAACCGAAAATCAGCCACATCACGCCTTCTGACAAAGCTGCGGGCAAAGAGCCAGATATGACCAGCCACGCAACGAGCGCCGAAAAAGCACTGATGCCAAGATTCGTCCCGCCGACTGCCTGACAAATACGACTGCGCTCGACCATTCTGACATAGTACACGACTAGACCCAAAAGGAAAAGCTGCGCCCCAATGAACAAGGTGCCAGGATCCAAGAAGAAAACGAGCAGCAGCGAAGTGATTATTCCCAGAAGAGGCGTCAACGGAAAGAGAGGAACCTTGAAAGGCCTAATCAAGTTTGGCTTGTCCACGCGCAGCTTGATCAGCGAGAGATTGACCAAGACGAACCCAATGATGAAGCCAAAATCAGTGGCGTAAGTGACAAAACTCACGATTCCGGTCGCCGCAAACGCTGCAGTCAAGACTGATCCAAACAAGATTGCCAAATGGGGAGTACTGAATCGAGGGTGAAGCTTGAAAAAGCTGTTCGGGAAATAGCCGTCTCCAGCCAAGGCGTAAGCGACCCTTGAGTGAGCCATTATGGACGTGTTCACCGAAGTCAACGACGCAATAATTCGATCGATCGATCGAAAACAGGGGAAATACTCACAATCAAGTCGAATTGCGACTCGAAAGTTCAAGAAGCAAACAGAGAACTGGTTGAAATCGAATCTTCAAGAGACGCGAAAATCCAAATCCTCAAACAGGAAATCGACAAAATGGAAGAACTGACCACGGCAATAATCAAACAGATGGACAACACGGCAAAACTCAGAGAAGCATCGATAACAGCGCTCGACAAGCTAGGCATACAACAGAAACAAAAGAAGCTATCAGTCATCTACATGCCATTCTATCTGGTCTGCTTCCAGTCCGATTCGAGAAAACGCTACATGGTTATTCCGCCGTCAAGAGTGAACAGCGTCAAGCTTCTGGTAAAACTCAAAGGCGCCTTAGGCAAGGCGAGGATAAAACAGCTGTTCAGTCCTCGCTCGCCTGCAATAGCTTCACTTCTGAGCAAGTTCCCATCCCTAATGGAGAAGAACGCGATGTTTGAGAGAGAGACAAACGAGGCAGGCGCAAAGACTGACCTGTTGAAAGCCAGTGTCGCTCGTGAACAGATTGAGAGCGGACTGAGGCAACTTAGGGCTGAAGGCTGGTTCCCGGACAAGGAATACGAAGCTTTCTCGAAGATACTGCCCTAGCCAACTGCAAGCAAGAACCGCGGCTTACTTTTTCTGTTTCATCAATTCCTTGTACTTGTCCATGGAGTAGGTGACTATCCTCCACGCTTCTCCAGCGTTTCTCCATTCTTTGAATCTCACCCACTTGTGGGGCTCAAGCCGCTTGTACGTTTCGAAAAACTCTTGTATCTCCTTAATCTTGTGCGGGTGCACATCCGTCATGTCATGGTAACCGTCGAATCTCGCATCATTCACGGGCACGGACAGCATCTTCGCGTCCTCCCCAGCCTCATCCTCAACAATCAGCGCTCCAATAACTCGGGCTTTCACTATGCAGCCGACCTCAAGCGGTTCGTAGCTCATCACCATTATGTCAAGCGGGTCGCCATCGTCAAACCACGTCTGCGGAACAAAACCGTACTCGACTGGAAAAACCACGGAAGAAGGAATCACACGGTCTAGAACGAAGGCTTCCCATTCGGAATGATACTCGTACTTGTCTCTGGAACCGCTTATGACTTCAATGACCGCATTCAACAATTGAGGCGGCTTGTCGCCTGCTGGAATGTCCTTCCAAACATTCATAATTTTCAACCCTTCAAAGCTAACTCCAAACCTACTAATTTATTTTTCCACAAAAAACTCAGCCAGCTTTGCAGTCTCCGATCGACGAAGCGTTTCCGCGCATTTTTTCGGGTCTAAGGGCTTGAACTCTAGGCCAAGCGTCTCTAATGTTCTCTGCACTTCCTTCGCAATGCTCGGAGCTGCAAGGATCCCTCGCACTTCACGATCTGCCCTGCTCTTTACCGCGTCAATGTACTTTGCAAGTTGGATCGCCGCCTCCTTTCCAGCCTTCTTCCGCTTAATCTCCACAACTACGAGTTTCCCATCCTTGTCCACGCCGTAGATGTCCACAAAACCTGGCTGAACCCTTTTCTCATAACTGATAGGCCTGAATCCTTCTTCCAACAGTGAAGGCCTGCACAGAATGGCTTTCTGCATGTCCTCCTCACTTGCATAAAGGGAGAACTCACCCGAGTCTTGGAGGCTTAGAGCAGAAACCATCTGGATTCGGTCAAAAAACACCTTAACGCATTCGGCTGGCTTCCGTCTTACGGCTCGAATTTCGAGCAAAGCGTCTTTGGCTTGAACGTTAAAAATGCATCCTGGAGGTTGCCAGTTAACTGGTTCATAACCGACTGAACGATGAACGAGGAGGGAGCCATCCTCCTTAATTATTAAGATGCGTTCACCAGGCTCAAGTTTCGACTTTGCTCTACCAAGGTAGTGCACCCAACAGTTGCCAACCACCAGCAGCGTTTTGCGTTGAGAAACAGCCTCTTTAACTGCCTTTTCTGCTTCTGCAACATTAGGCCTTACTAAAACATTTAAAGGCTTAAAGCTTGACAACGCATTTTCGCCAATAGATTTAGAAGACTTGTGCATACATAAGATTTCTGAAGAATTTGCTATGAGCGAATGGGATAAGAAACGTGGCTTGATGCATCGGTATGATTTAACAGCTCACATTTATGACATGCAATATGCTGAAGAACAGACTGCAAAAATTGAGGCGGCATTAGACGGTTTAAAAATGGAAAAGCACAGTCTGGTTCTGGATGCAGGTTGCGGAACAGGACTATTATTTGGTTATGTGGCTGATAAAGCAAAAACAACAGTTGGACTGGACATTTCTAGGAAAATTTTGCTTCAAGCGAAAAAACGTGCGGAAAATTTTCAAAATATACACTTGATTTTAGCTGATGCTGATAACATGCCTCTGAAAGAAAACATTTTCAGCCACGTTTTTGGTATTACACTCATTCAAAACATGCCAAACCCAGCTAAAACTTTGAACGAAATTAGGCGAGTTGCAAAAGAGTATGCCGCTATTGTTATTAGTGGTATGAAAAAAGCTTTTACGCTGGAAGAATTTGAAGAATTACTGCGGGATGCTAGCTATAATATTGTTGCTTTGAAGGATGAAGGCTTAAAATGTTATGTGGCAGTTTGCACCAAACTTTATCATTAAAATCTTGTGATTTTTAAACTAAAACATATATGAAAGTGGAATATTAGGCTATATTTCAACCATGGAGCTACCACATCATAAAGATGTGAATTGGCGGTTAATCGAATGCCGTTAAAGACAACAAAAACAGATACAGCAAAAGCATTAACGTTAGAATGGGCCTTGCACGTAAAAAACTACAAGCTGACCCTTGACAAAAACCTCTGCGTAGGCTGTCAAATCTGCACTTTAGCTTGTCCAAAAGAGGCTATCAAACTTGAGAAACAGCCTAAAATTCAAGGGGAAAAG
>Ga0315296_10001504_pt1 | contig 20419 bp, 13 predicted proteins | sample YL17G14_18_MG_FD_203921 | JGI IMG/M metagenome (GOLD analysis project Ga0315296, IMG submission 203921) | Sediment microbial communities from Yellowstone Lake, YNP, Wyoming, USA - YL17G14_18 | ecosystem: Environmental > Aquatic > Freshwater > Lake > Sediment | place: USA: Wyoming | collected...
GATTTCCGAAAGTGGCTAGGATGTATAGGACTTCTGTGGCTTCTGGTCGCTCGTAGAAGTCAGATCCGGATCGCCATATGAATGGGTCGCTCACGTGGAACTTGAAAGCTACATCTAGTTGTCCGGGGTTGTCGTGAGTCCCAAGTAGATCTTCAGGATAACGCAGTTGACTAACGAGCCAGTCAGGTGGTGCTTTCCAGGAAGAGTAGTACTGCCTGTAGAAGTCCACGAGGAAACCGTCTGGTTTCGCAATAACGTATGGATACATGCGGCCGTCCTCAATATCGACGAGGACCACTCCGAAGAATCGGAGGTAATTGCTACCCGAGAATCCCGAGTGGATCGGGTAGTTCGTGTAGACTTGGACCAAGTAATAGATTCGGTTTCCATCTGTGACGAGGTAGCTTGCACGGTCCGTGGTCAAGCCACCAATGAGAATATCTTCGATTCTCTGATGAACGTCGCGGTTGTGTAGCATCATGATATCATCCTGGGGAGGGCTGAAGGCGAAGCCAACCTGGCTCTCCTTCACGAGGAACCATAACATCCGCTGCCAGCCTGACAGCGTGTAGTCAGGATTTCCGGTGTACGAGGCGTTTCCGATTTCCTCGAATCCTCTGATGTGGACGTACACGTCATCGGTGAGTTTCTCGCCGTAGTAGATTGACGGCTCCGCCTTGACTCCGAACGCCTTCTCAACCGAGACGTACTCGCCTGTGTGACTCTCGATCACGACTATTCTGGCTGCGTGAGTGTAGATCAAGGAATGGCTAATCCAGTCTTCGGTTGGATAGTTGATTGTTGTAGGCGCGGCCCAGTATTCGTGGCCGTTCAGGTAGATTATATGCGAGTCACTCAGCTGCATCCAGTTGACGCCTATCTGATTCTTCATCTTCGTGTAGGATGCGTCGTGGTCCCATTGGCGTACCAGCGAGACGATCATGCTAGTGTTCCCTGGAGGTAGGCTTGAGAGAGGCTCCGTCACCACGCTCTCTAGACCTGCCGCCCATCGGGTGGCTTCGATTGATTTCATCGTCATGGGTTTCCATTCGTAGTCGGTCCAGTTGTTGTTCCAGTTCAGCGAGTAGCCCACGACGAATCCTAGGTTCACGATGAGTGTGATGAAGAGGAACAAGGCCATGAGGTAGACGATCCATCGTTTCCGACGCGTCATGCCTATTGTCCTGCGAATGACTCCGAACTGGAAGGAGGCCGCGATGACGAGGAAACTGATGAAGGCTATGACGGCGATTAGGTAGTTGTTGGGTGTTGCAATGTTCATGACCCAGTAGGGCGCATCGACAATCACCACCAGGACAACGAGAGCCAGAATCAGGAACAGATCCCTCATCCAAGCGTTCGTCTTAAGGCGACCGAAGTCGCGTACGAGCATCAGAATTAGCCTGAGCACGCCGACAAAAACAACTGCGCCAACGATATCAAAGATCAGACGATACTGAACCTCCATGGTAGGCATCAATGCGACAAGCTCAGTCCCGGAAACTGAAACCATCGGAAGCTGAAAGATCCTTAAGACCTGGCTCCAGTCGCCTAGCCCGCTTTGCAGCATCGTGATCACCATCGTCAGATTGCCGAATCCTGGTATGCCGTTCGCGGTTGCGATCATCCAGAAGGCGACAGCCCATTTGACTACCTGCCAAAGCAGCCAAACGACCCTGCCAGGACCGAGTGAAACAACTTCCTCCTCTCCTCTGACACGCGCGAATGCTCCCCCGACCGCTGACAAAGCCTCGAAGAGATGACTTCTTCCGGGAACCGGGTTAACGAAGAGTAACGCAAGAACAGCGGCGACGATGAATGTGTTGTTGTGGTAGAAGTTTATCGCGAACCAGTCGAGCCCCGCTTTGGAAGCGTACATGGACTGTAGAACAATCCAGTCCAGATACACTGACAGCCCGTAGACGATTACACCGACGAAGACCAACGCTACAACTATCCAACCAATTAGGCCGAAAAGGCGCGGAGGCGGCCCAGATCGTTCTATGGGTTCCATGCGAATCGCGAATCAAACTAACTGAACACGACTATATCAACTAGGACCTTGCGCACTCGGCAAATGAAGTGGACTCTTCAATCTCCTGATCGTGAATGAATTGTATAGGCGTCTCTGAACACTACAGCACCTGCAGAGGACCGCACGATAGAGGTTAAGTATGAATCATCAAGCCTTTGGGAGCCGTGCTCATCCATGAGGAAGTCAGGCGACGCTTTCTCGCTTTCACCGCTTGATCAGGCGAGAGACCGCATCGCCTCATCACTGCTCAGGATGATCACGCCAGTCGCAGACTCACCTCAGGATCAGCGGATCGTGTTAGGCTCTCCAACCTACAAGATGCTGGAATCGCTCGCACGCCTGTGCGGTTTTGATCGACTGCAAGTCGAGAGCGTTCTTCGGGAAGGGGCCGGCCGACGAGCACTTTGGAATCTTCTGAGAAGCCTTTCTGATTACGGAGTCGGGACTCCGCAAGCCCTCAAAGCGCCAGTAAGCGTTGTTTGGAGCCTATCGTATGGCTGTAATCTTCGATGTATGCACTGTTACCAGAACGCGAGTCGTGCATCCTCAGACGAGTTGGCTCTTGACGAGCAGTTGGGGATTGTGGATCAGATGGCACATGCGGGAGTGTCTATGATTGTTCTCTCTGGCGGGGAGCCTCTGACGAACCCTAACCTTGGTAGGCTGATTGAGCGAATCCGAACACACGACATCGCGATTTCGATCGACTCGAACGGAGTCCTCATGAACAGAGAGGTTGTGGAGTCCCTGAAGCGAGCAGGCGTTGCGTCCGTGGAGTTGAGCCTTGACTCCGTGGATCCAACATCACACGACCGGTTCCGAGGCCTCGACGGCGCCTTCGAGAAAACCCTTCACGCCCTAGACCTTTGTGCAGAAGCGGGAATCTTCACGACCGTAGCAACGACCACCACAGCCATGAACTACGCTGACAGCAGCAAACTTATCGCACTGGCGCGGAGCCACCGAGCAAACAGAGTCGTCTTCTTTGACCTCATCCCGGCGGGAAGAGGACGAAACATGGAGGCGCAGCGTCTTTCACGTGAGCAACTCCGTCACCTAATGGCCCTCGTCAAACAGGAATCTTCGAGAGAAGGGATCGAAGTATTCACTGAACTGCCGCAATTCGTCGTCTATTCCTCAACCGGAGACGAAGACTCCGCTTCGAATCATATTGGGCGAGCATTGTCCATAGAAAGGTTCACTGTCAGCACATTCTTCGACTGTGCGGGACGAGACAACGTCTACAGAAGATTTGCGCCGTATCTTGGCGGTTGCCCCGCTGGAAGGATATACTGTAACATCCAACCCAACGGCGACGTAACTCCCTGCATGTTCATGCCCGAATACCCCGTTGCAGGGAACCTGAAGACACAATCCTTTGAGGAAACATGGAACAGTCAAACATTCCAGACACTGAGAGATCGGACGTGTCTCAAAGGAAAGTGCAGGGAATGCAAGTTCACCGTAGTCTGCGGAGGGTGTAGAGCAAAAGCTGCAGCCTACGAAGGCGACTATCTAGCATCTGATCCAACCTGTCCGATCTACGACGTAGGCTAGTTGTTCGGAAAAGGCCATCTCCTAATCACGGTCGAACGTAAAGTCGAGCCATTACTCACTGCAACCATTGTTCATGCCGCTGGAACTCCAGACAAGCGTGCCGATTCAGGGTTGCGGATTGACTGAGGTCGGCGGCAACACTTCTTGCCTTCGCTTCATGTGCGAACCTGAGACGCTTGAGATTGCGTAACCTGATGGTGTTAACATTCTCGGCTTCATCGCCGGAGCCTACATGCTCACGACCTTGCTTCTCTTGATTGAACGAAACATACGTTGCTGCATTCTGGGTTGCTGGCGCATCGAGACCTCTGTTACTGACTGCCACACTCTGAAAAATCGCGATTCCGAGGCATTTTGGAAGAGCTCGGTGGCATAGGAGTGAGCCTGGCTGTAGCTCTGTCAAGGCCAGTCTACGGGTTGCCAGAATCATTGGTTCTTGTGGTCTGCCTCATGTCCCGCGCCACCGCAACCATGAAACTCAGAAGGCTTATCTCACCAACACGTGCTCTCCCACACAAGCCCGGGTTCCCATGACCGGGCCACTTTGATATTGCTGACTCAGAACTAACGATCATCTCTGTGAGCGAAGGTGATGACAGTTGAAGATGTGTGAAGGAAAATTCGTTGTGACGATGGATAAAGAAGGAACCATAATTCACAACGGCGCCGTAGTAACCGATGAGGATAAGATCTTGGCCGTTGGCAAGAAAGATGATTTGCAGAGAAACTACCAAGTCGACGAGAAGATGGGCGGCGAGGATTTTGTCGTGATACCCGGCCTGGTAAACACCCATTTTCACTCCGAAGTGAGCTTCTTCCGAGGTCTCTGCGATAACATGTCCTTAATGGAATTCAAGAGGCAGGTTCTGACTCCAGCGATTTCCCACTATACTCCCGAGGATGTCTATCTGGCATCACTAGTCTCCTTAATAGAACTAGTCAAGAACGGTATTACCACTGTCCTTGACATCGGAGTCGGCAAGAGGCAGAGTGCAGAAGCTGCAAGCAAGATAGGCATGAGAAGCGTTGTAGCTGAAGCAATGATGGATCGGGTTCTAGGAGAGAGTGAAGGCCCTGTCGAATCGACTGAGAAAGCATTGCAGAGGAGCCTGAACCTATTCCAGGAATGGAATGGACGTGCAGAAGGGCGCATCAAAGTCTGGTTCGCGCCCTTCACAGAGCTTCTGAGTAGCCCCGAGCTGCTTGAGAAAACATCTTCTTTGGCTGAGAAACATCAAACAGGTATTCATATGCACCTCGCTGAATCCTATGAAACACAGTCGATCATAAAGAGAACCTACGGCAAGAGAATCTTTGAGTACCTTAACGACATCAACATCTTGGGCCCCACGCTCATGGGAGCACACTGCTGTTGGCTGTCAGAAAATGAAATTAGGCTAATCAGGGACACGCAAACTAAAGTCTCCTACTGCCCAGTTGCCGAGATGAAACTCTCGGACGGAGTGACCCCGGTCTCTCTCCTAAGATCTGAAGGGGTCACCGTATCTATTGGGACCGACGCCGTGCTCTGCAACAACTGCGGAGATCTACTGAGAGAAGCCAAAATCGGCTCCCTCTTGCAGAGGGTGATCATGCCACCCCTGGATGCCGCACGAATCCCCGCAGAGGAAGCAATGCGGATGATAACCATTGACGCAGCCAAATGTGCCCAGTGGGAGCAGGAAATCGGGTCTATAGAAAAAGGGAAAAAGGCGGATCTAGTTCTGATCGACATTAAGAAGCCACATTTCTTCCCATTGGTGCAAGGGCCAACACCAAACATACTAGGGAATCTGATATACGCCGGATCCGGAAACGACGTTCATACGGTGATAGTCAACGGAAAGACCGTCGTCAAGAATCGTGCAGTCTTAACCGTCACCGAAGACGATGTTCTCGAGAAATTCCAGGAAGCAAGCGAGAACCTATTCCAGCGTAGTGGAGTACTGCAGCCAAGAGGTATGTCCTGAGACCACTCAAGGCTACTATGCTGCAGCATTACACCCACATGAAGGGGAAGCGAAGCTCGCGAACATCATGGAGAAGAGGATATTCTGCTTACGCGTGTTTCGCATTGAACTGCACCGTTCTTGATCACGTACAGCGGCTCGGCGTGGTAGACAAACGCGTTCCTCAAATCTCCAGCGTTGAGTATCACCAGGTTACCAGGGTTTCCCACGGTCAATCCGTAGTCTTGGATCCTCATTATCTTGGCTGGGTTGACGGTTATCATGTCATAGAGTAGCTCCCGATCCTGAGGGGTCATCATCCATAGTAGATGCGAACCGAGGAAAGCTACTTCGAGCATGTTGCATCTTCCGTATGGATAGTATGCGTCGTAAACATCATCCTGTCCGAGAGCAACAGTAACGCCAGCATCCAGCAGATCCCTCACCCTTACATGTAACGGTCCCGTGTGAGGGTTCGTTACGATACCCACATCTGCTTTCTTCAGCAGGGCCGTCACTTTTCTGTGATATACCTCGTTGTATAGTGACATTGCACGGGCGTGCAGGGCTGAGGACCTTCCGATCCACCCATTGCGAATAGTGGAGCTTGCAAGGTATTCGGTTGTTCGCAGTTCTGCGTCCCCAGCGTCGTCAGTCATTACGGCGACGTCAGCGTCATACTTCCTAGCAATCTCGAATACTGTGTCTATATGCCTCTTTGACTCTTCTTCGACATACTCTATCCATGGATGTCCTGCAATGACATCAGCGCCCAAGTCCATGGCCTTGTAGAGTAACTCCTCTGTTCCAGGGTCCTTTACGATTCCGTCCTCTGGAAAAGCAGCAACTTGCACGTCAATACGGTCCTCAAACCTTCTCCGGATTTCCAGCAACGCCTTGATCCCTACTAGTTGTGCGGCATTGTCAACATCGGCCAAAGCTCTCACATGGCTCACACCATAGTACTCGGCGTCGGTCAGCACCTTGCTAACTCGCTCAATTATCTCAGATTCGACGTAGTGTTCCTTCACCTTCGAGGCAATCTCGACCGCTGTCATTGCACCAGCCATGTGTCCTCCTTGATACTCAGTCAGCGCGGATTCGTCCGCTAGGGAACCTGTCATGATCTTATCGAGGTGAAGATGGGCAATCACGAAGGGTTCCGTTGCCAAGTTGTCTTGTGCATCGATTACTTGCTCCGCTGATCCTTCAACTTTCCCAGAGATCGTTTCAATTCTTCCCCTGGCGATGCCAATATCGCATATTCTTCCTGATCGCAACCGTGCGTTCCGGACAAGGAGGTCGTAGTTCATGCGTGCACCAAACCGGCCGAAGACGGATGCTTACATGTATGCCTTACGGCGCCCGTCGGCAATTGAACTCCAGCACCCTCCAACCGTAGCGCTCTTCGTCTGATATCAAAGGGCTCTCCCAGGAGAGTCGCGATGAACAAAGTCGTACGTATCATACGTCTCAACCCCTGTTTGATTCGTCCGCAAAGCTCAAAAGATTCTGATCTCAAATGCGCAGCTGATCACTAGCCAATGATCGAAGACAAAAGATCCCGAAAAATCATTGCAGTTTCGCACTGTGTGCTTAATCAGAATAGCAAACTCGAGGGTATAGCAAGCTGGCCCGGGATAATAGAACCCGTGCTGAAAGTGATATCAAAAAGCGGAGCCGGTATCCTGCAGATACCATGCCCGGAGATGATGTACGAGGGCATAGGACGTTTCGACAAGAGCTACGAGCAGTACAGGTGCGCCGCTTTCACCAAGCTATGTAATGACATCGCGGAAGATGTTGTAGATCAGATTGAGAGCTACCTCGGCAACGGCTATAGGATCCTAGCGGTCCTTGCCATTGACGGGAGCCCCACTTGCGGATACACTCTGACACAGTCGGCACCCGAATGGAAGGGCCTTGTTGCCGGTAGCGATATTAGGAAAGCTCGGTATGTCAAGGAGAAAGGAGTCTTCATGGACATCCTAGAGAGAAGATTTCTTGCAAGAAGCATTAAAATCCCATTTCTGGGCATTCCTGAGGTTTCTGAAATCGGTTCAATAGAAAAGGCTCTTGCAAAACTCCAAGCCCTACTTCGCTGAGACATAACGAGGTTTTAAGTCCGGACATCCATCAGCATATCCTAGTTTGTCCACGCTTCTCATTTGAGTCTCGTCGTGAGATCTCACCTGCGTCTTTCTCAAAGCTCACGCATTCGTATTCTTGGGCTTCGCATCAATCACACGATCGGAGGGCACTGATAGTCCTTGCCTCAAAATGCGTCCTCGCACCATAGTTATATATATCAAAAAGCCCGAGGTCGACGAGACGCAAAGTGAACGAAATTCGAGAAAGCAAGTCGGCCACACCCGTCGTTCAGATGAAAGGCATTACAAAGAGCTTCCCCGGAGTCCTCGCAACCGATCACGTTGATTTCGACATTCGATCTGGTGAGATCCATGCTCTGTTAGGTGAAAACGGTGCGGGCAAGACGACTCTGATGAACATCCTATTTGGACTGTATCAGGCGGAGGAAGGAGAAATATACGTTGACGGCAGACGAGTCATCATCAATTCCCCGAAGGACGCGATCAACCTCGGCATCGGCATGGTCCATCAGCTTTTCAGGCTCATCCCATCACTTACGGTTGCGGAAAACACAGTGCTCGGCCTTCGTTCTTCTAGGCGCCCTTTTCTTGACCTTGATGTTGCCGGGAAGAAGATTACCGAGCTGTCGGAGAGATACGGCCTCAAAGTCGATCCAAAAGCAAAGCTTTGGCAGGTTTCAGTTGGTGAGCAACAGCGCGTTGAGATCCTTAAGGCACTCTATCGAGGAGCCAAAGTACTGATCATGGACGAACCCACCTCAGTTCTGACTCCCCAAGAAGTCAGCGAACTAATGGGCATCATGAAGAAAATGGCCGCAGACGGACTGGCGGTGATACCATTTGTCACGCACAAATTGCGTGAAGTCATGGCCATCAGCGACCGCATCACGGTCATGAGACGAGGAAAAGTGGTGGCGACAATGCGAACTCAAGATACGAACGAAAAGGATCTTGCCATGAAAATGGTGGGGAGAATGGTGTTGTTCGAGACGGAGACGGTGAGGATTCCTTCGGAACGAGTCGTACTTCAGCTAGACAAGCTTCGAGCAATCAACGACAAAGGATTGCCTGCCCTCGAAGATGTCTCGCTGTCTATAGGAGAAGGTGAAATTCTCGGTATCGCCGGAGTCGCAGGAAATGGTCAGACCGAACTCGCTGAAGTCATTACTGGGTTGCGCAGAGCGTCCGAAGGAAGAATTCTCATAAATGGAAGAGAGATAACGAACAAGTCAACGCGAGAAATAATCGAAGCAGGCATCGGCCATGCCCCGGAGAAACGCATGGAGACGGGAGTGGTGCCTGACCTGAGCGTGCGTGAGAATCTCATCTTGACGAACTACAACGACCAGTCACTCTCAAGCCGTTTCTTGCTCGATCGGATCTCCATAGATCGACATGTCGACAAACTGATCGCTGACTTCGGGATAATGACTCCGGGCAAAGACAGCCAGGTCAGGCTTCTTTCGGGCGGAAATCTTCAACGACTCATCCTCGCCCGCGAGGTGACGCGCAAGAACCTGAGCGTGCTCGTTACAGTGTGTCCGACAAGAGGGTTGGATGTTGGAGCAACGGAGTTCATTCGGAACACGCTCGTATCACTGAAGAAGAAGGGCGTTGCCATCCTCCTCATCTCAGAGGATCTCGACGAGATCCTTTCACTCAGTGATCGGGTCGCCGTTATCTTCAAGGGAAGAATAATCGACGTGGTGCCCACGAACGAAGCGAAGATAGATGAAATCGGCTTGATGATGGCGGGAGCGGTCAAGACAGCAGAATAGGGTGGTTCTTGGGATTGGTTGTCAAATTTGGATCGATCGAGATAGAGTTCAGAAAACGGGCGACACGGCCTCGCTATCTGGCCTATCTGGTCCCGTTTGTGGCTGTTATCGTGGCTCTACTAGTAGGGTCTGTTCTGCTCCTATCGGAAGGAGTCGACCCCCTCACCGCCTACCTGGCATTGTTCAATACGGCCTTCGGAAATCCGTACTCTCTATCGGAGACCATCGTCAAGGCAATACCACTAATGCTCGCTGCCCTTGGAACGGCTATCACATTTCTCGCGGGGTTCTGGAACATAGGTGCCGAGGGACAACTACAGATGGGGGCTTTAGCTGCAACATGGGTCACCCTCACGTTTTCGGGCCTGCCGTCTTTTGTTATTATTCCTTGGACCATGTTTGTCGCATTCGCAGTAGGTGGAGTATGGGGCATGATCCCGGCGTTCTTCAAAGTCAAACTCGGGATGGATGAAATACTTACAACGCTAATGATGAACTACGTAGCGATCTTGGCAGTCACCTACTTCATATATGGGCCGTGGAGAGACCCAGCTGCCTATGGCAACCCCCGTACTCAGTTGGTGGCTGAGTCTGCACGAATCCCAGCCATACTAGGAACACGCATACACCTAACCTTGTTCGTAGCAATCGGAATAGCGGTTCTGCTCTACTGGGTGCTCCGGAGAACAAAATTCGGTCTGGAGATCAGAATTATCGGAGGAAACAAAGACGCTGCCAAGTACGCAGGAATCAACTTGTTCAAGAACCTATTACTTGTCACTTTGGTCGGCGGCGGTATAGCCGCACTTGCGGGAATGGGCGAGGTTTCGGGTCTCTACTACTGCCTTCCCAAGAGTTTCTCTCCCGGATATGGGTACACCGCCGTGGTTGTTGCTTGGCTCGCAAGGCTCAATCCCCTAGCGATCCCAGTGTCTGCATTTTTGTTCGGAGGCTTGCTAAACGGCGGATATGGTATACAGATGGTGTTCGCAGTGCCCATCGCTCTCGTCAACGCCATCCAGGCGCTGGTTCTCTTCTTCGTGCTCGCGCTTAGCATATTCTACGAATACAACATAATTGTTAGGAGACGTCGCTAATGGTCCAAGACATAATTGTTGGGTTCCTTTCAACTTCTATCGCAGTCGGGACCTCGCTTCTCCTCGGAGCGATAGGAGAGATCTTCGCCGAGAGGTCAGGTGTCATGAACCTGGGAGTTGAAGGCATGATGATCATGGGTGCGCTCAGTGGTTTTCTGACATTGACTCTGACAAACGATCCGTGGATAGCGACGCTCGTAGCGACTTTGGTCGGAGGAGTCATGAGTTTGATTCATGCAGTCCTATCGGTGACGCTACGGGCAAATCAGATACTTAGTGGTCTTGCGCTGACAATGTTCGGCGTGGGCGTAAGTGGGACCCTCGGCAGGTCGCTCCTGGGCGTAAGCGCCAAGGGACTACCAGTGGTTCCGATCCCTGTGTTGAGTGAGATACCCTATATCGGACCGATCCTGTTTCAGCACGATCCGATAACATACATCTCCTACATCGCAGTTCCAGTTGCCTGGGTAGTATTGTTCAAGACCGAGTTCGGCCTGACAGTTAGAGCGGTCGGTGAAGATCCAGGAGTAGCGGATTCGCTCGGCATCAACGTCTACCGGACCCGATACGTATGCATCTTCATCGGCGGGTTGCTGTCGGGGCTGGCGGGAGCTTTTCTCTCCGTTGCATATGCCCGTATGTGGATAGAGGGTATGACGGCGGGCCGTGGATGGATCGTCATAGTTATCACGATCTTCTCGATGTGGAATCCTGTTCGAGCGGTTGTCGGCGCGTTCCTATTTGGAGGAGTCACCACTCTCAGCTTCATCTTCCAGGGTTTGGGCGTTGGGATTCCAGCCGAGGTTCTCCTGATGATGCCTTACCTTTTCACAATCGCCGTTCTGCTAGTAGTATCTCAAGAAGCTGTCAGGAAAAGGATCAGTGCGCCAACAAGCATGTACAAACCGTACGTTAGAGGCGAGAGATAGAGTCAGAGGTGAACTGCCTGTAGCCGACATGCTACTCTGATCTTATTGCCCGTTAGAACTAGAATTGTCTCGATTGATACGAGGCCAAGTCTTTTATACGTCCGCCCTCCGATGACTTTGACGATGAAATATGGCCAAACCAGTTTCTATTATCGCGGTCATCATTCTGATTCTCGTAGCCGCAGCAGGAGGGTACTTCGCTGGTCAGAGCACGGTTCCAACAACGGGAACAACAACGACCGTGACTGAGCGCATAACTGAGACGGTCACCCAGGCGGTCACCCAGACCGCCCCGGTCAAGAAGCCGATAAGCGCGGCATTCATCTACATCGGCCCTGTCGGAGACACAGGATGGACTTGGAACCATGACCAAGCGCGAAAACTTCTAGAGGCAGAATTCGGTATCACAATACCATATTCGGAATCTGTCCCCTACGGCGACGGACCCCGTGTCGCCACAGAATACATATCCAAAGGCGCCAACATAATCTTCCTTGGAGATGCATTAGAAGTCTGGGATCCAACACTGTCACTAGTGAAGGCGCATCCCGACGTCTACTTCCTGCACGCCGCAGGGTATGAGCACAGCTTGGCCAACGTGGCCGCCGTCTATGGGAAGATGTACGAAGTCAGATACCTGAACGGCATTGTAGCTGGACGAATGACAAAGACCAACAAGATAGGCTACGTCGCGGCCCATCCCATCCCTGAAGTGATAACGGGCTTGAACGCCTTCACCATGGGAGTTCGATCAGTCAACCCTTCCGCCACCGTACACGTTGCCTTCACCCATTCTTGGTACGACCCATCGACCGAGAAGTCTGTCGCCCAAAGCCTCATAGCGATTGGATGCGATGTCATCACCCAACACGCCGATTCACCTGCAGCCCAGATCGCCGCTGAAGACGCCGGTATCTACTCTCTCGGCTATCAATCTGACATGTCATCTTTTGCGCCCCATGCGTACCTGACAGGATGCATATGGAATTGGTACCCCCCTCTCTCGAAACTCTTTCACGAGATACAGGATGGAACATTCAAGAACGCGTGGATCTACCCGGGACTAGCCCAACGCACAGGCGTCATCGAAATGGGTCCATACAACGCAGTGGTCCCTCAATCGGTTAGAGATGAGGTAGCCAAGGTCCGCAAGTCCATCGAGGACGGAACATTTCAAGTCTTTCAAGGCCCGCTCAAGGATCGGGACGGAAATGAGAGAATACCCGCGGGGCACGTACCGACTGATGACGAAATCTGGACTGGAATGCTGTGGGTGGTCCCCGGAGTAGTTGGGGAGATACCTCCTGCGAATCTGGGATCTTCCATGCAATTCAGCTCCCGACTGGTCAATTGACCGACCAAAGACCAGGCGTTCGATGGAATCGGAAGACGTAGGCTCAGCCTACGAATCCCCTTTCTTTTTCTTCTTTTTTTTGAGAATACAGGCCGAAGATGCTTGTTGCTATGCTATCTAGCTAATCAATCATTTCTCCCTTGTCTATCTCAAGAGGAACGATCCTCGTGGACATTTGCATCAGCCCCTTATCCGACAGCTTGAGTTCCGGAATGCCAGGGTTAGCTAGAAACGACAATGTCATAAAAGGTGAAGATAGTTTGCACCCAAGTTTCTTTGCCGCTCCATCGAGTTGCCTGAGAGTCATTGCAACTCGGTCAGGTTTCTCAGGTGAGAGGAATCCAAGGATGGGTAAATGCAGCTCTGCGGCAATCGCTCCCTTTTCCACGACAACTATGCCGCCTTGAAGCTCGATCACCCGGTTCAACGCAGCCGCGATGTCATTATTGTCTGCACCTACTGAAGTGAGGTGGTGAGAATCTGCTGCTACGCTGCTCGCAATAGCGCCGGATTTCAGTCCGAAACCGGTGACAAAACCCTTCCCGATGTTCGGAGGGGTTCGGCCATACCGTTCGACGACCACGGCGTTGATTATGTCTCGAGACGTGTCAGGCAGGATTCTCCCACCTTTCACGGGAAGGTCGTGTTTGGTTGCCTCGCAGGTGATTTGCCCCTCGGTGACTTTCATCACCCAGACCTTCACGGTTCCGCTTGCTTTGGTTTGGCATGTAACATCATTTGGCGTGATTCTTCTTCTAACCCGAATTGTGTTCCGAGTCCATGAGGGGTACTGCTCGGGTTGAATTGGGATCACCGGTTCTCCGTCGCGGGCTACGATCTTGCCGCCCGCCACCACAAGCGCTGCAGAGAATCGAGACAGATCGTCAACCATCAGGATGTCCGCTATCTTCCCAGGCGAAAGACTACCCAGTTCTCTATCAATTCCGATGTGTTCGGCTGCGTTCAGAGTGGCCATCTGGATTGCCACCATGGGGGTTAGTCCTTCTCTGATCGCGAGACGAACTGAATTATCGACCAAGCCCTCCTCCATTAGGTCTAACACGTTCTTGTCGTCCGTGCAGAAGCAGCAATGCCTGTGATCGAGCTTCTCCTTGGTAATCACTCCTATTAGTGCTCGAAGGTTGCTTTCGCTTGAACCTTGCCTGATGACAAGTCTGATTCCTGATCTTAGCCTTTCAACACCTTCCTCAAGGGTTGTGGCTTCGTGATCCGAGTGAATTCCGGCCGCTACATAGGCCGCTAGCTCCCTGCCCATCAGCCGGGGAGCGTTCCCGTTTGTGATTTTGCCGGTGCGCATAGCTGCTCGAATTTCGGAGTGGACCCTATAGTCCCTGCTCAGAATTCGCTTGAAGTCGTTCATTTCTCCCAGGGCAACTGTGATGTCCCAGCTGAGCATCTCTTCGATCTCTTCAACTCCAAATTCGTTTCCAGCCGTAATCAAATCATGAGGAGCCAGAGGCACGCATGAAGGGGCATCAATGAGAATCCTTACGGGACAACTCTTGGCCTGATCCAAGAGCAACTTCACTCCTTGAATCCCCATGACGTTTGCAGTCCACGAGGGATCCACGACTACAGTAGTGTTGCCTCGTGGAAGAACTACTCTTGCGAACTCCCAAGGCGACACCATTGCAGATTCGATATGAAAGTGGGCGTCGATTAGACCGGGCACAAGGTATTTGCCTCTGGCGTCCACGACCTCGGTGAAGTCTCCCATTGTATGCTCAACGTTCCCGACGATCGCGATTCGCTCTCCCTTCACGGCTATGTCCGCTTGGTACGTTTCTGAAGTAGCTACGTTGACCAGGGTTCCTCCTTGTACTATCAGCTCTGCCTTCTCGTTACCTAAGGCGACGCTGACTAGATCCTCTCTCTTGGTTGGAGTATCGAAGAAGAACACCATTTTGAGAATCCACGCCTCCAAGTAGTCGAGAACTTACCTCAGTAGCCATCCGAATAGGCACGTATCATGTCTTCCACTCGTCCACCTATCGGACAGATGACGGGGCAAGTGCAACCGGCAGCTACATACTCCCGCACCTTTTGTTTGCAGTCTTCTGGTGTACCAGCCGCGCAGATGGTCCTCACCAGATCATCGTCAACAAGCGCTGACCCCTCTTGGAGCTTGTCAGGCTTTGCTGGCCAGCTTCCCAGAATCTTGTGGATCGCCTCCAGTATGTCGGGCTTGACGCCGCTCGCCTTCATGATGTGAGGTTCCAGAAAGAGGTACTCCGTGACTACTCGCCGTGCTTCATCTAGTGCCTTGTCCGCGTCAGTGTCCATTGAACAGGCTATTAGTTGGGGTCTGTCCACGTCATTGACGCTTCGTCCGGCCTTTTCTGCTCCCTGGGAAAGGAACTTCAGAGCTGTCTTGTTGTATTCGGGTGAGACGAGATAGTTCATCAATACTCCATCAGCTATCTGTCCAGCAAGCTCCATCATCTTGAAACCTGTCGCGCCGATGTATATCGGGATGGAGGCAGGCTTCTTCAATAGCCGTACGTTCCTTAGCCTGACAAATTGACCGTTTGTGTTCACGGTCTTCATGTCAAAGAGATCGTGCAACGCCTCCACATGCTCACGCATGGCTACGAGTGGTTTCGTTCTCGTTATGCCCATCATGCTGGCCATCGGCTCCCAGAGAATCCCGATTCCTAGCATCATCCTTCCGCTGGAAAGTTCGTCCAGTGTCGCGAAGGCCATCGCTAGCGTCATTACATTTCGAGTCCAAGTGTGAAGTACTCCAGTACCGATCTTGATTGACTTCGTCACAGATGCGATAGCTGCGGCGCCGATCAGCGAGTCACGTGCCCCTCGAAAAGGTGGATACTCCTCTCCTTGCCAAATGGAGTCGAATCCGCAATTCTCCGCCAACTTTGCGTATTCCATAGATTCCCTCATCGGATGCTTCTCTATGAGGTACAGACCAACCCGTTTCCTATGGCTCACGATCAGTCCCGATGGATTTGAGCGACTCATTTCTATTTAAGTGAGCTTCGTACCCCTTGATGGAACTCTGGGAACTTGGGCAGCCACACAACCAATTCAGCCTAGATTCTCAGCTTCTCTTCCGATTTCACAAGTCCAGTTTGAAAACACATGTTTGATTCTTGGATCAATTTGTGCACGCGCGTGGGCTCACTCACCAATGTTCTGATAAGAGTATTCGTGGCGGTAGCTTGGAGGAATGTACCCTATTTGGCTCTGGACCGCAGATCCCTTCCGGGGAAGTTTTTGTTTTCTTGCCCACTTTGCTGCTGAGCTATTTGGAAAGGCTCAGATTGTGCGAGATAGTGGTTTGTACTCACGGGAAGCCATTAATATGCTCGGGCTTCAATCCCCTCCGCCTGACACCAATGAGCACTAACATCTTTGTTCCGCGAAATGAAGGAGAACTCCTTCGTTTCCTTGAACGCGACGGATCTCGATCCACCATAGTGTCTGGAGCGACAGATCTGCTGCCGAGAATAGCCCGAAACCTAGAGAACCCGACATTGCTTGTCAACATCTCCCGCGTCGAGGAGTTGCGCTACCTGAGAAGAGAGAACGGGGTCATTCATGTCGGGGCGCTCGTGACGATCGCTGATCTTTCACGAAGTGTGTTTCTCGATTCTAGATATGAGGCGTTGAAGGAACTTGGGCTCACCTTCGGTTCCCCACCGGTTAGGAATCTGGCAACAGTTGGAGGAAACATAGCTGCGGCTTCTTCGTCTGAGGACCTAATCACCATACTTCTAGTTCTTGAAGCAGACGTGACACTCAAGTCTCTAGCTTCGGAACGTGTTGTACCCTTGAGGGAGTTCATACTAGGCAAGCGAGAGACTGCACGCAAAGATAATGAAGTTGTATCTGAGGTATCGTTCAAGGAGATCGGTGCTCATTCTTGGTGCACATTCGAGAAGATTGGTCGAAGAGAGAGAGTCATAATAGCCCTTGTTTCACTTGCGTGCGCTCTCAAACTCGACCTAATATCTAATGAGATCGAAGAAGTCAGAATAGCTCTGAACAGAGTCCACGGTAAGGTGCCAGAAAGGGCGAGCAACACCGAGCAGGCCCTCAAAGGAAGAATCCTAGACGCAGAACTAGTTCGGCATGCCACGTCCACTCTTGAAAGCGAACTCAGTTTGACCTCTGATTTCAGAGCATCCTCTTCCTACAGAGTGAACGTTGCAAAGAGCTTCCTTGCGAATACTCTAGCGCATTGCAGGGGCTGCATCAAGAGCAGTGGGGTTCGACCAGTTGACTGACATGCCGAAGAAACGTCTAATCGGAATCACGGTGAATGGAATACGGCAATCGATTGAGGTCGAGGCAACTGAGAGACTGATCGATCTGTTGCGCAACAAGCTCAACATGAAGGGGACAAAGGAAGGCTGCGGTACAGGAGACTGTGGAGCTTGTGTTGTGATCGTGAATGGGAAGGCGGTGCCTTCCTGTCTTGTTAATTCCGTCACCCTTGATGGTTCTGAGATAACGAGTATTGAGGGGATTGGATCGCCAGATCGATTGCATCCTCTTCAGGAGGCATTCATTCAGACAGGTGCAGTACAATGCGGATTTTGCACGCCAGGCATGATCATGTCTGCCAAGAGCCTGCTTGACTCTAATCCCACCCCAACTAGGGAGCAGGTGCGCGAAGCATTAGTCGGAAACCTCTGTAGGTGTACAGGATACGGACGAATAGTCGATGCAGTGATGATTGCCGCCAAGAAGATGAGGAGTAAGTCATGAAGATCGGGCAGGACTGCTCAATCGTCGGAAGACCTGTCCCGAGAGAAGATGCCCTTGACAAGGTCCTCGGCAGGCCAATCTTCACAGCGGATCTTATCCCAAGAGATGCCGTCTACGTTGCTTTTGTGAGATCGACTCGACCTCACGCAAAGATCTTGCGGATCAATGCAGAGCCGGCGCTGAAGACCAAAGGAATAACTCGCCTAATTGGCAAAGGCGACATTCCAGGCATCAACAATATTGGATGCATCATCCCCGATAGACCTCTCTTCTCAGATGAAATTGTGCGGTGCGTCGGGGATCCAATCTGCGCCGTTCTTGCAGACGATAGAAGGACGGCCGAGGAAGGTGCACGCGCAGTGGAAGTCGAGTATGAAGACATGCCCGCAGTATTCTCCCCTCTTGAAGCTATGCGCCCCGACGCGATCAAAATCCATTCAGAGGGGAACGTCGTCAAACACATCAAGATTCGCAAGGGAGACATTGAACGCGGTTTTCGGGATTCTGATGTGATTGTGGAGAACGAGTATCGAACGCAAATGCAGGAGCACGCTCCCATCGAACCTGACGTTGCTCTCGCCATGCCACCAGATGAGGACGGAATCATCACAATCATTGGACCATGGCAATGCGCTTTCGACGTACAAGACTCTGTTGCGGTTGTTCTAGGTTTGAGGCCATCCAAGATAAGGGTTCTACAAACGCAAGCCGGAGGCGCGTTTGGTTGCCGGAGCGACGAGAATGAGAATGGCCTTTCAGCATTGACCGCTCTCGTATCATCGATTACACATAAGCCGGCGGCAATCGTGATGTCCAGAGAAGAATCCACTGTATCGCATGCGAAACGACACCCATTCTTTATGAAATATAGGACTGGGGCAAGACGCGACGGCACATTGATTGCAGAGGAAATTGAAATCGTGTCTGACACAGGTGCATACGTATCGTGGGGGGTCAATGTCCTGAAGAGAGCTACTGTCCATTGCACCGGACCGTATGTGATTCCAAACGTGAAAGCTGACGCCTACTGCGTCTACACAAACAACCCCTACACGAGTGCTTTCAGAGGGTTCGGATGCCCACAAGTCCACTTCGCTGCAGAGTCTCAGATCAACTGCCTGGCGGAGTCGCTTTCGATGGATCCCGTCGTTCTCAGAGAGAAGAACCTTCTTCGTCCCAATGCTCAAACAAGCACCGGACAAGTTCTAGGAACATCTGTCGGACTTGACGAGTGTCTTAGAAAAGTTGCCAACAGACTCAGGTCGATCGTTCTGCCCCCCGTGGAAGAAGGATTCAGGAGAGGTGTGGGAATCGCGATTGGGTATCACGGCAACAGCCTCGGCCCTGAGGGAGGAGACCGTTGTGGGGCTACTGTTACGATTCGGAACGATGGACATGTTGACTACATGATCGGACTCATGGAGTACGGAACCGGATCGAGATTCGGGCATGCCCAAATCGTTGCCGAGATCCTCGGCATGACAATTGACCGAGTCCACGTCAAACCTTCAGACACCCTCGTCTTACCATTCAGTGGCCCTACCGTCGCTTCTAGAAGCACCGTGATGGGAGGAAACGCAGCTCTACTTGTCTCACGGAGATTGAGAGAAACGATCGGCAGGGAAGCCGCCCAAATCCTGGATTGCTCCCCCGAGGAGTTGGTGTTCGCCGACAACTCGGTACACTCGCTAAGAGACAAGAGTAGAAGCATGAGCATTCAGAAGCTTGCATCGATCTGTCGAGAAAAGGGCATCAGCCTGTCTCATTCCGAGATCTACGACGCACCAGTCACTGACTGGGACGAAGAGAAAGGTCTGGGGTCCCCATATTTCGACTACACCTTCGGAGCAATAGGTGCAGTGGTCGATGTGAACTTGGGAACAGGCTATCCAAAGGTGCGCAAGATCATTGCGGCCTATGACTGTGGAAAAGTGATCAATCCGCTCTCTGCCATTGGCCAAGTGGAGGGAGCAGTTTCACAAGGACTGGGATACGCTATCATGGAGGAGATGTGTACAAAAGACGGAAGCATCGTTAATCCGAATCTGGCAGACTACTTCATCTGCACGGCGGTTGATTCTCCTGAGGTCGAAACGCTATTCGTTGAGGAATATCCCTCAGAACACGGGCCGTTCGGAGCCAAATGCATCGCAGAACCGCCGCTCGATATAGTAGCGCCGGCTGTAACTCAGGCCATATACATCGCAACCGGGGTAAGAATCAAACATCTTCCGGCGACTGGGGAGAAGATACTCTCGGGGATCAAGTAACAAGAGATCGTAGCTATTCTACGGATTCGTTCTCTGAGTAGAGGATTGTGCTACGAGTCTTCCTTTCCGGATCACGTGTGAGGGTTCAGCCTGGCGAGTGAAAGCGTCCAGCATATTGTTCGCGTCAAGTACTACGAGGTTAGCTTCTTTTCCGATGTCCAACCCATAGTTATCGATACGTAACATCTTCGCGGGATTGACCGTTATCATGTCATAGATCGTCTCTCGGTCCCTGCTGGTCATCATCCATAGGAGGTGTGATGCCAAGAATGCGACTTCAAGCATCTTGCACCGACCATAGGGGTAGTATGCGTCGTTCACATCATCTTGGCCTAGCGCGACATTCACGCCGGCGTCCAATAGGTCTTGCACCCGCACATGAAGTGGACCGGTCTGTGGGTCCGTGACAACACCCATACCGGCACGTCTCATCAAGGCGACGAGTTTTCTGTGGTAAACCTCGTTGTACAGCGCCATTGCTCTGGCATGGCACGCGGTAACTCGGTTTATCCATCCTTCCTTGACTGCTCTTATGGCGAGATACTCCGTGGTTCTCAGATCAGGATCTCCCGCATCGTCAACGAGCA
>Ga0315296_10001505_pt1 | contig 20400 bp, 15 predicted proteins | sample YL17G14_18_MG_FD_203921 | JGI IMG/M metagenome (GOLD analysis project Ga0315296, IMG submission 203921) | Sediment microbial communities from Yellowstone Lake, YNP, Wyoming, USA - YL17G14_18 | ecosystem: Environmental > Aquatic > Freshwater > Lake > Sediment | place: USA: Wyoming | collected...
GGACAACCCTGCGGACCTCTACATAGCGGATGTGGACGGGGGCAACGAGCGGAGATTAACCAGTCTGAACGAGGATCTGCTGGCGGGATGGGACCTCCCAGCGGTGGAGCGCCTGCTGTTCACCAGCGACGACGGGGAGCAGGTTGAGGGTTGGATGATGAAGCCTGCCGTCGGCGAACCGCCTTATCCCACCATTCTCTACACCCATGGTGGTCCCTATGCTGGGTTCGGTCATCTTTTCTTCTTCGACTTCCAGATGCTGGCTGGCGCTGGCTACGGGGTGCTATTCATCAACCATCGCGGGTCGTCAGGCTATGGGGACGAGTTCTCTCTGGCGATCACGGGTGATTGGGGGAACCTGGACTACAAGGACTTGATGGCCGGCGTTGATTTCGCTGTGGAGCGAGGCCTGACGGACCCCGACCGCCTGGGAGTCTGTGGGCTGTCGGGCGGAGGGTACCTGTCCTGCTGGATCGTGGGCCATACAGACCGGTTCAAAGCGGCGGTGCCGGAGAACCCAGTGACCAACTGGGTAAGCGAGTACGGAGTGAGCGATGTGGGCCCAGTGCTCGGCGCACAGTGCCTGGGAGGGGCGCCACACGAGATACCGGAGGTGTACACCCGGTGTTCTCCCATCACTTACGCCCACAGGTGTAAGACACCCACTTTGCTGATCCAGGCCGAGAACGATCACCGCTGCCCCCCGGAGCAGTCAGAGCAGTTTTTCACGGTGCTGAAAGCCAATGGCTGCGTGGTGGAGATGGTACGCCTGCCCAACGAGTTTCACGTGGGTTCCATACTGGGGGGCTTGCCAGCCCGCCGGGCACAGAACGAAGCCCTGCTCGACTGGATGAACCGGTACGTGATGGGCAAGGAAACCACCCGATAGGGTGGGTACAAAGGGGAACGCACTGGACGACGTTCTCCTCACATATGCCGGCATCTTCTTGCATGCCAACCCGTGGGTCATCATTGCTGAGACGATCCTCGGTAACGGAGACCGGGCCTTTGAGTACTATTGTAAGATCAACCCGGTGAACAAGAACGACATAACCGAACAGTATGAATGTGAGCCTTACGTTTATGCCCAGAACATCCTGGGTGACGAGCATCCTTTGTTCGGAACGGCCCGCAATAGCTGGCTCACGGGCACTGCCTCCTGGGCCTATCAGGCAGCCACGCAGTACATCCTGGGGGTCAGGCCGATCTATGAGGGGCTCCTGATCGACCCGTGTATTCCCTCGAGCTGGGATGGGTTCCAGGTGACGAGAGAGTTCAGGAAAACGGTCTACCGGATCGAGGTCAAGAACCCTCATCACGTCTCCAAGGGGGTGAGGTCAGTCAAGGTGGACGGCAACAAGATCGAAGGCAATGTGATCCCCGTTTTTGGAGATGGTGGAACCCACCGCGTCGAAGCGACCATGTAGGGCGTATGAGGGTGCTAACGATGGTTCTTGCGGAGTTGGCCAGCCCTGGTGTCATCCGCTGGCGGAAGGAGAAGGCCGCCAGTCGCGTCTTCTCTAAGGGACATAGACAGGAAGCTCTTGTACGGCGAAGCCTTCATTTTGTCTCACCACCGTGAAGACGAAATCCGACTGAGATGGCATTTCCTCCTCCGTGGCACCACAGCACGGCCCCCGTACGAATAGGGTGCCGTCTGGGTTCTCGAACTGCACGGTGAATCTGTAGCTGTCCTCGTTGATCTGCCCTGTGGCCAGAATCTCGTGGACAACAAGGCACTGCAGTCCGTTCATCATGCAGCCCCTTTCCAGCAGGCCGGCATGGTCGCTGGGATCGATGTCCGGATTCCACTCTGTGAGCGTATCGTAGTCTCCGCCGTAGAGTTCCACGGCCTCGGAATACTGGCCGTTGCTCAGCAGCGAGAAGTAGCGGATGAGCGCCTCCTGCGCGGCCTGTTCAGCCGGTGGCTCGGGGCTGGCCTGGGTTGAAGTGGGCGGCGCCTGGGCCACGAACACCAGCCCGCGACCGCCGTCGGTGCCAAGGAAGAGCTGGTTGCCATCGAGCTCGAAGGTGGTGACGCTCTTTAGAATGGCGATGTACTGAGCCTCCTGCTCCATGATGCCGACCGGCTCCAGGCAAAGCTGTTCGGTGATGTCGATTTCCGGGATCTCCAGGATTCCGGGCTGCAGGGTATACTCTCCTCCGTAGTCATTGCAGCCGGCGGAGCCCCTGGCGGTACCATCCTCAAGCAAGAGCGTGATGGCGGTCCCGCTGATCAGCGAAGCGGCCACGTCGCCGTCGACAAATGTGGTCAGCGCCCAGGTGGTGCCCTCGAGCGCCGCGTCCGGCACAGGCTCCACGGGGGCAAAGAGCAACACTCCGTTCCCCTGCGCATCTTGCAGTATAAGCTGATCGTCGGCCAGATGGTAGCTGGCCACCTCGCCCAACGTGCGCAGGAAGGTCTGCTCCTGGTCCATCACGCCTTCGGGATCGAGACAGGCCATTTCGGTCCCTCCCAGGCCCTGGAACTGGAGGGCGCTCCCGCGCAGGGTGTAGGACCCAAAGTAGCTGTTGCATCCGCTGGAGCCGGCGACCTGACCTTGAGCGAAGGTGGCCGTGATGGCTGTGCCTTCCAGCGGTGCCTGCTCGTTCAGCGTGACTAACTGCCACTCTGTGCCATCCAGTGCGGCGGTGCGACTCGGCGCCCCGTCACCTGCGGCTGGGTTGCACGCCATGAGCGTCGCTGCAAGAAGGACTAGAGCCATAAGCAGAAACCTGGTATTCATATCTTCGCGATACCTCGTGCTCGGCCAGTGTCGATGGGCCGTCGCTTTGTGCTGCCGAAGTATGACGCGGTACAACTGCGCTTTGTTCCAGACAAGCGCGCTCTGTCAGGCGGAGCGCAGCCGGAGTACCTCTGTTGCCCTGACTCGAGTGCCGCATCGGAAGGTGGTTTGCTGGGAATCGAGTCGACAGCGCTGATCGCGAGGGCATGGGCAACCGCCGATGGGCGACGCGAGCGGCCCGGCGGGACGACGATGAGGCGGGCGGTGTATTTCGCATGGTGCCACCTGCCTGCCAGTCAGGGCCGATGATATGCACGGTTATCGACAATGAAGCTTGGTTACAAATACCGAAGTCCACAGCCAGACGGGGTACCAATTCTTTGAAGGACCTTGACAAATTGGATAGTATGAGATATAATACAGGTGCTCATACGGGGCGACAGACCCATGAGTAGGCATCGGGACTAAGCTGGCCTTGGTGCCGGGCGTTGGAGGAGGGATCAATGGTGGCTGAAGCGGTGCAGGTAAGCGCAAAGCCGAGAATGCCGGGCCTGTCCCAGGAAGAGAACCGGGAAGCCCTCTTAGGGGTGTTGAAGGCTATCGGCGAGGGTGTATCCGCCACGCTGGGTGACTGGTGCGAAGTCGTCATCCATGACCTGAAGGACCTGGACCGTTCCATAGTCCATATCAGTGGCAACGTCACCGGCAGGAAGGTGGGCGGCCACATGACAGATCTCGGTCTGGCCAACATTCGCTCCGGCCGCACCGAGCCCCTGATGAACTATACTGCCTACACCGATGACGGGAAAACGGTCAAGTCGAGCACCATTTGCGTGCATGACGAAACTGGCAAGCCGGTGGCTGCATTTTGCGTCAACCTGAACGTAACCCCACTGTTGCTCTTCTCGCGATTCCTCCGCACCCTGCCCGCAGGCCAGGACGAACCAGAGGTCAGCGAGTTGTTTTCGGAAGACCTGGGGCAGATGGTGGAGACGATGATCGCCGAGTGTGCCTACCAGGTGGGCAAACCCATCTCTGTGATGAGCAAGAGCGACCGCGTGCAGGTGGTCAAGCTGCTCGACGAGAGAGGGGTCTTTCAGCTGAGGAAGTCAGTGCCTCTGATTGCCAGGCGTTTGGGAGTAACACAGAAGACCATATACAACTACCTCACCGAGTTAGAGAGAGAAGAGGAGTAGAGCAGAGCTGGGAGCCTATATCATGAACGAGAAGATCCGATCTGATTTCCCGGTGACCCGAGACCTCGTCTACCTTGACAGTGCCTACTACGGGCCATATCCTCTACCGGTAGAGCAGGCAGGGAAGGATTTTCTTGACACGCGCACTAGAGGCACTTCCGGGCGCGTGAACGACTGGCTAGAGGTGATGGACCAAGTGCGGGGCACCATAGCGGAGGTCATAAACGCCAACCCTAACGAAGTTGCGTTCACCCCCAATACCACCGAAGGCACTAACATCGTTGCCACTTCTCTCAGGATGGGGCACGGGGATAACGTGGTATGGGATGACTTGAGCTATCCGTCCAATGCAGTGGTGTGGCTGCACCAGGAAAGGGCAAGGGGTATTGAGAACCGCCTTGTGAAACATGCAGAGGGTGCAGTCCATCCAGAGGAGTTTGAGCGTGTGGTGGATAGCAGCACGAAGGTCATCAGCATAAGTCATGTATCCCACCGCAACGGTTTTGTGTATGACATCGAAGCGCTGGCTGATCTTGCGCACTCTTGCGGGGCCTATCTCCACGTGGATGCTATCCAGTCAGTCGGCGCCATCCAAGTGGACGTGAAGAGTGCTGGCATTGACTTCCTGACCTGTGGGACCTACAAGTGGCTGTTGGGGCCCATAGGGCTGGCCTTCTTCTACGTGAGGGAAGATCTCCTGCCTAAACTGCAACCCGTCTTTGGAGGAGAAGGGCAGGTGAAGACATGGGTGGACGCCTCAGTGCCTCTTTTTCCAGGCGAACTATACGAGAGTGCCAAGAAATTTGAACGCGCAACTGTGCACTATCAAGGCGTTTACGAGTTGAAAGCCGCGCTGGACTACATCAACGGGATTGGCATGAATAAGATTGAGGAGCAGGTTTTGCGGCTCAGTTCAAGAGTCTGGAAGGGTTTGCAGGGCTTGGGGAGTCAGCTAATCACCCCGCCAGAAACGCGGAGTGGTATTGTTAGCTGTACCGTGGCCGACGGACAGAGCGTGGCTCAGCTTCTGACGGACAATAGGATCGTTGCTTCGGTAAACCCACACGATCGAGGCATCCAGCCCGTGGGCGAGGTTGGAGGTGGCTATCTTCGCATTTCGCCGCACTTCTTCAACACGGAAGAGGAAATCGATCATCTGCTCTCTGTGCTAGAATCACGCATCGAGTTGCTGAGACCACCGGTGGGGGTGGGGCCGATCCTGGCGTAGAGTGACGTCTGAGCTATCTCAACGCCGGCAGGCACGCGGGCGGTGAGCTGAGTAGGAGCGTGTGAGATGTCAGTGGAAGATAGGTTGAGGGAGTTGGGATAGTCGTTGCCTGAACCACCAAGGCCAAAGGGTGTATATGTGACGGCGGTTGAAGTGGACGGTATGCTCCACACAGCCGGCTCAAGCTGCTTTGAGGACGGTAAGATCAAGTACTAAGGCAAGCTGGGGGCCGACCTGACGGTGGAGGAAGGCCGTGACGCTGCTGGATTGACGATGCTGAACCTATTGAGCGTGGTCAAGCAACACATTGGGGATTTGGATAGGATTCAGCGGGTGGTGAAGGTGGTGGGCTTCGTGGCCAGCGCTCCTGGTTTCGGTAGCCAGCCCGAGGTGCTCAATGGCGCGTCGGAGTTGCTGGGAGAGCTTCTGGGGGAGCGAGGCGCGCGCGCGGTCTGTTGTTGGTGTATGCGAACTGCCGATGAATACACCGATCGAGATCGAAATGCTTGTCAGACTCAAGGATTGAGGGCCAGGCAAAGGCGAGTCGTGGCGGAGAAGTCCGAAGGAAAAAGATGATGACAGAGGGAAGACTGCTTGTGCAGGAGTCGTAGCTCTCCAGGTCAGACAGAGCGTTTGCTCAATCGGGTGAGAACGTTCAGCTGTAGCGTCGAGAGTTGGTCGGTGACCCTAGAACAGCTGGTGAGTCCTGCCTACGGTATTAGAGATACTCAGAGAGGTGCCTACTCTCGCTCTCATTGTCCCCGGTCGATCTTGTCAACCAGAGTAAGATTCTCTCCAGAAGCGGAGTGTTGCTGGGTGAGAAACTGGTGAAGCTAGGGCGCATCCCTGAGCCAGCGACGGTGCGCTCCAGCGAGGTGCTCATTGCTCAAGGTGCGGCCACAGTCTAGGGCCGTCTCGTCGGTCAGATCAGTGTGTGTGGCCGCGCTTCAGAGAATCTGGTTTGCGTATTGGAGGCCCATTCCGGCGAATTGGGGGAGGCGGAGGCGCAGAAACAGGAAGGCATATTCAGTCTTGCACACAAGGGAGATGTCATGGTAGAAGAGAAGCAACATGAGAAGACACACGAGAAAAAGACCGTGAAGAAGGCCGCAAGCAAAGACGTGAAGATGGCCATCGAACGGCTTCCGCGCGTTAAGCTGGTACATCTTCCAACTCCTCTAGTAGAGGCTGAGGAGCTGTCTAGGGAGCTGGGGGGTCCCCGAATACTCATTAAGCGAGACGATTTGACCGGCTTCGCGATGGGTGGAACCAAGGGTCGCATGCTGGAGTTTAGTATGGGTGTTGCGAAACAAGAGTCTTTTGATGTGGTCATCTTGTATGCAGCAGCCCAATCAAACTACTCTCGTCAGCTTGCCGCTGCGGCCAGTAAGCTGGGCATGAGAACGATCTTGCTGCTTGAACCTAGAGAGGTTCACGAGGTTCAGGGCAACTTGCTGCTAGATAGAATACTGGGCGCAGAGATCGAGATGGTTGAGCGCATAGACAATAAGTTCTCAGCTGAAGGCATAAGGGAATTCGACGAAATCCACGCTAAGATCGTGGAACGCCTCCGCCACGAGGGTCACAAACCACTGGTCGTTGACAAGTGGTACCATCCATCGGTCTGGTCAGTAGTGGGTGCCATAGCTTGTGCGCTCGAGCTATGTGGCCAGTTGTCAGACGCCAACTTGAGTCCTGATTATTTGTTCACTACACTGGGTTCCGGCGCCACCTATACCGGCCTACTTCTAGGCATGAAAGCCTGCGCCTTGCCCACCAAGGTAGTGGGTGTCACCATCGTCGAGAAGAGAGATGGGCTCCATTCCGCGATAGTAAGTCGGGCGCATGAGGCAACCAGACTACTAGGGGTGGACATCGATCTATCTCTGGACGAAGTAGTGTTCTACGACGAGTACGCAGGGCCTGCCTACGGCATACTGACCGCGGAGGCAAAGGAGGCAATCAAGCTGGTTGCCCGGACGGAGGGCATCTTCCTTGACCCGGTATATACCGGGAAGGCAATGTCCGGCTTGATCGATCAGATTCGTCGCGGCAGGATTGGGCAGGACAAGACCGTGGTCTTCCTGCATTCGGGCGGAACCCCCGCGTTGTTTGCTTATCACAGGGAACTCACAGACTCCTGACTGCGGTTCGACATCGTCACTATCCAGAATGTGCTACGTGTGAGGCGGAATTGCTCGCGCAGCGGGGACGTTATTCTAGGGCGTTTTCCCTTCTTCCGGAAGGGCAAAGGTGCGGATGGGCAAGATGGGCGTCTAGGCGCTGCAGAGGGCCTTCACAGAGTATATCAAGATGCTACGCAGTGTGGGCCCCGAGGCAGTTGAGGTACCTCTGCCGCGGGAGTTGGCCGACGTGAGAGGGTCGATCGTGAGCGCGATGCCCGCACCATGGACGCGATGGGATCGGACGGGACAGAACTCGAGTTGATTGGCCTTGCGCCGCATACTCTGTGAGGGCTGAGCTGGGAGGCTCTATCATGAACGAGAGAATCCGTTCTGATTTCCCGGTGACGAGGGAAATGACTTACCTGGACACTGCTTACGATAGTCCCTACCCCTTGCCTGTGTTGCGACAAGCACAGGCTTTCCTAGAGGCCCGGACTAACGGCACGGCCGGGCGGACCAGTGATTGGGCAGACGTTATGGACCAATCTCGGCGACTCATAGCCGAGTTGATAAACGCTAAACCCGCAGAGATTAGCATAACGACCAATACCACTGAAGGCACCAATGTTGTGGCCACGTCTCTGCGGCTGGAGCCGGGAGACAACGTGGTCTGGGATGACCTGGATTATCCAAGCAACATAGTCGTCTGGTTGAATCAGGAAAGGGCAAGAGGTGTTGAGAACAGGGTTGTAGAGAACAAGGGTGGGATGCTGCATCTAGCCGATTTTGAGCGTGTGGTGGACACTAAGACGAAGGTCATTAGCATATCCCACGTGTCGGATCGCAATGGTTACGTCCACGACCTCAGGGCCCTGGCCGATCTTGCCCACGCTCACGGCGCGTACATCCATGTGGATGGTAGCCAGGCCGTTGGTGCCATCCAAGTGGACGTGAAGAGCGCTGGGATCGATTTCCTGACCTGTGGGGCGTACAAGTGGCTGTTGGGACCCATAGGGCTAGCGTTCTTCTACGTGAGGGAAGAGCTGTTGCCTGTATTGGAACCCGTTTTTGGGGGCTGGCGGCAGGTGAAGGAATGGCAGCCCTACCCGCCATACCCACTTCGTCTGTATCCACGGGAGTTCTACTCGAGCGCCAGGAAGTTTGAATATGCAACGGTGCATTTTCAAGGCGTTTTCGAGTTGAAAGCTGCGCTGGATTATATCAGGGGGATCGGCATGGACAAGATTGAAGAGCAGGTGCTGCGTCTCAGTTCCAGACTGTGGAAAGGCTTGAAGTACTTGGGCAGCGAACTGACAACTCCTCCGGAGACGCGGAGTGGTATCGTTACATCCGTAGTGAACGATGGCCAGAAGACGTTCCAGCTTCTGAGGGAGAACAAGATCGTTGCTTCGGTCAAACCTGTGGACGATCCGAGGGAGTATGTTGCCAGGGATAAGAAGCTCGCCGGTTCGGCGCCACCAGGGAGCTATCTTCGCATTTCGCCGCACTTCTTCAACACGGAGGAGGAGATCGACCATCTGCTCTCTGTGCTAGAATCACGCATCGAGTTGCTGAGACCACCGAGCGGGGGCGGGCCGATCCTGGCGTAGAGTGCGGTCTCGGCTGTCGCAACGCGGCATAGCACGTAGCAGTAGGAAGACGTAGGCATGCAAGGAGGGGATCAGAGGGAGCTGCATCTTTGCAGGATTGGCTCTTGCATGCGGTGAGAAACGACGGCGTCGGCACAGGTACTGGGCGATCGAACTACGTATTGAGATGGAAATGCCTGTCAAACTCAAGGATTGAAGGTCAGGCAAAGGCGAGTCGTGACGCAGAACTCTGCAGAAAGGAGGTGATGTCCTGGGACGAGGGCTAGAGGCGTTTCTTCAATCGGATAATAGAGAGCAAACTGAAGAAGGAGAATGCGACTATGAGCAAGGGTATCAGAGGGTTAAGACTGTTCCGCGTGGTTGCCTTCGTTGCGGCGGTGGGCTTGGTGGCTGGCGGGCTGGCTTCTTGTGCCACTCCGCCGCCGTCGGCGCCACCGACGCCTGAGGTGATCAGGGAGACGGTGGTCGTTGAGCAGACCGTGGTCGTGCCAGCGACCCCCGAGGCGGCGAAGGAGCCCATAAGGGTGGGCATGAGCCAGCCACTTACTGGACCGCTTGCCTTCATCGGGGAGCACTACAATATGGGTTTGACGATGGCGGCAGATGAACTCAACATTGAGGGCGGGATCCTGGGGTATCCCGTGCAGGTGTTCGTGTGCGACAACGAGGCCCTAGCTGAGAAGGCGATTGCGTGTACCAGGAGGCTAGTCGACCAGGACCACGTTGATGTGATCATCGGCATGGGCTCGAGTGCTACTGCGCTGGCCGCAATGCCTCTCATGGAGGAGTACGAGGTACCATTCATCGGAGCTAGCATCACAGCTCCGAGTGTCACGGAGAATACCGGTAGGGCGGGCGGCAACATATGGACGTTTCGCATCTGTCCCCATGAAGGGATGACGGCTAGGGCGCTCTCCAGCTATATGTTGGCCCAAGGCGACACGATCAGCATGGTCGCCTGGAACTCCGCCGCTGCGCGGGAGGGTATCCAGGTAGTGACTGAGATCTTCGAAGCGAGCGGGGGAGAGGTCCTCAGTGAGGACTACTTCGAATCCGGAACGGCGGATTACCGTCCGACCCTGACCCGCCTCAAGGGCCTCGACCCGGACATGATATACTTGACAATGCAGTCCAGGGACGGGGCCATCTTCATGAGGCAGTGGCGTGAGTTGTCGATGACCCCGAAGGTGTTCACCGCCGACATAGTGGGGAATGAGTTCCTGGAGGCGATCGCCGATGACGTTTCCATCGGGGAGGGGCTCATGGAGGCCGCGGGCTATGTCGAGGGGCTCGATCCTGAGTTTGAGCAGCGGTTCTACACGAGGTGGGGGATCTGGCCCGAGAGCTTCTCGGCCGAGTGCTGGGTTGACCTGAAGTACATCGTAGCTGAGGCCGTTAGGTTGGCCATCGAGGAAGCCGGAGAGCCGAGTCCCAGTGCTATCAGGGACGGCCTGGAGAATCTCTCGATCGATGTGCCCATTTATGGGCACATCGAGTTCGATGAGCACAACCAGGCATACCCGGACATCGGCATAATGACAATCCGAGATGGCGAGATCGTTGTCCTGGAGATGGTCCCCACCTCCTGGCAGTGAGCATCACAGCTCCGAACATCACGGAGAGTGCCGGTGGGGCGGGCGGCAACATATGGGCGTTTCGCATATGTCGCCATGAAGGGATGAGGGCTAGGGATCTCTCCCGCTATATGTTGGAACAGGGCGACACGATCAGCATGGTCGCCTGGAACTCCACGGCTCCGCGGGAAGGTGTCTAGGTACTGAGGGGGATCTTCCGGGTTCCAAGATGCATGAGGCGAAACGGAGGCCTGGAAGGTCCCCCTCACCTCGAGGCAAAGCTGAATACGTATCCCTGGTGAGACGGGGGTGCTGCATGCCCACTGAGAGCGGTTCAGGTTCGATCCGCACCATAGGACAGCCATTGGCGGGTTCCCTGACCGACGCATCATATGGAGTAGCTCGTGGACATCTTCATTGAACAACTGCTGAACGGACTGACTCTGGGAGCTATGTATGCCAGCATAGCCGCAGGTCAGGCGCTCATATTTGGGGTTGCTCGACTCATCAACTTCGCCCATGGCGACATGTTTATGGTCGGAGCATACGTTTTCTTCCTCGCTTTTTCGGTCGCAGGGCTTCCATATCCGGTAGCAGTCATCGTAACTGTGGTCGTCATGTTCTTCTTTGGCGCCTTCTTCGACAGAGTGATAGTACGTCCCATCATTGACAAACGCTGGCATGTTCATATGATCGCGACCCTGGCTGCCTCTATCGTCTTGTATAACTCGTTCACGATCATCTTTGGGACGACACCTAAGGAGGTGCCCACCACGTACAGGAAGGTGATCCTTGAGTTTGCGGGCTTCCAGATGTGCCTTCAGAGGGTAATCGTTCTTGCCGTCACTTTGCTCAGCTTCTGTGCTTTGTACCTATTCCTGCAGAAGACCAAGACGGGGAAAGCGATGAAGGCCATGTCCCAAAACAGGGCAGCGTGTGCTGTGGTCGGAATTGACATCCGCAGGATGTCAACCCTCACGTTTGCTATCAGTGTCGGTCTCATGGGGTTATCATCTGGCCTTGTGGCTCCCCTCATGAACATTCACCCGACCATGGGCCTGCAGCTGACGTTTAAAGCCTTTGCAGCGGTGATCATGGGTGGACTCGGCCAAGTCAACGGGGCGATAGCCGGCGCTCTTATCCTGGGCCTCACAGAAGCTCTTGCTGCAGGCTATTTAGGAGCGGACTATAAAGATGCCATCGGCTTCGCTATGATGGTTCTTGTGCTGTTGTGGCGCCCGCAGGGGCTATTCGGCGGGAGGAAGGTGGGGATATGAGAAAGCCAAGGCCCCTGTACGTTTATGCTGCATTGTCAGCAGCTCTTTTCCTTGGCCTCATCGGCCTACCCCTAGTGATTGAAAGTCGCTACCTGCTCCACATCGTCATCATGACGGGTATGTACACGGCGCTGGCTCTGAGCTACGACTTGGCGGTGGGACATGTGGGACTAGTATCTTTGGCCCACCCCAGCTTCTTTGGCGTAGGGGCCTATCTTGCGGCCATACTGAGTACAAGGTTTGGGACACCTTTTTTGGTCAATTTCGTGCTGGGGGGGATCGTTGCTGCAGGCGTGGCCTTTTTGCTTAGCTTCCCCTTCCTTAGGTTGGAAGCTGGTTCCTTCGCCATAGGTACGCTAGGTCTTGCTCTGATAGTCAAATTGGTGGCCATCAACGAGGTGTGGCTGACCAGGGGATGGGACTGCATAATCGGTGTGCCACGGCCCCGACTGGCGCTCGGGCCCTTGCTAGATTGGCAGGTTTCCTCACTCACCGACTACTACTATCTGATGCTGGGCATACTCCTCGTGGTGGTGGCGCTCTGTTCGAGGCTAACCACGTCCAGGCTCGGGAGAACTCTCATATCCATCCGCGAAGACGAAACCCTTGCCAAGGCTTCAGGAGTAGACCCAAGGAAGTACAAGACACTCGCCTTCACAGTAGGGGCGCTCGTGGCGGGCAGTGTGGGGGCCTTCTATGTGCAGTATGCATCTCTCATCTGTCCAAGTGAAGTCTCGGAGTATATGACCACAGCCCTGCTCATCATTCTGTTCCTGGGGGGAGTGGGCAGGATGAGAGGGGTGATATTAGGCGGTGTCATATTCACGTTTGTTCCAGAGCTCTTGCGCATTGCTCCCACATGGCGGATGGTAATCTACGGTCTACTGTTGTTGGTGGGAATTGTGTTCGCGCCGGACGGTCTCGATGGAATTCTGACCAAGTGGCTACGTAGGCTCCCTTTTGCCGGCACGGGCGCTACCAGCCACGAGAACCAGCAAGGCTGAGGGCGATTCTGACACTCGGAGAATAGAGCGTGTTGTCGGGCAAACCGAGGAGGCACCCGTTTCTCATCTGCCCGTTGTGGAAGCTGAGAGTTGGCGGTTTCGTCAACGCGTCTCAGATCGGGAGGGAAGGATAGCGATGGCGCTTCTTGAGATTAGGGGATTGACGAAGAAGTTCTTTGGGCTTACCGCTCTTGATAGCGTGGACATCGATGTCGAGAGAGGGGACTTGGTGAGCCTCATAGGCCCTAATGGCTCCGGGAAGACGACCTTGTTCAACTGCATAACCGGTTTCATGGAGCCAGATGCGGGCAAGGTCTACTTCAGAGATCAAGACATCACCGGCCTGCCGGCCCATAAGATAGCTCTCCTGGGAATGTATCGAACCTTTCAGCAGGCCAGGATTTTCGGTCAGTTGACCGTTTTCGAAAACCTGCTGATGGGACTTCAGCAGCATCAGGGGGACAGCACCGTTGATCGGATTCTCCACACCAGGAAGGCTAGGAGACTGGAGAAGGAAGCTGCAGAGAGGGCAGAAGAGTTGATGGCTTTTGTGAGCCTCGCCCACCTCCGAGATGAGCCCGCCCAGAACTTGTCTTACGGTCAGTACAAGCTGCTCGTATTCGCTGCGGGGTTGATGTCTGATCCGGAGATCTTGCTGCTCGACGAGCCGGCGGCAGCCATCAATCCCACCATGATCAACGCAATGAAAGAGCATATGGTCAACTTGAACGAAGCTGGCAAAACGATCTTCTTCATTGAGCACAATATGGAAGTGGTCATGGACATCTGTGACCGTATCATCGTTCTGGACGCCGGCGCAAAAATCGCGGAAGGCCCTCCCGAGGCCATCCAAAACGACGAGCGAGTTATGGAGGCGTATTTTGGCAGATGACGCGACATGTCTTGAGATCAACGACGTGTTTTCTGGGTATGGCGAAATAGAGGTGCTGAGAGGCGTCTCTCTGCGGGTAAGGGAGGGCGAGATAGCGTGTATCATAGGCGCCAATGGGGCAGGCAAATCCACGCTTCTGAAAACGGTCTTTGGTCTGGTCAAGGCGCGCAAGGGATCCGTTGTGTTCGATGGCCAGGAAATAACGAACAGAAGGCCTACTGAAGTCTTGCCACTAGGGCTCTCCTATGTGCCTCAAGGCCGGTGCAACTTCCCAGCGATGTCGGTGCAAGACAATCTGGAGATGGGAGCCTATATCAGGACTGACAAGGAGGTAAGAGATGACATAGCGAGGATGTTCGAGAGGTTCCCGATCCTCAAGGATAGAAGAAAGGTAATGGCAGGTAACCTCAGCGGTGGGGAGCAGCAAATCCTGGAGATGGCTATGGCTCTGCTGTTGAACCCGAAACTCATCATGATAGACGAGCCGTCGTTGGGCTTGGATCCTCGGCTGGTAGAACAGGTCTTCGAGGCCATGTTGAGAATCAAGGCGGAGGGGACCACTCTCATGATGGTAGAGCAAAACGCAAAAAAGGCTCTGTCCATCTCGGACCATGGCATAGTCCTTGTGTTGGGCCGAAAAGGATTCGAGGGCACTGGTGAGGAAATCCTGAACAACGAAGAGGTTAGAAGACATTATCTCGGTGGCTGACAAGCCTTTGGCCGGCTTCGTGACCACAAATACCACCTCATCCTCGTCAACGCCGATCCTGCCTCGCCGGCAGTTGCCTGTCGTCCCACCCCAGTTACGCGATACTTCAAAGCGTGTGCAGCGACGTGGCCGCCGAAGCCGAACATCACAGGAAAAGCTGCGGCCTCAAGACCAACTCCGGTCTGGCCATTCGGGAATTGGGCCAGCGCAGTCAAACGTCTCGTCCTCGTCCACTGGGAGGTTTGGCACCTCGTCCAGGCCTGTACCAGCGCGAAAGGTGCTCCACTGGTTGCTAGCCTGGTGGGGGCTCATCGGCAGGTGGGGTGGCGGGCATCCCTAGATCAGATGGTGGCCACCATGGTCATGAAGGACTCTACCGTAATCATCAGACACTGGATACGCCGAACAGGGGTAAGCTGACACTAATATTGAGTGGCTCGGATGTAAAGCGGGCATTGAATATGGCAGACGCAATCGACTTAGTCGAAGGAGGGTTTCTCGAGTTCGGAGAGCGAACTGTAGATGTGCCCCAGAGGCTGGTGATCTTCGTCCCGGAGCACAATGGGCTTGCCGGTTTCATGGCTGCTTTGGTCCGTGGAATGGGCGCTCTGGCGATCGGGACCGTGACAGCATTCAAGGACAATGTCAAGAAGGGGCTGCCGACGATTATGGGGACGGTCATGCTGCTAGATCCCGAGACCGGCACTCCTTTGGCAGTAATGGATGCAGGATACCTGACAGCGCTACGTACTGGGGCTGCTTCGGGTGTGGCCACAAAACACCCTGCCAGGGATGATGCTCACATCGCCGTGATCTTCGGCGCTGGAGTGCAAGGTGCGACTCAATTGGAGGCGACTTGTACGGTCAGGAGCATCAACGAAGTGAGGGTGTTTGACATTGATCGGGAACAGGCGCAAACGTTTGCCGACGAGATGGGCGGGCGTGGGCCCATACCTGCCAACATTAAGGTGGGGAATTCGCCAACGGAGGCGCTGGCGGGGGCCGACGTGGTGGCCACAGCCACCCACCTCGCCCAGTCCCATATTCGATGGGGACGATCTGAGCCCCGGCGCACACATCAACGGCGTGGGCAGCCATGCCCCGAAGGTCCGGGAGCTGGATACGAAGAGCGTCGTCGGGTCGAAGATGGTCTGTCACTCCGTGGGGGCTTGTCTGGTGGAGGCTGGCGATCTTTTCATCCCCAGGAAGGAATGTGCTCTAAGCGAGCCGGACATCCATGGGGGGCTGGCCGATGTCATAAGCGGCAAGTTGCGCGGTCGGCAAAGTGATGAAGAGAAATCTTTTCAAGAGCGTCGATCTTGCGTTCCATGATACAGTCGTGGCATTGTACACCTAGGTACACCTATCGGAAAGCCCAAAGCAAGGGACTAGGCATGGAGTGCCAATTTTGGGATCAGCACGGTGGTCAGTATAGGCGTACGAGGCCACATGCTTGTGGATCCGTGCTGGTCCAGGTATCGTCATCCCAAGTCTTTGAAAGTGGGCCAGAATGAAACGCCTTGCTCCCACACCGCTCGAGGACATTCGCACTGCCCATCACCGGGTCGGGGACGTGACCATACATAGCCCGCTTCTCCGCCTCAACGTGGATGACGCCCCTGCGGAGATCTTTCTCAAGCTAGAAAACCTCCAGCCCATGGGCTCTGTCAAACTGCGCGGAGTATGCAATATTATACAACTGGCGACCAGCAACCAACTGGATAAGGGCGTGTGGACTGCGAGCGCGGGCAATATGGGGCAGGGCGTCGCCTGGTACGCTCGTGAGATGGGATTGGACTGCACGATCGTGGTACCCGATCACGCGCCTGACACGAAAGTGGCTGCTATCAAGGGTCTGGGCGGCAGAATTATCAAGGTACCTGCTGCTCGCTTTTTCCAGATTCTACGCGACCACAGCTATGAGGGAATCGAGGGACTGTTTATCGGTTCAGTGACCGATCCAGCAGCGATCGCTGGACTGGGCACCATCGGCTTGGAGATCCTGGAAGACCTACCAGATGTCGACGCGGTGGTTATTCCCTACGGCGGGGGTTCGCTCAGTTGTGGAATAGCATCAGCGTTACGTTCCCTGAAACCGGACGTCAAGCTGTACGCCGCTGAAGTAGAAACCGCTGCACCTCTGGCTGCCTCTCTAGCTGCTGGCGAGCCCGTGGAGGTGGATTACCAGCCCACCTTTGCGGACGGGATCGGTGCTCCATTCCTCTTCCCAGGGATGTGGCCGCTGGTCAGCGAATTGCTGGACGGTTCACTTGTCGTGACACTGGAAGACATTGCTGCCGCAATCAGGCTACTGGCTGAGCGCAATCGGGTGATCGCTGAGGGTGCAGGAGCAGCATCGGTGGCCGCGGCGCTGGCGGGCAAAGCTGGACATGGCAAAGTGGTCTGCGTAGTATCGGGCGGGAACATAGATACGGACAAGCTGGTAAGGATACTGATGGGCGAAACACCGTAGTACAGTGGTTCCGTTACGGCCACGTCGCCGTGTCCAGTGTAGAGCAAGCACGGGCGGCGGTGAGCTTCGATTCCGCGCGAGGGGGAATCAGGATCCCATCAGGGGAAGAGGGGAACCCAAGTCGGGCGCCCGATGGACTCTTCGGAGAGAGGGCATGTCTTTCCACGGGCGACGAGGCTCGTGAATCTGGTGGGCACGCCCGAAGGCTTCTCTGGCGAGTTGAGTCCCAAAGAAGCCCAGCGAGATCGCATGTGAGACGTGGGTGGAAGAGAATGCTAAGGTACTAGCGCCGCCTCGGCTGGGGTGCCCTGTCATCAAGCGGCCGCCCCCTACTCAGATCCCAGTCAAGACCTGGCCTAGGCCGAAGGACATTAGCTGTGGTCCGCCGCTCGGATGGGGTTGCAGCGGCCTCTCGGGCCCCGCGCATCAGCCGCGTGTGGAGAGGCTGCACAGCTTGGTGCCTGCGGCCAATGCGGCGCAATGCGGCAACTGCACGACAGACGGGTTTTCCGGGCAGGCCCTTCGGAAATCGGACTCGACAAACGCTTCAGTGTGGCTGGCATCGTATGCACTCCGGACCTGGATCGCCTCTCTGCTCTCCAGGCAAAGCGTGAGTCGCCACCAGGGAGCCGGGGAGTTCGAAGAAGCCGTGTGTCGGAAGGGGATACCCTGAATTAGGAGAGGAGAAGATGTTGGAGGGTAAGACACCTAAAGGCCAACTGGGGCCCTATCCGCTGGAGCGTCTGACGAGGGTTGATAAGCCTACAACTTTTGTCGGCTCGAACATTCAGAGAGTCAGAGAACGGCAGTCCGGGTTCATCAAGGCCGCAACGGGAGACTACGGGCCTAGGCTGCAAGCTGAAGCTGCTCGCTTCGTCTCGAAGGAGCCTGTGGCAGCGGCCCTCTCGCAGATGGTGGGCGATCTGGGCAATCTGGACTTGGTTGATGTGTACCCTGACGCGGCTCCGATACCCAAGGACCCGGCTGCTCAATCACGACACGTCAAATCGTTGGGGTATTTCCTGAGGGCGGACTGCATAGGCATCTGTGAGTTGCCTCAGTACGCCGTCTACGCCTCCGACAGGGACGAGCGACCCATCGACCTGGATCACAAGTACGCCATCGTCTTCTTGATCGATCAGGGTTGGCGGACCTTCAACGGCGGTCTGGGCAGCGACTGGATCAGCGCTGCACAAAGCATGAAGAGCTACTCCACGAGTGGGTTCATCGCCACGGTAGTCTCCAACTACATCAGGCGGCTGGGTTACGAAGCCGAGCCCCACTTCTCGGGTCACTACAAGGTGGTGATGCCGCCCCTGGTGCTGTTGTCGGGCCTCGGAGAGATGTCGAGATTCGGGGGTGTGGTGCTCAACCCCTTCCTCGGGCCACGATTCAAGGCGTCAGCGGTGACTACAAACCTGCCCTTGGAGCCAGACAAGCCCGTAGACTTCGGTCTGCAGCACTACTGCCAGGTGTGCAAGAAGTGCGCCAGGGAGTGTCCGTCCCAGGCCATCTCTCACAGCGACGAGACGATCATCTACAACGACTATGAGACGTACGAGTTGGACGTAAGGGGCTGCACGCGGATGCGGGTAGGTAACCCTGCCGGCGCGTCGTGCGGCCGTTGTATCAAGGTGTGCCCATGGAACAAGCCGTACGAGGGCATACACAAGCTCGTCGAATGGACCCTGGAGCGTGTTTCGCTGGCACATCGTTTCTCGGTCTGGATGGACGACCTCCTTGGGTACGGTAGGCAACACGTCGAGGACAAGTGGTGGTACGATCTGGAGGAGATCGAGGGCATCTTCCAGGTGCCGCAGAAGGTGGGTGCGGTGGTTAAGGACAGCCCGCTGGCCAAGAGGCGGGGAATCCTCGTCGTGGAGGAGGACGACGCGAAGTAGTGAAACGGTCCGGCGGCTGAGGTCGGGTTCTTCTACGTGCACGGCGAGGTATTCGCAGGGCCGCTGGGGGTGGCCCATGCTGTTTTCTTGGTGAGTCGCTGCTCGTTGCGCCCGAGCTGTGCTGGTGGCGAGGGGCGAGCCCATTGGATGATAATCCCGACCCGGGAGAGAAGTTTATGCTGGAAGGCAAGGCACCGAAGGGACAACTGGGTCACTATCCACTGGAGAGGCTGAAGAGGGTTGAGAAGCCCACCACGTACATCGGTCCCAACGTGCAGAGGGTCAGCGAGCGTCAGGCCGGGTTCATGAAAGCGGCCTGGGGTGACTACGGGCCGCACCTTCAAGCTGAGATGAAGAGGTTCATCAACAAGGAGCCGGTGTCGGCCTCTCTGTACCAGATCTGCCGTGGCATCGGCCTGCTGGAGCCGGTGGGGGTGTACCCCAGGCAGGCGCTGATACCGCAGGATCCGGCCGCGCAGTCGAGGCACGTGAAGGCCCTGGGTTACTTCCTGCGGGCGGACTGCGTGGGTGTCTGCGAGCTACCTCAGTATGCCGTCTACGCGTCGGACAGGAAAGAGCAGCCCATCGAGCTGGATCACAAGTATGCCATCGTGGTGCTGGTCGATCAGGGTTGGCGTACCTTCAACGGCGCTCTGGGCAGCGACTGGATCAGTGGTGCCCAGAGCTTCAAGAGCTATGCCACCAGTGGTTTCATCGCCACCGTGATAGCCAACTACATCAGGCGGCTGGGATACGAGGCAGAGCCCCACTTCCCCACCCATTACAAAGTAGTCATGCCGCCTCTGGTCCTCCTGTCGGGGTTGGGTGAGATGTCGCGGTTCGGAAACACGGTGCTCAACCCCTTCCTGGGCCCGCGATTCAAGGCCTCGGCGGTGACCACGAACCTGCCGCTGGAGCCTGACAGGCCCATCGACTTCAACCTTCGTCACTACTGCCAGGTGTGTAAGAAGTGCGCCCGGGAATGCCCGTCGCAGGCCATCTCCCATAGCGACGAGATGATCATCCACAACGACTACGAGACGTACGAGCTGGATATTCAGGCCTGCACGCGGATGCGGGTGGGCAACCCAGCAGGGGCATCGTGTGGCCGGTGCATCAAAGTGTGTCCGTGGAACAAGCCCTATCAGGGTATCCATAGAGTAGTCGAGTGGGTGCTGGAGCGCTCCTCGCTTTCGCATCGTTTCTCGGTGTGGATGGACGACCTGCTGGGGTACGGCAGGCAGCACATCGAGGACAAGTGGTGGTACGATCTGGAGGAGGTGGAGGGCATCTTCCAGGTGCCCGAGAAGGTGGGGGCCTGGAGGAAGGACAGCGATCTCGTGGGCTAGATCCGCCCTCGTCGGCGTACCAAGAGAGGAAGTGAGGGTTGCCCACCTTCATCTACATGCTACGTCCCAAGAGTCGCAGCCTCATCGATGAAACAACCCCGGAAGAGGAAGCGAGGCTCGGCGAACACTTCGCTTACCTCGAAAGGGCGTTGGAGGACGGCAAGCTGATCCTGGCAGGCCCGTGTCTGGACGGAGAATTCGGTGTTGTCCTTTTTGGGGCTGCCACGGATGACGAGGCGTTGGAGTTCATGCGGAGCGACCCCGCGGTGAGGCACGGACTGATGACCGCAGAGCTGCATCCCTTCCGCGTATCG